>Ga0136633_1000006_pt1 | contig 176539 bp, 170 predicted proteins | sample AntDrymeUQ832206_2_FD_105494 | JGI IMG/M metagenome (GOLD analysis project Ga0136633, IMG submission 105494) | Polar desert sand microbial communities from Dry Valleys, Antarctica - metaG UQ83 (22.06) | ecosystem: Environmental > Terrestrial > Soil > Desert | place: Antarctica: Dry Valley...
ACCTGCACCGTGCGCTCGACTTCGTACTCGAAGCTCTCGCCGAAGCCCCATTCGGTCCACACCGGCTGATACTCTTCGGTCATGCGAACCCAGATGTAGGTGCTGAGCGAATCCTCGGTGCAGGTCGGCGCGGTGTCGCTGACCGTGGTCGAAGATCCGCAACGATACTGGAACTTGATGGACACGCGCGCATCGGACAGGCCGCTGCTGGTCTCGAGCTTGTCCTCGATCTGCATGAGTTCGACCTGGGTGTCGGGAACGATGGCCAGCGCGATCTCGGTCGCTTGCTCGGCCGAGGACTGCAACTCGCTCTGCCGTGCGACCATGGCGCTGGTTTCGAACGTCCCGATCGCCATGATCACCAGGACCGGCGCCACGACCGCCGTTTCGATCACCGTCGTGCCGTTCTGGTCCGCGGCGATGCGGGCCAGGAAGGTTCGCAGAGTGGTCACGAAACGAGCCTGACGCGATCGTTGGTGGTCAACACCGATTCGTCCTCGTCGGCATTCATGTTCGCGGGGCAGAAGCTTTCCATCGCCACGTTGCCGGATAGCGTGATGGTCGATGCGACGAGCATCAGGCATTGGCTGGTGACCCCGGCCGAACCACGCAAGTCCAGATTGCTCACCGGAAGATAGACCGTGCCGTTGAGCACCGTCGTCGAATTTCCGTTCAGCTTGTTCCCGGTGTTTCCCGACGAGTTGGGGTCTTCGAAGATCAGCATGCCAGCCAGCTTGATCGCCGCGGCGGGCGAGACCCCGGCGGTTTCGAGCTCCGAGACGGTCATCGCGGTCAGGTTCACCGAAGAACCACCGTTGATAATCAGGCCCGCGCCGTTCTTGAGCACGAACATGACGCCCGAGCCGGTGACGTTGTACTGCGAGTGGATTTCGAGATCGCCGCCGTCGATCACGTAAATACCGCTGGTGAACACCGTGTCGCAGCTCAGCCTGAGGTCGCTGTAGGTTCCGGGGCTGAGCACCGCCGCGCCGCTTTCTTCCGAGGTCGTGACCGCTCTGGCGTTGGTGTATGTCGTGGTAACAGTGGTGGTCTTGCGCTCGTAGACCTTGTTATTCCCGGTACCGTCAATCCAATCGTAGTTCGAGTTGCTCGGACCATTCACCACGGTTTCGCTCGCGGGCAGGGAACTCAACGACACATTTGACGCGGTCGTCGAAGTATCGCTGTCGCTCTTGCGATAACTCCCAGTGTACGTCACGGAAGTGTAGGTATTCCCGCTCTTCTTGAAATAGGCATAGGTGGTCTGCGTGCGCGTCACCACCGTGTCGGCCATATAGCGTGTCGTGCTACGCCCGGTGGGACACGAATAGGTACGCGGCGTCGTGTTTTCGGGAGGGGTTAGTTCCGCGAACGGATCGACCAAACCCGTCTGGTTCTCGAGCACCGTGTCGTCGGAGGTGTCGAACCAGTCGTCGATGCCGCCGGCGGAGATCAGCCAGCCCGCGTCGATCACGGGGTTGCCGTTGACCTTGATCGCTTCGGGGTCGTCGGACAGCGCGGCGATGCCGCAGCCGGCGATAAATTCGGCGCTGCCGCCGATGGTGATCGCGCCTTCGGCGTCGGGGTCAACCGCGATAAGGCAGCTGGTATAAGTCACGCCTTCCTCGAACGCGGCCTGAGAGCTGACCCGCACCGTGGTCGAATCCCCGGTCAGGAAGCTGGTGAAGGGGAGCGTCTCGGTCGCCGTAGCGGTGACCACGACGCTGTTGTTGGTGCCCGCGGCCCAGTTGGCCAAGCTGACTTCGGGATCGGACGCGAACTCGGAAGTTTTCGACAGGTTGGCGGCGTATTCCTGCTCAGCGCGTGTCTCGTAGTCGGCTTCGGTTTCGTCGCTCGTACGCGCATAGGCGCCGGCGATCGCCGCCTGGTCGACCGCATACTGCAATTCGGACTTCCACATGTACCACTGCGACATGTCAACCGCGAAACCCGCGCCGCCGATCAAGGCGGGCATACCCGCCGCGACGATGACCATCGTGTTGCCGCTGATGTTGCGCCTGAGGCGCGAGAAAAATTCACAGATCGTGCCCATCAGGCAGTCCTCGCCATTGCGAACCGGCCGGTCCGGGCGAAGGTCTAGACCCCTCACGGTAAGCGTTTTGGCAAGCTTCAGGGTTAACGGGTTCTTTCAGCGTGGAATTTCTTCGTGATTGACAGGGCGCGGCCGATCTCGACACGTTCAATCATGGGAAATGAAACCGAGCTTGGCCCCGCGTGCACGCTTGCGCTGGCCTGGCAACCCGCGGCGAGCCGGCCCGCGCTAGCCTGTCTCCTCCAGTTGGATGACCGGCTGGCGCGTGCGGTGGGCCGCGCGAGCGAGCCCGTACTGGCGCAGGTCCGCCTGGCCTGGTGGCGCGAACGTCTGAGCGAACTTGGCCGGGCAGGGCCCGCCGGAGAACCGTTGCTGGCTTCGATCCACCAGCAATGGGGCGCCACCTCGCAAGAACTGGCTACATTGGCCGATGGCTGGGAGGAGCTTTCCGGCGAACCGCCGCTTTCAAGCGACGCAATCGGTGCGTTCGCGGACGGGCGGGGCAAGGCGATGGAGGCGTTCGCACGCCTCGTGGGTGAGGGCGATCACGCCCCGGCCGCCGGTGCGGCGGGGCGGCGGTGGGCGCTGGCCGACTTCGCCGCGTTCACACAGGAAGAAAGCGGGCGTGAGCGCGCGCGCGAAATCGCCCGGACTATTCCGGACATTTCGCTGCGGGCGCGGGCTCTGCGCGGCGTGGCGGTGCTCGGCGGGCTGGCGCGCCGGGCGCTTGCCCGCGACCAGCGATTGGGGGAGGGGCGCCGCGCGGCGCTCGCGGCGATGCGGCTTGGCATGTTCGGGTATTGACCTATTATCGGCGTCCTGGGTCGAAGGGCTGAAGCATGAACCGCATGGTCTTGGGGGCGTTTCTGGCGCTGGTGCTCGTCGGAGTGGGCCTGTTCTGGTGGCAGGGCCGGGCCGCGGTCGAGCAGGGCGCACCGCCACCGATGGCGCCGCCCGCGACCTCCGCTCCCGATGAGCTTCCGGCGGCCGATCCGGGCGACTTGCAGGGCCCGGCACCGCCGCAGGCAACCGAACTGACGCGCGAGGAGCAACGGTTCTTCCGCTACGATCGCAACCGCGACCGGCGGATCACCCGCAACGAAATGCTCTCGACCCGCAGCGAGGCGTTCCGCAAGCTCGACAAGGACGGCAACAACCTGCTCGACTTCGAGGAATGGGCGGTGGCTACCGTCCAGCGCTTCGAAGGGGCGGACGGCAATCGCGACCGCGAGCTGGACCTCGTCGAATTCGCCAAAACCGCGCCGCGCCCCGCCAAGCGCAAGCCCGGATGCCGCTGCTAGGCCGGAAGGAGCGCGCGCTCCGCCAGCCATGACCCGAGATCGGCCTTTGCCCGGTCGGTATAGGCTTTCTTGCGCGCCTTCTTTCTCACATCGGTCAACGGCGGAAACAGCCCGAAATTGACGTTCATCGGCTGGTAGGTCTCGGCCTCCGCGTCGCCCGTGATATGCGCCAATAGTGCGCCGAGCGCGGTGGTTCGTGGGGGCGAGGTCCACGGCTCGCCGTCCAATTCGGCGGCCGCCATCATCCCCGCCATCAGGCCCATCGCGGCGCTTTCGACATAGCCCTCGCAACCGGTGATCTGCCCGGCGAAGCGGATGTGTTCGGCGCCCGTGAGGCGCAGTTGGCGGTCGAGCACCAGCGGTGCGTTGAGGAACGTGTTGCGGTGCAATCCGCCGAGCCGCGCGAACTCGGCATTCTCGAGCCCCGGGATCGCGCGGAACAGCCGAACCTGCTCGGCATGCTTCAGTTTGGTCTGGAACCCGACCATATTGAACAGCGTGCCCAGTTTGTTGTCCTGTCGTAGCTGCACCACCGCGTGAGCCCAGCGGCCGCTCGGGTGTTCGGGTGTGGCCCAGTGTGGGTTGTCGAGCCCGACCGGCTTCATCGGCCCGAAGCGCAGCGTCTCAGTGCCACGCTCGGCCATGACCTCGATCGGCATGCAGCCTTCGAAGTACGGCGTACTCGCCTCCCATTGGCGAAACTCTGTCTTCTCTCCGTCGAGCAGGCCTTGAACGAACGCCTCGTACTGCGCCTTGTCGAGCGGGCAGTTGATGTAGTCTTTTCCGCCCTTATCCCAGCGGGCGGCCATCCAGGCGATATCCATATCGACGCTGTCGCGGTGGACGATCGGGGCGATGGCGTCGAAGAACGCCAGGCTGTCGTGTCCGGTGGCCCGGCCGATGCTGCCGGCGAGCGCGGCGGCGGTCAGCGGGCCGGTGGCGACGATGGTGAGGCCGGCAGCGGGCAGCGCATCGACCCGTTCGCGGACGATCTCAACATTGGGCAACCCGGCCAGCTCGCGCTCGACCGCCGCGGAAAACACGTCACGGTCGACCGCCAGCGCTGAGCCCGCGGGCACTTTCGCCTCCTCGCCGGCCCGCATGACCAGGCTGTCGAGTCGCCGCATCTCGTGGTGGAGCAGCCCGACCGCGTTCTTGGCGTCATCGTCGGAGCGAAATGAGTTCGAGCACACCAGCTCAGCCAGGCCATCGCCCTGGTGCGCCGGGGTGGTGTCCCCGCCCCCGCGCATCTCCGACAAGCGCACGCGCAGGCCCCGACGCCCGAGCTGCCAGGCCGCCTCGCTCCCCGCGAGCCCGCCGCCGATGACGTGGATGTCGTATTGCACACGGTTCCCTAGCCGTTCGGGTCGGGCGGATGCAACGCACTGCTGAAGCAGAAATCGAGACGCCCCGCGGCGTATCTCGACTTCGGGCCCCACGAACGGATATGGCGACCATAACAGGGAATTTGCTCATGCCGAAGCGCGCGCTCATCGATCACCGGCCCTGGCTGGTCGCGGGTATCGCCATGGCGATCGCATTTTGGGTCCTGAGCGACGAGAACCTCGGAGGTCTATTCCTGATCGCGTTGAAGGGCGGCTCGGTCGCCGCGCTGGCGGCGTACGCGCTGGCGCGGAGCAAGCATCGCGATGCACGACTGATCGCGGCGGTCATGATCGTAGGTGCCGCAGGCGATGTCGGGATGGAACTCGACACGGTCGTGGGCGGGGTATTGTTCCTGCTGTCGCACCTCGTGGGAATCGCACTTTACCTGCGCAACCGCCGGCCGAATCCTGCCCGCACTCAAAAATTGGCAGCGGCGGCGCTGGCTATGGGCGTTCCCCTCGCCGCGTGGGTGCTCACCCGCGATCCGCTGGCGGTGATCTACGCCGTGGCGCTGGGGGCCATGGCCGCGACCGCGTGGCTCAGCCGATTCAGCCGCCACAATGTCGGGATCGGCGTGCTCTTATTCGTGGCGAGCGACTTGCTGATTTTCGCGCGGCTGGGCGGCGTACTCGACCAATGGGTCACCGGGTGGATGGTCTGGCCGCTCTACTACACCGGGCAGTTGCTGATCTGCACCGGAGTTATCCGCGCACTGCGTCGCGATCATCGGGCCTGAGCATTCGGCCTATTTGGGGGCGGCAATCGTCGTCCGGTGCAGCTCGCGGCGATGGCCCTCGTAGCCGCCGGTCGCGCGGTGGAGCACGGCGCGGTTGTCCCACAGCACCAGCATATCGGGCTCCCATGTGCGGCGATGCACGAATTCGTCTTGCGTCTGCCACTCGTATAGGTCGCGCAGCATGGGAAGCGCTTCGGCCTCGGGCATGCCTTCGATTCCGACGATATAGCCGAATGTGCTGAAGAACCCGCGCCGCCCGGTCTCGGGATGGGTCGCAATCAGTGGATGCGCCTGCGTCGCCAGCGCGGCTTCGCTCGGGCGAATCTCCATCGAACGGCCTTTGTCCTTTTCGCCGTAGGTCCCCTGCGGCGCATAGGCGTAGCGGGCGCTATGGATCGCGGTCAGCGCGTCGAGTTCGCGCTTCCGGCCCTCGGGCAAGGCGTCCCACGCGGCGTGCTGGTCGGCGAACAGCGTGTCGCCGCCTACCGGCGGAATGTCGACGGCGAGCAGGCAGGTCCCGGCCGGCGGGTGCGCGAGAAAAGACCAGTCGCTGTGCCAGTTCTCCGCGAATAGCGGACTCGTTTCTTCCGCTTCGCGCCGGACCGCGGCGATATGCGATCGGCCAGCGATCGGAGCGAAGAACGGATCTTCGCCGAACCCGCCCATTACCAGGGTGAACCGCTCGAGCGCGTCGTCGTCCATCGCCTGGTCGCGAAACGCCAGCACGCGGTGTTCAAGCCAGGTGGCGCGAATACGCGCGATGAGGTCGGGATCGAGCACTCCATGGAGGTCCACGCCGGTGACGACCGCACCGCACGCCTCGCCGGAGGGTTCGACCCGCATCCTATTCGTCCGGCTCGCCAGCGATGTCCGAATCGCTATGCGGCGGCGTATATGGCGCTGTTTCTTCGCCGTCGCGCACCAGCATCTCCTCGACGATCGCTTCCTCGGCGGCGTTCTCCGGCTCCGCGTCCTCGTCGAGGCGGACCGCGCTGACGATCTGCTCCCCGTCGGCGACGTTGAACAGCCGCACGCCCGCGCTGGCGCGGCCGATCACCCGCAGCGATTCGAGCCCAATGCGGATCAGCTTGGCTTGGTCGGTCACCAGCATCAGCTGGTCTCCCCGAGTCGCGGTGAAGCTCGCCACCACCGGCCCGTTGCGGGTCACGTTGTCGATATTGGTGATGCCCTGGCCGCCGCGCCCGGTGCGGCGGTATTCGTAAGCGGACGATAGCTTGCCGTAGCCATTGGCGCAGACGGTGAGGATGAACTGTTCGCGCTCCGCCAGCTCGGCGAAGCGTTCGGCCGACATTTCGGGATCGCCTTCCTTCTCAGCCTTCCACGGCGCGAAACGCAAATATTGCTCGCGCTCCTCGGCCTGCGCGCCGACGCGGTGGAGGATCGACAGCGACACGACCTCGTCGTCCGAGCCCAGCCGCATTCCGCGCACGCCGGTGCTGGTGCGGCTCTGGAACTCGCGCACATCGTCGGCGGCGAAGCGGATCGCCTTGCCCTGGCGCGTGGCGAGCAGGACATCGTCGCCCGAATCGAGCAGCGCCACTCCGATCAGGCGGTCCTCGCTACCCTCCTCGAACCGCATCGCGTATTTCCCGTTGGTCGGGATGTTGGCGAAGGCGTCCATCGAGTTGCGCCGCGCGCTGCCCCTGGCGGTCGCGAACACGACGTTGAGCGCCCCCCACGTGCTTTCCTCCTCCGGCAGCGGCAGGACCTGGGCGATGGTCTCGCCCTCGTCGAGCGCGGGGAGGAGGTTGACGATCGGCCGCCCGCGGGTCGCCGGGCCGCCTTCGGGCAAGCGCCAGACTTTCAGGCGATAGACCTTGCCCGCGGTCGAGAAGAACAGCACCGGGTTGTGCGTGCTGGTTACGAACATGTTCGAAACCGCGTCCTCCGCCTTGGTCGTCATCCCGGCGCGGCCCTTGCCGCCGCGATGCTGCGCGCGGAAGGTCGAGAGCGGGGTGCGCTTGATGTAACCGTCGAGCGTGACCGTCACGACCATCTCGTCGCGCTCGATCAGGTCTTCGTCCTCGAGCCCGTCCCACGCCGGCGCGATCTCGCTGAGCCGCGGGGTGGCGTAGAGATCGCGGATCTCGCGCAATTCGCCGCGCATGACGTCGTATAGCCGGGCGCGGTCGCCGAGTATGGCGAGGAATTCGGCGATGCTGCGCGACAAACCCTCCAGTTCGCCGCCGATCTCGTCGCGGCCGAGCGCGGTGAGGCGGTGGAGCCGCAGCTCGAGGATCGCGCGCACCTGGCGTTCGGAGAGGCGGTAGGTCCCGCCCGACTGTTCCGCATCGGGTTCGATCGATTCTACCAGCGCGATGTACTGAGCGATGTCCCCGATCGGCCATTCCTTGGCGACCAGCCTGGCGCGCGCCTCGGCCGGATTGCCGGACCCGCGGATCATCGCCACGACCTCGTCGAGATTGGACACCGCGACCACCAGGCCAAGCAATATATGGGCTCGCTCGCGCGCCTTGAGCAGCTCGTACTTGGTGCGCCGGGTGATCACCACTTCGCGGAAGGTGATAAATGCCTGGAGAATGTCCTTGAGGCCGAGCGTTTCGGGCCGCCCGCCGCGGATCGCCAGCATGTTCGCCGGGAAACTCGCCTGCGCCGGGGTGTGCCGCCAGATCTGGTTGAGCACCACTTCGGGCGTCGCATCGCGCTTGAGATCAATCACCACCCGCACCCCGCGGCGGTTCGATTCGTCGCGGATGTCGGAGATACCTTCGATCCGCTTTTCCTTGGCGGCGTCGGCGATCTTCTCGACCAGCCCGGCCTTGCCGACCTGGTAGGGGATCGAAGTGAACACGATCGAGCGCCGGTCCCCGCGGTTTTCCTCGATCGTATGCCGCGCGCGCATCAGAATCGATCCGCGCCCGGTCAGGTAGGCGGCGCGGGCGCCGGCGTGACCGAGGATCAGCGGCGCGGTGGGAAAGTCGGGGCCGGGGATGATCGCGATAAGGTCTTCCGACGCCATCGCCGGGTCGTCCATCAACGCCAGGCACCCGTCGATCACTTCGCCCAGGTTGTGCGGCGGTATATTGGTCGCCATGCCGACCGCAATGCCGCCCGCGCCGTTTACCAGCAGATTGGGGAAGCGCGCCGGCAGCACGGTCGGCTCGCGCCGCGACCCGTCGTAGTTCTCCTGGAAATTGACGGTGTCCTTGTCGAGATCGTCGAGCAGCGCGTTGGCCACCCGCGCCAGGCGCGCTTCGGTGTACCGCATCGATGCCGGATCGTCCGGGTCCATCGACCCAAAATTGCCTTGGCCATCGATCAGCGGCACGCGCATCGACCAATCCTGCGCCATGCGCACCAGCGCGAAGTAGATCGCGCTGTCGCCGTGCGGGTGGTAGTTGCCCATCACGTCGCCGACGATCTTGGCGCATTTGCGATACGGCCGCCCGGCGACCATGCCGCCTTCCTGAGCCGCGAAGAGGATGCGGCGGTGAACCGGCTTCAGTCCGTCGCGCACGTCGGGCAGGGCGCGGCTGACGATCACGCTCATCGCGTAATCGAGATAGCTCGTCTTCATCTCGTCGACGATGTCGATGCGAGTGTATTCGACCGGCGATGCGGGCGGTGTCAGAGTGTCGGTATCGTCGGCCAAGGGTCAGGATTTCTCATGGCGCGCGGGATCGCGCGGGAAGTGGGGCAGGGCCCAAGGATCAGCCTAGGGGAAGGGGGCGCAAACCGCCAGTTCGACCGTGGTTCACCGGGGGCGGCCCGCGGTGTTTTCCACATAAGATTGACCGGCCGGTTCCGCAACCGCTGAGCAATGCCTGACAGGACCGTTCAAAGCGCGTTCACGGCCCCGCCTCTAACCACGATTGCATTGTCGGGCAGCACGCGCCAGTAGCGCGGGGTCTGGCAGCGCGGCCGGTGAAACACCGCCGTCATCCACTCTTGGGAGACCACTCAATGCCCAATCTCATCCGATCCGGCGCAGCCTCGCGCCTTGTTCTGGCCATCGCCCTCGCCAGCGGTCTGACGCTCGCAGCCGCTGCACCCGCGCAGGCCGCCAAGAAGGCCGAGAAAAAGGCCGAAGAGGCGGGCCCGAAGACCAATTACTCCAAGCCATTCGTCGCGCTGTATCAGCCGTTTGCAGCCAAGTTGAACGCCGGCGGCGACCTTACCCCGCTGGTGGCCGAAGTCGCAGCGATCGTTGCCGCCGCCCAGACCGCTGACGACAAGTTCGCCGCGGGTCAGGTAGCTACGTCCCTGGGCGCCAAGCTCCAAAACAATGCGCTGCAGCGCCAAGGCGTCGCGCTCATGGTCGATAGCGGCAGCACGCAAATGGGCGCGGACCGCGCGAAGTTCCTCTTTGCGCTCGCCCAGATGGCATACCAGGACAAGGACTGGGCGCAGGCGCGCGCCCGCGCCGAGCAGGCGATCGCCGCTGGTTATCCCGGCGATGCCGAACTGCTGCTGTCCGAAGTTCACTTTGCCGAAGGGCAAGCGGCCACTGGCCTCGACGTTCTCGACAGGGCGATCGCCAGGAAGATCGCGGCTGGCCAGCCCGTTCCCGAAGCTTGGCTCAAGCGGGCGCTGGCCAATGCCTATCAGGCTAACCTCGAGCCGCAGGCGTTCAAGTTCGCCGGGATGTTCGCGCAGTACTATCCTTCGCAGACCAGCTGGGGCGACGCGATCAACATCCAGCGCAACTTGCGCAACTACGAAGGGCAGGAGCTGCTCGACCTGCTGCGGCTGGCCCAGCGGACCGACAGCTTGCGGAACGAACGCGACTTTGTCGACTATATCTCGGCGGCAGACGCGCGGCGCCTTCCCGGCGAAACCCAGCGGATCATCGCCGCGGGCATCGCGGCGGGCAAGCTCAAGTCGAACGACGTGTTCGTGGCCGAAGCCAACACGGTCGCATCGGGCCGCGTCAAAGCGGATACGGCGGACCTGGTGAACCTGGCGCGCGATGCACGCCTGCCGAGCGCCACTGTAGCCACTCTCATGGCCGCCGGCGATGCGTTCCTCAGCTACGGCAAGGCCGCCGAAGCGGAAGAGTTCTACACCAAGGCGCTGGCCAAGCCGGGCGCCGACACACCCCGCGTGCTGACCCGCCTAGGCATCGCGCAGCTCGATCAGGGCAAGGTTGTCGAGGCGCAGGCGAGTTTCGACAAAGTCGAAGGCGCGCGCCAGGCGATAGCGCGGCTGTGGGGGCTCTACGCCACCCAGTCGGCAAAGGCGCCCGTCGCTCAGTAAGCGGCCACTACGACGCAAAGATCAGGGGGCGCGGCCAAGCCGGTCCGCGCCCCATTTTCGATCAGCCCGTGGGTTAGCGAAGCCGCTTCACATAGAGCTCGCCGCCATCGCGCCGCTCTACCTTGAAGTTGCCAAGCGAGCGGAACATCGCCGACAGACTGTTGAAGCCATAATTGCGCACGTCGAAGCTCGAGCGGTTGCCGGCGATCTGACCGACCTGCTGGACCTTGGCCCAGCCTTCCTCGTCGCGCTTGGCTTCCTTGTAGGCGGCGCCGATCAGTTCCATCAGCTCGGTGTCGGCGGCGACCGTGGCGGCCGAGCCCGGCGCGGCGGTTTCCTCGTTGGCGGTGGTCTTGATCAACTGGTCGACGTCGATGAACCGGGTGCAGACCGACTTGAACGCCTGCGGCGTCTTGGTGCTGCCAAAGCCATAGACCACGATTCCGTCCTGCCGCAGCCGGGTGACCAGCGGGGTGAAATCGCTGTCGGAACTCATGATCCCGAACCCGTCGACCTTGCCCTGGTAGAGCAGGTCGATCGCGTCGATGGTCATCGCCATGTCGGTGGCGTTCTTGCCCTTCGATACGTCGAATTGCTGCTGCGGACGGATGCCGTAACGGTTGGTGATGGTGTCCCACTTGGCCAGGCCCTGCTTGGCGAAGTTGCCATAAGCGCGGCGGATGTTGACCTGACCGAGCTCGGCCATGACCGTCAGCACCGGGTCGATCGCGGCGGGCTGGATGTTGTCCGCATCGATCAGCAGCGCGATGTTCTTGAGATCGTCTTTGTTGTTGTCCATGCGCGGCTAGATGGGCTGCTCATGCCGATTAGGCAACCGGGGTGAACACGCTGCTGGCTTCGTCGAGCAGGTGCAGCGAGCCGTCGGAAATGGCGAAGAAAGTTCCGCGCAGCTTGAGCTTGCCGCGCGCCTCGAGTTCGGCGACGCAGGGGAAAGTCCGCAGATTGGCGAGGCTGACCTTGACCCCGGCCTGCTCCATCGCCCGTTCCGCCTCTGGCCCCTCGCTGCCGTGCTTGGCGACGACTTCGGTACGCGCTTCGTCGAGCAAGTCAATCCAGTCCGCGATGAAGCCGCCGCGCCCCGGTTCCTCGCCGTGCATCGATTGCGTCAGCGCCGCCTTGCAGCCGCCGCACATGGCGTGGCCCATGACCACGATCTCGCGCACCTTGAGGAACTGGACGGCGAATTCGAGCGCGGCGGACACGCCGTGATGGCCGGGCGTGGTCTCGAACGGTGGAACCATCGCGGCGACGTTGCGGACGACGAAGATTTCGCCTGGATCGACGTCGAAGATCTGCGCCGGATCGACCCGGCTGTCGGAACAGGCGATCACCATGATGCGCGGCTCCTGCGCCTCGGTGAGTGCCGCCCACCGCTCGCGGCGCGGGGTCCAGGCATTCTCGAGGAAGCGGCGGTAGCCTTCGATGAGGCCGGCAAGCTCTAGCGAGGGGTTGCTGATCATGGCGGGGCGGATGCCTCAGGCCATTGCCTGTGGCAAGTGCGGTGACTAAGTGGGCGCGCATGAACGACCTCGCGTCCGCACCGCGTCCTGCCAATGAGCCTGGGCGACAGCGCAAGCCCGACTGGATCCGGGTGAAGGCCCCCGTCAGCAAGGGCTTTCACGAAACGCGCCAGCTGATGCGCGACCTTTCGCTCAACACCGTGTGCGAAGAGGCGGCGTGCCCCAACATCGGCGAATGCTGGACCAAGAAGCACGCCACGGTGATGATCCTGGGCGACGTGTGCACCCGCGCCTGCGCGTTCTGCAACGTCAAGACCGGGATGCCGCGCGCCGTGGACCTGCTCGAGCCCGAGCACGTCGCCACCGCCGCGGCAAAGCTGGGCCTGCAGCACATCGTCGTCACCAGCGTCGACCGCGACGACCTTGCCGACGGCGGCGCGTCGCAGTTCATCAAGGTCATCGAGGCATTGCGCCGCGAGACGCCGGACACGACGATCGAAATCCTCACTCCGGACTTCCGCAACAAGATGCGCCCGGCGGTCGAGGCGATCGTGGCCGCGGGACCGGACGTGTACAACCACAACCTCGAAACCGTCCCGCGGCTCTACCCTACCATTCGGCCCGGAGCGCGCTACTACGCCTCGCTTCGGCTGCTGGAAGAGGTCAAGGCGCACGACCCGCTGATTTTCACCAAGAGCGGCATCATGCTCGGGCTGGGCGAACAACGGCTCGAGGTGCACCAGGTGATGGACGACATGCGCTGCGCCGATGTCGATTTCATCACCATGGGCCAGTACCTCCAGCCGACCCCGCGCCATGCCAAGGTCGAGGAATTCGTCACGCCCAAGGCGTTCGCCGCCTACGGCGCGATCGCGCGGGCCAAGGGGTTCCTGCAGGTCGCCGCGAGCCCGCTAACCCGCTCGAGCTATCACGCGGGCGACGACTTCGCCGCGATGCGCGCCGCGCGAGAGGCAAAGCTGGCGCGCTGATGGCGCTTATCTGATGCCGGGCCTCCATGAGGTCCATGCGCTGCCGTTCAGCCAGGAGCAGATGTTCGATCTGGTGGCCGACGTCGCGCGCTACCATGAATTCCTGCCCTGGGTCGTCGCCACCCGGGTGCGCTCCGACAGCCAGACAGAAATGGTCGCCGACATGCTCGTCGGCTTCAAGCACCTGCGTGAGAAGTTCACCTCCAAGGTGGTCAAGGACCGGCCGCACCGGATCGAGGTGCATTATCTCGACGGGCCGATGAAGGATCTCGACAACCGCTGGCTGTTCCGGCCGCTGGGGGAGGGGCACTGCGAGGTCGATTTCTGCGTCGACTTCACTTTCCGCAACGCGGTGTTCGAAGCGCTCGCGGGACAGTACTTCGACCGCGCGTTCCGCAAGATGGTCGCCGCGTTCGAGACGCGCGCGCACCAGCTTTACGGCAGCAGCAGCTCGAGCGCCGCCAGCGTCGCCTGACGGCGCACTTCGCTGCGGCTGGTAGTGTCGAAGTGCCGCATCTCGCTCTCAGGCTCGCCGTCGCCTTCGCGGCAGGCGCGCGCGAAAACCACCGTGCCGACCGGTTTCTGCGCCGTCCCTCCATCGGGCCCGGCGACTCCGCTGATCGCGATCGCGATATCGGCCTCGCTGTGGCGTAAGGCCCCCTGCGCCATGGCCCAGACGCAGGCGATGGAAACCGCGCCGAAGGTCTCGATGATCTCGCCTGAAACGTCGAGTTCCTGACGTTTGGCCTCGTTTGAATAGGTCACGAACCCCCGGTCGAGCACCTCCGAGGAACCCGGAATTTCGGTGATCGCGGCGGCGACCAGCCCGCCGGTGCAGCTTTCGGCGAGCACGATGCGGCGGCCGATCTTGGCATTTTCCTCGACCACACGCCGGGCCAACGCGACGATATCGGCGGGGAGCAGGCCGCTCATGACGGAATTGGTCACGCTAATCTCACTCACGACGGCGACGGACAAATCGGGGGATTCTTCCGCTTGATCATCGACATCACGAAAGCGATCATCGCGCCGCTGTCGCGCGGGTTCATCACCGAGGCGAGCTGGATTCCCCGCTCGACATTGCCGCACTGCTCGGGCTTGACCGCTTCGCCGATCTTCTGCGCGATCATCGCATCGACCAGCGGGCGAACCGACTGGTCGGGCAGCGCGGCGAACATCGCGATCGGGTCGTTGGCTTTGGCGGGCCCGGCCTTGCCGCCGCCGACGAACTTGAGAATACCCGCCTTGGCAATCGGCCAGGTCTCGGCCTGCAACGCGGCGTACCTCGCCGCGAAGGCATCGCCCTTGGTCGCGAGGAAACCGCCCGACGCCAGCTTCGCGCCGCACTTGGCGCGTACACCGCTCACCACCGCGGGCACGGCATAGATCGCCATCTGCGCGACTTCACGCTCGGACAGGCACGCCTTCGCGGCCTGCGCCTGGCCTTGCGCTTGGGCGGGGAGCAGCGCGGCGAGAGCGACGATGGCGGCGAAATTGCTCAGGGGTTTCACATTGGTCTCACAGATTGCGGATGACGGTGGCGACGGCTTGTGCGGCGATTCCTTCGCCGCGTCCGGTGAAGCCGAGCCTCTCGGTGGTAGTGGCCTTCACATTTACCGCGCCTGCATCGATCCCGGCAAGCGCCGCGATGCGGACCCGCATGGCCTCGCGATGCGGCCCGATCTGGGGCGCCTCGCAGATCAGCGTCACGTCGAGATTGCCGACCCGGTAACCCGCCTCGCCGACCAAGCGAACGGCGTGCTCAAGAAAGCGCGAGGATGGCGCGCCTTTCCACTGCGGGTCGCTGGGCGGGAAATGCTGCCCGATGTCGCCGGCTCCGACCGCTCCGAGCAAGGCATCGACCAGCGCATGGATGCCGACATCGGCGTCGCTGTGCCCGGCGAGGCCCATTTCATGTTTGATATGCACCCCGCACAGCCACAACTCCTCACCGGGCGCCAGGCGGTGGACGTCAAAACCGGTGCCCACGCGCATCGGGGCCAGTTCCGCCACGAAATCCTCCGCGAAAGTCAGTTTGCGCAAGCGCTCGTCGCCTTCGACCAGCGCAACCGCGCGCCCCGCGGCGCGCAGGACTTGCGCGTCGTCGCCGGCGGTCGGCGGGCCGCTCCACGCGCGATGCGCGGCGACGATTTCGGCGGTGCGGAAGGCCTGCGGCGTCTGGACCCGGCGCAGGCGCTCGCGATCGGCCGCGGTGTCCATCGTCCCGTCCTTCTCGAACACCATACTGTCGACCATCGGCAGCACGGGAATGGCGCCGAGGTGCGTGCCGAGCGCCGCCAGTAGCCGCTCGATCACGGACCGGGGCAGCGCTGGACGCGCAGCGTCGTGGATCAGCACGCGTTCGCTGCCTGCAACAAGGTCGAGCGCGGTTGCGACTGACTGCTGGCGGGTCGCGCCGCCGATCACCAGTTTCACCACCAATCCTTCGAGTGCCGCGGCGGCAATGGCCTCGCCCCCTTCGGGGATCGCCACCACCACCGGATCGGCGCCCGCGGCGAGGAGGGCCTCGACCGAATGCCGCACCAGCGGTCTACCGCGCCAATTGGCGAACTGCTTCGGCAGCGGCTGCCCGGCGCGCAAGCCCTGGCCGGCGGCGACCACGATCGCGGAGAAGGAGGGGAGGGGGCCCATGCTCTTGCGCGCTACCGCCTTGCGCGCACCCCTTCAATCCACTATGCGCCTGCCTGTTTTTTAGGCAATCAATGTCCACGCCCCCGCTTCTCCCGATCCCCCAGGCGATCTCCATCGGCCCGGTGACGATTCCCACGCCGGTCGTGCTGGCGCCGATGACCGGCGTCACCGATATGCCGTTTCGCACGCTGGTGCGGCGATACGGCTCGGGGCTCAACGTGACCGAGATGATCGCCAGTGAGGCTGCTATCCGCGAAACCCGCCAGTCGATCCAGAAGGCGACCTGGGCGCCGATCGAGGACCCGGTCTCGATGCAGCTGGTCGGCTGCGATCCGGGTTCGATGAGCGAAGCCGCCAGGCTCGCGGCCGACAAGGGTGCGGCGATCATCGACATCAATTTCGGCTGCCCGGTGCGCAAGGTCGTCGGCCAGTATGCCGGCTCGGCGCTGATGCGCGAAGTGCCGCTGGCGATCGAGCTGATGAAGGCCTGCGTGAAGGCGGTCGACGTGCCGGTGACGGTCAAGATGCGGATGGGTTGGGACCACGACAGCCTCAACGCCCCCGAACTGGCGCGCATCGCCGAGGATCTCGGCGTGCGGATGGTCACCGTCCACGGGCGCACCCGCAACCAGATGTACAAGGGTAGCGCCGATTGGGCCTTCGTGCGCAAGGTCAAGGCGGCAGTCGGCATTCCGGTGATAGTCAACGGGGACATCTGCTCGATCGGTGATGCCGCCAGGGCGCTGGACCAGTCGGGCGCGGACGGGCTGATGATCGGGCGCGGCGCGTATGGCCGTCCGTGGCTCCTCGGCCAGGTCATGCACTGGTGGCGCACCGGCGAAACGCTCGCCGATCCCGACATCGACGAACAGCACGCGGTGCTGGTCGAGCACTACCGCGCGATGCTCGATCACTATGGTGAGTACACCGGGGTGAAAATCGCGCGCAAGCACATCGGCTGGTACACCAAGGGCCTCCACGGCTCCGCAGAGTTCCGAAACAAAGTCAACTTCGTCGACCAGGCATCTGAAGTATTTAACGAAATTGACCGATTCTATGAGCCGCTCCTACGCCGGAAGGCGGCGTGACCAACTTGCGCGAGGCACCTGAACCGCGCGCGCAAGTCGCGGGACTGGTATTCGCCATGGTCCTCCTCGATCGCCAGATGGTCATCGTCGAGGCCAATCCGGCAGCTGAGGAAATGCTCGGGCGCAGCGCGCACCGGCTGGTGGGATGTCCGCTATTCGAGGTACTAGGCGTCGACGACCCGCGGGTCACGGCGCACTCGCGCGAAGACAGCGCGCCGCTGGTCGCCCGCGGCGTGCTCGTCCGCACGGCCAACGGCGACCGGCGCGTGAACCTGACGATGTCACCGCTGCCGACGCATCCAGGTTGGCGCGTGGTGACGCTGTCCGATGCCGGGCCGGAGGAGATGGCAATCGTCGATCCCAATCGGGCCAGAGCAAGCGCGCCGGGTGTACTGGCGCATGAAATCAAAAATCCGCTCGCGGCGATTCGCGGGGCGGCGCAGCTGATCGCCCGCAAGCTCGACGACAAGGACCGCCCGCTCGCCGATCTTATCGCTGACGAGGTCGCGCGCATCGCCTCGCTGATCGACCGGATGCAGCGGATTGGCGCGCGCGGGGCGGAGCCTAACGCACCGCTCAACCTGCACGAAACGGTCCGGCGCGCGATCGCGACAGTGCGCGGGGCGGGCTTGGGCGGCGCCGAGCTGGTCGAGGAATTCGACCCCTCGCTGCCACCGGTGCTCGGCAACGGGGGCGCGCTCGAACAGGTGATGATCAACCTCCTCGCCAACGCCCGCGACGCCTGTGGCGGGGTCACCGAAGGACGGATCACGGTGCGCACCCGCTATGTCAGCGGTCTGATATTCAATGCCATCCGCCCCGGCCGCTCGGTGCGGCTGCCGATCGAACTAACCATCAGCGACAACGGCCCAGGGATCGACCCGGCGCTGCGCGGGCACGAATTCGAACCGTTCGTCAGCAGCAAGAAGAGCGGGCAGGGCCTCGGACTCGCGCTGGCCCGCCGGCTGGTGCGCGACATGGAGGGGCGCATCGCCTACGAGCGCGACGACAAGGCTGGCTTCACCCACTTCCGCGTCCATCTGCCGGTTGCGAGGCAAGCATGACCACACGCCCCTCCATCCTGCTGGTCGAGGACGACGCGGCGATAGCGACCGTGATCTCGACCGCGCTCGAGGACGAGGGCTTCACCGTCGACCGCACCGATTCGATCGCCGGGCGCGACCGAATGCTCGCCGGCGGCGACTACGCCGCGATGCTGACCGATGTCGTGCTGGCGGACGGCGATGGGATCGCCTCGCTCGCCCCCGTGCGCGACCAGCACGCGGCGATGCCGGTCATCGTGCTGTCGGCGCAGAACACGCTCGATACCGCGGTCCGCGCGACCGAGATCGCCGCGTTCGAGTATTTCCCCAAGCCGTTCGACCTCGAGGAACTGGTGCGCACCGTGGTTCAGGCCGCCGGGCCGCGCGGCGAGGGCCTGGCGGCCGCGCCCGACGATCCGGGGGAAGGGCTGCCGCTGGTCGGCCGCAGCCAGGCGATGCAAGGCGTCTATCGCATGATCACGCGGGTCCTGCGCAACGACCTGACGGTGCTGATCCTCGGCGAATCGGGCACCGGCAAGGAGCTTGTGGCGGATGCGATCCACCAGCTCGGCCACCGCCGGTCCGGCCCATTCGTCGCGGTCAACGCCGCCGCGATCCCGCGCGCTCTGATCGAGAGCGAGCTGTTCGGCCACGAGAAAGGCGCGTTCACCGGCGCGATCGCGCAGGCGATCGGCAAGTTCGAGCAGGCCAACGGCGGCACGCTGTTCCTCGACGAGATCGGGGACATGCCCGCCGAGGCGCAGACCCGCCTGCTGCGCGCGCTCCAGTCCGGCCGCATCCGCCGTGTCGGTGGACGGCAGGAGATTGCGGTCGACGTGCGAATCCTCGCCGCGACCAACCGCGATCTGGCGCCGATGATTGCCGCCGGGACATTCCGCGAGGATCTCTATTACCGCCTGGCGGTGGTGCCGATCGAGCTTCCCCCCTTGCGCGAGCGGCGCGACGACATTGGGGCGCTCGCCCGGCATTTCCTTGCACAAGCCGCGGCCGAGGGCCTGCCGCGGCGGCGGATACATCCCGGCGCGATTTCCGCGCTAGAACGGCGGCCGTGGCGCGGCAACGTGCGCGAGTTGCGCAACGCGGTCTTTCGCCTTGCCCTAATGGCGCGCGACGATGCGATCGACGCTGAAGCGGTCGAAGCCGTACTGGGCGCGCTGGAGGAAGCCGCTGGCCGGACCGAGCCCGAGGGCCTTGCCGGCGCGCTCGAGCGCTGGCTGCGAACCGCCCGTCCGCGCGACGGTGAGCTCTACGATGCCGCAATCGCCGAGCTCGAGCGCCCGCTGTTCGCCCATGCGCTGGCGCAGACCGGCGGCAATCAGGTGCGCGCCGCGCGGCTGCTGGGGATCAACCGCAACACCTTGCGCAAACGCCTCACCGATCTGGGCATCGACCCCGACGAGTGCGCCCGCCGCGGCTGATCCGGCGCTCGCGTGAGCGAAAAACGCTTGCAAATCGGCAACAGTCCCGTTGTAACCGCGCAACGATGGTAGCTTCGCCGACGACCGCCGCGCGCGCGCGCACCAGTCAGCGCAGCCCGCGCTGGCGGCGGCGCTTCGTCGTCGCGAGCCGACGGGCGAATTTCTACCTGATCCTCGAGATCGTCGCCGCGGTCGCGTTCATCGCGATGGTCTGGAGCACCTGGTACAGCTTCACCAGCGCGCCGCCCGACGGCGAGTTGCTGCCGTCGAGGCAAGTCTCGGTGCTCCTGATCGGTACGCTGTTGCCGGCGATGGCGCTGCTGGTGTTGCTTGGCCGTCGCCTCGCGCTCCGCCGCGCCGCGGGAAGCACCGCGCGGCTGCACGTCCGACTGGTGTTCTTCTTCTCGCTGATCGCCGCGGTGCCGACCCTGCTCGTCGCCGGGTTCGCGGCGTTCCTGTTCCAGTCGGGTATCGACTTCTGGTTCTCGGACAATTCGCGCGGGCTGATGAACAATGCCGACGAGCTTGCCCGCGGCTATTACGAGCAGAACCAGGTCCAGGTGGCCAACCAGACGGTCGCGATGGCGAGCGACATGCAGTACTACCTGCAGAGCTTCAAGCTGACCGACCCCGACCTCGCCGACGTCTACGTTCTCCAGGTCAAGCAGCGCGAAATCAACGAATCGGCGGTCATCCAGCAAGTGCCCGACGGCTCGATCCGCATCGCCGCGGTGATCGATCTAAATTCGGACAACCGCCCGACCGCATTCGCTGCCAAGGCCGTGCCGCAGCTCAAGGGCGGCGATCCGGTGGTGGTCAGCGGCAATTCGCTGCGGATCGAGGCGCTGGCGCCGATCGACCTTAAAAGCGGGGTGTTCCTCTACAACGCCCGCAACACCGAGGCGCTGGGGTTCAGCCAGTGGTCAAACGCGCAGTCGATCGTGTCCGGTTATGCCGTGCTGACGAACCGCGCGCGGGCCTTGCAGCTGCGCTTCAACCTCGCGCTGTTCTTCGTCAGCCTGGCGCTGGTCGGGGTCGCGGTATGGTTCGCGCTGCGCTTTGCGGATCGCCAGGTCGAGCCGCTGACCGAGCTAGTCTCCGCCGCGCGCAAGGTCGGCTCAGGCGATTTCGCCGTGCGGGTCGAGGGGCGCACCGGGTCCGACGAGATCGGCATGTTGAACCGCGCGTTCAACCGCATGGCTGCGCAGATCGAACAGCAGACCGCCGCGCTACTGCGCGCCAACCGTCAACTGGAGGAACGCCGCGCGTTCATCGAGGCGGTGATCGAATCGATTTCGGCCGGCATCGTCACCGTTGACCGCGCCGGTCGCGTGCTGCTGATGAACAGCTCGGCGCAGGAACTGCTGCTCGGCGAGAAGGGACCCGTCCCGGCGTCCTCGATGCTGGCCGACCTTGCCCCGCAATTCGCCGCGCTCGCCGACCAGCGCCTGTCGAGCGGGATCGTCAACTGGACCAAGGGCGGCGAGCTGCTGACGCTGGCGGTCAAGGTCGGCGACGCGCCCGATGGGCGGGTAATCACGTTCGAGGACATCACCCGCCAGATCGTCGATCAGCGCCAGGCCGCATGGTCCGACGTCGCCCGGCGCATCGCGCACGAGATCAAGAACCCGCTGACCCCGATCCAGCTCGCCACCGAACGCCTCAAGCGGCGCTACCGCAAGCAAATCGAAAGCGACGGCGAACTGTTCGACGAACTCACCAACACCATCATCCGCCAGGTCGGCGACTTGAGAAAGATGGTCGACGAATTCTCCAGTTTCGCGCGCCTGCCCAAGCCGGTGTTCCGCGCCGAGGACGCGCACGACCTGGTCAAGCAGGCGCTGTTCCTGCAGGAAGTGGCGCATCCCGAGATCGATTTCGGGTTCGCGTCCGAAATCGACGGTACGATCCAGATCGCCTGCGACCGGCATCAGGTCGGCCAAGCGATGACCAACGTGCTCAAGAACGCGATCGAGGCGATCGAGGCCCGCGCGCGCACCGCCGAGCCCGATTACCGCGGCCGGATCGCGGTCTCGCTGGCGGCGACCCCCGCGACGCTGGCGGTTACGGTCGAGGACAACGGTGTCGGCCTGCCGCAGGATCGCGAGCGGATCGTCGAGCCCTATGTGACGACGCGCGAAAAGGGCACCGGGCTCGGGCTCGCGATCGTCAACAAGATCGTCGAGGAGCACGGCGGCGACATGACTTTCGCCGGCGCGCCGGGCGGGGGAACGCGGGTGATCCTGCGGTTTGCGCGCGACCCGCTGGCGACCGATTCGGTGGCCGCAGAATGACGAACCAGGAGCAATAGACCCAATGGCGCTCGACATTCTGATCGTCGACGACGAACGCGACATCCGCGAGTTGGTCGCCGGCGTCCTCAGCGACGAAGGCTACGAATGCCGCACCGCCGCGGACAGCACGAGCGCGCTGTCGGCGGTCGATGCGCGGCGGCCCAGCCTCGTCCTGCTCGACGTCTGGCTCCACGGCAGCCCGATGGACGGGCTCGAGGTGCTCGACGAGATCAAGAAGCGCGAACCCGAACTGCCGGTGATCATCTTCTCTGGGCACGGCAATATCGACACCGCCGTCTCCGCCGTGAGCCGCGGGGCGATGGATTTCATCGAGAAGCCGTTCGAGGCCGAAAAGCTGCTGTTGCTGGTCCAGCGCGCGACCGAAACCGAGCGCCTGCGGCGCGAAAACACCCGCTTGCGCGAAGGGGTCGTCCGGGGCGAGGAGTTCACCGGCAACTCGATCGCGATCAACGCCGTACGGGCGACCTTGAAGCGGGTCGCCAACACCGGCAGCCGGGTGATGATCAGCGGCCCCGGCGGATCGGGCAAGGAAGTCGCTGCCCGCCTGCTCCATGCCTGGAGCCCGCGCGCCGACCACGCCTTCGTGACGGTCAATTCGGCGCGGATCACGCCCGAGCGTTTCGAACAGGAATTGTTCGGCGAGGAATCCGACGGCAAGCTGGTTCGACCCGGCCTGCTCGAGACGGCCGACGGCGGGACGCTGTATCTCGACGAAGTCGCCGACATGCCGCTGAGCACGCAGGCGCGGATCCTGCGGGTGCTGACCGAGCAAAGCTTCGTGCGGGTGGGCGGCAACCGCCAGATCGCGGTCGATGTACGGGTCGTCTCTTCGACCTCGCGCGACCTGGCGGGCGAGATGGAAGAGAAGCGCTTCCGCGAGGACCTGTTTTACCGCCTCAACGTGGTTCCCGTGGCGATCCCCTCGCTCGCCGAGCGGCGCGACGACATCCCCGCGCTGGCCGAGCATTTCTTCACCCGCTATGCCGCCGAGCAGGGCATCGCTGCGCCCGAGCTCACCGCCGAGGCAATCGCGGCGCTGCAATCGTACGATTGGCCGGGCAATGTCCGCCAAATGCGCAACGTGGTCGAGCGTACGATCATCCTGACCCCGCGCGAACGGTTGGGCCGGATCGAGGCCGACATGCTGCCGAGCGAGGTCACCGGCGGAAGGCTCGGCGGGGGCGCGGGCATCTCGACGCTAATGGGGGTTCCCTTGCGCGAGGCGCGGGAGAGCTTCGAGCGCGAATACCTGACGATCCAGATCCGCCGATTTTCGGGCAATATCTCCAAAACCGCGAGCTTTATCGGGATGGAACGGTCGGCCTTGCACCGCAAGCTCAAGCTGCTGGGGATGGGCGACCGCCGCGAGGAAGAATAGTTTCTCCGAGAAACGGAACGCAGGTGCAGCAAAAGCATTTGCGAATTGGGGCGGGCGTCCCATAATCATTCGCGATACCCGGCGGGCGGTCTTCATCGTGCGCCAGATCGCGGACTGCTCAGGCGGCCCGCCAAAAAACGGAGACTCCGCAAGTGTCCACGACCCGCACGCTGACCGCACGTCCCAAGCCCGATAAGCCCGATAAGTCCGAACCAGAGCCCTCGACCGAGGCCCCCATCGGCGGCAAGCCGCAGAGCCTGCAGGACGCATTCCTCAACCTGCTGCGCAAGAACAAGATCCCCGTGACCATGTTTCTGGTCAAGGGCGTCAAGCTCCAGGGTATCGTCACCTGGTTCGACAACTTCTCGATCCTGCTGCGGCGCGACGGGCAGTCGCAGCTGGTGTACAAGCACGCGGTCTCCACCATCATGCCGAGCACGCCGGTGGATGCCGGCCAGTTCGCCAGCCAGGGCTCCAACGCCAGGCAGCGGCTGCTGCAGGACGTGTTCCTCAGCCGCGTGCGCGAGGCCGAGGTCCAGGTGACGATGTTCCTCGTCAACGGGGTGATGCTGCAGGGCAAGATCGCGGCTTACGACCTGTTCTGCATGCTGCTCGAGCGCGAAGGCTATGTTCAGCTGGCCTACAAGCACGCGGTCTCCACCATCCAGCCGGCCACCGCGGTCGACCTGAGCGACGAATTCGACGGCGACAGCGACTGAGCTTCGACGACAATCTGCTCGATGAAGTATCGCGCGGCGCGCGGGCGCTGATAGTGTGCCCGGACGTGCGCGGGCGGCATCACGATCTTGAGCCCGAGGCGCGGCTGGAAGAAGCCCGCGGGCTGGCGCTGGCGATCGGTATCGTGGTGGCCGGCGCGGTGGTGCTGCCGGTGCGCCAGGTGAAGCCCGGCACCCTGTTCGGTTCGGGCCAGGTCGACAATATCGCGGTCGCCTGCGAGCAGAACGAAGCCGAACTGGTGGTCATCGACGGCGCGCTGAGCCCGATCCAGCAGCGCAATCTCGAAGACCGGCTAAAGCGCAAGGTGATCGACCGTACCGGGCTGATCCTCGAAATCTTCGGCGAGCGCGCCGCCACCGCCGAAGGGCGGCTGCAGGTCGAGCTGGCGCACCTGGATTACCAGCAAAGCCGCCTGGTCCGCTCGTGGACTCACCTCGAGCGCCAGCGCGGCGGATTCGGCTTTCTTGGCGGGCCGGGCGAGACCCAGATCGAGGCCGACCGGCGGATGATCCGCCAGCGCATGGGACGGCTGCGCAAGGAACTGGAGGGCGTGCGCAAGACGCGCGCGCTCCACCGTGACCGGCGGGGGAGGGCGCCGTGGCCGGTGATCGCCCTGGTGGGCTATACCAACGCGGGCAAATCGACCCTGTTCAACCGCTTGACCGGCGCCGAAGTCATGGCCGAGGACCTGCTGTTCGCCACTCTCGATCCGACCATGCGAGCGATCGAATTGCCGGGGGTGGAGAAGGCGATCCTATCGGACACCGTCGGATTCATTTCGGATTTGCCAACCCAACTTGTCGCCGCGTTCCGCGCGACCCTGGAAGAAGTGACCGGGGCCGATCTGATCGTGCATGTCCGCGACATCGCCAACGCCTCCACCGTGGCGCAGAAGGCGCAAGTGGTCGAAGTGCTTGGCGATCTTGGCGTGACCGAGGGGGAAGGGGGCATCCCGATCCTAGAGGTGTGGAACAAGCTCGACCTCGTGGCGGGCCAGCAGGCGGACGACATCCGCGAGGCCGCGGCCGCGGACGCGATGACCGTACCGCTCTCGGCAGTGACCGGCGAGGGCGTGTCAGCGCTGCTGGAGCGGCTTGGCGAATTGCTCACCCAGCAGGCGCGGATGCACGAATTCATCCTGCCGGCGAGCGCGGGGCGGCGAATTGCGTGGCTGCACGCGCATGGCGAAGTACTGGAGGACGGCGACGCGGGCACCGGGTCCGATGGCCCATTGCGGCGACTGGCGGTGCGGCTCAACCCCAAGGAGCTCGGACGGTTCGAGGCGCTATGAGCGCTCGCCGGACTTGACCTGCTGCCAAAGCGCTTCCTGCTCGTCGAGCGAAAGGTCGCCGAAGCGCCCTCCCGCCAAATCCTCCATCGCCCGGAATCGCCGCTCGAACTTGGCATTGGCGGCGCGCAGCGCGTCCTCCGGGGCGATGCCATAGGCGCGCACAAGATTGACGGCCGCGAACAGCAGGTCGCCCGCCTCCTCCAGTTGGCCGGGTTCCTGAGCCCTGGCCAGTTCTTCCATTTCCTCGGCGAGCTTGGCCGCCGGGCCGTCGCGGTCCGGCCAGTCGAAGCCAACCCGGGCGGCGCGCTTCTGCAGCTTGTCGGCGCGCATCAGCGCCGGCAGCGCGACCGCCACCCCGTCAAGCGCGCTCGTGGCGCCCTTGGCGTCGCGTTCGGCCGCCTTGAGCGCTTCCCAATGCGCGTCGCGCGCTCCGCCAGGCGGCGGGGCGTCGCCAAAGATATGCGGATGCCGCGCTTCGAGCTTGTCGGCGATCGAACGCGCGACATCGGCGAAATCGAACTGGCGCGTTTCCTCGGCGATACGCGCCTGGAACACGACCTGGAACAGCAGGTCGCCGAGTTCGTCGCGAATGTCGCCGATATCCCCGCGGGCGACGGCGTCGGCCACCTCGTAAGCTTCCTCGATGGTGTGCGGGACGATCGTCTCGAAGCGCTGCGCGCGGTCCCATTCGCAACCGTGCTCGGGATCGCGGAGAAGGGCCATGATGCGGAGGAGGCGGGCTATCTGGTCTGACATCGCAAGATGATAATATATATTATGTTAAATTAAATGAGGGAGCGAACGGGCCGCTCACCCCATCGCCAGCGAAAACAGCAAGGCCACCGCGGTGAAGATCCCGCCCCACACCAGCGCCATGCGCACGCTGTCCTTCCAGCCAAGGCGGAACGACGCCACCGCGCTGCCGGCAAGGATCAGCCACGCAGTCAGCGCGATTAGCTGCACGATCCCGCTCTCGGTCATACGACTAGCTCCAGGCCGTCGTATCCGACCGTTACATTAGCCGGCACTTCGGCGGCCAATGTCCGGTAGTCCATGCTCTTGTCGAGATGCGTCAGCACCGCGTTGCGCGCGCCGCAACGCTCAATCAGGTCGAGCGCCATTTCCAGGTGTGCGTGCGTGGGGTGCGGCCGGCGGCGCAGGCAGTCGACCACAAGCAAATCGACTTTGTCGAACAGAGCTACCATCGCTGGCAGAATTTCGCTGAAATCCGTCGCATAACCAATTGACTTACCGTCCGTTTCGAAGCAAAAACCGGTTGACTGCGCGGGTCCGTGCGGCATCTGCACCTTGCCGATCCCGAATCCGGCGAAGATCCGCAGCTTCTCCAGCGTGTTTAGCTCGACGATCGTCGGATAGCCGTGCTCACCGGCGAACACATAGCTGAAACGCGCCCGCAACCGGCGCGCGGTCTCGTCGGCGGCAAAGCCCGGCAGCGGACCCGAACGGTCGTAGCGCATCACGCGCAGGTCATCGATCCCGTGGCAGTGGTCGGCGTGGTCGTGGGTCCAGAACACTCCGTCGACCCGGTCGATGCGGTTAGCGAGCAACTGCTGGCGCAAATCGGTCGAAGTATCGACCAGCAGCCGCTTGCCCGCGTTGCTCTCAACAATGATCGAAACGCGGGTGCGCCGGTTGCGCGGTTCGGCGGGGTCGCAATCGCCCCAGTCGTCCCCGATCCGCGGCACCCCGGTCGAGGTGCCCGAGCCGAGCATGATCAGCTTCACGCCGCGGCTTTCGCGAACAACTGGAAGAAATTGCGCGAAGTGGTTGCGGCCAGATCTTCCAGCGATACACCACGCAGCCCGGCGACGAACGCCGCCGTGTCGCGCACGAACGCCGGCTCGCACTTACGCCCGCGGTGCGGGACCGGGGCGAGAAACGGACTGTCGGTTTCCACCAGGATGCGATCGGCCGGCAAATCCCGCGCGATATCCTGCAGTTCGGCGGCGTTCTTGAACGTGACGATGCCCGAGAGCGAGATCGTCAGGCCCAGGTCGAGCACCGTGCGCGCGAACCCCGCCGACGCGGTGAAACAGTGGATCAACGCGGGGAACGCCCCCCTCTCCATCTCTTCGTCCAGAATGCCGCCGGTGTCGTCCTCGGCATCGCGGGTGTGGATAATGATCGGCAGTCCCGTCTCTCGCGCGACGCCGATGTGCATGCGGAACAGGTCGCGCTGCACCGCGCGCTCCGACTTGTCGTAATAGTAATCGAGCCCGCTCTCGCCGATCGCGATGACCTTGGGGTGCGTGGCGGCCTCGAGCAGCGCCTCGCGGCCCAAGTCGGCGTGCTGATCCGCCTCGTGCGGGTGGATGCCGATGCTCGCCCAAATATCCGGCTCGCGCGCCGCGGTGGCGACGACCTGATCCCACTCGCTGCGGCGGGTCGAGATGTTGAGCATGCCGGTTACGCCAGCGGCCCGGGCGCGTTGCAACACCCCGGCGCGGTCGTCGACGAGCCCGTCGTATTCGAGGTGGCAGTGGCTGTCGATCAGCCTCACGCGGCGGCCTCGGGAGGCAGTTCGAGACGCGGGAACACGCCCACCGGTTGCGCCAGGCGAAAGCCGCCAGCCGCGAGCCGTGCGTACCAGCCGCCGTCCGCCATAGCGGCAAAATCGCGCTCGCCTTCAGCGATGCCCATCTGATCGAGCAGACGATCGGCCGAGGTCGGGACGACAGGTCGAATGGCGATCGCCAGATCGCGCACGGCCATGAACAGAGTCAGCAGAACCACTCGCATGCGTTCGGGATCGGACTTGCGCAGCGCCCACGGGGCCTGCTCGTCGACGTACTGGTTGCAGGCGAACACCGCGCGCATCCACGCCTCGATACCGATCGAGAATTCGAATATTTCGAAGCTGCGCGGCAGTTCTCCGCGACAAACGGCGCCCACCAACTCCAGCAGCGCATGATCGGTGCTCGCGGGCTCGAAAGCGCCAAGCTCTCCGTCCAAATTCTTGAACACCATCGACAGCACGCGCTGCGCCAGATTGCCGAAGCTGTTGGCGAGCTCGGCGTTGCAGCGGGTGACGATCGCCTCGGCCGAAAAGCCGCCGTCCTTGCCGAACGGCACTTCGGCGAGCAGGAAATAGCGGAGCTGGTCGACCCCGAACCGTTCGGCCAGTTCGAGCGGATCGACGACATTGCCGAGCGATTTGGACATCTTCTCGCCGCGGTGCAGCAGAAAGCCGTGGCCGAAAATCGCCTTTGGCGCCGGCAGCCCGGCGCTCTTGAGAAAGGCCGGCCAGTAGACCGCGTGGAAACGGACGATGTCCTTGCCGATCAGGTGCAAGTCCGCCGGCCAGAAGCGCGCGAAATCCCCCTCGCGCTCGGGAAACCCGATCCCGGTCAGATAGGTCGTCAGCGCATCGACCCACACGTACATCACGTGACCCGGGCTGCCCGGCACCGGCACGCCCCAATCGAAGCTGGTGCGCGATACCGACAGGTCGCGCAATTCGTTGCCCTTGAGGAACGACAGTACTTCGTTGCGGCGGCTCTCGGGTTCGAGAAATCCCGGAGTTTCATTGAGTTCGATCAAATAGCCGCGATACTTCGACAAGCGGAAGAACCAGCTTTCCTCGGCATTCCATTCGACCGGTGTGCCTTGGGGCGAGAGCTTTGCGCCCCCCTCCCCTTCCACCAGTTCGCTTTCGTCGTAGAACGCCTCGTCGCGGATCGAGTACCAGCCTTCGTAGCGGTCGAGATAGAGGTCGCCCGAGGCGGCCAACGCGTTCCAGATCGCGATGCTGGCGGCGTGATGCTGCGGCTCGGTGGTTCGGCGAAAGGCGCTAACATCGATGTGAAGTTCGTCGCACATCTGACGAAAATAGCAGGACATCTCGGTCGCGAACTCGAGCGTGTCCCGCCCGGCCTCGCGCGCCGTCTTGTCCATCTTGAGGCCGTGTTCGTCGGTCCCGGTGACGAACCGCACGTCGAACCCTTGCGCTTTCTTGAAGCGCGCGATCACATCGGCGGCGATCGCTTCGTACGCGTGGCCGATGTGCGGCGGCCCGTTGGGGTAGCTGATCGCGGTGGTCAGGTAATAGGGTTCAGGCATCGGCCCGCTGGCTAGCGGCGCCGGCCGCGGCGAGCAACCCGCCGATTTGCATGACCAGCAGGCCGGGGTCGAAGTTGTAGGTCGGCACCTGCGCCGTCAGGCGAGCAAGGTCCGCGTGCGCTTCGACGATTGCCGGGAGCCGCTGGCGCGCCGCTGTCTCGGCGAGCCGCACGAGGCTGGCGCGGGCGAGATCGAGCACCGCGGCGATGCGCGCGCGGTCGGGCCGCGCACCGATTTCCTCGGCGAGCTTGCCGCGTAGCGTGAACCGCGGGTCGCCCTCGGCCGAAATGCGCCGCATCAGCGTGTCGAGGGTGCCGAGTTCCTGAGTCACGAATTCGAGTGCCGCGCCGGGCGACCCCGCCGCCGCCGCCACCGCCGCGGCCTGTGTCGCGGAATCGGCACCCGCCGCCTCCCGCGCCAGCAGTACCGAGATCGTCTCATCCGTTAGCGGCGCGAAACGTAGAATGCGGCAACGCGAACGGATCGTCGGCAGCAATCGCGCGGGCCGATGCGCGACCAGGATAAAGAACGTGCCCGCCGGCGGCTCCTCGAGACTCTTGAGCAGCGCATTGGAAGCTGACGGTTCGAGGTCGTCCGCCGGATCGACAACGACCGCACGCCGCGCGCCCAGCGTCGGACGGGTCGTGAGACGCCGCTGCATCTCGCGGATCTGGCTGACCTTGATGTTGCGCGCCAGATCGTACTCCTGGCCCGCTTCGCGCTTTTTCTCCTCCTTTTCGTCCTTGGGAAGATGGGTGAGCACGATCACATCGGGGTGCGGGCCGGCCGGCTGCGGCACGCCCGGTTCGGCGACCAATTCGCGCGCGGCGGCGAGCGCGAAGGCGCCTTTGCCGAGCCCCTTCTTGCCGCCGAGCAACCAGCCGTGGTGCATGCGGGCCCCCGCCATCGCTTCACGCCATTCGCGCCATGCGGTCTCGTGGCCGAGCAGCATCAGGCTCCCGCCTCCAGCATATCGCCGAGCGCGGCGATCACTCGCGCATGGACCACGTCGGGCGTGCCCTCCCCATCGACCACCGCGAAACCATCCGGGTCTTCGGCGGCCAGCTGGCGAAACGCCGCGTCAACCGCGCGGTGATACGTTTCTCCCCGCCCGCCGATCGCGTCGGCCTGATTTCCGTCACGCTCCGCGAGCCGCAGGGCGGCCGTCGCGGGCCCCACGGTCACCAGGATCGTCAGGTCGGGCCGCAGGCCGCCGCTACCGAGCGTGTGGAGCGCCTGGACGGCCGCATCCCCGACGCCCCCCGCCCCGCCCTGGTAGGCGCGGCTCGAATCGACAAACCGGTCGCACACCACCCAGCCTCCCGCATCGAGCGCCGGGCGAATGCGGCGGGCCACGTGGTCCGCCCGCGCGGCCGCGAACAGCAGCGCCTCGGCCTCCGGGCCCCAGCCCTCGCCCGGCGGGTCGAGCAGCAGCGCGCGAATCGCTTCGGCGCCCGGCGTGCCGCCGGGTTCGCGCGTCAGGTCGACCGCGATCCCGCGCAAGGCGAGAAAGTCGGCCAGCAGGCGCGCCTGGGTCGATTTGCCGCTCCCCTCGCCGCCCTCGAAGGCGATGAACCGCCCGGATGTGGTTCGGTCCACGGTCACAGCAGCCCGGCGACCCCGTTGACCAACCGCTCGAATGCATTGGCGACTTCGACTTCCCGAGCCGCCGACAGCGGCACCCGGGCGGGGCGCATGCCATCGACCGCGATCTCAAGTTCGGCCACCTGCTCTCCACGCGCGATCGGCGCTCGCAATGGACCTTCGTAGTGGATCGTCAGCCTGACCGCGCCGGTCTGGCCCACCGGCAGGTCGTATCCGAGGTCGATCGGCGCGACGAGCGCGACCGATCGATCGGCCCCGCCCTGTACCCGCGCCTCGCCCACTTGGGCATCCTTGGCGAACAGCGGGGCGCCCTTGAACGCCCGGAAACCCCATTCGAGGAATTCCCGGCTGGACTGCTTCTGGATGCGCGAGGTCGGCGCGCCCCCGATCACCATCACCAGCCGCCGCCCATCGCGCGCGGCGCTGCCGACGAAGCCATAACCTGCCTGGTTGGTGAAGCCCGTCTTGATCCCGTCCGCGCCCTCCACCACGCCGGTCACCGGATCGTGGTTGCGCTGCTCGAAGCCGTTGAACTTCAATCGCTTGTGTCCGAAGTATTGCGCGTAGAGTTCGGGGTGGCGGGTGATCATCACGCTCGCCAGCGTGGCCAGATCGCGCGCGGTGACGAAGGTGCGGCCATCGTCCATCCACCCGTTGGCCGTGCCGAAGTGGCTGTCGCGCATTCCGATCTCGGCCGCCTTGTCATTCATCAGGGCGAGCCACTTGGGCATCGATCCGGCGATCCCTTCCGCCAGCACCGCCGCGCCGTCGTTGGCAGAAACCGTAGTCACTCCGTGGAGCAGCGCATCGATGCTCACACGCTGGCCGAGTTCGAGGAACATCGTCGATCCAACCGAGTGCCAGTCGGTCCACGCCTTGTCGCTGACCATTACCAGTTGTTCGGGTGCAATCTCCCCGGCGTCGATCATTTCGAACGCGAGGAACGCGGTCATGACCTTGGTGATCGAAGCCGGCATGAAGCGCCGGTCCGGTTCGCGCGCGTACAATGTCTGCCCGGAGGACAGATCGACCATCAGGGCGATTGGAACTTCGAGCGGCGGCGGGGCGAAAGTCGGGTAAGGCGCGGGCGCATCCGCGCTCGACGCACCGACGCCAATCAACAGCGCCGGCGCCGCGAGCACAAACCTGGATAGCTGGGTCAATTGCGCTCCCGCCGCCGGCGGCCGGCGGTTCAACCTGCGGTGAAGACTCGCGCGTCGCTATAACCGGCGGCCCGCACCTTGGCGAGCGCGGCTTCGGCCTGTCCCCGGCTGGCGAAGGGTCCGGTGCGCACGCGGAACAGGTTGCCGGCGGGGCTGACGTATCCGCCCAGCGCCCTGGCAACCCGCTGCGCGTTCTCCTGGTTCGAGAATGCACCCGCCTGGATGACGTAGCCGTCACCTTGGGCCGGAACCGGGCGAACGGCGGGCGGCGGTTTGACCGCGGGCGTGGATGCCCGAGCACTCGGCAAGCTGAACGTCACCGGGGCCGGCTGCGCGCGGGCGACCACGACTGGGCGCGGCGCGCTCGGCCGCCCGTTCATCGTCGGCAGCGGATAGGCCGTCACCGCGCCCGGAGCGCCGGCGGCACGTACCGGCGCGGCAGGGGCCCGCGCAGGCAATTCGCGAGGAGTTACCGTTCCCGCGGGGACCGGAGGCACCCTGGGCGAAGCGTTGGCGATGGCCGGACGCACCGGCATGGCGTCGCGCAGGCTGGCCGCGCCACTCGCGGGCAATTTGCGGCGGAGGACTTCGACCAGCGACTTGGGGGTTTCGATCCGGTCGGGCACCCCGCGACCCGCGCGCAGTTCGGCTCGCTCGGCCTCGGTCGGGTTGACCCTGCGCACCCGCACCGGGACGCCCTGCCCCGCCCCGAGCAGCGCGCTCGCAGCCGGTGACAGCGCGACCAGCGACCGGCCGGCCATTGGCCCCCGGCGCTCGAGGCGCACGAGCACGGTCTTGCCGCTTTCGAGCGAAGTAACCTCGGCATAGCTCGGCAACGGCAGCGTGCGATGCGCCGCGGTTATTCCGGCCCCATCGTCGATCGCGGCATAGCCAACCGAATCGTAGTTGAGCGTATCGGCCGGAGTGAACAGCTCGCCATCGACCGAGAACGGTGCGCCAAGGACCATCGGATAGTCCGCAGCCGGTCCGTTGACGGTCATTGGACGGTCGGTCGCGCCCGCCGCGGCCAGCGTTTCCACGCGGTCGCCGCCGCCGATCACGCCGCAACCGGCTAAAGCGGCCGTCAGGCCGAGGGCGAGGAACCGGTATCCAGCATCAACGGGCAATCTCATCTGCAAGCAATCCCACACTCATGGCGTAGTAATTCGAGCAGTTATATTCGAGGATAACCCGATAATTTGCGGTTAAGAGCCACGCGCGGGTGCCGGGGCCGTCGGGCTGGAACAGCGAGGCCATGACCGTATCGTCAAGGTAAACCTGCGGCTGGACGCCGGTCTCGCGCCACTCGGCCACCGTCCGCCATTGGCTATGCCGCTCGTGCACTCGCCCGCAGACCGGCGAACTTATTTTCGAGCGGACCGCGCCCCAGTCGAACCCCGCCGGGACCGAAGCCTGCACGCCCCACGGCTGCCCGCGCCGCCATCCGGCATCGCGGAAGTAGTTGGCGATCGAGGCGAGCGTGTCGGCGCGGCTGTTCCAGATATCGCGGCGCCCGTCGCCGTCGCCGTCCTGAGCGAGCCGAAGGTAGATGCTCGGCAGGAACTGCGGGTTGCCGAACGCGCCGGCCCAACTGCCCTTCAATGTCTGGCGAGTGACGCCAAGGTCGGCGATCTTCAGCAGGTCGACGAACTCGCCTGCGAACAGCTCGCGCCGGCGCCCTTCCCACGCGAGCGTCGCCAGGCTGCGCGCGAGATCGAAATCGCCGGTGTAGCTGCCATAGTTGGTCTCGTGCCCCCAGATGGCGACGACCATCTTGGCCGGAACTCCGTATCGCGCTTCGATCTCGCCGGCGAGCGGACCCAGCGCCTGATACGTGCGCCGCCCGCCGCCGATCCGCGCCGCATCGACGTGAGTGTCGAGATAAGGCTGAAGCCGCGAAAAGCTGCCGCTGGTCGAGGGCGTGCCGGGCTGGCTGCGGTCGAGCTCGATCACGCGGGAATTCGGCGTCAGGTCGTAAGCCATGCGCTGGATCGTCGCCTCGCTCACCCCTTCGGCCCGGGCGCGGGCGACCAGCAGCTGGAGGTAGGCGTCGAACGGCATATCCTGCGCGGCCGAAGGCGCGGCGGAGCACGCGGCGGCAAGCGAGCCAAGAATTGCAAGGAGTGTCAGGCGCATGGGGCTTTGTCGCATAGCCCCTACAACGGCGCAAACCGCAAAGGGTTCGTGACAATCACAATTCGGCTCGCTAGCCGCTCGTTTCGCCGGACAGGTGGCCGAGTGGTTTAAGGCAGCGGTCTTGAAAACCGCCGTGGGTTAACGCTCACCGTGGGTTCGAATCCCACCCTGTCCGCCAACACAAGGAGAGCTGCGCTTGGCCCGTTTCCTGATCGTCGAGGCGCGCTTCTACGACCATCTCAACGACATGCTGGTCGCCGGCGCAGGGGCCGAGCTCAAGCAAAGCGGCCATCAATATGAAGTCATGATCGTGCCCGGCGCGCTCGAAATTCCCGGCGCGATCGCGATGGCCGCGGAGAGCGAACAGTACGATGGCTTCGTGGCGATCGGCGTGGTGATCCGCGGTGAGACCTACCATTTCGAGATCGTCGCCGGCGAAAGCGCGCGCGGGGTCATGGCGCTGACGATGGACGGCGTGCCGATCGGCAACGGCATCCTGACGGTCGAAAACGAGGCGCAGGCGCTGGTCCGCGCCGATCCGGCGCAAGGCAACAAGGGCGGCGAGGCGGCTAAGGCGGCGATGGCGCTGCTGACGGTCAAGGAGCAGTACGCATGAGCCTTCGACAGGTTCAGGGGCACGACTTCATCGCCGGCATCCCCCTCGTCTTCGGCGGAAACGTGTTCGGCTGGTCGTCGAAGGGCGACGAGGCGTTCGCGGTGCTCGACGCCTTCTACGCGGCCGGCGGGCGGATGATCGACACCGCCGACGTCTATTCGGCGTGGATTCCTGGCCACAAAGGCGGCGAATCGGAGACCGTCATCGGCGAGTGGCTCGAAAGCCGCGGTGTTCGCGACGACATGCGCATCCACACCAAGACCGGGATGCTCGGCGGCAGCGAGCTGTATGACGCGCCCCGCGTGCTGCAATCGCTCGACGCCTCGCTCGAACGGTTGCGGACAGACCAGATCGACCTCTACTACGCGCACAAGGACTATCTTGAGCTCCAGGTCGGGCAGATCGTCGCCGCGTTCGATGGCGCGGTGCGGTCAGGCAAGGTCCGCGCGGTGGGAGCGTCGAATTTCGATGCGGCCCGTCTAAGCGCGGCTCTGGCCGAGGCCGAGTCCACCGGCGCGGCGCCCTTCGCGGCATTGCAAAACGAGTACAACCTGGTCTCCCGCGAAGCCTATGGTCCCGACCTGCAAGCCGTGGTGCGCGATAACGACCTCGTCATGCTGCCGTTCTTCGGTCTCGCCTCGGGCTATCTGACCGGCAAGTACCGGATCGAGGACGACTACGCGAAGTCAGCGCGCGGCGGGCGAGCGAAGCAGCTATCCGGAGCAAACGGACCGCAGGTGCTCGCGGCGATGGACGAGGTCGCAGGCGAAACCGGCGCCAGCCTGGCGGCGATCGCGCTCGCCTGGCTCGTGCGGCAGCCCGGCATTCCCGCGCCGATCGCCAGCGCGCGCACGGCGGAACAGATGCACGAACTGCTTGAATTCACCCGGGTCGAACTGTCGGACGACCAGCTCGCGCGGCTGGCCGCCGCCGCCTAGGCCGGGTCGGCAATCCTTGCAGCCCAAGCGGGTCGCAAGGCCCAATCGCCAATTGCTCGAACGCGCCGATTCCGGTTTCGCCATCCTGGCTGGTCACCTTGCAGATCATCTGCACGTGCAGGTTGTCGGGCCGCGCGTGTTCGAACTCGGTGAACGCCTCGGGTCCGTTGCGGTCGGGCGACCTGGCCGGTGCCGATCGCGGCCCATTCGACTCACGCGACTCGCCCTTCTGCCAGCACCCCCGCGCCGCGCATGCGATCAGTCAGTCAGTCCGCCGTGACCGCGCCCGGATGCGCCGGAAAATCGCCCACGCCCTCTCCCTCGTCCTCCGCGGAACGCTAAGCCGCGCCGCGGCTTATGACAATCGCAACCAGGGGACTTCGATTGAACGGACCGCTCGAATGGATCGCCGCGATCGGCACGATCTTGGCGGCGGGACTGATCGCCGCCGATCTCGGCCGCAAGGCTACCGGTTGGGGCTTCGTGCTGTTCTGCGCCGTCTCGATCGTGTGGATCGTGTCAGGCCTGACCACCAACGCGGTCCCGATCGCGGCGATGAATGCGATCCTCCTGCTGATCAACGCCTACGGCGTGTGGCAGTACCTGCTCAGCCCGAAGAACAAGGAGGTCATGGACCGCCTCGAGCCTCTCGCAGAGAAAATCGAGCGACAGGTCGAGGCGGAAGAAAAGGCTTAGCTCACCACACCTTCACGCGGTCTTCCGGGGCGAGGTAGAGCTTGTCGCCCTCCTTCACCCCGAACGCGTCGTACCAGGCCTGCATGTTGCGCACGGTCAGCGCGCGGTATTGGCCGGGGGCGTGGCTGCCGGTAGCGATCCGCTGGCGCATCGCTTCCTCGCGCGTCTTGCTCGCCCAGGCTTGGGCGTAGGCGATGAAGAAGCGTTGATCCCCGGTGAACCCGTCGATCACCGCCGCTTCCTTCCCGCCGAGCGAGGCGCGGTAGGCGTCGTACGCGGCCTGCAGGCCCGCCAGGTCGGCAATGTTCTCGCCCAGCGTCAGCCGGCCTTTCACGAACAGTCCGGGATAGGGCTCGTAGGTGTCGTACTGCGCCGCCAGCGCGGTGCCGGCTTCCTCGAATTTGCCTTTGTCCGCCGGGGTCCACCAGTTGCGCATTGCGCCGGTGGCGTCGAACGCCGCGCCCTGATCGTCGAAGCTGTGGCTGATCTCGTGCCCGATCACCGCGCCGATGGCGCCGTAATTGAACGCCGGATCGGCCCTGGGATTGTAAAACGGCGGCTGGAGGATCGCCGCGGGGAAATTGAGCGCGTTTTGCACCGGCAGATTGACCGCATTGACCAGTTGGGCATTCATCCACCACTCGCTCTTGTCGAGCGGCTGGCCGACCTTAGCCAGCTGGCGCGCGTAACGCGCCTTCTCCGCGCCGACGACCGCGGCATACGGATTGCCGGGCGCGACGATCAGGCCCGCATAGTCGGTCCAGGTGTCGGGATAGCCGACGCCGACGGCCATCGTTTCGACCTTTTTCTTGGCCTCGGCCTTGGTATCCGCCGCCATCCAGTCTAGCGCGTCGATGCGCTTGGCGAAGGCGCCCTTGATATTGTCGACCATGCCCTCGATCTCGGTCTTCGCCGAGGCGGCGAAGTACTTTTCGACATAAAGCTTGCCCAGTGCGTCGCCCATGCTTGCGTTGATCGCCGCGATGGCGCGCTTGTCGCGGGCGCGGGGTTCCTGCTGGCCCGACAGCTTCTGGCCGTAGAAGCCGAAATTCAGCCGGTCGATCGCGCTCGGCAGGACATGGGCATGGCGGTTGATCTGGTGGAACGCGAGCCAGTCCGTCCACGCCGCGATCGGCTCGGACGCGACCAGCGCCGAAAGCCCGGTGATCGCCTTCGGGTGGAAGGCGTTGAACTTTCCGTAGTCCGACAGCTGCGCACCCTGAAGGAAGGCCGTCCAGTCGATCCCCGGCGCCTTGCCGGCGAGGTCCGCCGCGCTCCACAGGCTGCCCGCCTTGGTCCAGTCGTCGCCTTCAGCCCTTGTGGTGTGCGCGCGGGCGATCTTGACCTCGAGATCGAAGATGCGCTGCGCCCGCGCATCCGCATCGGCCATACCGGCGGCCTCGAGCACTTCGGCGAGGTACTTGCGATAGGCGGAGCGCAGCTCAGCCATCTTGGCATCGCCCGACAAGTAGTATTCGCGCTCGGGCATGCCGAGCCCCCCCTGCAGCAAATACGGTACCACCTCGCCACCGACGAGCGCCTGGGTGACGAACACCCCGAACAGGTTCGAAGTTTCCATGTCGGTCGAGTTGAGCGGATCGACATCGGCGCGCAACTGGCCGCCAAGCGTGGCCGAAAGCTGATTCTTGTCGGTGATCGCGGCGAAGCGGGCGAGATCGGCCTTGACCGGCTTCATCCCGGCGGCATCGATCGCGGCGGTGTCGGTGAAGGCCTGATAGAACGCCTTGATCCGCGCGGCGTCGGTGCCCTCTTCGGGCTCGGACGCGACGATTTCGGCGATCAGCGCTTCGAGGTTCTTTTCGGTCTGTTGGTCGGCGATCCAGAACCCGCCGATGTTGGAGCGGTCGGCGGGGATTTCGCTGGTCTTCATCCACGTGCCGTTGGCGTAACCGTACCAATCGTCACCGGGCTTGGCGGCGATGTCCAACCAGTCCTTGCGGATGCCGAGCTCGGTTCCGGCGGGGGCGACGGCTTCACTGCCGGGCATTTCGCATCCGGCGGGGCCGAACGCGGCGGCGGCGACGCCGAGCATCAGCGCGGCGGCAAGGCGGGTGTTCATCGGCAGGCACTCCGAAAAAAGGTCGGTTACACTCGCAACCGCTTACGAGAGCCGCGCGCCCGACGAAACGGAATTCGTCAGCCTAGGACCGGCGTTGGTCGAATTACCTCAAGTCGAAAGCCGCCCGAAGCATTCCGCACCGGCATAGTGGGCGCTGGCGCCCAGCTCCTCCTCGATGCGGATCAGCTGGTTGTACTTGGCCAGCCGGTCCGACCGTGCGAGGCTGCCGGTCTTGATCTGGCCGCAGTTGGTAGCGACCGCGAGGTCGGCGATGGTGGCGTCCTCGGTCTCGCCCGAGCGATGGCTCATCACCGCGGTGTAGCCGGCACGCTGGGCGATGCTGACCGCCTCGAGCGTTTCGGTCAGGGTGCCGATCTGGTTGACCTTGACCAGCAGCGAATTGGCCAGCCCCTTGCCGATGCCCATTTCGAGGCGGCGTGGATTGGTGACGAACAGGTCGTCGCCGACTAGCTGTATGCGGCCGCCGAGCTTGTCGGTGACCGCCTTCCAGCCTTCGAAATCGTCCTCGCCCATGCCGTCTTCGACCGAGCGGATCGGGTAATCGCCGCACAGCGCCGCGAGGTAGTCGGCCATCCCGGCTGGCGAGAGCGACAGGCCCTCGCCCGAAATCTCGTACTTGCCGTTCCTGAAGAACTCGGTCGCGGCGCAGTCGAGCGCGAGCGCGATGTCCTCACCCGGCTTGAACCCGGCCTGTTCGATTGAGGCCATGATGAAGTCGAGCGCTGCGCGCGTGCTGGCGAGGTTGGGCGCGAACCCGCCCTCGTCGCCCACCGCGGTCGCCAGGCCCTTGTCGTGCAGGCCCTTCTTGAGGGTGTGGAATATCTCCGCGCCCCAGCGCACCGCCTCGGCCAGCGACGGCGCGCCGACCGGCATGATCATGAATTCCTGGAAGTCGATCGGATTGTCGGCGTGTTCGCCGCCGTTGATGATGTTCATCATCGGCACCGGAAGGACATGCGCCGAAACTCCGCCGACATAGCTGTAGAGCGGCAAGCCGCGCGCATCCGCCGCCGCCTTGGCGACCGCCAGGCTCGCACCGAGGATCGCGTTGGCGCCCAGGCGACTCTTGTTGTCGCTGCCGTCGAGTTCGATCATCGCCAGATCGATGTCGCGCTGGTCCTCGGCGTCGAAGCCGACCAGCAGGTCGCGCAACTCGCCGTTGACCGCGTCGAGCGCCTTGCGCACCCCTTTGCCCCCGTAACGCGCCTTGTCGCCGTCGCGCAGCTCGACCGCTTCATGCGCGCCGGTCGACGCGCCCGAGGGCACCGCCGCGCGGCCGAAGCTGCCGTCCTCCAGCAGCACGTCGACCTCGACCGTCGGATTGCCGCGGCTGTCGAGAATCTCCCGGCCGTGAATGTCGATGATCGCGGTCATGGCGGCTCCGTTCGGAATCGGTGTTGTAATCGTATAACACACTCCCATATCGGGAGGCAGCCGCCCTCTATGCGGCGGAACAATGCGGCGCAAGTTGCGTTGCAGCAGCGACCTCGTCCGGACCCCGCCGGGCGCGATGAAATGGCAATCGAGGGCAAAAGGAAAACATCATGGCCGAAGGCAGCCAGACCCCCAAATCGCAGTCCGCCAAATCCAAGCCGGCGCGCAAGCCCGCGGCCAACGCTGGCGGCGCTTCCAGCCCGCGCAAGCCCGCTACCGCGCCGAAGAGCGCGCCCCGGCCGAAGACCAATGCCGCGGTCGCCAAAAGCCGCTTCAATGCCGCGCTCGACGAAGCCCGCGCCGGCGCCGCCGCGCTGCGCAACGAAGCGTCCGACCGCGCCAGCGCCTACCGCAACCAGGCCCGCGCGCAGAGCGAGGACTGGGTCGCCGAGGCGAAGAATTATGGCGAGCAGGCCAAGGGCAAGGCCGGCGAACTGGCGGTCGACGGCAAGGGCAAGATCGCCGAAGCCATCGCCGCGCTGGGCCGCGCGGTGTCCGACACCGCGTCGACCGTGGACGACAAGCTGGGCGCGAAATACGGCGACTACGCCCGCTCGGCTTCGAAGTCGCTGAAGGACGCTTCGACCAAGATCGAGGCCAAGAGCGTCGATGAACTCGGCGACGATGCGCGCGAGTTCGTGCGCAAGAGCCCTGGCCTCGCGGTCGGCATCGCCGCGGTCGGCGGGTTCCTGTTGGCACGGCTGTTCCGCGGCTCTAACGACTAAACCCTCCTGACCGGAGGGGGCATTTGATCGACGAAGATCCAGGATTCGAACAGCCCGCCGGCGAGCAGTCGCCGGTGGGCGAGCCCGTGCGCGAAGATCCCTCCCTGACCGACGACATTGTGGCCCTGATCGACGACGGCAAGACCTATCTCGAAGCCGAAATCGAATTTCAGAAGAGCCGCGCGGAGTTCGCTTTCGCCCGCGGGCGTTCGGGTGCGGCCTATGGCCTTGCCGCCGCGGCGCTGCTGCACCTGGCGCTGGTGGCGCTGGTCGTCGGGGCGATCTTCGCGCTCACCCCGATGATCGGCGCATGGGCCGCGACCGCGATCGTGGTGGCCATGCTTGCCGCAGGCGGCATCTTCCTCGCGCTGGCGGCGAAGCGCCGGTTCGCGCGGCTTGCCGCCGCCTACCGTGAGACTCGCCAATGACCGACGAACTCGAGCGCCAGCTGCGCGAGGACCGCATGCTGCGCGACGCAGCGCGCGCGCTGGTGGAAGCCGACGTGGCGAACTTGCGCGCCAGCCTGGCCGGACGGAGCATCTCGAGCCGGATCCTCGACCGCATCGGCGACGGCGCGGCCGATGTCCTCGACGAGGCGGTCGCGGCCGCGGAGAACAACAAGGGCGTGATCGCTACGCTGATCGCGGCGATCATGCTGTGGTTCGCGCGCCATCCGATTATGGACCTGTTCACCGACGACGAGCCGTCCGACGAGGACCGATCGGCGGAACGCAAAGCCACCGCCGACCGTTGACGCCCGCAATCGAATCTCACCTCAGGAGTCGCCAGCAATGACCGCCGACAAAAAGCCGAAACGCGCTGCGCTCAAGGGCAAAATCAAGGCCGCCGAGAAGCGCAACGCCGATCGCTCGCTGACCGATTACGCGCGCGAGGCGCGCGACGGCGCCACCTCGTTCGTCAAGGAGCACCCCATCACGACCGTCGTGGGCGGCGTGGCGCTCGGTGTGCTGGTCGCCTCGCTGGTGCCCGGCCGGGGCCGCCAGATTCGCAAGCAGGCGACCAAGCGCGGCGCGGCGATGGCCGGCGTCCTCGCCGACTTGGCGCTGACGTATGGCACGCAAATGCTCGACGGCGCCGGCAAGGCCGCCCGTACCGGGCAGGACCGCCTCGGCGATCTTGGAAGCACGCTCGGCGACAGCGCGCGCGATGCGCAACGCGAAGCCGGATCGCTTACTCGCGAAGTGGGAGAGCGCGCGGTCAAGACGCTGCGCGATCTGCGGTCGCGGATGGCCAACTGAGCTTCGTCCGCTCAGGCCCCGCTCGGGAGAAAACGGCGGCGCGGCGGGGTTTCCCTGCCGCGCCGCTTTCTCTATGGGCGCGGCAAATCCTCCCAAGGACCCTTCGATGACCGGCAAGAAACAGTTACTTCACCTCGTGATGGGCGGACGCGTGAGTGACCCGCGCACCCTCCAGTTCCAAAACCTCGACGAGCTGGATGTCGTTGGGGTGTTTCCCGATTACGCGAGCGCGCTCGAGGCGTGGCGCGGCGCGGCGCAGCGCACGGTCGACGACGCGGAGATGAAGTACGTCATCGTCCACCTGCACAAGCTGCTCGATCCGGGGGCGGCAGGGCTTTAGCGCTGCCCTCCCCGGCGGCAGACCGGGTCAGATGAACTCGATCTTCTCGACGGTGTAGAACCGGTCGCCCGAAGGCACGGTGACCTCGATGTCCTCGCCGACCTTCTTGGTGATCAGCGCGCGGCCGAGCGGCGAGTTGTAGCTGATCCGCCCGACTTTGGCGTCGGCTTCGGTCTGGCCGACGATCTGGTAGCGGAGCTGCTTGTTCTCGTCGTCGCGCAGGGTCACCGTCGCGCCGAACACGATGCGGTCACCCGACAAGCTGGTCGGATCGATGATCTGGGCACGGCTGATGCGGTCTTCCAGATCGCCGATCTGCGCCTCGACATGACCCTGGCGTTCCTTGGCGGCGTGATACTCGGCGTTCTCCGACAAATCGCCGTGCGCGCGCGCTTCCTCGATCGAGTCGACGATCTTGGGTCGTTCGGCACGCAGCACCTTGAGGTCGGCGGTGATCCGCTCGTAACCCTCAGGCAGCATCGGCACCTTTTCCATCGTAGCCATCCCGTTCTATCAATCCCTGTTTCGCGTGTCCCGCGACAATTCGAAACCCTGGCCGTTGGGAGAACGGCCCCGTTCGGGTCGCGATGTCGGGGAAAACGCGGCGTATATTTTAGCTGTAATAGTCCTGCAGCGGCCGCACTTCAAGCTGGCTCGCCCGCACTTCGGTAATCGCGCGCGCCGCGGCGAGGCTTCCGGCCGCCGTGGTATAGTACGGCACCTTGGTCGCCAGCGCGCTCGCACGGATCGACTTGCTGTCCATCAGCGACTGCCATCCTTCGGTGGTGTTGAAGATCAGCGCCACCTCGCGATCGATGATCTTGTCGACCACGTGCGGCTGGCCCTCGGCGACCTTGTTGACCCGTTCCACGGCCAAACCCTGCTCGACCAGGTAGCGCTGGGTGCCGCCGGTGGCGATCACGGTAAAGCCGTGGTCGATCAGCGCCTTGACCGCGGGGACGATGACCGCCTTGTCACTGTGCTTGACCGACACGAACACCACGCCCTTGTCGGGCAGCGCGCTGCCGGCCCCGATCTGCGACTTGAGGAACGCGGTGGCAAAATCGCGGTCGATGCCCATGACCTCGCCGGTCGACTTCATTTCGGGGGTCAGCACCGGATCGGCGCCGGGGAAGCGGGACCAGGGGAACACCGCTTCCTTGACCGCCATGTAATCGAACGTCCGCTTGAACGGCGGGAAGTTCGCCAGCGGCTCGCCCGCCATCACGCGCGCAGCGATCTTGGCCACCGGCTGGCCGATCGCCTTGGCGACGAACGGCACCGTGCGGCTGGCGCGCGGGTTGACCTCGATGAGGTAAACCTCCCCCTCCTTGACCGCGAACTGGACGTTCATCAGCCCAATTACGCCCAGCGCCTTGGCGAGCAGTTCGGCCTGGCGCTCCATCTCGGCGACGATCTCGGGCGGCAGGCTGTAGGGCGGCAGGGTGCAGGCGCTGTCGCCCGAATGGACCCCGGCCTCCTCGATATGCTGCATAACCCCGGCGATGCGGACCTCGGCGCCGTCGCACAGCGCATCGACATCGCACTCGATCGCGTCGCGCAAGTACTGGTCGACCAGCACCGGGCTGTCGCCGCTGACGTTGACCGCGGTGGCGATGTAGTTGTCGAGCTGGGCCTCGCTGTCGACGATCTCCATCGCCCGCCCGCCGAGCACGTACGATGGGCGCAGCAGCACCGGGTAACCGATCCGTGAGGCGGCCGCGGCCGCCTCGTCGCGGCTCTTGGCAATGCCGTTGAGCGGCTGCTTGAGCTTGAGCTTGTTGACCAGCTTGGCGAACCGTTCGCGGTCCTCGGCGAGGTCGATCGCGTCGGGGCTGGTGCCGAGAATCGGGATGCCCTCGTCCTCCAGCGCCTGCGCGAGCTTCAATGGCGTCTGCCCGCCGAACTGGACGATCACCCCGACCAGCTCGCCGTTCTGCTGTTCGACGCGGAGAATTTCCAGAACGTCCTCGGCGGTCACCGGTTCGAAATAGAGCCGGTCGGAGGTGTCGTAGTCGGTGCTCACCGTCTCCGGGTTGCAGTTGACCATTATCGTCTCGTAGCCCGCCTCGGACAGCGCGAAACAGGCGTGGACGCAGCAGTAATCGAATTCGATGCCCTGCCCGATGCGGTTGGGCCCGCCGCCGAGGATGACGATCTTGCGCCGGTCACTCGGGTTGGCTTCATCCTCGGTCTCGCCGAACGATGGCGCCTCGTAAGTCGAATACATGTAGGGCGTGATCGCCTCGAACTCGGCGGCGCAGCTGTCGATCCGTTTGAACACCGGGTGGACGCCGAGCCGGCGGCGCAAGTCGCGCACTTCGGTCGCGGTGGTCGCGCCGGCCATCGCCTTGACCGCGTCGTGCAGCAGCCCGGCCTTGCGCGGCGCGACCGTCTCGCCGAGCCCGCCGGCGACCCCAACCGAGCGCACCGCCAGCGTCGCCAGGCGGAAGTCGGAAAAGCCCATCGCCTTCAGCCGCCGCAATCCTTGCGCATCGTTGGGCAGCCCGTCGCGGTTGAGCGCGTTCTCGGCCTCGACGATGTCGCCGATCTGGCGCAGGAACCACGGGTCGTAGCCGGTGATCCGCGCCACATCCTCCACCGCGAACCCTTCGCGGAACGCCTGCGCGACCTTGAGCAGCCGGTCGGGGGTGCGGCGGGAGAGCGAAGCGGTGATCTCGTCGCGGCTCTTGCCTTCGAGCTCGGGAACGCGGTTGAAGCCGTCGAGGCCGGTTTCGAGGCCCCGCAGCGCCTTCTGGACGCTTTCCTGGAAGTTGCGGCCGATCGCCATCACCTCGCCGACCGATTTCATCGCGGTCGACAGGTCCTCCTTGGCGCCCTTGAACTTCTCGAACGCGAACCGCGGGATCTTGGTGACGACGTAGTCGATCGTCGGCTCGAACGCCGCGGGGGTGGCGCCGGTGATCTCGTTGGTCAGCTCGTCGAGGGTGTAGCCGACCGCCAGCTTGGCGGCGATCCGGGCGATCGGGAAGCCGGTGGCCTTCGAGGCGAGCGCCGAGGAGCGGCTGACGCGCGGGTTCATCTCGATCACGATCAGCCGGCCGGACTTCGGATCGACTGCGAACTGCACGTTCGAACCGCCTGTTTCGACACCGATTTCGCGCAGCACGGCGATACTCGCCGAGCGCATGATCTGGTATTCCTTGTCGGTCAGCGTCAGCGCCGGAGCGACGGTGATCGAGTCCCCGGTGTGGACCCCCATCGGGTCGACGTTCTCGATCGAACAGATGATGATGCAGTTGTCGGCGCGGTCGCGCACGACCTCCATCTCGAACTCTTTCCAGCCGAGCAGCGATTCTTCGATGAGGACTTCGTCGGTCGGGCTGGCGTCGAGCCCTTCGCGGACGATGCGCTCGAATTCGGTTTTGTTGTAGGCAATGCCGCCGCCGGTGCCGCCAAGCGTGAAGCTGGGCCGTATGATCGCCGGAAGGCCGGTCGTTGTGAGCAAATCAAGCGCTTCATTGACGCTCTTCGCCACGCCGCTGCGCGCGCTTTCGAGGCCGATCTTGTCCATCGCCTCGCGAAAGCGCTGGCGGTTCTCGGCCTTGTCGATCGCGTCGGCATCGGCCCCGATCATCTGGACGCCGTACTTCTCCAGCGTGCCGTCGTTGAACAGCGCCAGCGCGCAGTTGAGCGCGGTCTGCCCGCCCATCGTCGGCAGCAGCGCGTCGGGGCGTTCTTTTTCAATGATTTTTGCCACGATCTCGGGCGTGATCGGCTCGATATACGTCGCGTCTGCAAACTCTGGATCGGTCATGATCGTGGCCGGGTTGGAGTTGACCAGGACCACCCGGTACCCCTCCTCCTTCAACGCCTTGATCGCCTGCGTGCCCGAATAATCGAACTCGCACGCCTGCCCGATGATGATCGGCCCGGCTCCAATGACGAGAATCGAGGAGATGTCAGTGCGCTTGGGCATTAGGCCATTTCTTTGGATCAGATGAAGCAGTCACGACGGTCACTTTCCGACCATTATCATCGAGCAGGAAGACAGCTAGGGTTTCGGTATCAACGCAAATGATGCTCTCCACCAGCCAATTGAAAAATCGAGGATAGTGCGACAGTATTTGAACTTTGCGACGCTCATATTCCTTGCCGTGCTTAGCAACATATGGGTTCCACTCATGTGTCCATACGTGAGTATCTAGATACATGTTGATCAACTCATCGACGGTGAGAGTGAACCCTTCTCGATCAGCAAAGTGCGCCTCGTTCTCTTTCCGGTCTTTATTGAACTTGATTTCAAGTTTGACTGAACGCGGCAGGACCGCAGAATCCTTTTTTTGCAGTGATCGCAGAATCTTCTCTGCCTTCCATTGACCGCTAGCCGACCCTGGAATGACCCGGAGCCCGTTTTCGAGTGCCACTAGGCAGGCAAACGCGGCTGCCTCAATAGATTTTCGCAAGTGAAACGCGGCAGTTTCAAAGGCAACAAATTCCGAAGCAGAATTTAAGTACAACTGCTGATAAATGTCGAAGCGGGCCCGAATATTCGTCATAAGCGTTTTATATAGCTCGGCTGGGGGCGGTCGTTCCAGCGTCACCCCAACATTCCCACGAACTTCTCGAACAAGTAGAAGCTGTCCTGTGGGCCGGGGCTCGCCTCGGGGTGGTACTGGACGCCGAAGGCGCGCTTTCCGTTGATCGAAATCCCGCAGTTGCTCCCGTCGAACAGGCTGACGTGGGTTTCCTCGACGCCCTCGGGCAGCGCGGCGTTGTCGACCGCGAAGCCGTGGTTCATCGACGTGATCTCGACGACTCCGTCCTCTAGCCGCTTGACCGGGTGGTTCGCGCCGCGGTGGCCCTGGTGCATCTTGCTGGTCTTCGCCCCGGCGGCGAGGCCGAGCATCTGGTGGCCGAGGCAGATGCCGAAGACCGGCACGTCCTTGTCGAGCAGCGCCTTGATCACCGGCACCGCGTATTCGCCGGTCGCCGCCGGGTCGCCGGGGCCGTTGGAGAGGAACACGCCGTCGGGTTTCAGCGCCTCGATCTCGGCCAGCGAGGTCTTCGCCGGCACCACCGTCACCCGCGCGCCGGCCTTCGCCAGGTTGCGGAAGATGTTGTCCTTGCCGCCGTAATCGATCGCCACGACATGGGGCTTCGCTTTTCCTTCTCTTTGGCCCCAGTCGGCGCGGCCGTAGCCCTTGCCGAGCGCCCAATGGCCCCCGCCCCATTGCTCCGGCTTCTCGCGGCTGACCCGCTGGGCGAGGTCCATGCCTTCCAGCCCCGGCCATTCGCGCGCACGCTGGAGCAACTTGGGAATGTCGAACTTGCCGTCGGGCGAATGCGCGATCACCGCGTTGGGTGCGCCCCGCAGCCGAATGCGGCGGGTGAGCGCACGCGTGTCCACCCCCGACAGCCCGATGCGACCCTTTGCCGTCAACCAGTCACCGAATTCCTGTTCGGCGCGGAAACTGGAATGCGGCGTCACTTCCTGCCGCACCACGCAGCCGACCGCCCCTTCCACCAGCGACTCGATATCATCCGCATTCGCGCCGACGTTGCCGATGTGCGGGAAGGTGAAGGTGACGATCTGCGCGGCGTAGGAAGGGTCGGTCATCACCTCCTGGTATCCGGTCATGGCGGTGTTGAAGCACACCTCGCCGACCGCCTCGCCGACATGGCCGAAGCCCTTGCCCCAGACCACCGAGCCGTCCGCCAGCACCAGTACGCCGGTCGCGCCGTCCGGTTGCGCAGGCGTGGTGGCGGCGTCGGCCATGCAAAGGCGCTCCGAGTCAGTTTTCCGGCGATGTCGCTAAGGCCCAGCGGCTAGGCGCGTGCGCCCAGCGCGTCAACCTGTCCAACCGAGGTTTCCCGCGCTAAACGACCGCTAAACTCACGCCTCAAAGGTGAAACCATGATCCGCGATACCATCAAGCAGGCCCAGATCGACGCGATGAAGGGCGGCGAGAAGGAGCGGCTGGCCGCGGTGCGCCTGATCCTCGCCAAGGTGAAGGACCGCGACATCGAGCTGCGCACCGCCTCCACCCAGCCCGACGATGACACCATGATTGTCGAAGTGTTGCAGAAAATGGCCAAGCAGCGCCGCGAGTCGATAACTATGTTCGTTGACGGCAACCGCGAGGAGCTGGCCGAGCAGGAACGCAAGGAATTGCGGGTTATCGAAGGGTTCCTGCCGACGCAGCTGACCGAGGACGAAACCCGCGCCGCGATTCTCCAGATCAAATCAACTTTGGGCGCTGAATCGATTAAGGATATGGGCCGCGTGATGGCGGAACTAAAGGCGCGCCACGCCGCTGTCCTCGACATGCAGACCGCCAGCAGGCTGGTCAAAGAGGCGTTGTCGTAAGGGGATATCACCATGAGGGCATTATTCACCGCCAGCGCGTTCGCGCTCGCGCCCATACTTGCACTCGCCGCCTGTTCGGACGACCCGACCCCGCGTGAGGTACAGGACCAGGAAGTCACCGACCTCAACCGCACCAACTCGGACAGCGAGGCGCTCGCCAAGGCCAAGTCGCTGCCCGCCGGCGACCTCACCGAATTCACCCTCGGCGGCCATGTCGGCGGCGGCAGGCCGGAAGGCGCGACCGCGGCGATGACCAACGCCGCTGGCAGCTTTGCCGATTTGCGCAGCTACGCCGCCTGCCCCGCCGGGATGGCGAAGTGCGATCCGCGGACCGCGCCGGCGGGCACGGTCTATACCTACGTGCTGGTGGTCTATCCGGGCGGAGACAACAAAGCGGCCCAGGGCGTCGGGCCCAACAACACCGCCAGCGACATTGAACGAGCGACCTCGTTCCGCATGACCATGCCGGCGCACGGCTTCACCGGTAAGGCGGGCTATGCCAAGCCCGAGGCGCTTGCCGCGATCGGCCCCAAGGCCGACGTCGTGATCAGCTGCGACGCGGGCAAGATCGTCTGGACCGTCAGCGCCGGCGACGGCGGCAACCAGTGGGAACAGAAGGAACCGCTCACCTTCTACTGGCAATCGGTCTTGCCCCCCGCCGGCACTGCCAAGGCCTATGCCTTCGGCGCCGACAGCACCGAGGCGGTCGGCAGCGGGCCCTATCCGGCGGCCAAGGAAGGGGTGGCGAACGCGTGCTCGTGAGAGTGGGCGCGTAAGGTTGCATCGGAGGCCGATTCGCCCGCATTGAAGGCGAATGGCGCTCACCCCCCAATGGCTCGACGAACTGCGCGCGCGGGTGACGCTGAGTTCGGTTGTGTTGCGCACCACCAAGCTCACCCGCGCCGGGCGCGAATGGAAGGCGTGCTGCCCGTTCCATAGCGAGAAGACGCCGAGCTTCACCGTCAGCGACGAAAAGGGGTTCTATCACTGCTTCGGCTGCGGGGCGCACGGCGACGTGATCCGGTGGATGACCGATCAGCGCGGACTCGCCTTCATGGATGCGGTCAAGGAGCTGGCGGCGGAGGCCGGGATGGAGGTCCCGGCAGCGGACCCACGCGCGGCGCAAGTCGCCGAGCAGCGCGCCGGCCTGCACGAGGTGATGCAGGCGGCGCAGGACTGGTTTCGCGCCAGCCTCGACACCCCCGCCGGGGCGAAGGCGCGCGAGTATCTCGAGTCCCGTGGGTTCGACGCGCATACGCTGGAGCGCTTTGGCTTCGGCTATGCGCCCAATGCCCGCAACGCGATCGGCAGGGCGCTGGGGCAGTTCGACCGGGCCATGCTGGTCGAGGCGGGCCTGTTGATCGCGGTCGAGGACAAAGAGCCATACGATCGCTTTCGCGACCGCCTGACGATCCCGATCCACGACCCTCGCGGCCGGGTGATCGGCTTTGCCGCGCGCATCCTCGACGCGGACAAGAAAGACGCGCCGAAATACTTGAACTCACCCGACACGCCGCTGTTCGATAAGGGCCGCACGCTGTTCAACCTCCACCGCGCTGGCCCCGCATCGCGGCGCAGCGGGCGCGTGGTGGTGGTCGAGGGGCAGATGGACGCAGTGGCGATGGCGGCAGCCGGCTTCGAGGAAGCGGTCGCGCCGATGGGCACCGCGCTCACCGAACGCCAGCTCGAATTGCTGTGGCGGATGGTCGATGCGCCGGTGCTGTGCTTCGACGGCGACAACGCCGGCCAGCGCGCGGCGATGCGGGCGATTTCGCGCGCGCTGCCGCTGCTCGCGCCGGGCAAGACGCTCAACATTGTCCGTCTGGCCGCGGGGCTCGACCCCGACGACCTGATCAGGCAGCAAGGCGCTCAAGCGATGGAGGCGCTGCTTGCCCAGCCGGGCAGCCTGCTCGACACGCTATGGGACTTCGAACGGCAATCCGCGCCGCTCGCCACACCGGAGGACAAGGCCGGGCTCAAGGCGCGGCTGATCGAGCATTGCGAGGCGATCCGCCACCCGGACATCCGCGCACTCTATCGCCGGGAACTGCTCGAGAAATTCTCCGCCTTCGCCTTTCCGCCCCGCCCGCCCCGAGACAAACGCGAATGGAAGAGCGGTTTCGCCAAGCCTACCGCCCCGAGGCTCGATCCGGTCGCCGCAGGGCGCTTGCGCAAAGCCGCGGGCGGCGGCGCACGCGACGCCCTGGCAAGCGCGGTGATCGCCGGGCTGCTACGCTTTCCCGACCAGATACTGGTCCATGCCGAGCCGCTCGGCCGCTTCGCGCAAGGCGACGGCAAGGCCGGACCGGCACTCGAATCGCTGATCGAGGCGGCCGAAATGCTTGAACCGGGAGCGGTTGCACCCATATCCCTCCCCCAGGGTTTCGCCGCACCACCGGACAACAGCCGCTTTGCCTTCCTCGCCGAGGGCGCCGATCCGCTGACCGCGCGCGAGGACCTGGCCGAAGCCGTGGCGCTGCTGGTCGAACGGCCCGCACTGGAAGCCGCCCTGGCGGCCGCCACCGCGCGCTTCGCGACCGACCCGGATGCCGCCTTCGCCGAGCAGCAGCGACTGCTCAAACGAAAGCTGGCGTTCGAGAAACGTTTACGGCTAATGGCGAGCCGCCGGGCCGCGCGTGCGGCCGATGACGATTCAGACTCTCCGCCGGCACCGCCCGGCGCCGCGGACGAGGACAGCGAGTGACACGAGACGACATGGCGAACAATGACGACGGCGGCGATGGCAAGGACGACGCTCCGCTCATCGATCTGAACGAAGCCAACATCAAGAAGCTGATCACCAAGGCCAAACGCCGCGGCTACGTCACCGTCGACGAGCTCAACGAGGCCCTGCCGCAGGACGAACTGTCTTCCGAGCAGATCGAGGACGTGATGTCCGCGATCAGCGAGATGGGCGTCAACATCGTCGAGACCGACGAGGATGCCGAGGCCGAGGCCGACGGCGAGGACGATGTCGACGAAATCGGCAGCGACGAAGAGGACGACGACGAAGGCGCCTCCAACAAGCCCGCGCGCCCCGCCGCTGCCGCCAAGAAGAAAGAGGTCATCGAGCGCACCGACGATCCGGTGCGGATGTACTTGCGCGAAATGGGCGCGGTCGAGCTGCTCAGTCGCGAGGGCGAAATCGCCATTGCCAAGCGCATCGAGGCCGGCCGCGACATGATGATCATGGGCCTGTGCGAAAGCCCGATCACCTTCCACGCGATCATCCTGTGGTCCGAAGCGCTCAACAACGAAGAGATGCAACTGCGCGAGATTCTCGATCTCGACGCGATGCTGTCGAAGGAGCCGCCCGTCGAAAAGATGGAGGAAGGCGCCGAGGACGACAACGACGAGATTTCCGAAGAGACCACCGGCCCGACCTACAAGGAAGAGGAAGAGGTCGAGGACGCCGAAGAGGAAGTCGATGAGGACGACGAGGACGGCGAGCCGCGCGCCCGCCGCCGCGAGGAGGAGGAAGAGGAGGACAACACCCTCTCCCTCGCCCAGATGGAAGCGCAGTTGAAGCCTGAGGCGCTCGAAACGTTCGCGCGTATCACCGGCCTTTTCAAGAAATTCGAGAAGCTCCAGAACGACCGGGTCGAATTGCTCGGTCAGGGGCTCGACTACCCTGCCGCCAAGGAAAAGAAGTACGAGGCGCTACGCGAAGAACTCACCGCCGAGGTCGAGAGCGTGCAGTTCCACGCGACCAAGATCGAGTTTCTGGTCGACAACCTCTATGCCTTCAACCGCCGCCTGACCGCGCTCGGCGGCCAGATGCTGCGCCTTGCGGAGCGTCACAAGGTCAAGCGCGCCGATTTCCTTGGCATCTATATCGGCAACGAGCTCGACGACGCGTGGCTCGCGGACAACGCGAAGAAGGACAAGAAGTGGGCCGCCTTTGCCGCGACCGAGGCGGACGCGGTCGAGCGCATCCGCGCGGAGATCGCCGACATCGCTTCGGCCACGGGCATGTCGCTCCCCGAGTTTCGCCGTATCGTCAACATGGTCCAGAAGGGCGAGCGCGAGGCGCGCATCGCCAAGAAGGAAATGGTCGAGGCGAACCTGCGCCTGGTTATTTCGATCGCCAAGAAATATACCAACCGCGGCCTGCAATTCCTTGATCTTATTCAGGAAGGCAATATCGGCCTGATGAAGGCGGTCGACAAGTTCGAATACCGCCGCGGCTACAAGTTCAGCACTTACGCCACCTGGTGGATTCGCCAGGCAATCACCCGGTCGATCGCAGACCAGGCGCGCACGATCCGCATTCCGGTGCACATGATCGAGACGATCAACAAGCTGGTGCGGACCAGCCGCCAGTTCCTCCACGAGCAGGGCCGCGAGCCCACGCCGGAAGAAATGGCCGAGCGTCTGTCGATGCCGCTCGAAAAGGTCCGCAAGGTGATGAAGATCGCCAAGGAGCCGATCAGCCTCGAAACGCCGATCGGCGACGAGGAAGACAGCCACCTGGGCGATTTCATTGAGGACAAGAACGCGGTGATCCCGGTCGATGCTGCGATCCAGTCGAACCTCAAGGAAACCGTCACCCGCGTGCTCGCCTCGCTGACCCCGCGCGAGGAGCGCGTGCTGCGGATGCGCTTCGGCATCGGCATGAACACCGATCACACGCTCGAGGAAGTCGGCCAGCAGTTCTCGGTCACCCGCGAACGCATCCGCCAGATCGAGGCCAAGGCGCTGAGGAAATTGAAGCATCCGAGCCGTTCGCGGAAGATGCGGAGTTTTCTCGATCAGTAACGGCAAAAATCCGCCCGCCGGGGTGGAGGAAATTGTCGTTGTGGCCTATGGGCGCGCCATGCGTATCGCCATCGCCTCCGACCATGCCGCCTTCGACCTGAAGGCCGCCTTGTGCGAGTGGCTGATCGGCGAGGGTTACGAGGTAACCGACCTCGGCCCCGACGGCGCCGACAGCGTCGACTATCCCGACTTCGGGTACCGGCTGGCCGAGGCGGTGGCCGATGGCAGGGCGGATCGCGGGGTCGCGTTGTGCGGGTCGGGCATCGGTATCTCGATCGCGGTCAACCGCCATCCCGGCGCGCGCTGCGCGCTGGTGTCCGAGCCGCTCTCGGCCGCGCTGGCGCGCGAGCACAACGACGCCAACGTCATCGCGCTGGGCGCGCGGCTTGTGGGGATCGACATGGCCAAGGCCTGCGTTGCGGCGTTCCTCGGTACCGATTTCGGCGGCGGGCGACACCAGCGCCGCATCGACAAGCTTTCCGCCCCGCCCGCGTTCAAGGAGACGGCATGAACCCCGCCGCGACTCTCTCCCGCACGACCGCCGCCGATCCGCTGACGCGCTTCTGGGGCGACGATCTCGCCGCCGCCGACCCGGCGATCGCCGAGGCGATCCGCCACGAGCTCGACCGCCAGCGCAACCGCATCGAGCTGATCGCATCGGAAAACATCACCAGCCGCGCGGTGCTCGAAGCGACCGGTTCGGTGTTTACCAACAAGTATGCGGAGGGCTATCCGGGCAAGCGCTATTACGGCGGCTGCGAATATGCCGACGTGATCGAGAATCTGGCGATCGAGCGCGCCAAACAGCTGTTCGGCTGCCAGTTCGCCAACGTCCAGCCCAACAGCGGCAGCCAGATGAACCAGGCGGTGTTCCTGGCGCTGCTGCAGCCGGGCGACACCTTCATGGGGCTCGATCTCAATTCGGGCGGGCACCTCACCCACGGCTCGCCGGTCAACATGAGCGGCAAATGGTTCAAGCCGGTCAGTTATGGCGTGCGGCGCGATGACGAACTGATCGACATGGACGAAGTCGCCGCCACCGCGCGCGCGCATCGGCCGAAGCTGATCATCGCCGGCGGCACCGCCTATTCGCGAATATGGGATTGGGAAGGGTTTCGCCGCATCGCCGACGGGATCGGCGCCATCCTGATGGTCGACATGAGCCATATCGCGGGACTGGTCGCCGGTGGCGCGCACCCCTCGCCCATCCCACACGCTCACGTCACCACCACTACGACCCACAAATCGCTTCGCGGTCCGCGCTCGGGCGTGATCCTGTGGAACGACGAGGCGCTGACCAAGCCGCTCAACATGGCGGTGTTTCCGGGCTTGCAGGGCGGCCCGCTGATGCACGTCGTGGCGGCCAAGGCGGTCGCGTTCGGTGAGGCGCTGCGGCCCGACTTCTCCGACTACGCCCACCGCATCGTGGCCAACGCCCGCGCGCTTGCCGCAGGGGTCGAGGCTGGCGGATTGCGGGTGGTTTCGGGGGGCACCGACAACCATTCGATGCTGGTCGACCTCACTTCCAAGGACGTCACCGGCAAGGCCGCCGAGCACGGGCTCGACCGCGCCTGGCTCACCTGCAACAAGAACGGCATTCCCTTCGACACGCGCAGCCCGTTCGTGACCAGCGGCGTCCGCCTCGGCACGCCGGCGGGCACCACGCGCGGCTTCGGGCCAGACGAGTTCCGCGCCATCGGCGGCCTGATCGCCGAAGTCGCCGCTGGCCTCAGCCGCAACGGACCGGAGGGCGACGCGCAAGTCGAAGAAAGCGTGCGCCGCCGCGTGAGCGAACTGTGCGACAAGTTTCCCGTCTATCCCGGAAGGAACTGATCATGGACCAGAACAACCCCAATAACCCCGGCAATGGGGGCGGCAAGCAGGACTGGGTCGAGGACGTGAAGACCGAAGTCACCGGCATGGCCAAGGAGGGCATGCATCACCCGGGGACCAAGCCGGTCTTGGCGGGCGTGGCCGTCGGCGCGCTTGCCGGATGGATCCTGCCGGTCGTGGGGCCGATCATCGGCGGCATCGCCGGCGCTGGTGTGGTTCTCTACAACCGCGTCAAGAAGTAGGCGCCGGGCACCGATGCGCTGTCCGTACTGCGCGCACGACGATTCGCAGGTCAAGGACAGCCGCCCGGCCGAAGACAGCACTGCGATCCGCCGCCGGCGGCAATGCGAAAGCTGTGGCGCACGCTTCACCACGTTCGAGCGGGTGCAGCTGCGCGACGTGACGGTGGTCAAGAGCGGCGACCGCAGGGAATCGTTCGACCGCGCCAAGCTCGAACAGTCAATCGCGCTGGCGGTGCGCAAGCGCGGCATCGAACAGGAACGCCTCGACCAGCTCGTTTCCGGTATCCAGCGCCAGGTGGAAACCTCGGGCGAGAACGAGGTCCCCTCGACCCGCATCGGTGAAATGGTCATGGAGGGCCTGCGCCAACTCGACAGCGTCGCCTACATCCGCTTCGCCTCGGTCTACCGCGACTTCGGTGAAGCGAAGGATTTCGAGGAATTCGCCGGCTCGGTGCGCGATGCCAGGAAGGGCTGAAAACCCCGTCATCGTCCTGGTCCGCCCGCAACTGGGCGAGAACATCGGCAAGGCGGCGCGGGCAATGCTCAACTTCGGGCTGACCGAGATGCGCCTGGTCAGCCCGCGCGATGGCTGGCCCAATCCTTCGGCCGGACCCGCCGCTGCCGGCGCGGACCAGGTGCTCGAGCGGGCGAAGGTTTTCGCGACCACGGCCGAGGCCGTCGCGGATTGCGCGCATGTGTATGCCACTACCGTGCGCAAGCGCGGGGTGAGCAAGCCGGTCGTCACGCCGGTGCAAGCGGCCGTATCGATCCACGCCCAGCCGGGCCGCAGCGCGATCCTGTTCGGGCCCGAGCGTTCGGGACTGGATATGGCGGACGTCGCGCTCGCCCGCGCGATCGTAACGGTGCCGATCAACCCCGAATTCGGCTCGCTGAACCTGGCGCAGGCGGTGATCCTGGTGGCCTACGAGTGGTCGAAGACCAAGGCTCTGGCGTCCCCCACCGCCGAGGAGCTGATGCCCCCTGCCCCGCAGGAGGAACTCGACGGGATGATCGACCAGCTCGAGGCGATGTTATGGCCCAAGGGTTTCTTTCGCCCGCCGAGCCGTGCGGCCGGGACCATGCGCACCTTGCGCAGCCTGCTGACCAAGCCCGGCTGGAACCACCTCGAGGTGCGGACCTTGCGCGGGGTGCTGACTCACCTCGCCAGGCCGGACCGCGACTAGGTCACTCGCGCAGCCGGTCCCATTCGGCGAACTCGAACGCGATCGAGGCCTCGACCAGCCCATCCCACAGCCGCTCGATTGCCTCGCCGGGCAAGCCGCGCACCCGGGCGTCGGCAACCGCCGCCGCGATGACCGCGGCCTTGCGTGCCTCGTCGCGCACCGTGGCGCGATCGGTCTTGATCCGCGCCGCGGCGCGGATGTAGCCGAACCGCCGGTCGAGCAGCGCGACCAGCTCTCGATCGGTCGCGTCGACGCCGGCGCGGACTTGAGCCATCGTTTCGCATTCGGCTGGCGGCTTGAGCGGGTCGATCATGGCGGGCCCGTTGGCGGGTTACCGGCGGTTTGTCGAGGGGACGCAGGGTTGACCGATGCGGCGATGCTGCTAAGCGCGCCGCTCGCATTGATCCCGCACCCCGGTGAAGCGGAGATCGCGGCGGATGCCCAATATCGATTTGGGGGGTCCGTCGGGCGATGCCGGGTTAAATGGCGGGCAATGGGCCCGTCCAGCAAATCGAAGGATGCGACATCATGTCGAAGCGCAAAAGCGCCAAGCACAAACTCGACCGCCGGATGGGCGAGAACATCTGGGGCCGTCCCAGCTCTCCCGTCAACCGCCGCTCGTATGGCCCCGGCCAGCACGGCCAGCGCCGCAAGGGCAAGACCAGCGATTTCGGCCTGCAGCTGCGCGCCAAGCAGAAGCTCAAGGGCTACTACGGCGATGTCACCGAGAAGCAGTTCAAATCGACTTACGCCGAAGCCAGCCGCATGAAGGGCGATACCGGCCAGAACCTGATCGGCCTGCTCGAGCGCCGCCTCGACATGATCGTCTACCGCGCCAAGTTCGCGCCGACGATCTTCGCCGCGCGCCAGGTCGTCAGCCACGGCCACATCCGCGTCAACGGCGTGAAGTGCAACATCGCCAGCCGCCGCGTAGCCGCGGGCGACGTCATCAGCCTGGGCGACAAGGCCAAGGAAATGGCGCTGATCATCGAAGCCCAAAGCCTGCCCGAGCGCGACATTCCCGACTACGTCAGCCCCGACGGGACCGACAAGATCACCTTCACCCGCGTGCCCAAGCTCGACGAGGTGCCCTACCCGGTCACCATGGAACCCAACTTGGTGGTCGAGTTCTACTCGCGCTAGTGCGAGCCCCCGCGAAGGCGGGGGCCTCGATGGGCTGGCGCGACGTGAAGGCGACGAGGTTCCCGCCTTCGCGGGAACTCACATTGAAAGAGGGCGGTCCTGCGGGGCCGCCCTTTTCGTTTCCGGGTGACGAAGGCGACACCCTGTCACCCGCTCCGAAACCTGAAAAGTCGTGTCTTTGCCGCCTCTTGGGCCGCACGCCGTCGGGTGACAGTTCTCCAGCAACGTGCGCCCGCGCTCACAGGCCGCCGTCCAAGTCCTGCTCCTCCGCCAGGTCATCTTCGTGAGTGAAAACGTCCCAATACTCATCGCCGTACTCGACCCGGTCGACGAGGGATTGGAAGTCGGCCAGGTTGAGCTTGTCTTTCTCGGCGCGCCAGCATTTGAGTGGCGCGGCCATCCGGCTGCGCATCGCCAGCAGCGCCACCGCCGCGCGCTCGTCGAAGCGGCGCGAGGTGTGGATCAGCTCCCCCTTGTGAAAGTGCGGCACCTCCACCCCCTTAATCGCGCGCTCGACCGTCGCCTCCAACAAGGCATCGTATTGTAGGCGGAACGCCGCTTGCCAGGCGATGTCGAACGGTTCCCCTTTGAGCCGCGCGCGCAGCTTGTAGGCCGACTGCCGGCTCATCCCCACGCTGCGCGCCGCCTCGCTGACGCAATGAGTGGCGGCGAGAGCTTGCAGGAACGCGGCCTGCTTGCCTGGGGTCCAGCCGTCGTGCCGTTCTTCGGGTTCGGCGGTTACCTCGCCGGTATGGTCGGGCGAAACGCCAAGCGGCGCGGCGGGCTCGATGAGTGTCAGCTTCATCCGCCAGCTTAAGCCACGGCAGGGGTGGTGTAGGAAAGTGTTTTCTCCCGCGCACCGGGATCAGGTTGCCAAAGCTGGCGACCCAACTGAGTTCGACAACGGGATAAGCTGTGCGCTTAAACTCCTAGTCGAGATGCCGTTCGATTGTGCAATCGACCCCGTTGTAATGAAGCACCCGTGCGAATGCTTTCGCATGTGCGTATGCGCGATCGACGGATTGCGTGGGGCCGCTAATATGCAAGGTCGCTCCACCGCGAGTAGTGCGGTGGGCGAGAGCCTTACGGAGTAACCAGCGGGCAAAATCTCTGCGTCCATCGGGCACATGAACATGGGCCCATCCGCACATTCCCTCAGCCTCCGCACCATAATCTTTGATAACCATCGGCGTCGGTACAGCCGTAGCTTCCGCTTCTGACCCGGCGACAGTCGCCAATTCGTAAAGCGCCGCCCACCTTGATTCGCCTTTGAGACTGGAGACCAGTATCGGCGGCGCGAGCCCATCTTCGGTCGCACGGTCCCGGCCGGGGAAGATGGTTGAAAGGCTTGGCTGCTCACCTTGCCGCATGATCCAGTTGGTGACGACTAGAGCACTGCGCCCGTTGAGCCCACGCAAGGTGATTGGCAGATTGAAGCTAACCCCACTCCCGCCGTCCCATCGCTTGACGTTAAGTTGGGTAACGTCAGCGGTATCCAAGCCTTCCTGGATTTGTGCTGCCAGATAGCGCCTGTCGTCGGCGCGAATGCCCAAAACCTCCTGAAAGAACTTGGCACGACCTTTATTGTCCTTATGATTCGGATTGAGCAGGAATTCAGCCAATTTAGGCACCGGCAACACGGCGTCGAACACTGCGGCCCCGTCGTCCTGCGCGCTGAAAGAGTACGGCGTCTTTTCCGATCGTTCCCCCCAGCGGCTCAGGGCTTCGAGGACGCGTTCCTGAAGAGTGAAACTGCGCTTGCCTTCGAAGCGCGCAAGCGCTGCGGCCCCTCCTTCCGACAGCTCGGCAGTAGGAAGAGGGCCGATCAATTCTCCAAGTCCACCAGCCGGTACGATTCTCCGCCCGTTCGGCTTGAACGTCTCCGCGCCGTCAAAGACGGCGTTCACTTCGTCCTCCCAATCCGCTTCTAAATAGAGGGCGCCATCATGAACCGCTGCGTCTTTAATGAGATAATGGAAGAAACCAGTTATCTGGATCGGATTTCCAAGATCGATGGCCATCGCGCCAAGATAGAAGGGCACTGTCCGGAATTCTTCGTCAATCTGTTCGCGGAAGGCCACGGGAAGGGTCGGCAGAACGATGCAGTGAGTCGCGTGTCGCCCTAGCGTTTCCAGCAAAACACCCGGTCCGAAGCTGTGCCACCCTCCTTCGATCTCCACAATGAGGTCATGCAAAACAGTCGCAAGCAGACCGTAATCATAGCTTTGCCGTAAGGAGGAGCCTCGCTCAGTCCGCTCAACGGCAACGATCTTGGTGGCTAGATTCTGTAGAAGGAGGTCGCCGCGAAGGATGAACGAGGAGGTCTTTCCCGTCGGATCAGCCACTTCAAGAGCAGCGAGAAGCGCCTGGTTACAAGGGCCACCGTAATATCCCGGCACGCCCTCCGCTGTAGCGTTGAACAGAAAGGCGGTCGGGCTCGTATGCATTTCGGTGCGGAATCTAGTGATACTTGCAGCCCATTACATCCCCGCGCTGTCGTTTTACGCTACTTCACACCGAAGAAGGATAACCGCCAACGGGTTGGGCGATGCTAAGATAATTCCGCCGGAACTCCCCCGCCCACGCCGCCATCCGCCCTTCCCCGATCGCCTCCCTCATCCCCGTCATCAACGCCTGATAGAACGACAGGTTGTGTTCGGTCAGCAGCATCGCGCCGAGCATCTCGCCCGATTTGGTCAGGTGGTGGAGGTACGCGCGGCTGTAGGTGGCGCAGACCGGGCAGGCGCAGCGCTCGTCCAGCGGCGCAGCGTCCTCGGCATGGCGGGCGTTGCGCAGGTTGAGCGAGCCCGACCAGGTGAACGCCTGCCCGTTGCGGCCCGAGCGGGTCGGCAGGACGCAGTCGAACATGTCGACCCCGCGCAGCACCGCGCCGACGAGGTCGTCGGGCTTGCCCACCCCCATGAGGTAGCGCGGCGCGTCCGCGGGCAACTGGGCGGGCGCGAAATCGAGCGTGGCGAACATCGCCTGCTGCCCCTCGCCCACCGCGAGCCCGCCGATGGCGTAGCCGTCGAAGCCGATTTCGGTCAGCGCAGCGGCGGAGCGCGCCCGCAAGCCTTCATCGAGCGCGCCCTGCTGGATACCGAACAGCGCGGCCGCTTGTGCATGATCGCCGCCGGCGTCGAATGCCGCGCGACTGCGCGCCGCCCAGCGCATCGACAGCTCCATGCTCGCCGCGATCTCGGTTGGCGGGCGGTCGGCGCGCGGGCATTCGTCGAACGCCATCACGATGTCGCTGCCGAGCAGCCGCTGGATTTCCATCGAGCGCTCCGGGGTGAGCATGTGCCGCGAACCGTCGATATGGCTGCGGAACGCAACCCCCTCCTCGGTCAGCTTGCGCAAGGCGGCCAGGCTCATCACCTGGTAGCCGCCGCTGTCGGTCAGGATCGGGCGGTCCCAGTTCATGAACCGGTGCAGCCCCCCCAGCCGCGCGACCCGCTCCGCTCCCGGGCGCAGCATGAGGTGGTAGGTGTTGCCGAGGATGACGTCCGCCCCGGTCGCGCGGACGCTTTCGGGCTTCATCGCCTTGACCGTCGCCGCGGTGCCGACCGGCATGAACGCTGGCGTGCGTATCTCGCCGCGGCGCATGGCGATCGTGCCGGTGCGCGCCTTGCCGTCGGTCGCGTGGATGGTGAACTGGAAGCGCGGGTTCATTGCCGCGCCGCCTAGCGGGTCAGCTCCGCAGCCGCCAGCCCGAGCGGAAGATCCACGCGATCACCGTCACGCAAATCGCCAGGAACGCCAGCGTCAGTCCGAGCGACACGCCGATGCTGACGTCGGCCTTGCCGTAGAAGGTCCAGCGCAGTCCGTTGACCAGATAGACGATCGGATTGGCGAGCGCGATCGTGCGCCAGGGCTCGGCGAGCATGTCGATCGAATAGAACGTCCCGCCGAGGAAAGTCAGCGGGGTGAGGATCAGCATTGGGACCATCTGCAGCTTCTCGAACCCCTCGGCCCAGATGCCGAGGATGAAGCCGAGCAGCGAGAAGCTGGCTGAGACCAGGATAATGAACAGCAGCGCGTAGAACGGGTGTTCGATTCGGTAATCGACGAACAGCGTCGCGGTCAGCAGGATCACGCTGGCCAGGATCAGGCTCTTGGTCGCCGCCGCGCCGACGAACCCGAGCAGCGTCTCGGCCACGCCCACAGGGGCCGACAGCAGCTCGTAGATCGCCCCGGTGAAGCGCGGCATGTAGATGCCGAAGCTGGCGTTGCTGGTGCTTTCGCTGAGCAGCGTGAGCATCAGCAGGCCGGGCACGATGAACGCGCCGTAGCTGGTCCCGCCGACGGCCTCCATGCGCCCGCCAATCGCCGCGCCGAAGACGATGAAATAGAGGCTGGTGGTCAGCACCGGCGCGACCAGGGAACCGAACACCGTGCGCATGAAGCGCGCAAGTTCGTTGCGGTAGATTGCGTAAGTCGAGCGCCAGTTGATCAGTCCGCCGGTCATCGGATCGCCTCGCGCTCGACCAGCCCGACGAAAATGTCCTCCAGCGACGATTCCTTCTGGTCCAGCGCGGTAAACGGGACATCCGACCGTGCCAGCGCCTGGGCGATCGCGGCGACTTCGGCCTTCCCCTTGCCTGACCCGTCGCCGCCGCGATAGGCCAGCGTCATGCCGCCGTCCTCGAGATGGAGCGAAAACGCGCACAGGCTGTCGGGCACCGCCGCCAATGGCTGCGCCAGCCGGAAGTACGCCTCGGTCCGGCCCAGGCGGGCCATGATCGCCGCCTTGTCGTCGACCAGCAGCAGGCGCCCCTTGTCGATCACACCCACCCGGTCGGCCATTTCCTCGGCTTCTTCGATATAGTGCGTGGTCAGGATTACCGTGGTGCCGCGTTCGCGCAGCGAAGCGATCTGGCGCCACATGTCGCGGCGCAGCTCGACATCGACCCCGGCAGTGGGCTCGTCGAGGAACAACAGTTCGGGATCGTGGCTCAGCGCCTTGGCGATCAGCACGCGGCGCTTCATCCCGCCGCTGAGCGCACGGATTTGCACGCCCCGCTTGTCCCACAGGCTGAGGGATCGCAGCACTTCCTCGATCCGCGCGGGATCGGGGGCGCAGCCGAACAGTCCGCGCGAATAGGCGACCTGGCGCTGGACCGTGTCGAACATGTCGAAACCCAGTTCCTGTGGCACCAGCCCGATGCGCCGGCGGGCGCTGCGCCAATCGCGCGCCATGTCCTGCCCGAACGCGCGGATAGTGCCGCTGGTCACCCGCACGATCCCGCAGACCGCGCCGATCAGCGTGGTCTTCCCGGCTCCGTTGGGCCCCAGAAGCGCGAAGATTTCCCCACGCCGGATCGACAGGTCGACCTCGTCGAGTGCCTTCAATCCGCCCGGATAAACCTTCGACAGTCCCTCGATTTCAAGAATCGTTTCCATTCGCCACCGACCTTGGGGCGGTCGGTGGCGGGCGTCAAACCCCTGTTCAGGCTGTAGGCATCCAGTTGCCGTGGAAGCCGGGGGGAACGACGTGCGGGATGTGCACGCGGGCGACATCGGCCATCGTCTCCGCGTCGAGGATCGCGAGATCGGTGGTCTGGCCCGCGCGGTCGATGACGTAGCCGATCAACCAGCCGTCGCCTTCCGCCGCTTCGGGGCTGCAGGGGACGAACACGAATTCGCCGGGAACCGCGTGTTCGCCGAGGCTGCGGGTGATCTTTGCACCGGTTTCCAGATCGTGGCGGATCAACGGGGCGACCGCGAGGAATTCCTCGGCGCCGGTATCGGGCAGCGCGACGCTCCAGACGAAGCGATTGGGTTTGCCGAACATGCGTTCGTCGGGCCGCGGGAATTCCTGCGGGCTCGCGTCGAGCACGATGCGCTGGACGGGGCCGCCGGCAGGATCGATCGTCCACCGTTCCAGCCCGAGCGACGCGCCGAACGGCCCAGCCATCTCGCCGTCGAACATCGTTTCGTACGCGCAGGCGTCGACGATCACCCGTCCCGCCTCGTCCTCGAAGCTGTTGGCGACATGAAACACGTAGCACGGATCGACATCGTGCCAGGTCACGTCGCTCGCGTCACCGTCGCGGCGGAGCAGCCCGACGCGGGCGCGGTGGTCGCGGTTCCAGCGATAGGGGAACTGGTGCCCGCCGATCAGCGCCTTCATCGAGAAGGTCACCGGCAAGTCGAGGATGATCACAAAGTTGGCCGTCAGCGCGCAGTCGTGGATCGACGGGCCGTTGCGGACCGCGATAGGCAGCTCGCGCAGCACGCGGCCCTGCCGGTCGAGCGCCACATGGGTCACCTGCTGCGGGTTGCCGGCATCGTAGCAGATCGCGTGCCACTCGCCGGTTACGGGGTCATGGTGCGGGTGCGCCGTGAACGAGCCGGCGAGGCCGCCGCCAAAGTTGCTGTAGGCCACCGTCTCGAGCTCGTCGGACAGGATCGCCGGGTACGAGCCGGCCTCGACCAGCGCCAGAGTCTGGCCGGCGAACTGGATCACGTTGGTGTTGACTGTGTCGCTCATGCCCCGCCGTGGACCCCCGGCGGCGGGCAAGCCGGCCTTCGCTTCGATCGCGTTGGAGCGGATGTAGCGGTTGCGGTACCACTCGGCCTTGCCCCCCTTCAGCCGGACCCCGTGGACCATGCCGTCGCCGACGAACCAGTGATGGCCCTTGCCGTCGGCGTGGTGGGGATTGGGGCCGATGCGGACGTAGCGGCCGTCGAGCTCGGTGGGAATTGTGCCGGTGACCGACAGGTTCTCGATTGTCAGCTCCTCGCCCATCGGCGTGTGGATGCCGCGCATGAAGGCGTTGTCGGCGCCCAGCCGCTTGCGGTTGAGCCTAGCCAGTCCGGTCACGCCTGCGGTCACCACGCCGCGGATAGTCTTTTCGAGTACGCTTGCCATGCCCGGCTCCTGTCGCTAATCCAAAGTGAACACCGTCAACATAGCGATGAAGTAAACAGTGTCAACATCGGAATCGACTTATCACCACGGCTCGCTGCGCGAGGCGCTCGTCGACGCGGGAATGGCCGCGCTCGAAGGCGGCGCGGGAGTGGCGTTGAGTCTGCGCGAACTGGCGCGGACTGTGGGCGTGTCGCCGGCGGCGGTGTATCGGCACTTTCCGAACAAAGATGCGCTGCTCGCCGAACTGGGCCGCGAGGGACTGCGCATGCTCGGGCACAGCCAGCGCGCGGCTTACGATGCGGCAGGCGGCGGCGCGCAAGGCTTCGCTGAGACCGGCCGCGCCTATGTCCGCTTCGCGCTCGCGCACCCGGCGTTGTTCCGGCTGATCTTTGCCCACGGGGACGCTGCGTGCTTTGAAAAGCCCCAGCCCGACCCGGCCCGCCTGATGCTCGAACAGGCCACCACCGAGCTCGCCGGATCCGGGCCCGCCGCGGAACGGCTGGCGACCCAGGCCTGGGCGATCGCGCACGGCATCGCCATGCTGATGCTCGACAAGCGCCTGCCAGCGGACGACGCGCTGATCGACCGGCTGCTCGACACCCGGTCGCTGTTCCCGCTTCAGGGCAGCAGCAGCGAGGAATCTCCGTAGCTGTAGAAGCGATACCCTTGCGCGATCGCGTGGGCATAGGCCGCCTGCATCCGCTCACGCCCCATCAGCGCGCTGACCAGCATGAACAATGTCGAGCGTGGCAAGTGGAAATTGGTCATCAGCCCGTCGACCGCCTTGAACCGGTAACCGGGCGTGATGAAGATCGCTGTGTCGCCGTCGAAGGCACCGATTATGCCATCCTCGCCCGTCGCGCTTTCGAGCAGGCGGAGCGAGGTGGTGCCGACCGCGATCACCCTGCCCCCGGCGCTGCGCGCGGCGTTGAGCCGGTCGGCGGTCGCGGCGTCGATCCGGCCCCATTCGGCATGCATCGTGTGGCTCCCGGTATCCTCGGCCTTGACCGGCAGGAAAGTGCCCGCGCCCACATGCAGAGTCAGCATCTCGCGTGCAATCCCGGCCTGGTCGAGAGCGGCGATCAACTCGGCGGTGAAGTGCAGCGCCGCGGTGGGTGCGGCGACCGCGCCATCGCGCGCGGCGAACATCGTCTGGTAGTCGGCGCAGTCTGCCTCGTCGGCTGCGCGCTTTCCGGCGATGTAGGGCGGCAGCGGCATGCGGCCCGCGCGTTCGAGCAGGATTTCGACCGGCTCATCGCCAGCGAACGCCAGCGTCCACGATCCGTCGTCATGGCGCGCCTCCGCCATGGCGCTGACCCCTGCGGCGAATTCTATCGCTTCGCCTTCACGCAGCCGCTTGCCATTGCGGACGAACGCCAGCCAGCGCCTGAGGTCGATCCTCTTGTGCAGCGTCGCGCCGATCCGGGCATCACCGCGCCGCCCTTCGAGCTGGGCCGGGATAACCCGGGTGTCGTTGAATACCAGCACATCGCCCGCGCGCAAGGATCCGGGCAAGTCGCGCACCGAGCGGTCGGAGAACTCCGCGCCGGCCTCGACTACCAGCATGCGCGCGGCGTCGCGCGGGCGCGCCGGCCGCAGCGCGATCAGCGCGGGCGGAAGCTCGAAGTCGAACAGGTCAACACGCACATCCTGTCCCGCTCATCCTGAGCTTGTCGAAGGAGGGGTCAGTTGCTCAACGGCGCATCGAGCATGTCGGCGGTGATGTCGCTCACGGGGGTGGCGGACGGCGGCGCGACCGCCTGCGGCTTGCCGTCGGCGGCGATCGAGGCTTGCAGCACCACCGTCGGATCGGCCGGCGGCTCGCCCCGGGTAATCGCGTCCACCGCGTCCATTCCGGCGATCACCCGACCGAAGTTGGTATATTTCCGGTCGAGGCTGAAGCGCGGGTAGAACGTGATGAAGAACTGGCTGTTGGCCGAATCATCGCTCGCCGCGTGCGCCATCGAGATCGTCCCGCGCACGTGCGGCATCGGGTTGAACTCGGCCTTGAGGTCGGGCAGCGTCGATCCGCCGCGCCCGGTTCCGGTCGGATCGCCGGTCTGCGCCATGAAGCCGTCGATCACGCGGTGGAACTTCACGTTGTCGTAAAACCCCTGACGGGTCAGTGTCTTGACCCGCTCGACATGGTTGGGCGCCCAGTCGGCCATTAGCCGGATCGCCACCCGCCGGCCGTTCGACAGATCGAGCAGCAGGATGTTTTCCGGATCGGCGGCGTTGTCATACACCAGTGGCGCGTAAGTCCGCGGACCCGTCGGCGTGGGCGCAGCCACCGCTTCCGGCGCGGGTGTGGCAGCCTCCTGCGCGGACGCAGGGGCGGAAACCAGCGCCAGCGCGACGAGCGCCCCGGCGGAGAGCAGACGGTTGAGCATGGAAATCCTGTTCGAAGGTTCGGTCCGTTGAGCGCGGCCTTTAGCCGGGGCCGACTGTCCGTTCAATGAATGATCAGCGCGGTTCGCCCCGCCCCGACTTGGCGAACCGCTCGATCACGTCCTGCCGCACCGCCGGGGTGACGAACTTGGCGATGTCGCCGCCGTAGTGGGCGATTTCCTTGACCAGCCGGCTGGCGATCGGCTGCAGGCTGACATCGGCCATCAGGAAGATCGTCTCGATCCGGTCGTTCAACTGCCGGTTCATGCCGGTGAGCTGGTATTCGTATTCGAAGTCGGTAACCCCGCGAATACCGCGGATGATGGTCGATGCGCCCTGCTGTTCGGCAAAGTCCATCAGCAAGCAGTTGAACCCGACCACCTGGATGTCGCCGCCGACCGCGGCCACTTCGCGCCTCACGATGGCGATGCGCTCGTCGTCGGAGAACATCGGGGTCTTCTGGATGTTCGTGGTCACCGCGATGATCAGCCGGTCGACCAGCTTCGCTCCGCGCTCGATGATGTCCATGTGGCCGAGCGTGATCGGGTCGAACGTTCCTGGATAGATGCCCACCCTCTCCCTCGCTTCGTTGGCAGTCATCTATCGGTCCCTTTCGACGATGTAGCGCGCCAGCGCGCGCAACAGGTCCGCCTCCTCGCCGTGTCCCGCGAGGTGGCCAATCGCCTGATCGACCAGCGCGTGCGCCTGATTGCGCGCGGCATCGACCCCCATCAGGCTGACGAAGGTCGCCTTGCCCGCGCCGGCATCCTTGCGCAGGGCCTTGCCGGCGGCGGCCTCGTCGCCTTCAACGTCAAGCAAGTCGTCGGCGATCTGGAACGCCAGGCCGATGTCGCGGGCGTAGGCGCGCAAGTGGCCGCGTCCCTCCTCGGGCACGCGGCCCAGAATCGCCCCCATCTCCACCGCCGCGGCGAGCAGCGCGCCGGTCTTCAATTGTTGCAGCCGGGTGATAGTCGGCAGATCGTAGCCCTGTCCTTCGGCGACCATGTCCATCATCTGCCCGCCGGCCATGCCGCCCCACCCGCTCGCGCCGGCCAGCGCCGCGCACAGCTCGGCGCGTAGGAAGGTGTCGCCGCAAGTCTCGGGCATCGAGAGCACTTCGAACGCCAGCGCGTGAAGCGAATCGCCCGCCAGCACCGCGGTCGCTTCGTCGTACGCTTTGTGCAGCGTGGGCTTGCCGTGGCGGGTGTCGTCATCGTCCATGCACGGCAGGTCGTCGTGGACCAGCGAATAGACATGGATCGCCTCGACCGCGCAGCCGGTCTTGATCGCGGTCTCGCGATCGACCCCGTAGAGGCTCGCCACGGCGACCGTCAGCAGCGGGCGGATGCGCTTGCCGCCGCCAATTGCCGCATAGCGCATCGCGTGGACCAGCCGCGCGCGGCTGTCTTCGGGCACCGGCAGGAAGGCATCGAACGCGGCATCGACATCGCGCTGAATCCGTCCGAGCGCGTCGCCGAGCAGGTCGCTCTCGATCAGCCCGAGATCAGCCACCGGGCGCGCCGACGAATTCAGGCATCGGCGTCGAACGGCACGGTGTGGCTCGGCCGCCCGTCGGGGCCGGCGACGATCTTCTCGATCCGCGCCTGCGCCGCGTCGAGCCGCGCCTGGCAATGCAGCCGCAGCGCCTCGCCGCGCTCGTAGAGTTCGATCGACTTGTCGAGCGGCACTTCGCCGCTTTCGAGCCGCCGCACAACATCGTCGAGCGCCTTCAGGGCGCCCTCGAACGTCATCCGCGCGATGTCCACTGCTTCCTCTGCCATCGCCTCTGCATTGACCGCGCGGGCGCAGGCGGTCAAGCTGCGAGGAACCGGTGGGGATCAGCACATGCAGTGGATAATCGCGTACGCCGCAACCGGTTTGACCTTCGGCGCGCTCGACGCGATGTGGCTGCGGTGGGCCGGACCCAACCTCTATCGGCCGGCGCTCGGCGAGCTGCTGGCGGCGAATTTCCGGCCTGCCCCGGCGATCGTGTTCTACCTGCTCTACGTGGCCGCGCTGGTGTGGTTCGCGGTGCGCGCGGGCCATATGGGCGGCACCGGAGCGGCGCTGCTCAACGGCGCGCTGCTCGGCGCGATCTGCTACGCCACTTACGATCTCACCAACCAGGCGACGATGAAGGTCTGGCCAGTGCACCTGACGCTGATCGACATCGCCTGGGGCGCGTTCGCCAGCGCGGTTGCCGCGGGCGTGGGGTGCTGGGCCGCGGTCCGGTTCGGCTGAATGTTCATCGGACACTGGGCTCCGGCGCTCGCCGCCGCCGTCGTTTCGAAGCGCCAGCCGCGGCTCGGCACGCTGTTCGTGGCCGCCCAGCTGGTCGACTGGGTGTTCTTCGCATTGTTGCTGACAGGCAACGAAAAGATGCGCGTGGCGCCGGGGATCACCGCGATGAACCCGATGGATCTCTACCATATGCCGATCACGCACAGCTTGGCCGGCAGCGCTGCATTCGCGGCCGGGTTTGCGCTGCTCGTATGGCTGTGGCGGCGCGAGCTCGGCTTTGCATTGCTCGCGGGCGCGGTGGTGGTGAGCCACTGGCTGCTCGATCTGGTCGTCCACCGGCCCGACCTGACGCTGGCCGGAGGCCCGCCCAAGCTGGGGTTCGGCCTGTGGAACCATCCGTGGATCGCGATCCCGCTCGAACTCGGGCTGATCTTCGGCGCGCTGGCGTTCTATCTGTCGCGCACGCGCGGCCCGATCCTGCCCGTAATCCTGCTCGGCGCAGTGCTGCTGGCGGTGCAGGCGATCAACTGGTTCGGGCCCGAACCGGACGCGGTGACGGTCGGGACCAGCCTGATGGCCTTCGTCGCCTATGGCCTCTGCACAGCCGCCGCCTGGTCGCTGGGGATGACTCGCAGCCGCAAGCACAGCCGGGGCTAGCCCGCCGGTCCCCTCGCGGCTAAGGGCGCGCCCATGCCAATGACCATGGACGCAATCACGCCTGACGTCGTCGAGGCCCACGGCCTCAGCCCGCCGGAATACGAACGCGTACTGCACGCGCTCGGGCGCGAACCCAACCTGGTCGAACTCGGCATTTTCTCGGTCATGTGGTCCGAGCACTGCAGCTACAAATCGTCGCGCATCCACCTGAAGAAGCTGCCGACCGAAGCCCCATGGGTGATCTGCGGACCGGGCGAGAACGCCGGCGTGATCGACATCGGTGATAATCAGGCGTGCATCTTCAAGATGGAGAGCCACAACCATCCCAGCTACATCGAACCCTATCAGGGCGCGGCGACCGGGGTCGGCGGCATCCTGCGCGACGTGTTCACGATGGGCGCACGCCCTATCGCCAATCTCAACGCGCTCCGCTTCGGCCGGCCCGATCACCCCAAGATGAAACACCTCGTGCGCGGGGTGGTCGAGGGGATCGGCGGCTACGGTAATTGCGTCGGCGTGCCGACCGTGGGCGGCGAGACCAACTTCCACCCCGCCTACGACGGCAACATTCTGGTCAACGCGATGACCGTGGGCGTCGCCGACGCCGACCGGATTTTTTACTCGGCCGCGACCGGGGTGGGCAATCCGATTGTCTATGTCGGATCGAAGACCGGGCGCGACGGCATCCACGGCGCGACCATGGCCAGCGCCGACTTCGGCGACGACGCCGACGCCAAGCGGCCCACGGTGCAGGTCGGCGATCCGTTCACCGAGAAGCTGCTGATCGAGGCCTGCCTTGAACTGATGGCGACCGACATGATCGTCGCGATCCAGGACATGGGCGCGGCGGGGCTCACCAGCTCGAGCGTCGAGATGGCGACCAACGGCAAGGCCGGCATCCGGCTGGTGATGGACAATGTCCCCTGCCGCGAAACCGGCATGACCCCCTACGAAATGATGCTGAGCGAGAGCCAGGAGCGGATGCTCATGGTCCTAAAGCCCGGCCGCGAGGCCGAGGCCGAGGCGATTTTCAGGAAGTGGGAGCTCGATTTCGCGGTCATCGGCGAGGTCACCGATACGCGGCACATGGTGCTCGAATGGCAGGGCGAAGTGGTGTGCGACATCCCGCTAGGGCCGCTCGCCGCCGACGCGCCGCTCTACGACCGCCCGGCGATGAGCCGCGATGAATACAAGGCCTGGGCCAAAGTGAAGCCGCTGGGCGAAGTGCCCGAGAGCGGCGACATCGGCGCGGACCTGCTCAAGCTGTTGGCCTGCCCCGACCTCGCCAGCCGGCGGTGGATCTGGCAGCAGTACGACAGCCAGGTCGGCGCCGACACGCTCCAGACCGGCGGCGATGCGGCGGTGGTGCGGGTCCACGGCACGCGCAAGGCGCTGGCGATGACCACCGACTGCACTCCGCGCTATTGCTACGCCGACCCTTACGAAGGCGGCAAGCAGGCGATCGCCGAGGCTTACCGCAACCTCTGCGCGGTCGGCGCGCGGCCGCTGGCGGTGACCAACTGCCTCAACTTCGCCAACCCGCAGCGACCCGAGATCATGGCGCAGCTAGTGGGCTGCCTCGAAGGCATGGGCGAGGCCTGCCGCGCGCTCGATTTCCCCATCGTGAGCGGCAATGTCAGCCTCTACAACGAGAGCAAGGCAGCCCAGAAAGAGGGTGGCAGCGGCGGCAGCGCGATCCTGCCGACACCGGCGATCGGCGGCGTCGGCATTATCGACGATTATGCCGCGATGGCCACGATCGGGTTCAAAGCCCCGGGCGAGACGATCGTGGCGATCGGCGCGCACTTTCCCGAACTCGGGCAGTCGCTGTGGCTGCGCGAAATCCATGGCTGCGAGGATGGCGACCCGCCGCGCGTCGATCTGGCCGACGAGCGCCTTTACGGCGAGATCGTCCGCCAGCTGATCGCCGAGCGCAAGGTCACCGCGGTGCACGACGTGAGCGACGGCGGTCTGCTCGTCGCGCTGGCGGAGATGGCGCTGGCGAGCGGCATCGGCGCCCAGATCGATGCGATGACGACCGCGTTCGCGTTCAACGAGAGCCAGGCGCGCTATGTCCTGACTATCGCTCCCGGCGCCGAACTCGACCGCGCGCAGGTGCCGTTCGAGAAGATCGGCGCCACGGGGGGCGACGCGCTGACAATCGGCGGCCAGACAATCGCGCTCTCAGCCCTGCGCGAAGCAAGCGACAGCTTCTTCCGCGACTGGATGGACAGCTGATGCATTGAATGGCGCATCAATTGGTGCTAGGATTGATGCATGCGGACGACTGTCACCCTCGACGATAAAGTAGTCGCCGAACTGCGCGAGACCACCGGCATCAATGAGACCGGCGCGCTCGTGCGCCGGGCAATGCTCGAAATGCGGCAGCGTGAAGCTGGCCGAATTCTCGCGTCTCTCAAGGGCAGCATGCCCGATATTCGTCAGGCGCCCCGCCGCCGTCCCCCTGATTTCACCAATTCGTGATCGTCATCGATACGTCGATCTGGATTGATCACCTTCGTGGGCTCGACACTCAGCTCGAAAGCATACTCGGAAGCGGCGACGAACTGCTCCATCCGTACGTCCACGGGGAGCTGCTGCTGAACGGCCTGCCCGAGGATGGCATCTTTGCCCGGAAGCTATCGTCCTTGAAAACCGCTCCCGTAGCCGCCACCGCCGATGTCGCTGCCTTCATCTCATGGGCCAAGCTGGCCGGCACGGGCGTTGGCTATATCGATACGCATCTCCTGGTGTCGGCTCGGATGGTGCGGGACGGAGTGCTCCTGACCAAGGACAACGCCCTCCGTGCCCAAGCCGAGCGTCTCGGCGTTGCCTACAGTCCATGACGTCGGGCTACTCGAACACTCCGCTCGCCAAGAAGCTGTCCCTACGCGATGGGCAGCGAGTGTGGTTCGACGGCATGCCGGAGGATGTCGCCGACGAGATCGACGAATACGCGCTCGAGCTGACCTTCGTCGCCGACCCTGCCGAAGGTATCGATGCAGCGCATGTGTTCGTGACCGAGCGCGCCGACCTCGAGGCCAAGCTCGCCGCGCTGCGCCGGCAGGTTTCGGCCGACGGCCACGTCTGGGTCAGCTGGCCCAAGCAGGCATCGAAGGTCCCGACCGACATTACCGAAGACACGATCCGCGAACTCGCGCTGCCGCTCGGCTTCGTCGACACCAAGGTCTGCGCGGTCGACGAGACCTGGTCGGGGCTGAAACTGGTGATCCGCAAGGAACTGCGGTGATCGAACACCCCTACCCCGCATTGCCCGAACTGACCGACGAAGAACGCATCGCTCGCGCCCGCGCGGCGTATGACGGCCTCGCCACGCGCCGCACCTGCCGATCGTTTGCCGACACGCCGGTTCCGCGCGAGGTGATCGAATACGCCATCCGGGCGGCAGGCACCGCGCCGTCAGGCGCAAACCATCAACCCTGGCACTTCGCCGCCATCTCCTCACCCGACACCAAGCGTGCGATCCGCCTCGCTGCCGAAGACGAGGAGCGTGATTTTTACGCCAATCGCGCAAGCGCCGAATGGCTCGCCGCGCTCGCCCCGCTCGGCACCGATCACGATAAGCCGTTCCTCGAAATCGCGCCGTGGCTGATCGTCTGCTTCGCGCAGCGCAAGGGCGGGATCGAGGAAGATGGCAAGGCGACCAACTATTACGTCACCGAAAGCGTCGGCATCGCCTGCGGATTGCTGCTGGCCAACCTCCACCAGGCGGGGCTGGCGACGCTTACCCACACGCCGAGCCCGATGGGCTTCCTGCGCGAAATCTGCCGGCGTCCCGCGCACGAGAAACCGCTGATGATCGTTGTCACCGGTCATCAGTCGCCAGACGCGGCGGTACCCGCACACGCGTTGAACAAGAAAGCGCTCGCGACGATCGCGAGCTGGCTCTAGGCCGCCTTTTTTTTCGCCATTTCCTTGCCGAGGAGGTCGTAGGGGTCGATGCCCTCGCTGCGCCAGACCTGGTGGCAGCGTCGGTACCACACCGTCTCGCCGATCCCAAACTTCGCCCGCGCATCGGCCAGGTTCATCGCCAGCAGATTGCGGATCGACATCTCGACCAGCGGCGGACACGTCCCGCCGAGCCGATGCGCCTCGCGCACCGCGCGCCAGATCGGCGCCTTGCTCTTGACCTGCTTGGTGATGTTGTACGCCCCCGCATAGCCGAGGAACAAGTGGCCGGGCGCCGGGCTCTGGCCATGGGTGAACAGCAGCACGCACTGTTCGCCCAGCGCATCACGGCCATAACCGGTGAGCACGTGCATCAGGTCGTGTGTGTCGCGCTGGCGAAAGCCGTACCATTCGATCAGGTCGCCGTACTTTGGGCGCATGGTCTTGTCCGATTCGGCGACCAACCCGGCCGCCGACAGACCCTCGCGCTCCATGAAATCGCAGTAGGCATGCGCCACGGTGCCAGCGGGTAGCTCGCGCAGCGCCGCGTGGTCATCGAGCAGCGGCGGCAGGAACGGCTCGTCCTCGCGCAGCGCCTGTCCCGCCTCGCTCAGCGTCAGTGCGCGGGCGCGCGGCAGGAAGGTTTTCGCCGGCAGCGATTCGTAGATCTCGAAGACGAAGGCGGTGTTTTCCTTGTCCTTGATGAGCTCGCCAAAGCTGCGCAGCGCCTTGCGCACGTCACGCCTGGGCGCGGGCCGCTCGGGGTTGCGGAACACCGTGCCATCGGCGGCGCTGGCGTGGCTGAAAGCGGCGGGCGGGATCGGCTGAAGGTGGGTCATCGGCGGACCTCTGCTGACATAGATGTCAATATAACGTAATCGCGCGGGCAAGGAAAGAGCGTTTCATGCGGCAACCCATTCGTCGCGCGGAATCCCCAGCAGCGAAAGCACCGCGGTCAGGTCGCCGCGGTCGATCCACCCATCCGCCGCGGCGCGCGCTTTGGGCTTGGCGCGGTAAGCCAGGCCCCAGGTCGCAGCCTGGAGCATCGGGATGTCGTTGGCGCCGTCGCCCATGGCCAGGCTCGTCGCCTGCGCGCCGATCTTCGCCCCTTCCTCGACCAGCACGCGCCGCTTGACCACGCTGTCGGTGATCGCGCCGGTCAATGCGCCGGTCAGTTTGCCGTCCGCCACGGCGAGCCGGTTGGCGACTACTTGCTCGAACCCGAGTTGCCCGGCCACCGTGTCGGCGAAGTGGTGGAAGCCGCCGGTCACCAGCACGGTGCGGCAGCCATGCGCCTTGAGCGTGGCGACCAGCGTGCGCGCACCGTCCGTCGGGTGGATGCGGTCGGCGAGGCAGGTGGCGATGGTCTCTTCAGGCAAGCCCGTCAGCAGCCCGACCCGCTCGGTCAACGCGCTGGCGAAACCGAGTTCGCCCCGCATCGCGCGCTCGGTGATCGCGGCGACGCGGTCCTTGAGCCCCGCGAAGTCGGCCAGCTCGTCGATGCACTCCTGACCGATCATGGTCGAATCCATGTCCGACACGAACAGGCTGGGGACGCCGATCTCGCGGTCCGAAACCAGCAGATCGGCGGGCGCGAAGTGCTCATCCAGCACGCGGCGCAAGATCGCCGGGTCGCCCTCGGGCAGCGCGAGCTGGAGCACATCGCCGCAGAAATCGAGCATGACCGCGGCGGCGACCCGCAGTCCTTGCGCTTCGAGCCCCACCACCGCGGCATCGAGCCGTGTTTCCAGTCCCATCCCGTTTTGGGCAGGGTCTGCTATCAGGCGCGCGATGAGCACCGCCAAATCTCCGGCAATCGAGGGCGAGAAGCCGCCGGTGGCGCTCATCGCAGGGCCCACCGCGAGCGGCAAGAGCGATCTGGCGGTGCGCCTGGCGCTGAATCACGAGGCAAAAGGTCTTGGGGCCGTGGTGATCAACGCCGACAGCGCGCAGGTCTATGCCGACCTGCGGGTCCTCAGCGCGCGGCCGACCGAAGAGGAGATGCGCGGGGTGCCGCACCGCCTGTTCGGCCAATGGGACGGGGCGGTCGCGTGTTCGGCGGCCGATTGGGCGGCGGCGGCGCGCGGCGAGATCGCTGGGGCGCACAGTGCGGGCGCGCTGCCGATCCTGGTCGGCGGGACCGGGCTTTACTTGCGCACGCTGCTCGACGGGATCGCGCCTGTCCCGCCGATCGACCCGGCGGTGCGCGCGGCGGTGCGCGGCATGGCGGTCGCCGACGCCTACGCCGCATTATTGAGCGAGGATCCCGACCGCGCCACCGTACTCGCGCCGGGCGACACCACCCGCGTGGCCCGCGCGCTCGAAGTCGTACGCTCGACCGGCCGCCCCCTGGCGCACTGGCAATCGGTGCGCGATGGCGGGATCGGCGATGCAGTCGCGCTGAAGGCCCTCGTCCTGACGGCGGATCGCGACTGGCTGGCGGAGCGCTGTGACCGGCGCTTTGCGGCAATGGTGGACGGAGGAGCGGCCGAGGAGGTCGAGGCTCTGCTGACACGCGAACTCGATCCCGCATTGCCGGTAATGCGCGCGATCGGCGTGCGCGAGATCGCCGGCTGGCTTGCCGGGAGCGCCACGCGTGACGAAGCGATCACCGCCGGGCAGCTTGCCACCCGGCAATATGCCAAGCGCCAGGCGACCTGGTTCCGCCATCAGCCCCCCGGGGAATGGGCGAGGGCGCAGGCGCAAGATTTCGCGAAAGATAACGGTTTCGACACAAACTTACTTGATAGCTTGTTGACATGACACTTTGTTTCGCATAGCCCAACTATATCGTTGTTCAACAAAGACCCGGCGCGTAGTCCCCGCGCCGGGTCGATTTTTTGTCGGGGCGGGTCTAGTCCGCCCGGCAGCTTAAAGGAGCGGGACGGTGGAAGAGCGCAGCGGCGCGCAGATCCTGATCGAATGCCTCGTGCGGCAGGGGGTCGAATTTGTGTTCGGCTATCCCGGCGGCGCGGTGCTGCCGATCTACGACGAGCTGTTCGCCGAGCCTCGCCTGCGCCACATCCTCGTCCGCCACGAAGCCGGCGCGGCGCACGCTGCCGAAGGCTACGCCCGCTCGACCGGCAAGCCCGGCGTGGTGCTCGTCACCAGCGGCCCGGGCGCGACCAACGCGGTGACCGGCATCGCCGACGCGTTCATGGACTCGATCCCGCTGGTGGTGATCACCGGCCAGGTGGCGACCCCGCTGATCGGGACCGACGCGTTCCAGGAAGCCGACACCATCGGCATCACCCGCCACTGCACCAAGCACAACTACCTGGTGAAGGACCCGTCGCGGCTGCAGGCGACGATCGAGGAAGCGTTTCGCATCGCCACCACCGGGCGGCCCGGCCCGGTGCTGATCGACATCCCCAAGGACGTGCAGGTGGCGATGGCGAGCCTCGACGCGCGGGATGCGGCGCCCCTGCCCTCGGCGCGCTACAACCCGCCATCGACCGGCCCGGTCGACGCCGTGCTTGAGGCGGTCGAGATGCTCGCCGCCGCGGAACGGCCGGTGCTCTACACCGGCGGCGGGGTGATCAATTCGGGCCCGCGCGCCACCGAACTGTTACGCACGTTACAGGACCTGACCGGTGCGCCTGTCACCAGCACGCTGATGGGCCTTGGCGCCTTCCCCGCCGACCACCCCGACTGGCTCGGCATGCTCGGGATGCACGGCACGTTCGAAGCCAACATGGCGATGAACCGCTGCGACCTCATGGTCTGCGTGGGCGCGCGGTTCGACGACCGGGTGACCGGGCGGCTCGACGCGTTCAGCCCGGGCTCGAAGAAGATCCACATCGATATCGACCGCGCGAGCGTCAACAAGATCGTGACCGTGGACTTGCCCATCGTCGGCGATTGCGCCGCGGTGCTCGACCAGATCGTCACCGCCTGGGGCAACCGGCGGGCGCAGGATCTGGGCGAATGGAAGGCGCGCATCGCCGGCTGGCGCGCGCGCGAAAGCTTGGCCTATCCCCCTTCCCGCACCGAGATCATGCCGCAGCTCGCGGTCGAGCGTCTGTTCGCTTTGACCCGCGACCGCGATCCGATCATCACCACCGAGGTCGGCCAGCACCAGATGTGGGCGGCGCAATATTTTGGCTTCTTCGGGCCGAACAAGTGGCTGACCAGCGGCGGCCTCGGCACAATGGGCTACGGCCTCCCCGCCGCGATCGGCGCGCAGCTCGGCAACCCCGGCAACCTGGTGATAGACATCGCCGGCGAAGCCTCGATCCAGATGAACATCCAGGAACTCGGCACCGCCAGCCAGTACCGCCTGCCGGTCAAAGTGTTCATCCTCAACAACGAATACATGGGCATGGTCCGCCAGTGGCAGGAGCTGACCTACGAGAGCCGCTATTCGAACAGCTATTCCGACAGCCTGCCCGATTTCGTGAAGCTGGCCGAAGCCTATGGGTGGAAGGGCATCCGCATTTCGGACGAAGTCGGGCTCGACGAAGGCATCCAGGCGATGCTCGATCACGACGGGCCGGTGATGGTCGACTGCCGCGTTTCGCAAACGGCCAATTGCTTCCCGATGATCCCCAGCGGCGCGGCGCACACCGACATGTTGCTTTACGGTGACCGGGTCGAAGGCACGATGGACGACGAAGCCAAGGCTTTGGTTTAGGGGCGCTGGTGTGATGCGGATCAAGGAAACCACCTCAGAGCGCCACGTGCTCACCGTCACCGTCGATAACGAGGCGGGAATCCTCGCCAAGATCGCGGGGATGTTCACCGCGCGCGGCTACAATATCGACAGCCTGACGGTGGCCGACATCAGCACCAGCCACGATGTCAGCCGGATCACCATCGTCACCAATGGACCCCCGGAGGTAATCGACCAGATCCGCGCGCAGCTCGAGCGGCTGGTGCCGGTGCACAAGGTCGTCGACCTGACCGAGGCCGGCCCCCACGTCGAGCGCGAACTGGCGCTGGTCAAGGTGGCGGGAGTGGGCGAGAAGCGGGTCGAGGCGCTGCGCCTGGCCGACATCTTTCGCGCCAAGCCGGTGGACACCACCACAACCAGCTTTATCTTCGAGATCACCGGCGCACCCGAGAAGATCGACAGCTTTGTCGGCCTGATGCGCGAATTGGGCCTTGTCGAAATCGGGCGCACGGGGATCGTCGGCATGATGCGCGGGAGCGAAGAGGCATGAGACCGGAATTTCTGCTGCTGATGGCCGCAGCGCTGTGCGTGATCACCGCCGCCGCGCACTCGGTGCTCGGTGCGCAGCGCCTGCTGGCGCCGCTGTTCGCTGTCGACTCCCCGATCACCCGATCGGTGTTCGCCCGCCGAGTGCTGCGTTTCGCCTGGCATTGGACGAGCGCGGTGTGGGTGCTCGTCGCGGCGGTGCTCGCGCTGTCCGCACACGGCTATATCGACGCTCCGCTGTTGATCGCGGCGATCGGCGCGGTGCATCTGATCGCCGGGATCGCCGACGGAATTCTCACTCGCGGCCAACACATCGGCTGGCCGCTGATCACCATCATCGGGGTGCTGGCGCTGCTGGCGGCTTATCCCAGTCTCCAGGACATCATATGAAAGTCTATTACGACGCCGACGCCGATCTGAACCTGATCACCGGCAAGAAGATCGCCATCGTCGGCTACGGCAGCCAGGGCCACGCCCACGCGCAGAATTTGCGCGACAGCGGGGTGACAGAGGTCGCGGTGGCGCTGCGCGCAGGCTCAGCCACCGCGAAGAAGGCGACGAGCGCCGACTTTAAGGTCCTGTCCAACCGCGAGGCGGCCGAGTGGGCCGACGTGGTCATGGTTCTCGCCCCAGACGAGCACCAGGCGGCGATCTGGGACGAGGACCTCAAGGGCCGGATGAAGCCGGGCAGCGCGCTCGCCTTCGCCCACGGGCTCAACGTCCACTTCGGGCTGATCGAACCGCCGGCCGACATCGACGTGATCATGATCGCGCCCAAGGGACCGGGGCACACCGTGCGCAGCGAATACCAGAAGGGCGGCGGGGTGCCGTGCCTGATCGCGGTCCACCAGGACGCCACCGGCAACGCGCACGATGTCGCGCTCGCCTATGCCAGCGGCGTGGGCGGCGGCCGTTCAGGGGTGATCGAGACCAACTTCAAGGAAGAGTGCGAGACCGACCTGTTCGGCGAACAGGCGGTGCTGTGCGGCGGCATCACCCACCTGATCCAGGCCGGGTTCGAGACGCTGGTCGAAGCCGGCTATGCGCCCGAGATGGCCTATTTCGAATGCCTCCACGAAACCAAGCTGATCGTCGACCTGCTGTACGAAGGCGGCATCGCCAACATGCGCTATTCGATCAGCAACACCGCCGAATACGGCGACATCACCACCGGCCCGCGGATCATCACCGACGAGACCAAGGCCGAGATGCGCCGCGTGCTCGCCGACATTCAGTCGGGCCGCTTCGTGCAGAAGTTCGTGCTCGACAACCGCGCCGGCCAGCCCGAGCTCAAGGCCAGTCGCAAGGCCGCCGCGGCGCACCCGATCGAACAGGTCGGCGCCAAGCTGCGGGCGATGATGCCGTGGATCGGCAAGAACGCGCTGGTCGACAAGACGGTCAACTGACCGGAGGAAACCCGCGCGGCCCGTCGGCGTTTAACTTCCATCAACTTGGGAGCTACGCCATGCGCTACCGCGCCTTCTTCGTTCTGGCCGCCCCGGCCGTGCTGTCCCTCGCCGCCTGCGGCGATGCTGGCGGGCCCGAAGCCTCGGCCGAGGGCGACCCCGTCACCGCAGGCGCTTCCGCCGCCGCAACCCCTGCGGAGGGCGCCATCAGCGCTACCGACCCCGACACTCCGGTGAGCAACACGCCAACGCCTGCGGGCGAAGCGACACGCGCGGCCACGCCTGCCGCGACCAGACGCCTCGTCGACAGCAATCCGCCGGGCGACGACTGCGGCGCAAGCCGGGTGGCCACGTTCGTCGCGCAGGAAGCGACCCCCGCAGTCCGCACGCAGGTCGCCGCGAAGGTTGGGCACAACCGCATCCGCTGGGTCGGGCCCGACACCGCGGTGACGATGGACTTTAGCCCCGAGCGGCTCAACGTTACGCTCGACCGTAACGACATCATCACCGGCGGACGCTGCGGCTAGCACGCGTATTGATTGCAATTGTAACATTTGCCCCGCGCCGGCTTTTCGCGCATGCAGCATAGCATGACCCGCGACACGCTCATTCTGCTACGACTTATCCGCCCTTGGGCGTGATCTGACGCGTGCTATCCAGGGCGCGCGTGACGCGCCCAAGGGTTCCGGTACCTTCGCAGTAACCCAGGCGCTCCGCGAGTTTCCCCATGTCCATGCTCCGCCAACCCAGCGCCAAGTACAGCGCGTTCCCGCAAGTGCCGCTGCCGGACAGGCAATGGCCCGCCCGGACCATCACCGTCCCGCCCCGCTGGCTGTCGACGGACCTGCGCGACGGCAACCAGGCGATCGTCGACCCGATGGACGCGGTGAAGAAGAACCGCTTCTTCGACCTGCTGGTGGAAATCGGCATCAAGGAGATCGAGGTCGGCTTCCCCAGCGCCGGGGCGACCGAGTTCGACTTTATCCAGGGTCTTGTCCGCTCGGGCCGCGTGCCGAACGACGTGACCGTGCAAGTGCTGACCCAGAGCCGCGAGGACCTGATCCGCACCAGCTTCGCCAGCTTGGCAGGCGCGCGCGCTGCGATCGTCCACCTTTACAACGCGGTCAGCCCGGCGTGGCGCGAAATCGTCTTCCGCATGAGCCGCGACGAGGTGAAAGCGGTCGCGGTCGCCGGCGCGAAAGTGATGCGCGACGAGGCGGGCAAGCGCCCCGGCACCGACTGGCACTTCCAGTACAGCCCGGAGACGTTCTCCACCGCCGAACTCGATTTCAGTATCGAGGTCTGCGAGGCGGTGATGGACGTCCTGCGCCCGACGCCGGAGCGGCCGATCATCCTCAATCTGCCGGCGACGGTCGAGGCGGCGACACCCAACATCTATGCCGACCAGATCGAATATTTCTGCCGCAACCTGCCAGGCCGCGCGAGCGCGGTGATTTCGCTCCACACCCACAACGACCGCGGCACCGGCGTCGCCGCCGCCGAGCTCGGGCTGATGGCCGGCGCCGACCGCATCGAAGGCTGCCTGTTCGGTAACGGCGAGCGCACCGGCAACTGCTGCCTGGTGACACTCGCTCTCAACATGTACACACAAGGCATTGATCCAACCTTGGATTTCTCCGATATCGACCGGATCATCGAAACCGTCGAGTATTGCAACCAGATCCCTGTGCACCAGCGCCATCCCTATGGCGGCGAACTGGTGTTCACCGCGTTTTCCGGCAGCCACCAGGACGCGATCAAGAAGGGCTTCGAGGCGCTCGAGAAGCAGAACGACGAGCGCTGGCGCGTACCCTATCTGCCGATCGACCCCGCGGACCTGGGCCGGAGTTACGAAGCGGTCATCCGGGTCAACTCGCAATCGGGCAAAGGCGGGTTCGCCTGGGTGCTCGAACAGGACCAGGGTCTAAAGCTGCCCAAGGCGATGCAGGCCGACTTCTCGAAAGCGGTGCAGCGACTGGCCGACGAACTGGGCCGCGAACTGGGCGCCGCCGACATCTGGCGCGCCTTTCGCGAAGCCTATCACTTGGGCGCGGCCGAGCATTTCCAGCTCATGGACTACGAGGAAACCCGCGCCGCCGACGGCACCCGCATATTCGCCGGCACCATCGCGGTCGAAGGCCAGGCGCAGTCGGTCAGCGGCCGCGGCAACGGCTTGATCTCGTCGGTCGTCGCCACGCTGGAGGACGCGTTCGGCGTGCAAATGGAAGTCTGCGACTACTCCGAGCACGCGCTCTCGACCGGCTCCGACGCGCGCGCCGCCGCCTACGTCCAGTGCGCGCTGCCCGGCGGCCGGATGGTCTGGGGCTGCGGGATCGACGAAGACGTCGCGACGGCAAGCGTCCGCGCGGTCGTCAGCGCGGCGAACTCAGCCCTGGTGGAGTGAAATACCGCCAACTTCGCGTGGGGGAAGCGGACGCTAACTGCCGCGCGGGAAGTGGACCGTAAAGCACGCACCGTCGGCGTCCGCGCGCGGTCCAGCGTCCAGTGTGCCCCTCAGCTGTCTGACGAGGGTAGTGATCACCCGCATGCCAAGTCCCGCCCTGGCACAGTGCGGATCGAAGTCATCGGTTAAGCCGCTTCCTTCGTCGCACACGATGATGCGATTCATGTCAGCCGACGCGCGGAAGGTTACATCGATCTTGCCGGCGCCATGTTTCGCGGCATTGGTCACCAGCTCGTTGGTGATCAGTCCGATCGGTTGGATCGAAGTCGCCGGAACCATCTCCTCATCCCCCTCGACGACGATCTCCCGACCGAGGATTGCCGCGAGGTCGCCGCACAGGCGCCGCAAGTACGCGACGCACGACACCTCGTCCGCCGCATCCAGATAAAAGTGACGATGAACCTGCGCTACGGCTGCAACGCGTTGGGCAGCGAGCTCGAGATGAGCGGCGGCGTCGCCAACATCGGGCGATCGGCTTTGCATCGCCAGCAAGCCCGAAACGAACTGGAGACTGTTCATCACCCGATGGTCAATCTCCTTGGCCATTAGCTTGGCCTTCCCCACCGCGAGTCGGGACGAGAGCCTGAGCTCAAGCTGGTCCATCACGATCGAGGCCAGGTCTTGCAAATCTTCGATCTGCTCGGGTTCTACCGGGCGCGGTTCCTTGTCGATCACGCACAGGGTGCCGAGGTTGTGACCGTCACTGGTCGTCAGCGGAACCGCGGCGTAGAAGCGTAGTCCAAAGTCCCCCGCGACGAGCGGGTTTGCCAGAGTACGAGGATCACTGCGCGCGTCTTCGATCAGATAGGGGGCGTCGCCGAGGATGGCGGACGCACAGAGCCCTGGCTCGCGGCCGATTTGCTCCAGGGGCAAGCCGTGATGCGATTTGAACCAGATTCGGTCCTCATCGACAATGCTGATGATGGCGATTGGAACCCCAAACCGGCGCGCGGCCAGCGCCGTGATCCGATCGAACGCCCCGTCGGGCGGACTGTCCAATATGTCATACCGCCGCACAGCCGCCATGCGCTCGGTCTCGTCGAACAGCAATTCGCGGGCAGCTGGCATGAAATGAGACTCTGTTCCTAGGGGTTGGTGGAGCGACCGCCCAATTCTCTAACCTGTCTCCGCCGCATGTCGATACAAAGCGAGACCTGAACCAGCAGAGCGCCGCCGAGCATCGGCGGAAACGTCCGCGATGGGTCGCAAGCCGCCATGACACTTTCCTACATCGGCGCTTCCTGACTAGATGCGCCGATGACCATTCCGCGCCCTCTCCACCGACCGCTTTTCCGAGGGCCAGGCGACCCTGCAAAATTTGCCCCAGGACAGTGTGCCAAGTGTGCCAAGTCCAACAAAATGACAGGTTGCGGAAGCGATAGATGAACGAAATGATTCTCGAGCCTGAGCTGCCGATCATCGATCCGCACCATCACTTGTGGGATCTGCGCCCGCTTCTGCCTACGTTTCCCGAGCCGCGGCACCCGTTCCTCGAGGCGTTGGTCGGCGCGCCGTATTACACTTTCGATGAGCTCCAGGCCGATACCACCAGCGGTCACAACGTCGTCGCCACCGTGTTCATGGAATGCGGCGCGTTTTACGACGCTGGCCGGGGCGAGGCGCTCAAGACGGTCGGCGAGGTCGAGTTTGTGGGCGGCGTCGCGGCGCAGGGGGCGAGCGAGCTCTACGGCGATTACCGACCCTGCGCGGCGATCGTCGGCCATGCTGACCTGACACTCGGCAGCAAGGCGGGCGAAGTCCTCGACGCATTGCAAGCCGCGTCGCACCGCTTCGTCGGCATCCGCCACGCCGCCGCCTGGGACGCCGATCCCGGCGTGCTCGGCGCGCCGTTCCAGCACCCCGAGGGGCTCTATCGCGACGCAGCTTTTCGCGAAGGATTCGCCGAGCTCGGCAAGCGCGGGTTGACGTTCGACGCCTGGCTGCTCGAACCGCAGCTCGGCGATGTGCTCGATCTCGCTCGCGCCTTCCCCGACCAGCCAATCGTGCTCGATCACTGCGGCACCCCGCTCAACATCGCCAGCTATCGCGGCAAACTCCCCGAGCATTTCGACCGCTGGCGCGCGAGCATCCGCGGACTCGCCCAATGCCCCAACGTGTCGGTCAAGCTTGGCGGACTGGCGATGGCGTTCTGCGGCATGCCCGAAGAGGGACCCGCCCGCGGCTTCGGTTCCGAGGCGCTAGCGGCGATGTGGCGGCCCTACATCGAAACCTGCATCGAGGCGTTCGGGCCGGCCCGCGCGATGTTCGAGAGCAACTATCCGGTCGATCGCTGGGGGGCCAGCTATCCGGTGCTGTGGAACGCGTTCAAGCGCCTCGCTTCTGGCGCATCGGACAGCGAGAAGCGCGATCTGTTCGCCGGCACCGCCGCGCGCTTCTATCGCCTGGAGCACCTTTTGCCTCAACCGTAGCAACAACCACACCGTCACCCCAGCCCACGAGCCGGGGTCCCGCTTCTTTCGAGTGCAAGGCCGGAAGAAAAGCGGGACCCCGGATCAAGTCCGGGGTGACGGTAAGGGTGGCTGGGTCCGTTTTTCGAGCGAACTTTGCGTGAACTTTGACTGGTGAACCTAGGAGAGCCAATGAACCGTTTGCCTGCCCCGTTCGACCGCTTGCGGCTGCCGGTGATCGGATCGCCGCTGTTCATTATCTCTGGGCCGGAGCTGGTGATCGCGCAATGCAAGGCGGGAATCGTTGGTGCATTCCCCTCGCTCAACGCGCGTCCGTCCGGCGTGTTCGACGAATGGCTCCACCGGATCACCGAGGAACTTAGCGCGCACAACCGCGACAACCCCGATCGCCCGGCTGCTCCCTATGCCGTCAACCAGATCGTCCACAAGTCGAACAACCGGCTCGACGAGGACATGGCGATCTGCGCCAAGTAGCAAGTGCCGATGGTGATCACCTCGCTCGGCGCGCGCGAGGACGTGTTCGCCGCGGTGAGCGGATGGGGCGGGATCACGCTGCACGACGTGATCAACGACCGGTTCGCGCACAAGGCGATCGAGAAGGGCGCAACCGGGCTGATCCCGGTGGCGGCGGGCGCGGGCGGCCACGCCGGCACGCTGTCGCCGTTCGCGATGATGCAGGAAATCCGCACCTGGTTCGATGGGCCGGTGGCGCTGTCGGGCGCGATCGCTCACGGCCGCTCGGTGCTGGCGGCGCAGGCGATGGGCGCCGATTTCGCCTATATCGGCAGTCCGTGGATCGCGACGCACGAGGCCAATGCCGACCAGTGCTACAAGGACGCCATTGTCGAGGCGAAGGCGGACGGGATCGTCTATTCCAACCTCTTCACCGGGGTCCACGGCAATTACCTGCGCAGCTCGATCGAAGGCGCGGGCATGGACCCGGACAATCTGCCGGTCAGCAACCCGGCCGCGATGAACTTCGGTTCGGGAGGGAATACCGAAGCCAAGGCGTGGAAGGATATCTGGGGATCGGGCCAGGGGGTCGGCATGGTCGCGTCGGTCGAGACCGTCGCCGAGCGCGTTGACCGGCTGTACGCGGACTATCAGTCAGCGAAGGAGGAACTGTCCGCCAAGACGGTCTGAGTGCCGGCCCACAGCGCCTCGGCCATCGCGTCGAGCTCGGCAAAGTCGAAGCCGGTGCCCAGGGGCTGCACGGTGTTGAGCACCATCGGCGCCCCGCGCGGATCGAGCAGGCGGCGGCGCAAGGTGCGCTGGAGCAGCGCCAAGCGGAACAGCGCCTCCTCGCCGGCCGCTTCGGGCGCACAGACGCGACGGGCCGCCCAGCGAACCTCGATCTGACCCGCGCGCTCGATCACCAGCGCGTTGTAGTGCCGGTGCGGCCCCCGGTGCAGCGGCAACCCCAGCCGCCGGGCGGAAGCGCTGTGGGCGGGCAACAGCAAGCCGTTACGGCGAAAGTCGTCGAAGCCCACGCGGTCGGCGTCGAGCGCGGCGAACATGCGGGCGAAGCACGCCCGCTCCGCGAGTTGGCGCGGCAGCAGGTGGTGGCGTTGCAGCCCCGGATCGTGCCCGTCGCCCCCGGCACGATTGACCGCGCGGAAGGGCAGCTTGGCCCGCTCTGCGCAGCCGCGCCTCACCCGCGCCGAATGGCTATATGGCGGCCGTCGGCGCTGGGTTCGAGCACGAGTCGGTCGCCTTCCGGCCCGATAATGCCCTCGCGCTCCCTCACCCGCCCGCGGCCCACGAGCTGGTTGACCAGCCGCACGCCGAGCCGGGTCGCGCCCGCGCGATCCTCGGTCAGCTCGGGCGGAATCCGCAATTCCTGCCCGGTGAAGTAGGCGAGGCCCTCGCTGGCCAACCAGCCCTGGTCATCGGCGGCGAAGGCGGTCAGCCCGAGCGCGGGGAACGCTCCGCCGGCGAGCCACGCGGTCATGCTGGAAACGAAGAATTCGGGCCCGATCAAGGTGCCGGCGGGCGGCCAGGCGAGCGCCCGCAGGCCCGGCAGATGCGGCGCGATCATCGCGGCGATGCCCATCATCGTGCGGACGACAGGGACAGTGCGCGCCCCGGCCGCCAAATGGGGACCCGGCTGGAGCGCGAGCGCGACCTTGCGGCTTTCGACGACATCCTTCGGCACACCGAGGCGGTAGCGCATCGTCGGCAGCGCGACCGCCGCGCCCGGCGTCGAGCCGACCAGATCGTAGGTCATCCCGTCGCGCAGGACCTCGATCCCGGTGACCGCCGCCCCGCCCTCGGCCGGCCCCAGCTCCGAGGTGACCGCCAGCCGCTCGGTCTCCGCGGCCACCTCGCGCAAGACGTCGTTCGAGGGCCGCCGTTCGCGCGCGAACAGCAACAGTAACGCGCCCTCCCCCGGGCGTATCGACGTGTCCGATGGCTCCGAAATCGAAAGAAGTCCCCGCGATCGATCCTCCACGCAAATTTGTGCCGGGAAACAGGCGCTTCGTCGAGTCCCCAGCGCGGAGATCGCACCAGAACGGTGCAAGTCGGCTAAAACACCCCGAGGGCGATGCCTTCGCCAAGCGCCGCGCCGAGCGTGCGACACTTCGTCAACTCGGCCGCAGGGACCGTCTTGGGGGCCTGAATTGCCTCGGCCGTCTGCGCGCCCAGGTTGACGATTATCGGCTCGGCGACCCGCTTCAGGCGCCAACCGGTGGCGATGCGGTCGATCTGGCGCTGCGCCCCTTGCCCATCCGAACCCGCCGCGATCAGCGTCGCATACGGTCGCCCCTCGATCCTGCCGAGGACTGGGTAATAGCAGCGGTCGAACATCTCCTTCATCAACCCGCTCATCGCCGCGAGATTCTCCGGGCAGACGAACAGGTAACCGCTGGCGGCCAGCAGGTCTTCGGGAGTGACCAGGTCGGCACGCAACAGACGTGTCCGGTCGCCCGCGCCCTCGGCGGCGGCGCGCGCCATCGCCTCTGCCGCGCCGGTGCGGCTGTGCCAGGCGATCAGCAACGGGCGGTCCACGGCCGCGACCATCGCGCACGGCTGTCGATTGTCAATCGCCGCCGGTTTGCCCGCGCCGTTCGCCTCGGGTAGGCAACACCGGATGGCGTCGCATTCGATCAATCCTGTCTTTGGTGGCCCGGTGTTCGGCGTCGAGCGCTCGCTTTCAGGCAAGGCCTGGCGCTGGCGCGGCGGCAATATGGATCTGGGTGAAAGCGCGGGCGCGATCGACGACGTGGTTACCCAGCTTCTGCTCTCGCGCGGCGTCGCGCGTGATGATCTCGACCGCCACCGGGCGCCGACCTTGCGCGCGTTTCTCCCTGATCCCTCGCACTTCCGAGACATGGACGCCGCCGCCGAGCGGCTCGCTCAGGCTGTGATGGCCGGCGAGACGGTCACGATCTACGGCGACTACGACGTCGACGGAGCGACCAGCGCGGCGCTGATGGTCCGCCTGCTGCGGATGCTCGGGCACGAGGCGCGTTACTACATCCCCGACCGCCTGCTCGAAGGATACGGCCCCAGCGGGGCGGCGCTGGTCAAGCTGGCCGAGGAAGGCACCAGCCTGATCGTCACCGTCGATTGCGGGTCGATGGCGCACGAGGCGCTGGCGCAAGCGCACGCCGCGGGAGTCGATGTGATCGTGGTCGACCACCACAAATGTGCCGCTGAAAACCCGATCGCCGCTGCGCTGGTCAATCCCAACCGGCTCGACGAAAGCGAGATCGGGGCCGAGCACGGCCACCTGGCCGCAGTCGGCGTGGCCTTCCTGCTCGCGGTAGCGCTGGTCCGCACGATGCGCGCCCGCGGCTTCTTCGAGGGGCGGCCGGAGCCGGACCTGATGAGCCTGCTCGACCTGGTGGCGCTGGGCACTGTCGCCGACGTAGCGCAGATCCGCGGCCTCAATCGCGCCTTCGTCGCGCAGGGGCTCAAGGTCATGGCGCGCCGCGCCAACGTCGGCATGGCGGCTCTGATCGACGTCAGCCGCTTGAAGCGCGCACCGGCGTGCAGCGACCTCGGCTTCGCCCTCGGCCCGCGGATCAACGCCGGCGGCCGGGTCGGAGAATCGACTCTCGGCGTGCGCCTGCTGACGACCGGGGACCCGGCCGAGGCAGCGGCGATCGCCAACCAGCTGTCGGCGCTCAACGAAGATCGCCGCGCCATCGAAGCGGACGTCCAAACCGCCGCCGAGGCCATGCTCGAAGGCCAGCACAACCGCGCGGTCCACTTGCTCGCCGGGCATGGCTGGCATCCCGGGGTGATCGGCATCGTCGCCGGGCGGATCAAGGAAAAGACCGGCAAGCCGGCATTGGTGATCGCGCTCGATGGAGAAACGGGCAAAGGATCCGGGCGTTCGATCGCCGGGGTCGACCTCGGCGCCGCGATCATCGCCGCGCGCGAGGCCGGGCTGCTGGTCGCCGGCGGCGGGCACGCAATGGCCGCCGGACTGACGGTGGAAGCAAGTAAGCTCGCCGCGCTGGCCGACTGGCTGGATGAACGGCTCCGCGCGGCAATTGCCCGGTCGCGCGAGAACGAGGCGATGCCGCTCGACCTCGCTCTGGCGCCCGGCGGGTTGACCCCCGACCTGGTCGAGGCGCTCGAGGCGGCGGGTCCGTTCGGGGTCGGCTGGCCCGGACCGCGCCTGGCGGTTGGGCCGGTGCGGCTGGTCAAGTGCGACGTCGTCGGCACCGACCACGTGCGCCTGATCGCCAGCGGCCTCGACGGTCGCAGCTTCAAGGCGATCGCCTTCCGCGCCGCGGAGAGCCCAATGGGCCAGGCGTTGCTGCATGGTTCGCGCGGGCGGAGCCTGTGGCTCGCCGGCCGTGCGAAGATCGACGACTGGGGCGACCGCCCGCAGGCCGAGCTCCACTTGGAAGACGCCGCCTGGGCGGATTAGCAGGAGACCCGCGATGTTCAGCCACGTCACGCTCGGCACCAATGATTGGGAGCGCGCGCGGCCGTTTTGGATCGCGGTGATGGAGGTGCTCGGGCACCCGGTCATGTTCGAGCGCGCGGGCGGCATCGCTTTTGGCGTGCCGACGGGCCCCAAGACGTTCGTCGGCCCGACGTTCGACGGCGGTGCGGCACAGCCGGGTAATGGGGTCCACATCGCCTATCTCGCGCCCGATCGAGGAACGGTCGATGCGTTCCACGCCGCCGCCCTGGCGCACGGCGGCAGCGACGAAGGCGCCCCCGGCTTGCGCCCGCATTACCACCTCAATTACTACGGCGCGTACGTCCGCGATCCCGACGGCAACAAGCTGCAAGCGGTATGCCATTCGGCGCGACCATAGCACGCGGCCTCGGGGTTGACCGGGCACCCCCTCGCCCCTAATGCGCGCGCCACGCTTCCGGGCGTGGCCCCTTCGTCTAGCGGTTAGGACGCGGCCCTTTCACGGCTGAAACACGGGTTCGATTCCCGTAGGGGTCACCATCGGATAGCGCGCCAGGCCTTGCGTTTGGCCCCTTCGTCTAGCGGTTAGGACGGCGCCCTCTCACGGCGCAAACACGGGTTCGATTCCCGTAGGGGTCACCAGCCATTCGCAACCTTTGTGACCTGCGGCTCGCAGGGCTGGCGCACGTGCCCGCGCGCCGCTAAGTGCCCGCGCGATGGAGCAGCGCCGCCCCCTCCCCTGGCCCGGTATCGCGCTCGCCGCTGTCGGCACGCTCGCCTTGCTGATTCTCGGCGACCAGCCATGGCTGACGCTGGCCGTGCTGCTGTTGTGGCTCGGCTCGCTCTGGCTGGCGGTGGCCGAGCCGCCACCGGTCAGCGAGCCCAAGAAGAGCGGTGGCTTCACCCGCGACGGGATGGCCGAGCTGATCGACCATTCGGGGACCCCGCTGCTGCTGACCGAGAAGAACCGCATCGCCATCGCCAACCAGGCCGCGCGCGAGGTGTTGGGCAGCCATATCGTCGGCCAGGATGTGCGCGTGGCGCTGCGGCATCCCGAGGCGATCGCGCTGGCGGACCGTGACGACGCCGGCAGCGCGGTGGTGCGAAACCTGTCGCGAAGGCACGATATCTGGCGGATCAGCCGCCAACCGCTTGACGAAACCTTCGCCGTTATCGAGCTACTCAACCGCACCGCCGAGGCCGACATGAGCCGCGCGCACACCGACTTCGTCGCCAACGCCAGCCATGAACTGCGCACGCCGCTTGCCTCGATCATCGGCTATGTCGAAACGCTGTCCGACGAAACCGCGGCGCCCGACGAGGCGACCCGGTCGCGCTTTCACGCCATCATCCTGCGCGAATCGCGCCGGCTGCAGGGGCTGGTCAACGACCTCATGTCGCTGTCCCGGATCGAGGCCGAGAAGCACGAGGTGCCGGCCGATCTGGTCGATCTTGGCCCGCTGGTCGAGCGCGCCGCGCGCGACGCCGCCGGGACCGACCGGGTAGAGCGCATCGCCTTCGACCTGGGCCAGGACCTGATCGTCCAGGGCGACCCTCAACAGCTCGAGCAGCTGGTCCGCAACCTCGTCGACAACGCGCTCAAGTACGGCGCGGAGGACGGCGGGGTCACTCTGGCGCTCGCCATGGGCCAAGGGCGCAGCGCGCGACTGACCGTGTCCGACGAAGGCGAAGGCATTCCTTCGGAACATCTGCCGCACCTGACCCGGCGCTTCTACCGCACCGATCCGGGGCGCAGCCGCGCCTCGGGCGGGACCGGGCTCGGCCTGGCGATCGTCAAGCACATCGTCGAGCGGCACCGCGGGCGGCTGGACATCGACAGCGTTCGCGGCAAAGGCACCACGGTAACCGTGCGCCTGCCGCTGGCCGACCGGGAAAGCGAGTCGCGATAGTGTCCCAATTCTGTAGCATCGCCATGAAGACCTCCACCGGTCCCGGTTGAACCCTCCAAGCATGTCGTCATCCTTGCTTCTGCTGCTGACTATCGGCCTGGCGCTCGCCGGATGGCTGGCGGCGCGCGCGCGGGCGTGGAGTTTTCGCCGCAAACGCGGTGCCCGGCTCGCTGCCCTGCCGAGTTATCACGGGTGGTACGCGGCGTTGTGGATCGCCGTTCCACTGCTGGCGTTCGTCGCCCTGTGGAGCGCGATCGCGCCCGGGCTCGTGGTCCAGTCGGTGCTCGCCGATCCCGCCGCGGCCAACCTGCCGCCGACCGATTTCCAGCGCGAGGCGCTGCTCGGCCAGGCGCGCACTGTGGCAAGCGGCGCCGCAGCGCGAGTCGCCCTCCCCGACGCGGCGCCGCTGGTCGAACCTTTTCGCGCCGCGCTGGCGCGCTATCGCCTGATCGGCATCCTCGCGACCCTCGCCATCGCACTGGCCGGCGGGGCCTTTGCATTCCTCCGGCTCAAGCCCGATTTCGCCGCCCGCACCAAGGTCGAACGGATGGTCATGGCGATCCTCCTGATCGCCTCGCTGGTGGCGATTCTGACCACGCTGGGAATCCTCGCGAGCCTGGTGTTCGAGACGGTGCGCTTCTTCGGCATGATCTCGCCGCTGGATTTCCTGTTCGGGCTTCACTGGGGGCCGGACCCGATGGCCAACCCGCTCAATCCCGACGGTAGCCGTTACGGCGCGGTGCCATTGTTCTGGGGGACGATCTTCATCGGCGCGATCATCGCCATGATCGTCGCAATCCCCCTTGGTCTGATGAGCGCGATCTACCTGACGCAATATGCTCGACCGGGCTATCGCAAGGTGATCAAGCCCGCGCTCGAGATCCTCGCCGGCGTGCCGACCGTGGTCTACGGCTATTTCGCCGCGCTGACGGTGGCGCCAGTGATCCGCGACTTGGCGCAATCGGTGGGCTACGACAATGCCAGTTCCGAAAGTGCGCTCGCCGCCGGACTGGTGATGGGGGTGATGATCATTCCGTTCGTCTCGTCGATGGCCGACGATAGCATAGCGGCGGTGCCGCAGGCGATGCGCGACGGCAGCCTGGCGATGGGCGCGACCCGCTCGGAAACCATCCGCCGGGTGCTGCTGCCCGCCGCGCTGCCCGGCATCGTCGCCGGTGTAATGCTCGCGATCAGCCGCGCCATCGGCGAAACGATGATCGTGGTCATGGCCGCTTCGACTGCCGCCAACCTGACCGCCAATCCCCTGGAATCGATGACCACGGTGACCGTGCAGATCGTCGCCATGCTCACCGGCGAAGGCAGTTTCGACCATCCCGCCACGCTCAGCGCCTTCGCGCTCGGGTTCGTGCTGTTCATGGTCACGCTAGCGCTCAACTTCGTAGCCCTGCGCGTCGTCAAGCGGTTCCGTGAAGCTTATGAGTGACATGGCCCCCACCCGCACGCCGGCGTTCGAGGCGCGGCTGAAGAAGCGCTACCGCGCGGAGAAACAGTTCAAGCTGCTGGGCCTGGGCGCGATCGTGTTCTCGGTCGCGGTGCTGCTGTTCCTTCTGACGACGATGCTCATCAATGGCGCGGGCGGCTTCCTGCGCGCCGAGGCGCCGGTGCCGATCGACTTCACCCAGGCCGGCCTCTCGGCCGACCCGACGGTGCTGGCGCAAGGCGCCGCGATGCAGCAACTGGGCGCGCAAGGGTTACCCGAAGTCGTCAATTTCTTTGCCGCCAAGGAGCTGGGCGAAGCCGGCGCGGCCGAGCTGTCGGGCGAGGCCTGGCGCGAGGTCGGCCAGGCGATCGTCGACGATCCCACGATCCTCCAGCGCCAGGAGACATTCTTCCTGCCCGCCAGCGCCGATCTCGCCGCGGGACTGGCCGGCGAAGGCAATGCCGCAGCGCGTGCGCTGGCAACGCAGCTTGCAAGCCAGGACAAGCTGTCGGAAAATTTCGACCCCGGGTTCCTGTCGCGCTCGGACGCCACCGACCCGCAGGCGGTGGGCATCTGGGGAGCGCTCAAGGGCTCGATGCTGACCATGCTGGTCACGCTGCTGCTGGCGTTCCCGATCGGCGTATCGGCGGCGCTTTACCTGGAAGAATATGCACCCAAGAACCGCTGGACCGATCTGATCGAGGTGTCGATCAACAACCTTGCCGCGGTCCCGTCGATCATCTTCGGGCTGCTCGGCCTGGCGGTGTTCCTGTGGCTGTTCCCCAACTTGCGCTCGGCCCCGCTGATCGGCGGGATGACCCTGGCGCTGATGACCATGCCGGTCATCGTCATCTCCGGCCGCAACGCGGTCAAGGCCGTCCCGCCGAGCATCCGCGACGGCGCGCTGGCGATCGGGGCAAGCCCGGTGCAGGTGGTGTTTCACCATGTCCTGCCGCTTGCGCTGCCCGGCATGCTTACCGGCACCATCATCGGCATGGCGCGCGCGTTAGGGGAAACCGCGCCGCTGCTGATGATCGGCATGCGCGCGTTTGTCGCCAGCCCTCCCGACGGCCTGACCTCGCCCGCCACCGTGCTGCCGGTGCAGATCTTCCTGTGGTCGGACGAAATCGACCGCGGCTTCGTGGAGCGCACCAGCGCCGCGATCATCGTGCTATTGCTGTTCCTGCTCGTAATGAACGGGCTGGCGATCTACTTGCGAAACAGGTTCGAGAAAACATGGTGACCGTAGTCCATCCCAACCTCGACGTGACCGATCCCAAGATGCGTGCGCGCGACGTCACCGTGTACTACGGCGACAAGATGGCGATCGACGAAGTATCGATCGACATCCCGTCGCAATACGTCACCGCCTTCATCGGCCCTTCGGGCTGCGGCAAATCAACTTTCCTGCGCACGCTCAACCGGATGAACGACACGATCCCTTCGGCCCGCGTCGAGGGTGTGATCGAATTGGACGGCGACGATGTTTACCGATCGGGCATGGACGTGGTCCAGTTGCGCGCCCGCGTCGGCATGGTGTTCCAGAAGCCGAACCCCTTTCCCAAAACGATCTTCGAAAACGTCGCCTATGGCCCGCGGATACACGGCCTGGCCGAGGGCAAGGCCGAACTCGACGCGATCGTCGAGCGCTCGCTCAAGCGCGCGGGCCTGTGGAACGAGGTCAAGGACCGGCTGACCGACAGCGGCACCGCGCTGTCGGGCGGGCAGCAGCAACGGCTGTGCATCGCCCGCGCGATCGCGGTCGATCCCGAGGTCATCCTGATGGATGAGCCGTGCAGCGCGCTCGATCCGATCGCCACCGCCAAGATCGAGGAACTCATCGACGAGCTCAAAGGCCGCTATGCGATCGTCATCGTCACGCACTCGATGCAGCAGGCGGCGCGCGTGAGCCAGCGCACTGCGTTCTTCCACCTCGGCAAGATGGTGGAGTATGGCCGCACTTCGGACATCTTTACCAATCCGCTCGAAGAGCGGACCAAGGATTACATCACCGGCAGGTACGGCTGAGAAAGTTGGGATAATGGAGCACACGGTCAAGGCATTCGATGAAGACATCACGCGGCTGCGTGGCCTGATCGCCGAGATGGGCGGGTTGGCCGAAGTCGCGGTGCACAACGCGATCGAGACGCTGGTGACCGGCGACGACGCACTTGCGGAACGCATCGTCGCCGATGACAAGAAAATCGACGCGATCGAAGCGGAAGTCGACAAGCTGGCGGTGCGCATCATCGCCCTGCGCGCGCCGATGGCGGTCGACCTGCGCGAGGTCATCGCCGCGCTCAAGATCGCCGGGGTAATCGAGCGGATTGGTGATTATTCCAAGGCCATCGCCAAGGCCAGCCGCCAGATCGAAGACCGCAAGAAGTTTGGTCCACTGACCCTGGTTCCGGCGATGGGCGAAATAGCCGCCGAGATGGTCCACGACGCGCTGACCGCCTACGCCGCCCGCGACGCGGTGCTGGCGCGCGAAGTGATCGCCGCCGACGAGAAAGTCGACAATTTCTACGAGTCGATCTTCCGCAACCTTGTCAGCCACATGGTCGAGAACCCCTCGACGATCAGCTCGGCGGCGCAGCTGCTGTTCGTCGCCCGCAACCTGGAGCGGATCGGCGACCACGCGACCAATGTCGCCGAGATGGTCCACTACGCCGCCACCGGCGCCTATCCGGTCGACGCCGACCATTGACGCAGGTTGGCGACACGGGGCCGTCGCGAAAGCGTAACATTTTTGGTGTGCAGGTGACGCGATGACCGCCGCCAAGCTCCTGCTGGTCGAGGACGACCCCGCGCTCGCCGAGCTGCTCGAATACCGCTTCGCGAACGAAGGCTACGCCGTGCGCGCCACGCCCGACGGCGACGAGGCATTGCTGATGGCGGCGGAGGATGTCCCCGACCTGGTGATCCTCGACTGGATGATCGAGGGTACCAGCGGGATCGAGGTCTGCCGCCGCCTGCGCCGTGACAAGGCCACCGCGCATGTCCCGATCATCATGTTGACGGCGCGCGAGACCGAAGACGACAAAATCCGAGGGCTCGAAACCGGCGCCGACGATTATCTGACCAAGCCGTTTTCACCGCGCGAGCTGCTCGCCCGCGTGGCCGCGGTGCTCCGCCGCATCCGTCCCGCGCTGGCAGGCGAAAGCATCGCAGTCGGTGACCTGTCGCTCGACCCGGTCGCGCACCGGGTCGCCCGCCGCGGCCGCGCGCTCCACCTCGGCCCGACCGAATACCGCTTGCTCCGGTTCCTCATGGAAAGCCCCGGCCGGGTGTTCAGCCGCAGTCAGTTGCTCGACGGGGTCTGGGGCACCGAGAGCGAGATCGAGCTGCGCACGGTCGACGTCCACATCCGCCGCCTGCGCCAGGCGATCACGATCGATGGGGCCAAGGATCCGGTGCGCACGGTACGCAGCGCGGGCTATTCGCTCGAGGCCTAGCGGCTAGCGGCATACGTTGCCGAACCCGCGCGGTGCTTGGTCCAGATGGAAATGGTCGCGGTGCGCGGCGTTGTAGTCCGGGCCAAGGACGGTGCCGAATACCTCGCAGCCTTCGCGATGCACCCGCCGTAGGAAAGCCGCTTCGGCGCCGTCTGCGGACCAGTCGCCGAGGACGCTGACTCGCCGTCCGTCGGCCAGTACGAAAGCGGCGATGTCAATCGCGTTGCCGGTGGCGTGCTCGCTCCAGGGGCCCTCGCCGCGGCCATAGAGCCGGCGGCAGGAAAAGGCGCCGAGGTGCTCGATCCGTGCGAGCGGCGCGCCTAGCAGTTCTTCGGCCGCCGGGCGCACCGAGAGTTCGAGCCACAGCTCCATCCCGGCGGCGATCGCACAGGTCGTCGGCGGCCGGTCGGGGGCCAGCGGGAATTCCGGCAGCACTGTGCGGTCGGTCCGGGCACAGTCGCCTTGGCCCGCCGGCTCGAGCACGCTGAAGACGACCTCGCTGCGAGCCAGCACCGCGCGGCAGGCGGTCGCATCGCTGCGCAGCGCGGCCAGCTTGCCGCTCGTCGCCCACCCGGAGGGATGGCGCAGATCGAGCGGCGCCCACGGATTGTGCTCGGGATGCGCGTCCAACCAGCCCTTGCCCGCCAGCGCCACCGCCCCCAGCATCATCGCGGCGAATGCAAGATGATCGAACCGGGACAAGCGCATCGCCCTTCGAACGCCTGAGGCTACCGGCTGGTTCATCGCAGGAAGATATCGATCAGAATTCCCCCGGCGATGAGCAGGTAAAGAGCGCCGATCGACCGCTGAACCGTCAGGCGCGTCGCCGGCCGCGCCATTGCGGCCGCCAGCCGTTGTCCCGCGCCGATGTAAAGCGCACCCACCGCCACGTCGATCACCAGGGCCACCCCGGCAAGGATCACAAGCTGCCGCCCGACCGCCGCCCGCGCGTCGACGAACGGCGGCAGCAGCGCAACGATGTAGATCAGCGCTTTGGGATTGCCGAGCGCGACCAGAATACCCGCATTAAACGATCGCTGCGAGCGCGCCGCGATCGCCGCCGGCTCGTTGGCGGGATTGTCGCGCGCATGCCTGATGGCCTCGATCCCGAGCCAGCCAAGATAGGCCGCGCCCGCGATGGCCAAGGCGAGGAAGGCTTTCGGAAACGTGGTCGCCAGCGTCCCCAGCCCCAATCCGGCCAGCAGCCACCAGCCGATGTAGCCGAGCTGCATCCCCGCCAGCGCCGCGGTCCCGCCGCGCCAGCCGCGGCGTAGCGTCTCGGCCATGACGAACAGCATCGAGAACCCAGGGACCAGGCTGGTCACGCCGGTCATCAGGGCGAATGCGGCGAGGCGTTCGGGATCGATCACGCTGCCGCGCTAGGCGACGCGCGGCGATTTGGGAACGGTCAGCGGGGGATGAGCGGCGCCGGTTCGTCCCAGCCCTTGGCGCGGGTCCAGTCGAACGCCAGCGGCACCACGCAGCTTCCTCCTGCCAGCGTCACCCCGACGCTGTCGCCGTCGCCGCGATTGTAGCGGAAGGGAATGTAATATTCGCGCCAGTTGCCTTGCCCGTCGGCGCGGACCGCGCGTTCGATGGGCTTCATGTCGCCATTGGTGATGGTGAGGAAGGCAGCTTCGCCGGGCGCGAAGCCGCTCGCCGAAATGACGTAGAAGCGGCCGTTGGTGCCGACTTCGCCCGCGCAGCCGCCGTTCTCGAACGCATCGACCCGATACCACCCGCGCGCAAGCACCAGGGGGTCATAGGCCCGCGCGGCGGTGCCCGCTAGAATGGCGGTGAGCGAGAGGGCGGCGAGCAGGGTGCGCATGGACATGGTCTAAATCATTCACTCGGGGCGGTGCACGCCCGTTTCACGCGGCGCTCCGGATCGGGACAATCAGTGGAAGTCGCGGCTCGGCGGCAGCGGCAACAGCTTGGGCACGATCCGCTCGTCGCGCGGGTGGCCGCGGGCGTTCGGACCATGGTAGCCGCAATCGCGGTTGCCCGGGCCGGGTGGCTCCCACGGTGGGGCGGAAGCTGGTGCGTTTCCGGGCTTGTCGTCCGGCAGCAGGACGCCGTTCGGCCCCCAACGGCTCGGCAGGGGATTGGTGCAATGATCGGCGCGCGCGATGGTGACCGGCATCAGGTCGTCCGACAGGCGGTGCAGTTCATGCGTCGCGTCGACCAGATGCGCGGCGATCACGTGGATCATTTCCTCGTCGTATTCCACCCGCCCGCGCACTTCCATCAGCCGTGCTCCCATGATCACCTTGCGGTATTTTTCCATGCTGTCGGGCCAGACGACGAGGTTGATCACCCCGGTCTCGTCCTCGAGCGTGATGAAGCACACTCCCTTGGCGCTGCCCGGCCGCTGGCGGATCAGCACCACGCCCGCGACCTGGACCATGGAGCGGAACTTGCGCGCCCTGAGATCGGCCGCGCACACGAAGCCGCGCTGGGCGAGCGAAGGGCGCAGGAAGCTCAAGGGATGCGCCTTCAGGCTGAGGCGGGTGGTCTGATAATCGGCGACGACTTCTTCCGACAGCGCCATCGCGGGCAGCCGGGTCGCCTCCCGCTCGGCGCCTTCCTCGCGCTCGCGCGCCGCGGCGAATAGCGGCAGCTCCCTGCCGCCGACCAGCGTACGCGCCTGCCACAGCGCCTGACGCCGCGGCAGGTCGAGCGAACCGAAGCAGTCGGCGGCCGCCAGGCGCTCGACATGCGAGGGCGGGATACCGGCCCGGTCGCGAACCTCGCGGACGTCCTTGAAGACGCCCTCTGTCTCCCGTGCGGCAACCAACTTGGCGGCGAGGAATTCGGGGAAGCCGTCGATCTGCCGCAGTCCCAGGCGAAGGGCCACCGCACCGTCCGGTTCTTCCAGCGTATTGTTCCAGTCCGAATGGTTGACATCGATCGGCAGGATGACAACGCCGTGCTCTTGCGCGTCGCGCACGATCTGCGCGGGGGCATAGAACCCCATGGGTTGCGAATTGAGCAACGCCGCCGCGAACGCAGCCGGGTAATGGCACTTCAGCCAGCTGGAGATGTACACCAGCTTGGCGAAGCTCGCGGCATGACTTTCGGGAAAGCCGTATTCGCCGAAGCCCTTGATCTGGTTGAAGCAGCGTGTCGCGAACGCCGGATCGTAGCCCCGCGCGATCATGTTGCCGACCATCAGGTCCTGCAGCTCATGCACCATACCTCTGCTGCGGAATGTCGCCATCGCTCGGCGCAGTCGAGTAGCGTCGCGAGAGCCGAACCTGGCCGCATCGAGCGCGATCTTCATCGCCTGCTCCTGGAAGATTGGCACTCCGAAGGTGCGGCCGAGGATCGATGATAGTTCGTCCGGCGGGCCAAAATCGGCCGAGGGACCGGGAATGTAGAAATCGCGCATCCCGGCGCGCCATTCGCGCCGCGCCTTGAGATAAGGGTGCACCATGTCGCCCTGGATCGGACCGGGTCGGACGATCGCGACCTGGACCACCAGATCGTAGAGCTTACGCGGCTGCAGGCGCGGCAGCATGTTCATCTGCGCCCGGCTTTCGACCTGAAAGACGCCGAGCGAATCCCCCTTGCACAACATGTCGTAAACCGCGCGGTCTTCCTTAGGGACTGTAGCCAGTTCGTAAGTCTGGCGATGATGATCGGTCAGCAGGTCGAGCGCCTTCCGGATGCAGGTGAGCATGCCAAGCGCGAGGACATCGACCTTGAGGATCTTGAGATCGTCGATGTCGTCCTTGTCCCACTCGATGAAACTGCGGTCGGGCATCGCGCCGTTGCCGATCGGCACGGTTTCGGTCAGCGGCCCCTGAGTGAGGATGAACCCGCCGACATGCTGGCTCAAATGGCGTGGCATGTTGATCATTTCGCGGGTCAACTTTAGAACCCGCTTCAGGTGTGGATTGGACAGATCGAGCCCGGTTTCGTTGAGCACGTGCGCCGGATCGATATCGCGCCCGTGGCCGCCCCACACCGTCCGCGCCAACGCCGAGGTGACGTCCTCGGTCAGGCCCATGACTTTGCCGACCTCGCGGATCGCCATGCGCGGGCGATAGTGGATTACGGTCGCACACAATCCCGCGTGATCACGACCGTAAGTCTTGTAAATCCACTGGATCACTTCCTCGCGCCGCTCGTGCTCGAAATCCACGTCAATGTCCGGCGGTTCGTCGGAATCCGCAGAAATGAAGCGCTCGAACAGCATCTCGTTCTCGGACGGATCGACCGCAGTTACCCCCAGACAGAAGCAGACTGCTGAATTGGCCGCCGAACCACGCCCCTGGCACAGGATGGGCGGGTTCTGATTGCGCGCGAAATCGACGATGCTCTTGATGGTCAGGAAATATTGCGCGAGCTCTTTCTTCGCGATGATTGCGAGTTCGGCCTTCAGGGTTTTGTCAACCTTGGCAGGGACACTGCCTGGATAATGCGCCGCGGCACCCTCCCACGTCAGCCGGTCGAGGTATTGCTGAGCAGACAGCCCATCCGGGTATTCGGTCTGGGGATATTCGTATCGCAGTTCGTCGAGACTGAAGGTGCAGGCATCCGCGATCGCGCGTGACGCTGCGATGGCGTGCGGCCAGCGAGCGAACAGACCGATCATTTCAGCGGGCGACTTGAAGTGCCGCTCGGCGTTTGCTTCGAGTAAGTTACCCGCGTCGGCGACGGTCGTCTTGTGGCGGATTGCCGTCATCACGTCCTGCAGCGGGCGCCGCTCGGGTATGTGGTAGTGGACATCGTTGGTCGCGAGCAGAGTGAGACCGTTGGATTGCGCCACCGCATCGAGCCGGTCGATCCGGGCGATGTCGTCTTTGACGAAATGATAGCTGGCGGCGAGGTGGCGAAGCGCGGGAAGTTGGCGAACGAGGTGGGGAAGAATGTCGAAGAAGCTCCCTTTGAGCTCCATCCACCCATCGTCACCGCTTTCTTCCGGTGCCGCGTCCGGGGACAGCGGGACCCCGGCTCGGGAGCGGGGGTGACGGGTGGAGAGGAAACGGATGACATTGCTGGGTACGAAGATCGTGAAAGCCTGATCGAGATCGCGCGGCGGCAGCAGGATCAATTGCACCCCTTCGACGTGCTCCGCCAGCATCGCCAGCGAGATGTGGCACACCCCCTTGTCCTGCCATTCGCCATCCAGCGTGCTCATCCGCCCGGCGGAGATGAGCCGGCACAACCGCCCATAAGCGGCGCGGTCGGTGGGATAGGCCAGGAACGCCAAGCCTTCGACCGTCTCGATCCGGCAGCCGAGGACCGGCTTGAGCTTTATCCTTTTCGCCTCGGTATGGATGCGCACGACGCCGGCCATCGAGTTGGCATCGGCGATCGCGATTGTATCATACCCCAGTGCACGGGCAGTCAGCACCAGATCGACCGGATCCGACGCGCCGCGCAGGAACGAGAAACAACTAACCAGTCCCAACTCAACGAACGCCGCCCGCGGAGGCGGGGCAATCAGGTCGGGATCGAACTCGATCCGCCGGCGTGGGATGAGGAGGTCGGTTTCGGGCACCTTACGGCTCTGAGCGATTGGGCAACTCGACCAGTCGCTCCTTCACCGCCGCGAGATCGGCGTCGAACAGGCGCGCTTGCTCGTCCCGCGCCGGACCGTCGAGCCGCAGCAAGTAGGAAGGATGCGCGGTGACCCACAGCTCGCTGCCATCCTCCAGCGGGATCGGCGCGCCGCGAGTCCGGGAGATGCTCACCGTCTTGCCGAGCATCCCGCGCGCGGCGCTGGCGCCCAGCGTCAGGATCAGCTTGGGCTGGACGATCGCCCGCTCGCTCTCGACCCACCAGCGGCAGATATCGATCTCCTTGGCAGTGGGCGACTGGTGCAGCCGCCGCTTACCCCTTGGCACGAACTTGAAGTGCTTGACCGCGTTGGTGACGTAAGCGCTGTGCCGGTCGATCCCCGCGCGCTCGAGGTGCCGGTCGAGCAGCTGCCCGGCGGGCCCGACGAACGGGCGGCCGGCGAGGTCTTCCTGGTCGCCGGGCTGCTCGCCGACGATCATCAGCCCGGAAAACCCCTGAGCGGCGTTCTGCGGTCCTTCCCCCATCACCGCGTGGTTATCGAGCAACCCGATCGGGCACATGCGGCAGGCGTGGATCGCGGTGTCGATCGCGGCGAGCGTCTCGGGCCGCTCACCCATCTCCAGCGTGCCTGCGGCAACCATCGCCGCCTCCCGCGATTGCGCCCCGGCGATCAGCTCGGGGATGAGCGCCGCCTCGGGCATGTTTTTCCAGTACTTGCGGGGCATTTCCTTCATCATCGCCCCGATCTTCAAACGCGCCGGGTTGAAAATCGATGCGTAGTATTTGCGCCAGAGGTCCTCAATCGGGTCGCCCGCGGGCGCATCGCCGCGCTGCGCGGGCGGGCCTTCCTCAATCACCTGCCCGTCCCAATGGAGCGATCCCCGCGGGGTGAGGATCGACCATTTCATGTTGGCGAAGCGGCGCACGAAGAACCCGGCGTTGGCGCGCAGGATGTGATGCTCGGGCTCGAACCACGCCACGTAGTGCTCGCCCGCCTCCCCAGACAAACCAACCTCGCCATTCTCGACCAGCCGGAAACGGATGAAAGCGCGCATCTTGTGCACGTCGCGGCGCACGGTCCGCGCCAGTTCGTCGAGCTTGCGCACGTCCGGATCGGCGCCATCCTCGAGCAGCCGCGGATTGGCCTGCAGCCGCCACAACAGGCGATAGAGCAGCGCGAACCGCTCCGGGTCGGAATGGCAGATTGCTGACTTGGCCAGCTGGACGAACGCACGGCTGGCGCGCACCGGAGGGGCCTCGGCCCGCGGGGCAGGGAGGCGCCGCCGGCCGCCGGCGAACAGGTCCCCCGCCCCGCCCGGCTCGATCCACGCCACCCGGTCGGGCGGCACGTCGCACTGGACCAGCGCCCGCGCCTGGTCGCGCCAGAACTCGAAGTCGTCGGCCTCGATCAGTGTGACGCAGAACGCGCCTGGCAGACGCATGTCGCGAAACGGCGCGGTCATGCCGCGAACAGCTCGAGCTGCTCCTGTTTGGGTGCCAGCAGCGCGCGCAAGTCGGCGCGGTCGGTCAGCAGCAGCGGTCGCCAGTCGGCGGCGACGATAAACGGACGGACTTTGGCGATCGAGACGGTCAGCCTGGCGACATCGTCCAGCCGCATCGTCCGGTGGCGGCGGCTCATCAGGATTCGCCCGACCGCGCGCACCCCCAGCCCCGGCACGCGCAGCAGCGCTTCCTTCGGCGCGCGGTTGACGTCGACCGGGAAGCGCTCCCGGAATTTGAGCGCCCAGGCGAGCTTGGGGTCGATGTCGAGCGGCAGGTTGCCGTCGGCCTCGGTCGCCTGCATCACCTCGTCCGGCTGATAACCGTAGAACCGCATCAGCCAGTCCGACTGATAGAGCCGGTGTTCGCGGATCAGCGGCGGGCGCTTCAAAGGCAGCACCGCGCTGGCGTCGGGGATCGGACTGAACGCGCTGTAATAGACCCGGCGCAGGCCGAAATTGTCGTAGAGCCGGTTCGCCTTGCCGACGATGTCGGCGTCGGTCGCCGCGTCCGCGCCGACGATCATCTGGGTCGATTGCCCGGCGGGCGCGAAGCGCGGGGCGTGCTTGAAACGCTTCCTTGCATCCTTGGCCTCGACGATGTCGCGCTTCACCTCGGCCATCGCGCCTTCGATCTGCCGCGCGCTCTTGTCGGGGGCGAGCCGTACCAGGCCCGCGTCGGTCGGCAGCTCAACGTTGATCGACACGCGGTCGGCATAGAGCCCAGCCTGGTGGACCAGCTCGGGATCGGCCTCGGGGATGGTCTTCAAATGGATGTAGCCGCGAAAATCGTGCTCCTCACGCAGCATACGCGCGACCTCGACCATCTGCTCCATCGTATGGTTCGACGATTTCACGATGCCCGAGGAGAGGAACAGCCCTTCGATATAGTTGCGGCGATAGAAGCTCAGCGTCAGATCGACCACTTCGGCCGGCGTGAATCGCGCGCGGCGCACGTTCGAACTCTTGCGGTTAACGCAGTAATGGCAATCGAACACACAGTGGTTGGTCAGCAGTATCTTGAGCAGCGAGATGCACCGGCCATCGGGCGCGTAGGCGTGGCAGATGCCCATGCCCTCGGTCGATCCGATCCCCTTGCCGCTGCTGGAGTCACGTTTCGCCGTGCCGGACGACGCGCACGAGGCATCATACTTTGCCGCGTCGGCGAGGATGGCGAGCTTCTCAATGGTGGTTTGCGGTCCCATGTGTTCTTTATATGTTCTCAGGTGGGATTCGCCAAGGGGCGTTTGCATGCAACCCGCGGCCGGTTGATGGATTGAGCAAGGCATGGACACCGTTCGCATCGGCACCGCGGGGTGGAGCGTGGCGCGCGAGGCCGCTGCCCGCTTCCCAAGCGAAGGATCGGGGCTGGAGCGCTATGCCGCGCGGTTCGACGCGGTCGAGATCAACAGTTCGTTCCACCGCCCCCACCGGATATCGACCTGGCAACGGTGGCACGACAGCGTCCCGGAGAGCTTCCGTTTCGCAGTCAAAATTCCCAAGTGGATCACGCACGAGGCGAGGCTGGTCGATTGCAGTGGGGCACTCGAGAGTTTCCTCGCGGAAGCCGGCGCGCTGGGCGGCAAGCTGGGTGTCCTGCTGGTGCAACTTCCTCCGAAGCTGGAATTCGACGCCGATGTCGCCATCCGGTTCTTTGAGGACCTCGCTGGGCGCAGCCCGGCGGTGATCGCTTGCGAGCCGCGCCACGCAAGTTGGTTCGACGAAAAGGCGGACAGGCTGCTGGCCGCCTTGCGGGTCGCGCGTGTGGCGGCTGATCCGGCCCGGTGCGAGGGTGCCGACGAGCCGGGCGGGTGGCGAGGCTTGAGCTATTGGCGTCTGCACGGTTCGCCGGTGATCTACCGCTCGAGCTATGCCGACCGCATGGTGTCGTACGCTTCGGCGTTGAAGGCCGAGGCCGCGGCGGGCCGGCAAACCTGGTGCGTGTTCGATAACACCGCGTCCTCGGCGGCGACCTGCGATGCATTGGCGCTGAGCGACGCGCTAGGCGCATAACCCCTGCAGGAACCAGTCCGGCACCCCGCCCCGCCCGTCGCCAAGCAAGCCCAAGCGGTAGATCCAGTAGCGGCGCCCCGCGTGATCCTCGATGCGGTAATAGTCGCGCAGCCGCGCGGCGCCCTTCTCGCGCCACCATTCCGGTGCGATCCGCTCGGGTCCCTCGACACGGACCACGTCGTGGACCTGCCCCCGCCAGCGGAAGCGCCGCGGATAACCGTCGGGCGTGGCGTAGAGCACCGCGATCATCTCCGGCCGGTCGAGCAGCTTGAGCGGGCGGGCGTGGAAGGCGAGCTCGCCTTGCGCCGGAGGCTCGGGAGCGAGCGGCGGCTGCCAGCGCTGGGCGCGCTCGGGGATGTGGCTGGCGTAGGGCACCGGGCGGCGCACCGCGTGGGGGCCGAGACGCACCGTCAACCGGTCGATGCAGGCGGCGAGCGACGTGCCGTGCTCCTCGGCCGCGGCCTCGATGTCGGCCTGCGCCAGCGCCAGCGGCTCGATCCAGCTTGCGCGCAGGCGCACGCACTCGATGCCGAAGCCGGCGTCGATGTCGTCGAGCTTGGCGGCGAACAGCCGCGCGATGTGCGCCGCCTCGCGCGTCGCGGCGGCCATCTCGAGTTGGCGGATCACCACCCCGCCATCGACCCGCCACAGGCCCAGCTCCAATCGCCGGGCGCCCTGCCCCAGCCCTTCGAGCACGCCGGCCATGTCGGCGGCGAGGTCGGCGACCACGGTGTCGAGCAGCTCGCGGTGGCGGATCGGCTCCATCAGCCGGCGCTGGACCAGCGGCATGGTGGTCGGGACAACCGGCAACAGCGGTTCGGGCACGCGGCCGAGTAGCTGGTCAAGGCGCATCAGGGGGTTGGCGGACGGCGACTTGCGGTTGCGGAAGCGGCGGTGGAGCGCGTCGCGCCCCGCGCTTTCGCCGAAGCGGCCGGTAAGCTCACCGATGCGCTTGAGGCCGAGGCGGCGGAGCACGGTCAGCACATCATCGTCGAGCCGCAGCGCGGCCACCGGGAGGTCGGAGAGGCGGGCGGCAATATCCTCCCCGGCACGGGGAGGGGGACCACACGAAGTGTGGTGGAGGGGACTCCGCGCACGCGCGGCGAGGGAGACGGAATCCCCTCCACCGTGCTGCGCACGGTCCACCTCCCCCACAGGGGGAGGAAAGATCGCCCCATCCGCTCCGTAATGCGCCAGCGCCCAGGCTGCCCCCGCAGTCGGCGCGATGGCGAGGCGCACGGCAAGACCGCGGGTAGCGAAGCAAGCTCGCGCGTCGGCGACCAGCCGCGCCTCGCCGCCGAACAGGTGCGCCACCGCGGTCACGTCGACCAGCAGCCCATCGGGCGCGTCGATCGCCGACCACGGGCCCCAGCGCAGCGCCCAGACCGCGAGTTGCTCGAGGAACGCGCGGTCCCCTGCCGGATCGCTTGGCGCGACCTTGAGCTGCGGACACAGCGCGCGCGCGTCGGCCAGCATCATGCCGGGGCGCGCGCCGGCGGCGAGGCCCGCGGCGTTGGCGGCCTCGATCCGCGGCCCGTGCGCGGTTTCGGCGATCAACGCGGTGGGTACGGCGTCGGCGCCCTCCCCCGGCGCCAGCCGCTCACCAAGCCGCCAGCGATCGATCGCCAGCCGCGAAAGCCAGACCGAGAGGATACGGCGTACTGGCGTCGTTGGCATGGGCGAGACTGTCGTTGGAGCCGGGGGCGGCGGCAAGACCGTCTGGGTCATCGCGCAATATCCATGTGCCGGGGGGGTGCGCGCGCGCGCGGAACAGCTCGGCGCGCCAGGCGGGTGCGCCGGGCGCATCGGCATTCCAGCGCGGGCGCGGCGAGGGGGCAGCGGCGACCTGCCACCGCATCCGCGCCGAGCTGAGGTCGCGCGCGGCGTCGAGCCGCACCAGCCACAGGGGCACCCCGTGCTTCTCGGCGGTCAGCGTCAGCCGGCGCGAGGCGGTGAAGTCGAGCGCGCGCGGGTTGCCGGCGATCTCGCCGATCACCGCGGCGATGTCGCCGCAACGGAGGCCCTCCTCGAGCGCGAACAGCGCGTCTTCCGCCTTCTCGCACGTGACGTGCACCAGCCGGTGGCGGAACGCCTTGGGCAACCCCGCGCGATAGGGCCGCCCGCCCAACCGCAACGCGGCCTTGTCCTGCACCCACAACAGGGCGCGGTTGTCGGACTCCGACAGCGCATCGGCGGCGAACGCCAGCGCCGCGGCCGCTCCGCTCGCCTCACGCGAGGAACCGAACACCTCGGCGTGGTACGCCAGCTGTCCATCCTTGGCCAACCCCGGCCGCCAGCGCGGCGCGCGGGAGGACAGGTGGGCGAGCTCGGAAGCCGGTAGGAGCGTGTTCGAGGAACTCGACATGGCAGGGAAACGACTCATTCGTTCTCTTTATGTTCCATTGTAACCCACTTGGCAACGGCCGGAACCACCTGTCCCCCGCCCCGTTTGCATTTCGAAAAAGGAGATCATCGATGCACCACAGCAAGCCCGCCGCTGACCCCGAGCAGCTCAAGCAGAAATTCTGGCGGGCGCTGGCCGATTCGCCGTTCCTGTTTCTCCAGCGCACCGGCGACAGCGCGACCGCCGTCCCGATGAGCCCGCAGCTCGACAAAGACGCCAACAGCTCGATCTGGTTCTTCACCCACAAGAACAGCAAGTTCGCCCCACCCGGACCGGTCACCGCCACCTTCGCGGGCAAGGGACACGACATGTTCGCGCGCTTTAGTGGCACACTGGCGGTCGAGGCCAGCCAGGCACGCTTCGACCAGTTCTGGAACAATTTCGTCGAGGCCTGGTACGACCAGGGCAAGGAGGATCCCGACCTGCTATTCGTCCGCATGGACCTCGGCACCGCCGAGATCTGGGACGGCGACATCGGCCTGCTCAACACCGCCAAGATGGCGCTGGGCGTGTACGTCGAGGACGAGGCCGAAGAGCGCCACGTCAAGGAAACGGCGCTCTAGCCGCGCGCCCAAGAAAAGGGCCGCTCCTCTCGCGAAGGGCGGCCCTTTCCGTTTGCCTGGCGAAGGCGGTCAGCCCGGGCGGTCGTCCTCGATCACCGGGCCAGGATACACGCTCTCGTCAGGCGCATCGTCTTGGACTTCGCCGTGCTGCAGGTTGGAATTGCGCATGCCGTAGATGAAGTAGAGCACAACCCCGCCGAGCATGTACCACAGGAAGAACTGGAGCACGTTCCATGGCACGGTGGTGATCAGATAGAGGCATGAAACAATCCCCAGCGCCGGCAAGACCGGGTAGAACGGCACCTTGAACCCGCGCGGCAGCTCCGGCGCGGCGCGGCGCAGGTAGATCACCGACAGGCACACGATGGCGAACGCCGCCAGCGTGCCGACCGAGGTCATGTCGCCCAGCACGTTGATGTCGAAGAACCCGGCCGCGATCGCCGTCAGTCCCCCGACCACGACGGTGTTGATCGCCGGGGTCTGGAAGCGCGGATTAACCCGGCTGAAGACCTTCGGCAGCAGTCCGTCGCGCGCCATGGTGTAGAAGATGCGCGTCTGTGCGTACATCAGCACCAGTACGACCGAGGTCAGGCCGATGATCGCACCGATCTTGATCGTCTTGGCCAGCCAGCTCCACTGCTCGCCGAAGCTGTCGACAACCACCGCCACTGGATCGGGCACGTTGAGCGTGCCGTAAGGTACCAGCAGCGTCATGATCGCCGCCACCAGCATGTAGATCACGGTGCATACGATCAGCGATCCGATGATGCCGAACGGCATGTCCTTGGCCGGGTTCTTGGCTTCCTGGCCCGCGGTCGAGACCGCTTCGAACCCGATGTAGGCGAAGAACACGATCGAGGCGGCGCGCATGATTCCGTCGACCCCGAACTGGCCGGGGCCGGTGTTCTCGGGAATGAACGGCACCCAGTTCTTCGCGCTCAGCTCGCCGAAGTTGCTGATCACGATCAGGCCGCCGACCACGATGAACGCGGTCAGCACGCTGACCTTTATCGCGACGATGACGTTATTGACCTTGGCCGATTCGGACACTCCGATGACCAGCAGCCCAGCCAGCGCAGCGCAGATCAGGAAGGCGGGCAAGTTGAACAGCGTGGTCACCGGCTGGCCGTCGATCAGCACCGGGGCACCGTCTTTCATCAGCTCGTAACCGGCAGGGCCGGTGAACTGCGGCGGGATCGCCAGACCGAAGTCGGCCAGCAGGCTGACCACGTACCCCGACCACCCGACCGCGACGACCGAGGCGGCGAGCCCGTATTCGAGCAGCAGCAGCGCGCCCATGATCCACGCGGCGAATTCGCCCAGCGTGGCATAGCCATATGTGTACGCCGATCCGGAAACCGGCAGGGTGGATGATAGCTCTGCATAGCACAGGCCGGCAAACGCGCAGACCACGCCAGCGACGACGAACGAGAGCAGGACCGCCGGCCCGGCATGGAGCGCCGCGGCGCTGCCGGTACGAACGAAAATGCCTGCGCCGATGATGCAGCCGATACCGAGCAGCAGCAGGTTCCACTTGCCCAAACTGCGCTTCAACTCACTGGTTTCGGTTTCGCGCTGGACTTGCGCGATCGACTTGCGCGCGAGCATGCGTTGCATGATCGATGGATTGGGACGCGTGGCCATCAGGCGCCTCCCTGCGATGCGTTGAAACGGTCGAGTATCATGGACCCGTATCCCTCTTGAAGGTGCCGTTAGGGCACCCTTCTCTCAATGGCGCAGGAAGCTAGCGCCACGCACAGTCAAGGCAAGCCGTAATGTCCGGGCTTTCCCCGCCTTCGCGCCGCCGCTAGAGCGCAAGCCGATGTCCACCACCTTCCAGCTCGACACCGCGACCAGCCGGGCCACGCCCACGCCGCAACCGATGCGGCGGCTCACCGTGCCGGCGATCAAGGGGCGCAAGGCCGACGGCCAGACCAAAGAGCCGCTGGTGATGCTGACCGCCTACACCGCGCGGCAGGCGCAGCTGCTCGACGCGCACTGCGATATCCTGCTCGTCGGGGATTCGCTCGGCCAAGTGATCTACGGCCTGCCCTCGACGCTCCAGGTCACGCTCGAGATGATGATCGCGCACGGCGCGGCGGTGGTGCGGGGCAGCTACCATTCGCTGGTGGTGGTCGACATGCCGTTCGGTGCCTACGAGGGCTCGCCGCAACAGGCGTTCGCCAGCGCCAGCCGGATCTTGGCGGAAACCGGCGCGGCCGCGGTCAAGCTCGAAGGCGGGCAGGCGATGGCCGAAACTATCGCGTTCCTCAGCCAGCGCGGGGTTCCCGTCATGGCGCATGTCGGGCTGACGCCGCAGGCGGTCAACGCCTTGGGCGGCTACGGCGCGCGGGGCCGCACCCAGGAAGAACATGCGCGGATCGTCTCGGACGGCAAGGCAGTGGAGGGAGCCGGCGCCTTCGCCGTGGTCGCCGAGGGTGTGATCGAGCCGATCGCCATCGCGCTCACCCAGTCGCTCGAAATCCCGGTGATCGGCATTGGCGCCAGCGCCAAGTGCGACGGCCAGGTGCTGGTGACCGAAGACATGCTCGGCATGTTCGAGCGCGTGCCGCGCTTCGTCAAACGCTACGAGGATCTCGCCAGCGTGATCTCGAGGGCCGCGGAAACTTATGCGGCGGAGGTGCGTTCGCGAGAGTTCCCCACCCCCGACCAGACCTATCAGCCCAAATAAGGCGACTTTTTCCCAGATGGACACGCTCAAGCGCTTCTACGGCTTTTCGCTGATATTCACCCTCGCCTGTCTCGGCCTCGGCGCGTGGTATGGGATGTCGAGCACCGGCACCGTCGCCGGCATGGCGCAGATGCTGTGGATCATCGTCGTGCTGTCGATCCTGGAAATTTCGCTCAGCTTCGACAATGCGGTGGTCAACGCCTCGGTGCTCAAAGACATGGACCGTGTGTGGCAGAAACGCTTCCTGACCTGGGGCATCCTGTTCGCGGTGTTTGGGATGCGGATCGTGTTTCCGCTGGCGATCGTCGCGATTGCCGCGGGGCTTGGCCCGGTCGACGCGATCAGTCTCTCGCTCAACGACCCGCTCGAATACGAACGCATAGTTGCGAGCGCGCACGTCGGCATCGCCGGGTTCGGCGGTGCATTCCTCGCCATGGTCGGCCTCAAGTTCTTTTTCGACGGCGAGAAAAACGTCCATTGGATCGGTGCGGTCGAACGGTTCCTCGGCCGGTTTTCCGCGCTTCCCGCCGCCGAGATCGCGCTGCTGCTGCTGGCGCTGTGGGGCATCTCGCTGCTGTTGACCGATGCCGAAGCGCTGACCTTTCTCGTCGCCGGCATCCTCGGCCTGGTGACCTTTCTCGCGGTGGAGGGGGTGAGCACGATGCTCGAAATGCACGAGGAAAAGCAGCGGCTGGTCGGCGCGGCGGTGCGCAGCGGGCTCGGCGGGTTCCTCTATCTCAACGTGCTCGACGCCAGCTTCAGCTTCGATGGGGTGATCGGCGCGTTCGCACTGTCGAACAACATGATCGTGATCGCGCTGGGCCTGTCGATCGGCGCCATGTTCGTGCGCTCGATGACGATCCACCTGGTCGAGAAGGGCACCCTGGCGCAGTACCGCTACCTCGAGCACGGCGCATTCTGGGCGATCATCGCGCTGGGGGCGATCATGCTGCTGTCGGCGCGCTATCACATTCCCGAAACGATCACCGGATTGATCGGTGCAATCCTGATCGGACTGTCGCTGTGGTGGTCGGTGCGGTTCAACCGGCGCCATCCCGAAGCGGTCGAGGAGGCCGTGCGAGGCGACTAGCGAGCGGCGCGCTCACTACCAACTGAAGCAGGTGGTAAATCAGGAGCGGCAGCAGGACGAGACCGGCGACCGGTGGCGGGAACAGCACCGCGGCAAGCGGCGCGCCCATCGCCACGCTCTTGTGGGCGCCAGCGAACAGGAACGCGATCCGGTTGGGCCGGTCGAGCTTGAGAGCGCCCGATAGCGCCCACGACCCGGCGAAGCCAAGCCCGAGAAAGACACACACGCCGGTCAGCAGGATCGCCCATTCGGCTGCGCCGAGCCGCACCCACAACCCCTGCTCGACCGCGCCCGAAAACGCGACGTAGACCGCGATCGCGATCGACAGCCGGTCCATCCATGTAACCAGCACGCGGTGATCGCCGATCCACGGCGCGAGGCGCACCTGCAGCGCCTGGCCGATCGCGAACGGCACGATCAGTATCAGCACCACCTTGGCGAGGCCGCTCGCCCCCAGTTCGAGTGCTCCGCCCCCGCCCAGCGCGGCGAACAACGGCGCACTGACGAATACGCCGATGACGTTGAGCAACGCCGCCGCGACCACCGAGCTGGCGACGTTGCCCCCCGCCAGCGAGGAATAAGCCGTCGCAGATTGCACCGTGGACGGTAGCGCACCGAGATAGAGAAACCCCAGCGCAACAAGCGGCGGCAGCATCGGCGTCATCGCCTGCTCGAAACCCTTCCCGAGGAGGGCCATCGCCACAAAGCACCACAGTGTCAGCGGCAGCAGGAAGCGTAAGTGCCCGATCCCCTTGCGCACCTCGGCCCGCGACAAGCGCAGCCCGTTGAGCAGAAACAGCACGAAGATCGCCGTATTCGACACGCCCTGCGCCACCGCGCGGCCCTCGCCTGTCGCGGGCAGCAGGCTGGCCAGGAGCATTGCCAGCACCAGCAGCCGCACCATCGGGTCGATCCGGGAGAACAGCCGCAACATCGCGCGTGATTGGCGCGGCGGGCCGGTCTTGTCGAGCGTCAGCCGCCGCGGGCGTTCGCGTGGTCCAGCAGCACCTTCGCGCGATCGCGCTCCCCGCGGGCAGCCAGACTGCGGGCGAGCAGCGCGGCGGCCTCGGCGTTGTTCGGCTCGCCCGTGAGGTGCGCGGCGACCAAGGCTTCGGCGGCCGCGGGGCCGCCTGACGCCTCGAGCGCGGCGGCCATGCGCTTGGTCAGCGGCCAGGGACGGCGGATCGCGGCGGCGGCGCGGTAATGGCGCAGCGCGCCGCGCTCATCTCCAGCAGCGAGCGCGGCGTCGCCGGCCAGCCCCAAGGCATCGGCCGAACCGGGGAAGCGGCGGAGCCATTCCCGGGCCTTCGACCGCGCCTCGCCTTTCCGGCCGGCGGCGATCAGCCCGCGGACCAGAGCGACGGTGTTGGCGCCGTCCGCGGTCCCGCGCAGGGCGGCAACGTCCAGCGGACGGTCGGCACCGAGCATTGTCACCCGCACGCCTGAGGCCGTTGAAAACGCGCGGTCCAGATAGAGCGCTGCTTTCGCCCGCTCGCCGATTGCCTCGTAAGCGCGGCCCACCAGCAGCGCGAGGTAGCGGCTGTGCGCGCGGCTGGCGAAGCGCGCGATCAACTCGCGTTCATTGCCCGCCGCCGCGAGCGCATGCGCCAGCAGCGCCGCGACGCGCGGATTGTCCGGCTGGCGGCGCAGCAACCGGTCGAGGCCCTGCGCCGCGCTGGCCGGATTGCCATTGTCGAGATCGACCAGCGCCAGCAGCAGGATCGCCGCGGCCATCTCGCGATCGAGATCGCCGCTGCGCTGGAGCAGACCGCGGGCGAGTTCGGCGTTACCCGCGCGCGCGGCAAGCACGGCCTGGAGATAGAGCGGGCGGCGGTCACCGGGTGCGGCAGCGGCGAGCCGGCGGACCGCGGCGAGCATGTCCTTCGCCCGCCCGAGCTCGCCCAGCGTCGCGGCGTAGTCGGCCAGCAAGTCGGCGTTGGCCGGCGCCGCTTTCAGTCCGCGCTCGAGCAGCGGCAGCGCGGCGGCATTACCGCCGGCGTCGCGCACCATTTGCGCGCGCAGGAGCAGCGCCGCAGGGTTGTCCGGCCCAAGCGACAGCGCCTTGCGCGAGGCGTCGATGGCCTGCGCCTGTTCGCCGCCACGGTATCGCAGCCGCGCGACATCGACCCAAACTTCCGGATCGTCCGGCGAACTCTTGAGCGCGCGGTCGAACGATTGCCCCGCGCCCGCCAAGTCGCCCTCGCGCAGCCGCAACCGGCCCTGCATGTGAAATCCTTGCGTCACTCCTTCCGGCGCGAAAGCGCCCTCGCCCAACCAGCGGCGCGCCTCGCGCAAGTCGCCCTGCGCCAGCTCCGCTTCGCCAAGATAGGGTGCCAGTGCCGCGACCGGCGCACCGCGTTCGAGCTCGCGCTTGAGTGCGATCTCCGCGCCCACGCCGTCGCCCGCGCGCAGCGCAGCGCGCCAGTCGTCGGCCGCAGGAGGCCGGCCCCCGGACCCGCCGCAAGCCGCCACCATAAGCGCCAGCGCAGGCGCGAAGCTACGCGTGAAGGTCATACTGCTTGAGCAGGTCGTAGAGCGTCGGACGGCTGATCCCGAGCAGCTTGGCGGTATTCGAGATATTGCCTTCGCTTCGTGCCAGCGCGTGGCGGATCACCGTGCGGTCAGCCTGTTCGCGCGCGCTCTTGATGTTGAGCGCCACCGCGGTTTCGTCCCCGCGCGGGGCGAGGTCGAGGTCGCCGGCCGCGACAAGTTTGCCGTCGGCCATGATCACCGCGCGCTTCACCCGGTTTTCCAGCTCGCGCACATTGCCCGGCCAATGCCAGGCATCGACCGCCGCCAGGCCGTCGGGTGCAAAACCCTTGACCCGCGGGTTCATTTCGCGCGCAAACCGGGCGAGGAACGCTTTGGCCAGCAGCACCGCGTCGCCGGGCCGCTCGGCCAGCGTCGGCACCTTCACCACGATCTCGGCCAAGCGATAGAACAGGTCTTCGCGGAATGTCCCTCTGGCGATCATCGCCTCCAGATCTTGGTGCGTGGCGCAGACGATGCGCGTGTCGACCGCGATTGGCTTGCGCCCGCCGATCCGCTCGATCGTGCGTTCCTGCAAAAAGCGCAGCAGCTTGACCTGGAGCGGCAACGGGATGTCGCCGACCTCGTCGAGGAACAGCGTGCCGCGGTGGGCGATCTCGATTTTGCCCTCGTTGGTCCGCACCGCCCCGGTGAACGCGCCCTTCTCGTGGCCGAATAGTTCGGCTTCGAGCAGCGTTTCAGGAATCGCCGCGCAGTTGAGCGCCACGAACGCCCCGCCGCGCCGGTCGCTCGCTTCGTGGAGGCCCCGCGCGAGCAGTTCCTTGCCAGTGCCGCTGGCGCCGAGCAGCATGACCGAAACCTTGGTGTTCGCCACCCGTTCGATGGTGCGCGCCACTTTCGCCATCTCGGGCGCGGCGGTGATCATCGTGCCGAGCACGGTCTTGTCCTCGCCCACCTTGGCGGCGAGCCGGCGGTTTTCCGCCTCGATCTCGCGCAGCGCGAAGGCGCGGCGAACGATCAGACCAAGCGCGTCGATGTCGACCGGTTTCTGGTAGAAGTCGTATGCCCCGCGTTCGATCGCCTGCAACGCGCTCGCGCGCGCGCCGTGCCCGCTGGCGACAATCACCTTGGTGTCGGGCTTCAACGCCATGATCGCATCGAGCACCGCGAAGCCTTCGCTGGTGCCGTCGGGATCGGGCGGCAGACCGAGATCGAGCGTGACGACCGCGGGTTCTTCGCTGCGCAAGGCGGCCAGCGCACTGTCGCGGTCGCCCACCACGGTCACCGCGAAATCGTCGTAGGCCCACTTGAGCTGGGCCTGGAGGCCTTCGTCGTCCTCGATCACCAGCAGGCGCGGTTTGTCCTGAGCCATTACGCAACCTCGCTTTGGATATTGGGGCTTTCGACGCCTAGTTTGCCGATGAACCCGGTCGCTGCCGACAGCGGCAGCACGATCGAAAAGCGCGTACCGAGCCCCTCGCGCGAATCGACGTCGAGCCGCCCGCCCATCGCCTTGACCAGTTCGCGCGCCTCGAACGCGCCGATGCCGAAGCCACCTTCTTTCGATGAAACGAATGGCTTGAACAGGCCCTCGCGCACGAACCGCGGGCTCATTCCCGATCCCGAATCGACCACTTCGATCCGGCCCTGCAGCCCGTCGCACGAGACATCGAGATAGACCGGTATTCCGTCCGCGCTGGCGTCGGCGGCGTTCTGGACCAGATGGACCAGTGCCTGCTCGAGCCCGTCGGAATCGGCGAGCACGCCGCAATCGTCGCTCCGCGTCAGCGAAACGGGGTGGATACCGTCGAAGCGCTGCGCGACGCGGCGAACGAGCTGCGCGGCGTCGACATTCTTGCGCGCCGCGTGGCCGCCGGCGCCGTAGCGCCCCAGCCGGGCGAGCAGCGCGTTTAGCTTCTCGGCGCTCTTGGTTAGCGTCACCAGCATGTCCTTGCGGAATTCGGGGTTGTCGGCGTGCCGCTCGGCATTGCGCGACAGCAGCGAGAGCTGGCTGGCGAGGTTCTTGATATCGTGCATCACGAACGCAATGCGGCGGTTGAATTCGTCGAACCGGGTGGCCTCGATCAGCGCTTCGTGCCCGGCCTGCTCGGCGAGGTAGCTCGCCAGTTGCCGGCCGACGATCTTGAGCAGGTCGAAGTCCTCCCAGTCGAGCCGCCGCGCGACCAGCGGGCGTGCCAGCACCGCGACGCCGACGAGCCGTTCGAAGTGATTGAGCGGAACCAGCGCCCAAGCGCGCGGGTCGCCGCGCAGCCAAGCAGGGACCAGCACCTGCTCGCCGAATTCGTCGGCCCCGGCGCGGACTTGGTCGAGCTCGACGATCGCGCCGGTTCGTTCCATCATCGCCACCAACTCGGGTGGGCACGGCTGCGCCGGCACGGCGATTTCGCTCCACTGCCAGCGGCCCGCCAGCTGGAGCGCACCATCGTCGGCGGGCAGCAACAGGATTGCGCCCTGGCTGTCGGTGATATCGGCCAGTGCCTGCGCGGCGCGGTCGGGCAAGGCAGGAGCGCTGGCGCCGGCGCGGCCGATGGTGCCGGTGAAGCGCAGCCATTCGGCGCGATAGTCGTAACGGTGCTGGAACAGGTGCTTGAACGCCTTGACCCGCAGCCACCCGCGCAGCCGCTTCGAAGGCAGCCACAGCAGCGCCGCGGTCGCCGCGGCGAACAGGAAGCCGATCTGCGTCAGCCGCGCGAAATCGCCGCCCAGCAGGCTGAGCGACTGCGAGATCAGCAGCATCGCCAGCAGGTATCCGCCGATCACCAGCAGCGATAGCGTCTGGAACGCGACCGTCCGGCTGGGCACCAGCTTGAGGTTGGCGGCGCGTGCGTTGGCGCCGATCGCGAGGAGCAGCGCCATCAGCGTCGCGACCACGCCGCGCAACGCCACCAGCTCGACCGGCATCGACTGGGCAAGCCAGGCGATGGTGTAGAGATTGAGCTGATAGCCCCACATCAGCGCGAGCGCCCCGGCGGGCCAGCGCAGCACCTGGCGCGAAATGGTCGAGGCGCCGGCGTAGAGGTTGTGCAGCAGCACCAGCGCACCGACCGCGACCAGCGCACGCAACAGCGCGGACACCGCGAACGCCGCTTCGTGGACGTTGATATCGGCTCCGAAGCGCAGCTCGAGCACGACGATCGCGGGCTGCAGGCATTCGACGAAGGCGAGCACGATCACCAGCGGCCGGATCGGCGCCAGGCTGTGGTCACGCCCGTCGTTGCCGAACAGCCGGTAGAGCACCAGCAGCCAGGCCAGGTTGCGACCGCTTTCGAGCAGGTCGGCCGGTACCGTTCCGGGGCCCCACGCCGCGTTGGTCACGCACCACAGGGCGGTGATGACCAACGCGCCGATCGCCGCCGTGCGTTCGTGCCGTGCGCTCGCCTTGCGCCACAGCATCCCGGCCACCAGCGTGCACGCAACCGCGCCCGCCAGGTTGAGGAAGAAGCCGACTACCAGCCAGGCCTGCGTCAGCCCCATGTCAGCGCGCCCCTTCCGGCCAAAGCACCACTCGCAGCGTCTGGAGCAGGATCAGCAGGTCGAGGAAGGGCGTGTAGTTCTTGGCGTAATAAAGGTCGTATTCCAGCTTCGCGCGCGAATCCTCGACGCTGGCGCCGTACGGATAGTTTACCTGCGCCCAGCCGGTGATGCCCGGCTTCACCATGTGGCGTTCGGCGTAATAGGGCAGCTTGTCCTCGAGATCGGTGACGAACTGCGGCACTTCGGGGCGCGGCCCGACGAAGCTCATCTTGCCGGTTAGCACGGTCCACACTTGCGGCAGCTCGTCGATCCGCACCTTGCGGATGAAGCGGCCCAGCCGGGTCACGCGCGGATCGTCCCGCGCAGCCCACTGGGCGCCGTCCTTCTCCGCGTCCGTGCGCATCGAGCGCAGTTTCACCAGCTGGAAGCTTTGCCCGTAGAGCCCGACGCGCGTCTGGCGGAAGAATGCCGGGCCCTTGCTGTCAAGCTTCACCAGCAATGCGAACAGCACGATCAGCGGCAGCGATAGCGCCAGCAGCACGCCGCTGGCGGTTACGTCGAACACCCGCTTGGCCGCGCTTGAAATCATCCGGCCCGACGAGAAACCGTCGGAAAAGATCAACCAGCTGGGGTTGAGCGTGTCGAGATCGACCCGCCCGGTTTCGCGCTCGAGGAAGCTCGAAAAATCGTTGACGTGGACCCCGTGGGTTTTGATGCGCAGCAGGTCCTTCAACGGCAGCGAATTGCGCCGCTCCTCCAGAGCCAGCACGACCTCGCTCGCCCCGACGTTCTCGACGAACCGGCCCAGGTCGTGGATCGCGCTGCGCGGGATCGCCTCGTCGATCACCGGCGATCCTTCATTCATGCCGATGAAGCTGACCACCGCGAAACCGCTCTCGGGCCGTTCGGACAGGTCGCGGATGCGCCTGGCGCGGTGGCCGTCGCCCAGCACCAGCACCCGGCGGCGGAACGCGGCGGTGCCGATGACGCTGCCGACCAGCAATCGGTTGGCGATCAGCAGCGCGATGGACACGAACATCGCGTAGAACAGGGTCGAGCGCCAGAATGTGTCGCCGGGCAGCATGAACTCGATCACCGACAGCGCGATGATGCCCAGGCTGACCGCCACCAGCAGCCGCGCCCCGGCGTAGCGCATCGAGCGCAGCGAATCCGCGCCGTACGTGCCGACCGCGATCATCGCCAGCCAGACGACCCCGGCAAATCCGGCGAGCATACCGATGCGGTCGCTCACCGGCCCGCTGTCGGTGCCGATCTGCGACGCGCGGACCTGCCACGCTATTTCCCCGGCGGCGAGCAGCAAGGCGAGGTCGAACAGGCCCAGCAGCATCACCGCATGCGGGATGTAGTGCTTGAAGAGGCGGATCATCGTCTCGGCCCGGGGCGCTCCTGAATGAGCGACCGCCCTAGGGCCGAGAGGTGAAATGTCGGTAAACTTTACACGGGACGGCTAAGTGCGTGAAAATGCGTCGCCCGGGTGGTTAAGCGATCATTCGTTATTGGTAACGTCGTCGGCCACATCCTTGGCCGCCTCGCCGACATTCTGCGCCGCGTCGCCGACGTTGCTGGCCGCCTCGGCCACCGCGTTGTCCTTGGCGACTTCGGAATCGCTCGCGTTCGAAAACACGACGAAACCGACCACCAGCGCGATGATCAGCGCCAGCGCGATCAGCCAGCCCGATCCGCCCCGGCGCGGCTCGCCATCGGTGACCACGGTGTGGGTTGTGTGGGTGTTGCCGCTGGGCGTTTCGACTTCGGTGATGCGTTCTTCGGTCATGGCGATTCTCCCCGTGGAATGGCGCAGCAACGGGCGACGATACGCCCCGGTTCCGCGGGCGAAGGTTAACCGGCAAAACGGAACGGGGTGACACCCTGTTCGAGCGTCGAGAATTGCAGCGCCGCGCCGCGTGGGGGCAGCGACCGCTGGACGCAGCCCGGCACATGGCAGCGCGCGCAGCCCAAGCCGATCGCGGTGGCGCTATCGGGTCGTAGCGAAAGGCCGCGCGCCGCGGCCAGCTCGCCCGCCAGCCGTGCCTCGACGCCCAGGACGACCACGAAGCGCGCGGCGCCGCGACCCTCCACCGTGCGCGCCATCGTCAACCAATGAGCCGGCGCCGCATCCGCCCCGTCGACAGCGATCGCCTGCACGCACATCTCGCCGCGCCGCTCAAACGCCTTGGTTGCGATCCACAGCGGGCAGCTGTCCTCGCTCTCCAGCAGCGTCGCACCGCTGCCGCCGGCAAAGCGCTTGGAGTACTGCCCCGCGCGGTCGATCCGCGCCATGAAGAATGGCAAGCCGCGCTGGCCGACGCGTTGGAGCGTCGTCAGCCGATGCGCGAGTTGCTCGAATCCAACCCCGAAGCGGCGCATCAGCACCTCGAAATCGTACTGCGTCGCCTCGCACGCGCGCAGAAAGCGGCCGTAAGGCATGACCAGCGCGGCGGCGACATAAGCGGCGAGATGGCGTTCGAACAGCGCCCGCGCCGCGGGGTCGGCGAACTGGGCGCCGGCGGCAAGGTTGGTAATCTCCGTGCGGAATTCGAGCTGCGCGATCTGCACCGCGACTTGGAACGTGCGCGAGGCGGGATCGAGCATTTCGGCCAGCTGCAACTGGCGGGCGTGGAGGTCGAGCCGGCGCAGCGCGTCGGGCAGCACCTCGCGCGGGAGAATGCGGATGGCGAACTGGTGGCGTTCGCGCAGCCGTTCCGCGAGCGCGGCGTAGATGTCGCCGCGCGATAGTCGCAGCTCGTCGGCGAGCGCTTCGGCGGCGCTGTCGAGATCGGCGAAATGGTTGCGCCAGCGTTCGATCTCGCGGCGGGCGCCGCTGGTCGGGTCGTCGCGGCGCTCTGTGGGGGCGGCATTGTCGTAGAGCCGAGCAAAGGCGGCGGCGATCTGCGGCGCGCCCGAGAGGAATTCGTCGATCTCGTCGCGGCCGATGCCGAGATCGGCGAAGCGCTCGTCGGCCATCCGCCGCGCCAGTCCGTCAATGCCGCCCACCGCCTCGTCGAGCCGCAAAGTGCGCGGATCGAAGTCGAACTGCTCGGCGATCTGGACGATCACTCGCGCCGACACCGGCCGCTGATTGCGCTCGATGAGGTTGAGATAGCTCGGCGATATCGCCAGCCGCGCGGCCATCGCCGCCTGGGTCAACCCTTCCCGCTTGCGCAGCCGGCGCAGCGCGGGACCGATGAACAGCGCGGACTCGGCCATTTGTAAATTCCTTTACAACATCACAAGCTGATTTGCTCTTTCCGATCCTTTAAGACAAGATAGTTTGTAACATTTGCGATCTATTTGGCCGCCGATGCGTCATTGTAGCGACAGCTTCCGACACGGGATTAGACCATGACCTACCAAAGCCGCATCGCTGACTACCGCCGCACGATCGACGCCGCCGGCGCGCCGTGGGCCGCGATCGACCCGACGAGCGCCGCACGCATGCGGTTGCAGAACCGCTTCCCCACCGGGCTCGACATCGCGCGCTACACCGCCAAAATCATGCGCGACGACATGGCCGGCTATGACGCCGACCCCGCCGCCTACACTCAGTCGCTCGGCTGCTGGCACGGCTTCATCGGCCAGCAGAAGCTGATCGCGATCAAAAAGCATTTCGGCACCACCAAGCGCCGCTACCTCTACCTGTCGGGCTGGATGATCGCCGCGCTGCGCAGCGAGTTCGGTCCGCTGCCCGACCAGTCGATGCACGAAAAGACGTCCGTCCCGGCGCTGATCGAGGAGCTTTACACGTTCCTGCGCCAGGCCGACGCGCGCGAATTGGGCGGGCTGTTCCGCGAACTCGACAAAGCGCGCGAGTCCGGCAACGAGGTCGAGGGCGCGCGCATCCAGAACGCGATCGACAACCACGAGACTCACGTCGTGCCGATCATCGCCGACATCGACGCCGGCTTCGGCAATCCCGAGGCAACGTACCTGCTGGCCAAGAAGATGATCGAGGCGGGCGCCTGCGCGATCCAGATCGAAAACCAGGTCAGCGACGAGAAGCAGTGCGGCCACCAGGACGGCAAGGTCACTGTCCCGCATGAGGATTTCCTTCAGAAGATCCGCGCGGTCCGCTACGCCTTCCTCGAGCTCGGGATCGAGGACGGGGTGATCGTCGCGCGCACCGACTCGCTCGGCGCGGGGCTGACCAAGCAGATCGCCTTCAGCCAGGAACCCGGCGATCTCGGCGACCAGTACAATGCATTCCTCGACTGCGATGAGGTCGATTCTACTCAGCTCGGCAACGGAGATGTGCTGATCAGCCGTGACGGCAAGCTGCTGCGGCCCAAGCGCCTGCCCAGCAACCTGTTCCAGTTCCGCCCCGGCACCGGCGAGGACCGCTGCGTGCTCGATAGCATCACCTCGCTGCAGAACGGCGCCGACTTGCTGTGGATCGAAACCGAAAAGCCGCACATCGGCCAGATCGGCGGCATGGTCCGCCGCATCCGCGAGGTGATCCCGAACGCCAAGCTGGTGTACAACAACTCGCCCAGCTTCAACTGGACATTGAACTTCCGCCAGCAGGTGTTCGACGCGTGGGCGGCCGGGGGTCGGGACCTTGCAGCTTACCAGCGCGACCGCTTGATGAGCGTCGACTACGACGGCACGCCGCTCGCCGACGAGGCCGACGAGCGCATCCGCACCTTCCAGGCGGATTCGGCGCGCGAGGCGGGCATCTTCCACCACCTGATCACCCTGCCGACCTACCACACCGCGGCGCTCAGCACCGACAACCTGGCGCGCGAATACTTCGGCGATCAAGGCATGCTCGGCTACGTCAAGAACGTCCAGCGCGAGGAAATTCGCCAGGGCATCGCCTGCGTGAAGCACCAAAACATGTCGGGCTCGGATATCGGCGACGACCACAAGGAATACTTCGCCGGTGAAGCCGCGCTCAAGGCCGGGGGTGATAACAACACCATGAACCAGTTCGCGGCCGCCTGACGGCAGCCGAACAGGAGAGAGAGGATGACGACGATGACCGAGGACCGCCCGCCTGAACCGACCCGCGCCCGCGCGCTGCTCTCGACCGCGGATTTCAAGCTGCTGCGCACCGCGCTCACCGCCTACGCCCGCACGCTCGAGGACCGCGAGGAACTCGCCAAGATCAACGCCCTCCACCACCGGCTGGGCGCCTATACATAGGGTCTCCTGGGGAGGAGAGACGGCTGTCGGGGATTCCCCCTCTCCGGCGGCCGTCAATCAAATCGCAACCATCGATGGTTTCGCGCCGTTTAACCTTGCTGCGCTAAGCACCGCGGCATGGCGCGCAAGGCGAACACCCAGGCTGTCACCGCGAAGATGTACCGCCATTTCGCGATCCTCACGGTCACGGTCACGCTGGTCGTGGGCGTGTTCGCCGACGGCGAGAGCCGCAAGGCGGTGGCGAGCGAGATCAAGGCCGCCCAGCGCCCCGCGCATGCCGGCCCGACCGAGCTGGCCCGCAAGGATGCGCGCTCGCCCGGCAGCTTCGGCAGCGACAGCGGAGCGTTCGGCGCGCCGATGGACTCAGTCGGGGCGGCGGCGCACGACGGGCTCCTTCCCCCAGGATTCGCCGCCCCGCCCGCGCCGATGGTCGCCGCCGGCTTCACCACCTATGGCGTCTCGGCCGAGGTCTGGGGAACGCTCACGCCCGAGCAGAAAAGGGCGCTGATGGACAAGGTCAAGGCCGAGCGGACCGCGGCGCAGGCCCCTGATCGCGCCCAGCAGATCGACACCCTGCTCGAGGCCTCGCGGGCCCGGTCAGGCGAGGCGACCGCGGTGGAATAGACCGTTCGCTCTCAGTCCTTGGCCTCGGCCGCAGCCTCCTTGCCCTTGGCGACGGCCTTGTCCCGCCGGTCGCGCACATCCATCAACCTAGTGTTCGAGGCGCGGCCTTGGACCAGCCATGAGATCCCGAACGCGGTCAGCGCGACGGTCTCGGCCCAGAACGTGATCCGATAGGTGTCCGCGCGGTCTTCCAGCAACAAACCGCCGAGCGGGATCGCCGCAATCGATAGCAGGATCAGCGTCCCGGCGGCGCGGTAGATGCGGTCGCGGGCGCGCTTGACGCTCGCGGGCACGCCCTCGCCCTCGGTTTGGTGGACTTCGACCCGGGTGAAGACGAAGAAGCAGAAGAACGCCAGGATCAAGAACAGCACCCCGGCCGCGACCGCGTGCAGGATGTGGCTCGCTGTCACGAATATGGCATCTTCGCCAGAAACCAGGAACCAACCGGCGGCAGGGAACAGCGCAACCAGGTAGGCGGCGAGGCCCGCGCCAGTCGCCAGGTCGGCGACCTTGCGCGACCATCCGCGATAGGCGAGCATAAGCGTGCCGATGAACGCCAGCGCCCCGACCATAACATCGCCGAGCAGAACGCTCTCGTAGTAGAACCCGCTGATCGAAGCGCGGAACGAACCGAGCGGCGATCCGCCGTGCGTCAGCCCGCCCAGCATCAACCCGCCGATGCCGAGCACGATCGGCAGCCCGATCGCGACATAGCCAACCATGGAGGCCAAACGCCGCTGGTCGAACCGCGCCACCGGGTCCACCGCGTAGATGTAGTCCTCGTCCGCGCGGTAGCGGGTGCGGCTGACTTCAATCGGGTTTTGCATCGCTCATCTCCCCCGTGAGCGAACCTACCGGCCGGCGCGGCGATGACAAGCGAGCGCGTCGTCGCGCGCCTGCGCGGACCCACGCGCTCAAGCAGCGCGAAGCGCGATAGCGCAAAAAAGCTGGTGCCCCCGGCCGGAGTCGAACCGGCACTCCTTGCGGAACTCGATTTTGAGTCGAGCGCGTCTACCAATTCCACCACGGGGGCTCCGAAGCGGGCTGTCCAGTAGCCGCGCGGATGCTTCGGGGCTAGACCTTGATCGCTGCCTTGGTCGGTTCTCCAGCGGCACGGCGAATGCCGAGTTTTTCCTCGCGCGTCCGGCACTCGGCGGAATTTCAGCGCCGCCGCCCTGTTCCGCTTCTAGGATAAAGTATGATTCGCACCCTTTTTGCCGCGGGCCTCGCGTTCCTCGCCTCCACGGCGGGGGCGCAGGCGCCCGCCAAGCCCGATGTGATCCTTACCGGCAGCATCGATGGGACAGCGCACCAGACCTATCGCGACTTGCCGTTCGACGTGCCGGCAGGCGTCACCGCGATCACCATCGAGTTTGACTATGACGGCCGCGAGGACAAGACGGTCATCGACCTCGGCCTTGCCGATCCGCGGCGATTTCGCGGGGCGAGCGGCGGCAATAAGCGGCGCATCACCCTGTCGGAAAGCTACGCGACGCCGTCCTACCTTCCTGGCCCTATCGTGCCCGGCACGTGGAAGCTGATGCTCGGCGTCCCCAATATACGTAAGGGCAACCGCTCGGAATTCAGTGCGCGCATCTCCTTCGAGCTCGAGGCGGAGCCGCGAGGATTCACCGACGTGCCGCTGTCTGCGGAAAGCCGCTGGTATCGCGGCGACTTCCACGCCCACAGCGGGCACAGCGACGGCGTTTGCGAAAGCAAGACTGGCAAGCGCGTCCCTTGCCCTCTCTATAAGACGGTCGAGATGGCGGCGGCGCGCGGCCTCGATTTCGTGACGATCAGCGAGCACAATGCCACTTCGCATTACGGTGCGATGCTCGAGCTTCAGCCCTATTTCGACAATTTGCTGCTGGTCCCCGGCCGCGAACTCACGACCTTTTTCGGCCACGCCAACATGTTCGGCCCCACCCAGTTCGTCGATTTCCGGGTGGGAAGCGAAGCCGTGCCGGACGTCAACGCAATGCTTGCGCAGGCCGAGACGCTCGGCGGCGTGGTTTCGGTCAATCACCCGACGCTGCCGTCGGGCGAAATCTGCATGGGCTGCGGCTGGACCGCATCCGACACCGAGTGGAGCCGGGTCCAGGCGATCGAGGTGATCAACGGCGGCGCGGTCGCCGTGGCCAAAGGCGCCGTCGAAACGCCGCTTGCAGGGATTTCTTTTTGGGAAAGGCTGCTGACCGCAGGCCATCGGCTCACCGCGATCGGCGGCAGCGACAATCACGATGTCGAACGAGACACCAACGCGCCCGGACTCCCGGCCACCGTGGTATTCGCGCGCGGATTGTCGGTCCCCGCGCTACTTGACGGCTTGCGCAGCGGCAGGGTGTTCGTGGATGTCGAGGGCAGACGTGACCGGCTCTTAGAATTCTCCGCCCGGACTGGCTCAACAACCGCGGAAATGGGCGGAACGCTGACCGCAGCCGCCGGCAGCGCGATCGATTTCACGGTCCGCATCGGCACGGCGTCCGGAGCGCGCATCGAAGCAATCCGCGATGGCTCGATCGTGCCCGTAGGTATCGAAGCGCCAATCCGGAGTGACGACGAAACGCGCACGTTCAGGCTCGCTGCCGAAGGACGATCGGGCTGGGTCCGGATCAACGTTCGAAGCGCCGAGGGCAAGCTGCTCCTCATCGGCAATCCGATCTACCTGGCGCCGCGACCGTAGTCCGGCCGCGACAAGCACCGCGTGACAACTGGCTGGACGTTGAGCGCGGCTCTTGGCGGGCTACCACCGTTGGCTACTTGAGCGCGGCTCCTAGTGCGCTACAGCCGTTGGCTACTTGAGCGCGGCCCCTAGTGCGCTACCGCCGTTGTCTACTTGAGCGCGGCTCCTAGTGCGCTACCGCCGTTGGCTACTTGAGCGCGCCCGCGAGCGCCTTGTGGAGCTTGGAGTGCAAGCCGTCGTTGGCGGCCAAGACCTGGGCGTCACACACCGCCAGGCTGCGCCCGCGGTAGTCGGTCACGAACCCGCCCGCCTCGCGCACCAGCAGGCATCCCGCCGCGGTGTCCCATGAAGCGAGCCCGCTCTCCCAGAACCCGTCGAAGCGCCCCGCGGCGACCCACGCCAGGTCGAGCGAGGCCGCACCGAAGCGGCGGATCCCGGCGACCTGCGGGCCGATCTCGGCGTAGATCTTGCCCCATTCGCTGAAATCGCCGTGCTCGCCCTGGCCATACGGTATTCCCGTGGCGATCAGCGCGTCCGAGAGATGCTTGCGGCTCGAAACCCGCAGCCGCTTGTCCTGAAGCCAAGCGCCGCGGGTCTTCTCGGCCCAGAAGGTCTCGTCGGTGACCGGCTGATAGACCACGCCCGCGACCACGTCGCCCCAGCCCGACCCATCGAGCTTGGGTTCCTGCGCCGCGATCGAGATCGCGAAGTGCGGGATGCCGTGCAGGAAGTTGCTGGTGCCGTCGAGCGGGTCGATAATCCACCGCGGCTTGCCGGGATCGCCCTCGATCACGCCGCCTTCTTCCAATACGAAGCCCCAATCGGGGCGCGCATGGAGCAGCTCGTCGTAGATCGTGCGTTCGGAGATCTGGTCGGCCTTGGATACAAAGTCCATGGGCCCCTTGCGGCTGACCTGGAGGTGTTCGACCTCGCCAAAGTCGCGCCGCAGCTTGCCGCCCGCCTTGCGTGCGGCTTTCTCCATCATGCGGACGAGGCCCGAGACGAGCGCCATCTCAGTCCACCGCCACGCGGATCGAACGGGCAGAGACTTCGACATCGCCCCAACCGCTCGACAGGGCGACGTGGTCGCCCTTGCATTCAGCCGACGTGATCCGGCTGAGATCGCCCGCCGCGCCCGGCTTGGCCTTGGCAAGGCGCAAATCGGTAATGTCGGCGAAGCGGATGAAACCCGGACGAAAGCAGCCCGGCTTACCATCATTCGGCGCGGAATAACTGGGGTGACCGGGTTCGAGCGCGTAATCGAACTCCAGCGTCAGCGACTCATCGTCATAGATCACGTTCATCAGGTAGCTGTTGGGAAAATCGATCCCCTTGAGCTTGTCTTCGACGCCCATCTTACGAAACCTTGCCGACGTAAGTACGCTCGTACACGTCGACCACGATCCGGGTGCCGGCACCGATGTGCGGCGGGACCATCACCCGCACCCCGTTGTCGAGGATCGCGGGCTTGTAGCTGGAGCTGGCGGTCTGCCCTTTCACCACCGCGTCGGCCTCGACGATGGTCGCCTCGACCTGGTCGGGCAGCGCGACCGAGATCGGCTTTTCGTCCCACAGTTCGAGGCTGACCGACATCCCGTCCTGCAGGAACGCCGCGGCATCCCCCAGCAGGTCGGCCGGCAGGTTGATCTGTTCGAAGGTGTCCTGGTCCATGAACACCAGGGCATCGCCGTCGGTGTAGAGGTACTGGTATTCCTTCTGGTCGAGCCGCACGCGCGTGATCGTGTCGGCGCTGCGAAAGCGGACGTTGGTCTTGCGCCCGTCCTGCAGGTTCTTCATTTCGACCTGCATGTAGGCGCCGCCCTTGCCCGGCTGGGTGTGCTGGATCTTGGCGACCTTCCAGATGCCGCGCTCATATTCGAGGATATTGCCGGGACGGATGTCCACGCCGGAAATTTTCATGATGGAAAGAGCCTTCCTGGATAGGAGCCGCGCTACTCACGAATGGGCGCGCGATGCGCGGCGCGCCTTAGCCGCGATGGCGTTCGCGGGCAAGGCGGGTGGAACCGACTGGCGCCCGATGCTAGGGGAGCGCCGATGACCCGCGCCGTTGCCCTCGCCGCCCTCATGCTCGCTTCGGCCGCTTTTCCAGCGCTGGCGGAAGGGCGGCTCGGCACGCTGCCGATCGGGCGCTACTTGTGCGAGCTGCCCGGAGACGCCGCGGGCGCCGCCTCGCGGCCGGTGGCCAGCGAGTGGTTCGATATCGTAAACGCCTCGAGCTACCTGTCGGCGGGCGGCGAGGGAACGTACCTGCTCACTGGCGAAACCGTGGTGTTCACCCGCGGGCCCATGCGCGGCGCTGCATTCGAGCGGACCGGCGCCAGAGCGCTGCGCCGGGTCGACCTTTCGGGCCCGCTCGCCAAGCTGCGCTGCGTGCGGACTGGGCGGGTGAGCGGCTTAGGGTCCAGACCCATAACTGGCAATGGCCGAGATCGCGTGGAGAGGGCCACTGGCAAGGAGCGCAGCGTAGTCGCGTAGCATTCGCTACGCGCAAGCAAGCGACGTAGCCAGCGGCCCTCTCCACGCGACCCCGCAGGGGCGAGCGGCTTTTGGCCCAGGGCTGCGTCGTTTGTCGGTCACGATGCGCTGCATCGCTTACCTCCTCGCTCCTGGCCCTGAACCAAAATCCGCTCCGTCGCGGCCGTTGCCAGTTATGGGTCTGGACCCTAGTTGCCGGCGAGCAACGGGTAGGGATTGATCGCGGTCGAAGGTTCCCACCACTTGGCGTCGCGGGTGGTGCGCATGATCGCGAAATGGAGGTGCGGCCCGGCCGCGCTGGCGTTGCCCGTGATGCCCACTTCGCCGAGCCGCTGGCCGGCGGTCACCGACTGCCCTTCGGCCAGCCCCGTCGCATAGTCCTTGAGGTGCGCGTAGTAGTAGATCGTCTGCCCGTCACCCGACCGGACATAGGCCGTCTTGCCGCCGGCGTTCGAATAGAACAGCTTTTCGACCTTGCCGCTGGCTGCCGACAGCACCGGGGTTCCCTCGGGCGCCATTATGTCGAGCGCCTCGTGTAGCCGCGAGCCGCCGCCGCGCTTGTCAGTGAAGGTATCGGTCAGGTCCTGCGGCCGCTTGCCCGCGACCGGGATCGTCAGGCGCCCGGTTTCCGCCACCGTCGGCACGGTGTGGCCGGCCGTATCGAGAATCGGCTTGGGGGCGGCGCTCTCAGGCGAGCCGAGTTCCTTGGCCGGTTTGGATGCAGGCGCGGCCGCAGTGGCGAAATGGCCTACCGTGCCCGCGCGCTGCATGATCGTGCCGCCGGCGACGATCCACACCGCCGAAGTCAGAGTGGCGGTGACGACGATCGTCAGCAGGCGGTCGAGCAATAGCATCGAAGCATTATGCCTCGAAGATGACCTTAGTGCCAGCGCGGACCATCTGCGCCAGGCGCGCGGCATCCCAGTTGGTCAAGCGTACGCACCCATGCGATTGCGTGCGGCCGATGGTCTGCGGCTCGGGCGTTCCGTGGATACCGTAATGTTCCTTGCTGAGATCGATCCACACCACGCCGACCGGGCCGTTGGGGCCTGGAGGCAATTGCTGCTTCTCATCGCCGTCGGGCACGTCCCAGAACAATTCGGGATTGTAGGCGAAGGGCGGGTTTTTTGCGACGCCGTTGACCTTCCAGTTGCCGAGCGGAAGCGGGTCTTTGCTTGATCCCGACGACACGGTGAACAGCGCCACCAGCCGCCCGGTCGGGTCGTAGGCCTTGAGCGTGCTGTCGCTCTTGCTGACGACGACGCGGTCGATCCTGGGCTGATCTGTACCCACGCCCAAACTTTGTAGCGTCTGCTGCCAGTCGGGATCGTCGACCGCGCCGGGCGCGATGCGGTCGGCGCCGATGTTAGGGACGCGGATCAACTGTCCGGCGGCGAAGGTCGAGGGCATCGGGGCCGTGTCGGGCGCGCCTGGGCCGCCCGACGCGCTGGCTGTGGGGCTCGGCCTCGCTGTGGCGGACGTGGATTGCGTTGGAGCAGAGGTCTCGCCCACCCCGTCCTTCATGCCTGCCGGCCGGCCGCCGGGATTGAGCATCTTGAGCACGTCGGCGGTGGTGTGGAACCGCTCCGCGAGCTTCTCGTCGAGACTCTGGTAGGCGAGCCGCTCCAGCTTTGCCTGATCGGGCGCGTCGTCGGGCGTGCGCGCATATTCGAGCGTGCCCCAGTCCTCGGGGATGCGCACCACGCGGGTGGCGGGGATCGCCTTCCAGTCGGCGAGCTTGGCCTTTGTCGGCTCGTCGAGCTTGCCGGATACGTCGAGTTCGTTCGCCTCCTGGAAGCCCTCGAGCGCGTTCTCGGTCGAGAGGCCCATCTTGCCGTCGATCACTCCGGGCCCGAAGCCCTGGCGGTCGAGCACGACCTGCGCCTGCATCACCGGGCGCTCCTCGCTGTCGGGGATGTCCGGGACCTCGCTCGCCACGTCGCCACCGTCCTGCGACATCATCGTATCGGCGAGGTTCTCGGTCGTGGCATTGGCGGTCTTGTCGGCGGTGTCGCCCGCGCCGTCGCGGTCGGTGCCGTTGAACCCGCACGCGGCCAAAGACAGCATTGGCGCCAGCAACGAGGCGGCGATCAGGTAGTGGCGCATCGGTGTCCCTTATCCAGCGGGACGCGACCCGCCCCTTCGCCAAGGACAACCGGCGGCCGCCGAAAAGTATCCGTGCGATCAGCCCTTGCGGTGCGGGGCCGCGGCGATCGCCGCGTTGAACGCGCGCACGGCGGCTGCCTCGCCTGTCCCGGCCCCCGCGCCTGGATTGGCGCCTGCCCCGGCCCACGAGCCGGGGTCCCACACCGCGGCGGAGACGGCGATGAAATCGGCCCCCGCGGTCACCAGCGAGCCGCAATTGGTTGGGGTGATCCCGCCGATGGCGACGCACGGCAGCTCGACCATCATCTGCCACCAGGTCAGCAGGTCTAGTTCGGGGCGATGCTCGCCAGGCTTGGTGATGCTTGGAAAGAACGCGCCGAACGCCACGTAGTCGGCGCCGTCCTCACCCGCCTGCAGAGCCAGGTCGCGGCTGGCGTGGCAGGTGACGCCGATCTGCACCTCGCGCCCGAGCAGGTCGCGCGCCTCGCGCACGTCGCCGTCTGACTGGCCGAGATGGACCCCGTCCGCGCCCAGCCGCTTCGCCAGCCCGACGTCGTCGTTGACGATAAACGCACAGTCGTGCGCCGCGCAAATCGCTTGCAGCGGTTCGGCAAGCGCGGCCGCTTCGTGCTGATCCACGCCCTTCACCCGGAACTGGAACGCCGCCACGGGCCCGGCGGCCAGCGCGCGTTCGAGCCGGTCGGGAAAGGCGCCGCCGACGTCAAGCGGTGAGATAAGGTAGAGTTGGCAAGCTGGCATGGCGGAACAGGTAGCGGCCATTCAGGCAACCGCAAGCGGTCCCGGCGCGTTATCGCTTGTATGAGAACGCTTGTCGCCCTCCTGGCCTCTGCTGTCAGTGCCGCCTGCGCGGTGGCGCCGAGCCCCGACAGCACCCCGCCGCAGCCGCAGGGCTATGCCGTACCCCTCGGCGTGACCGTGCGCGTCGGTGATCTCGTGCTGACGCCGAGGAAGCTGATCGAAGACAGCCGCTGCCCGATGAACGCGCGCTGCGTGTGGGCGGGCCGCGTGGTCGTCACCACCCGCATTGCCGGCGACGGCTGGGCGGACACCGCCGAGATCACCCTCGGCGAACCGTTCGGTACGCACGGCAAGGTGGTCGCGCTTGTCGACGTGCGGCCTCCGAAGACGACGCAAAGCGAACTTCAGGACGCTGATTATCGCTTCGTCTACGAGCCGCGCTGATCAGCTCACGCTGGCGGCGTGTATCTGATCGATCGCAGCGCCAAGCCTGTCGTCAAACTCGTTGTCGCTCTGTTGATGCCGCAGGTCCTGCAACAGCCCGCGGCTGAAGCTGGCGACCATGCCTTGGTTGGCGCTGAGCTTCTTACACGCCTCTTCGGTCGAGTAGCCGCCCGACAGCGCGACGACGCGCAGGACCTTGGGATGGCCGATCAGCGGCTGGTAGAGGTTCGCCTCGACCGGGATCGACAGCTTGAGCATGACCTGCTGGCCTTCGGGCAACGCGCCCAACCCTTCGAGGATCGTCTCGAGCAGTACCTTCTCGCCTTCGGTGCGGTCGGCGGCATGGATGTCGTATTCGGGCTCGAGCATCGGCACGAGGCCGGCGGCGAGGATGCGCGCCCCTTCGGCGAACTGCTGGTGGACCACCGCCTTGATGCCGGCGGTGTTGTTGGCCTTGATCACGCTGCGCATCTTGGTGCCGAACAGGCCCTTGGTCTTGGCGCGGGCAAGCAGGTTTTCCAGGTCGGGCATCGGCTTCATCAGCTGGACACCATGCGCTTCGTCCTCCAGCCCCTTGTCGACCTTGAGGAACGGAACCACCCCGCGTTCGGCGAGGCGTTCGGGGACTGGCTTGCCGCCGCTCATCCCATCCATGGTCTTTTCGAACAGGATCGCACCCAAAACCTTGCCGCCCCCGAAGCAATTGGCCTCGATAATGCGGCTGCGCATCGCGTGGATCGCGGCGAACATCTCGTCGTCGCCGGTCCACGACCCGTCCTCGATCCCATATCCCTGGAGCGCCTTGGGAGTCGATCCGCCCGACTGGTCGAGCGCGGCGATGAACCCCTGCCCGGTGGCGATGCGGCGGGTCATGTCCTCGGTGTTCATACGGGTTCCCTGTACGATTGAACTTGGTCGCTAGGTGCGCTTGCCGACCTTGCGGATGATGCCGGTGAAGGTGAAGACCGGCTTGCCGTCGGCGGTGATCGTGCCGCGCACGAACACCGTCTTCCCGCCCGCGCGAGTGACCTCGCCCCGCGCTTCCATCCACTGGCCGACACGCGACGCGTCGAGAAAATCGCAGCCCATCTGCAGCGTGACCGCGAAGTTGTCCTTCAACTCGGCACGAGCGATCGAGAACAGCGCGAAATCGGCGAACGTCATCAGACAGCCGCCGTGCATGAACCCGCCGCCGTTCATGTGCTTCTGCTCGGCGCGAAAGGCGCAGACCACTTCGCCCTTCTCATCGGTACGATAGAAGAACGGCCCGGCTCGGGTTTCGAACGCATCGTGCGCCCAGTTGAGCCAGCCGGCGAACTCGCCGTCCGCAACTTCGGTCGGGCCGCGCGGACTCGGGGTGACGGCAGCTTCTTCGCTCATATCCGCAGCGCCTTCACACCGGGCAGTTCGCGCCCTTCCATCCATTCGAGGAACGCGCCGCCCGCGGTCGAGATGTAGGTGAACCGGTCCGCCACGCCGGCCTGGTTGAGCGCCGCCACCGTGTCGCCCCCGCCGGCGACCGACACCAGGCTGCCATCCTGCGTCAACGCCGCCGCGGTCTTAGCCAGCGCAACCGTGGCGGCATCGAAGGGTGGCGTCTCGAAGGCCCCGAGCGGTCCGTTCCACACCAGCGTGCGGCACGTCTTGAGCACGTCCGCCAGCGCTTCCACCGCCGCCGGGCCGATGTCGAGGATCATCTCGTCGGCAGCGACCTCATGGACATTGCAAGTCCGCAAGCTGGGCGGATTGGCGGCGAATTCGCGTGCGACCACGACGTCATAGGGCAGGTGCACCGTGCAGCCGGCGCGATCGGCGGCCTCCATGATCGCGGTGGCGGTGGCGGCGAGATCGTGTTCGCACAGCGACTTGCCGACATCGACACCGCGCGCGGCAAGAAACGTGTTGGCCATCCCGCCGCCGATGATCAGGTGCTGGACCTTGGTCACTAGGTGCTCGAGCACCGCCAGCTTGCTCGACACCTTGGCTCCGCCTACCACTGCCGCGACCGGCGTTTCGGGAGTGCCGAGCGCGGCGTCGAGCGCCTTCAATTCCTTTTCCATCGCCCGCCCGGCATAGGCGGGGAGCAGATGCGCCAGCCCCTCGGTGCTGGCGTGCGCGCGATGCGCGGCGGAGAACGCGTCGTTGACGTAAAAATCGCCGTGCGCCGCGATCCCACGGGCGAATTCGGGATCGTTGGCCTCTTCGCCGGGCCAGAAGCGCACGTTATCGAGCAGGCCGATATCGCCATCCCGCAGGATGCCGATCGACTGTTCGAGCACCGGGCCCATGACCTCGGGGATGAACATGATCTCGCGCCCCAGCACACGCTCGGCGTCGCCCTGCACCATGCTGGTCGACATGGTCGAGAACCGCCTGCCCTCGGGCCGCCCGAAGTGCGCCAGCAGCAGCACCTTGGCGCCCGCGTCGGCGAGTTCGAGGATCGTCGGCGCGCTCGCCTCGATCCGGGTGAGGTCGCTCGCCCGGCCCTCGTTCATCGGCAGGTTGAGATCGACCCGCACGAGCGCGACCTTGCCGGTGAGGTCGGCGGGCAGGTCGTCGAGCGTCTTGAACTGTCCCGCCATAGTTCAGCGTGCCCCAATCAAGCGCTTGATTGACATGCTTTTGCTCACAGGAACCTGGCCATAACCCCGGCGGTGTCGATCATGCGGTTGGAAAAGCCCCACTCGTTATCGTACCAGCTGACGACCCGCGCGAGCTTGCTTTCGAGCACTGCTGTTTCCAGCGAATCGACCGTAGAAGACGCCGGGTAGTGGTTGAAATCGCTCGAAACCAGCGGTTGGTCGGTATAGTCGAGCACGCCCTTCATCGGCCCGTCGGCCGCCGCCTTGAGCGCGGCGTTGATCTCCTCGACCGAAGTGTCGCGGCCGGGCACGAACACCAGGTCGATCATCGACACGTTGGGGGTCGGCACCCGGACCGAACTGCCGTCCAATTTCCCTTTCAGTTCAGGCAGTACCAGCCCGACCGCGCGCGCCGCACCGGTGGTGGTCGGGATCATGTTCTGCGCCCCGCCGCGCGCCCGGCGCAGGTCCGAATGGATCTGGTCGAGCATGCGCTGATCATTGGTATAGCTGTGGATCGTGGTCATGAAACCGCGCTCGATACCCATGGCGTCGTTGAGTACCTTGGCGACCGGGGCGAGGCAGTTGGTAGTGCAACTGGCGTTCGACACGATCACATCGTCGGCGGCCAGTTTGTCCTGATTGACGCCGAACACGATCGTCTTGGTCACGCCGGTCGCGGGCGCCGAGATCAACACGCGCCTGGCACCGGCGGCGAGATGCGGCCGGCTGGCTTCATCCGACTGGAAAAAGCCCGTGCATTCAAGCACCAGGTCGACACCGTTGGCCTTGTGCGGCAGCTTGCCGGGGTCGCGTTCGGCGGTCACGCGGATGTGGCGGCCGCCCACCACCAGATCGTTGCCGTCGGTCTCGACCGTGCCGGGGAAGCGCCCGTGGGTGCTGTCGAAGCCGAACAGCAGCGCGTTGGACTTGGTGTCGGCCAGATCGTTGATCGACACCAGTTCGAGATCGTGATCGGTCCGCTCGAGGATGGCGCGCGCGACGAGCCGTCCGATGCGTCCGAAACCGTTGATCGCAACCTTGGTCGCCATGTAACAAGCTCCTGCTAAATTCCGAGTTTTGCTTTGATTTTTGGAACGATGGCGTCCGCGGTGAAGCCGAACTTCGCGTAGAGCTGTTCCGCCGGGGCCGAGGCGCCGAAACGGTCGAGCCCGATCTGCAGGCCGTCGCTGCCGGTGTAGCGTTCCCAGCCCATCGTCACCCCCGCCTCGATCGAGACTTTGAACGCGCCGGCGGGGAGGAGGCCGGCCTTGTAGGTGTCGCCCTGCGATTCGAACAGTTCCATGCAAGGCATTGAAATCACGTCCACGCCAATGCCTATCGCTTCCAGCGCCTCGGCGGTCGCGACGGCGACCTCGACTTCCGAACCGGTGGCGATCAGGATGACCATGCGCGCGGCCTTGGCGGCGCGCAGGCGATAACCACCCTTGGCCGAGAGGTTGCCCCCTTCGGTCCGCAGCTGCGGCAGGTTCTGCCGGCTCAGCGCGAGTACCGACGGCGTGTTGTGCGCCGCCAACGCCAGTGCCCAGCACTCCGCTGTCTCCACGACGTCGCACGGGCGAAAAACGTTGAGGTTGGGGATCAGCCGCAAGCTCATTAGCTGTTCGACGGGCTGGTGGGTCGGCCCGTCCTCGCCCAGCCCGATGCTGTCGTGGGTGAACACGTAGATCGCGCGGGTCTGCTGCAGCGCGCTGAGGCGCACGGCGTTGCGGCAGTAGTCACTGAAGATAAGGAACGTGCCCCCGTAGGGGATCACCCCGCCGTGGAGCGCCATGCCGTTCATCGCGCAGGCCATGCCGAACTCACGGATGCCGTAGTAGAGATAGCGCCCGGCGTAATCGCCGGAGGTTAGCGGCCCGGTCGCCCTGGTCTTGGTGTTGTTCGATCCGGTGAGGTCGGCCGAACCGCCGATCATCGCCGGGATCGCCGCGGTCAGCACTTCGAGCGCCATTTCGCTCGCTTTGCGGGTAGCGACCTTCTTCGGTTCGGCCAACAGGCCCGCGATGTAGTCGCCGAGCGGGTCGCCCGCGGGCAGCTTGCCCGCCATGCGCGCGGCAAATTCCGCCGCCTTGCTCGAAGCGTCGAGCCGCGCCTGCCACTCGGACCGCGCCTTTGCGCCGCGCCCGGCGGTCGCGCGCCAATCGGCGGCGACCTCGTCCGGAACCTCGAACGGCGCGTGGCCCCAGCCGAGCGCCTCGCGGGCCGCCGCAATCTCGTCGGCGCCGAGCGGCGCGCCGTGAACGGCATGACTGCCCGCCTTGTTCGGCGCACCCTTGCCGATCACCGTGCGGCATTCGACCAGCACCGGCTTGTCGCCCAGCGCGGCCGCCGTGCCTAGCGCGCGGTCGATGTCGGCAAAGTCGTGCCCGTCGCACGCCAGCACGTGCCACCCGGCGGCGCGGTAGCGCGCGGGAATGTCCTCGCTGGTCGACAGCGAGGTCGCCCCGTCGATAGTGATCGCGTTGGCATCCCACAGCACCTTGAGCCGCCCGAGCTTCAGATGCCCGGCGAGCCCGATTGCCTCATGGTTGACGCCTTCCATCAAGCAGCCGTCGCCCGCGATCACCCAAGTGTGGTGGTCGACCAGCGCGTCGCCATATGCGGCGTTGAGGTGCCGTTCGGCAATTCCCATGCCCACCGCCATCGCCAGGCCCTGCCCCAGCGGCCCGGTGGTGCACTCGACCCCGTCGAGCAGGAAGTTTTCCGGATGGCCGGCACAAGGGCTGTTGAGCTGGCGGAAGTCGGCGATCTCCCGCATCGTCGGGTGGGTGTAGCCCGACAGGTGCAGCAAGCTGTAGATCAGCATCGAGCCGTGGCCCGCGCTCAGCACGAAACGGTCGCGGTCGGCCCAGTCGGGCGCCTTGGGATCGAAGCGGAGATATTTCGACCACAGCACCGTAGCCACGTCGGCCATGCCCATCGGCATTCCCGGGTGGCCCGAGTTGGCCGCCTGAACCGCGTCCATCGACAGCGCGCGAATGGCGTTGGCCATCGGCGCCAGGCGGGCGGGGTCGAGTGTCATCTCGGCGGGGCTCCAACAGCTCGGCGATTCGGGCGCGCGCACCCCTTTGCGGACGGGTCCGGCGAGGTCAAGGCGAGCGCCCGGCCCGTCCCCGGCGCGGCTCTGAAGGCCAGTTATCAACAGGGCTGCGCAACCCTTTGCACGAGCGGCGGAATGATAGTAAATCGCGACGCATGACGGGGGATCGGACCGAAGCGGCCGTGCAGCGGATCGAGGCCGCGCTCACGCGTATCGCCGCCGCAGCGGACCGTCCTCGGGTTGCGCAGGCGGCCGGGCAAGCTGCCGTGCCCCCATCGGTCTCCGCGCTGGTCGAACGGCACGAGAGCTTGCGCGAAACCGTGACCCAGGCGATCGGCGAGCTTGATGAGCTGATCAGCGAGTTCGAGCAATGAGCGAAGTCGCGCTCCCCATCGGTGGCCGCACCTACCGCGTGGCCTGCGCCGCGGGCGAGGAGGAGCGGGTCACGCGGCTTGGTGCGGCGGTCAGCGACAAGCTCGCCGCGATGGGCAATCTGTCCGGGCACGAAGCGCAGAACCTGCTGTTCGCCGCGCTGCTGCTGGCCGACGAAGTGCACGAAGGGCGCGACACGGTCGCCAAGGCCGGCGACGAGATCGCCGCCGCGCGGCGCGAGGCGGACAGCGCCGGGAACGAGACCGCGCCGCTCAAGGACAAACTCGCCGAACTGGAGGCCGAATTGTCGCGTCTTCAGAGCGCCGAGCAAGGCGCGGCGGACGAACTCGCCTCCGCCCAGGCCCGCCATACCGAATTCACATCGCGGATCGAGGAGCTTCAATCCGCCGGGGAAACCCACCGCGCACAGTTCGAGGAACTTCAGCACGAGCGCGACGAACTCGCCGCGCGGTCGCCTGCGAGCGCCGCGGATGGCGCTGGTTCGCCCGCTGTCGAACTCGCCCCGGCGCTCGAGCGGCTGGCCGAAATGCTCGAGCAATGTGCCGACAAGCTTGAGACTACGGCCCCAAGCGCCTAGGTAGGTGTCGGCGGGACTGCCCGGTACGAGCCACTTCGAAAATCCCTGGGGCTATAATCACATCCTGGGGGCTGTCCCTGCCCTGGCTATCGGGTTCGTCCCGGGAACCGGGGCATATGGTTCCCACCTGACGTCCAGCGTCAGAGGATTTTGAGGCAAACGGCCCATGGTGGTTCCGCCACTGCCACGTTACCGACGCCGCGATGCCTGACGATACGACAGATGCCAAAAAGTCGCTGCGCAAGTCGCTGCGCGCCGAGCGCCGCCGCCATGTCGCCGCGCTGCCAGATGCAACCCGCGGTCTGCTGTTCCGGGTGCCACCCGCGCCGCTCGCTGCGCTGATCCGCGCCGGCGCCAGCGTGGGTCTTTATCGCGCCACACGGGAGGAAGCGCCCGCTGCCGCCTATGCCCGTCATTTCAGCGAAGCGGGCCACGCGATCACTCTGCCCCGCTTTGCGGACCGTGACGCGCCGATGGAGTTCGCACTTCATTCCGATCCGTTCGGCGAGAGCGACCTCGAAACCGGCCCGCTCGGCTTGCTCCAGCCGCTGGCCGAGGCGGAGGTGGCCGTGCCTGACGTGCTGATCGTCCCCCTAATCGGCTTTACGGCCGGCGGGCATCGGTTGGGCCAGGGCGGCGGGCATTACGACCGCTGGCTCGCCGCGCATCCGGCCGTGATCGCAATCGGCCTGGGGTGGGATTGCCAGTTGGTGGACAGCCTTCCGCACGAGGTCCACGACCGTCCGTTGGCGGCGGTGGTCACTCCAACCCGCCTTTACGGACCCTTCGTATGAGGACCGAGCCAACCTTGCGTATCCCGCTCGGCGTGCTCGCGCTGCTGGTCGCATTGGGCGCCTACGCCGCGGCGATCGCGCACTACCTGCCCGGCCTGATCGGCGATTGGCCAACTCTCACGCAAGGCGCGGTCTATCTCGTGTTGGGGCTGATCTGGCTGTTGCCGCTCAAGCGCTTCCTGATCTGGATGGAGACCGGAAACTGGCATTGAAGGCCCCAAGTGGCGCGAGTGACGGGACTTGAACCCGCGACCTCCGGCGTGACAGGCCGGCACTCTAACCAACTGAGCTACACCCGCGCATCTGGGGTTCGCACCGCTTGGGAGCAGCGCCCCTAGGGCGTCGCTACAGGGCTGTCAACCGCGTGGCCGGAGGCTCAGCGCGCACCCCGCGATGCACCGAAAATTAACCATCTCGGGCCATTTTGCCCCTGCCCCGTTCGCGGGGCTTGGGGGGATTTCTGGGCATGCGTTGGAAGCTCGGATTGGGCGCAGTGCTGGGGCTAGCCGCGAATGCGGCAGCGGCCGGCGAGGCGGTCGACATCGGCCGCGCGGTTTATGTCGAGCGCAGCGAAGCGGGCGCACGCGCGCTCGAACCGGCGACCACACTGCGCAAGGGCGACAAGGTCGTGCTGGTGCTCGAATGGCGTGCAAATGAGGCCGCACGCGGCTTCACCGTGCAGAGCGCCGTGCCGCGCCCGCTCGCGTTCCAGCGCGCCGGCAGCGATGCGGTCGAAGTGTCGACTGACAACGGCAGCAACTGGGGACGGCTGGGGAGTTTGCGGCACGGCGACCGGGTGGCCTCGGCCGAGGATGTCACCCACCTGCGCCTGCGGGTGCCCTCGCGTGCCAGGGCCGGCCGGATGGCCTACAGCGCGATCATGCGCTGACACCCCGCGCTCAACACTTCTCGTACTTCCAGTTGCGCTTCTTGCCTTCGGCGAGCCATTCAACCGTCTGCGCGATCCGCTTGGCGCGCGTCTCGTCACGCTTGGCCTCGGTGATCCATTCGAGATATTCGCGCCGGTGCGACGGGGCGAAATGATCGAAGGCGGCCTGGGCCTCGGCCCGGACCGCGAGCGCCTCGGCAAAATCGACCGGCATCGCGATGGCCGCCTTGGGAGCCGGCTTCGGGCGTTTGGTCGCGGCGCTTCCCTGCGCTGCCACGCGATCGGCGGCGGCGCGGATGCTGGCGATCAGCTCGCTCTCAGGCGGAATATCGGCGAGCTTCGCGATCTTGCCGTACCCGCCCATTCCATCTCCAGCCTGCCCGCCCTGCCGGCCTTCACCATGGATCACGAACGCGCAGTGCGCCTTGAACGCGCTCATTCCGGCGACGTTTTTTCCGCCGACCATAAAGTGCGGCATCGACCATTTGATGCCCTCCTCCGCCTCAAGCAACGCCTCGTGCACGACCTTGCGCAAGTGCATCAGGATCGGCTGCGCGAACGGAGCGGCCTTGGCGATGTAGGCGTCGATGCGCGGGTCGGTGGTCATAAGGGCAGTCTAACAATCCTCCGCGTTTTCGCGAAGCGCGAATGGCGAGGATTTAGTTTACCAGGAGCAGCGCCGGCATTTCGATCAGCTTCTTCACCGCTTGGACGAAGCTGGCCGCATCCCACCCATCGACCACGCGGTGGTCGCAGCTGATCGACACGTTCATCAGCTTGCGCTTCTCGATCCGCTCGCCGCCCACCCCGTCGGGCACGAACATCGGCCGCTCGACAATGCGGTTGGGGCCGATGATCGCCACTTCGGGCCGGTTGATCACCGGGGTGGTCGCGACACCGCCAAGCGCGCCGAGCGAGGTGATGGTCAGCGTCGAACCGCTGAGCTCGCTCGACTTGGCCGAACCATCGCGCGCGACTTCGGCCAGGCGGCGGATCTCGGCGGCGAGTTGCCACAGGTTCTTGGCCTGCGCGTCGCGGATCACCGGGACCATCAGGCCGCCGTCGGTCTGCGTCGCCATGCCGAGGTGCACCGCGCCGTGGCGGGTGACCACGCCCGGCCCCGAACCATCGCCGTCATCGAAGCGCGCGTTGATCATTGGGAATTGCGGCACGGTCTTGCAGATCGCGGCGATCAGCAGCGGCAGCATGGTCAGCTTGGGCTTCTCGCCTCGACCGCCGTTGAGCTGTTCGCGCAGACGCTCGAGCTCGGTGACGTCGCACTCCTCGACGTAGGTGAAATGCGGGATGTTGCGTTTGGCCGCGGCCATGTTCTCGGCGATGCGGCGGCGCAGGCCGATGATTTTGATCGTCTCGTCGGCACGAGTGGGACCCGCGCGTGCATGACCGCTCGCCGAACCGTACGAGATGAACGCGTCGAGATCGGCATGGCGGACGCGCCCTTCTTCGCCGGGGCGGACGTGCGACAAATCGATACCGAGCTGTTGTGCTCGCTGGCGCACGGCGGGGGTCGCCAGAAACTTGGAAAGCGAAGGCGCGGGAGCGGGCTTGGGCTCGGGCACCGGCTTGACGGGTTCGACGGCAATATCGTCGGCATCCCCAGCGTCGGGATTTTCGACCTCGATACGCTGCTGGATCGCTTGCGCTTTCGGCGCGGGCGCGCTTTCGACCGGCGCGGGCTCGTCGTCGGACCTTTCGCCTTCGGTCTCGATCACCACCAGCATCGAGCCGATCGCGATCACGTCGCCGACCTCGCCCGCCACTTCGAGCACGGTGCCCGCCACCGGGCTTTCCATCTCCACGGTCGCCTTGTCGGTCATCATGTCGGCGATCTGTTGGTCTTCCTCGACCCGGTCGCCCGGCTTGACGTGGAAGGCGACGATCTCGGCCTCGGCGATGCCTTCGCCGATGTCGGGCAGCTTGAATGTGAAACGGCCCATCTTACGCTTCCAGTATCTTGTCGATCGCCTCGCCGATACGGACGGGTCCCGGGAAATAGGCCCATTCGAGGCTGTGCGGATAGGGGGTATCGAAGCCGGTCACGCGCTCGACCGGCGCCTCGAGGTGATAGAAGCAGCGCTCGGTCACCAGCGCGCTGAGTTCGGCGCCGAAGCCGCTGGTGCGGGTCGCTTCGTGGACCACCAGGCAGCGGCCCGTCTTTTCCACCGAGGCCTCGATCGCGGCGATGTCGAGCGGCACCAGCGTCCGCAAGTCGATGATCTCGGCATCCACGCCCTTTTCCGCGGCGACCGCGGCAGTGACGTGGACCATCGTCCCATAGCACAGGATGGTCAGCGCATCGCCCTCGCGCACGGTGCGCGCCTTGCCAAGCGGGATGCTGTAATATCCCTCCGGCACGCGGCTGTCGGGGTGCTTCTTCCACGGTTCGACCGGCTTGTCGTAGTAACCGCTGAACGGGCCGTTGTAGATCCGCTTGGGCTCGAAGAAGACCACCGGATCATTGTCCTCGATCGCGGCGATCAGCAGGCCTTTGGCGTCATACGGCGTGCTGGGGATCACCGTCTTGATTCCCGAGACATGAGTGAACAGCGCCTCGGGGCTTTGGCTGTGGGTCTGGCCGCCGAAGATACCGCCACCGAACGGGCTGCGCACAGTCATCGGCGCGATGAATTCGCCAGCCGAGCGGTAGCGCAGCCGCGCCGCCTCGCTGATCAGCTGGTCGAGCCCCGGGTAGATGTAGTCGGCGAACTGGATTTCGGGCACCGGACGCAGGCCATACGCGCCCATCCCCACGGCGGCGCCGATAATCCCGCATTCCGAGATCGGCGTGTCGAACACGCGGTTTCGCCCATGCTTTTCCTGGAGGCCAGCGGTGGCGCGGAACACACCGCCGAAATAGCCGACATCCTCGCCCATGATCACCACGGTGGGGTCGCGGCTGAGCATGATGTCGAGCGCGTCGTTGATCGCCTCGATCATATTGATGTTGCGATGCGGAGCCTCGGCGAGGCCGACCGGTTGCTCCTTCTGCATGGTCATACGCCGGCTCCGCCAAAACCTTCGTCATCCCCGCGCAGGCGGGGATCCATCTTCGGCGGGCAGGACGACACGAGCGGCGGGAGATAGGTTCCCCCGTTCGCGGGAAAGACGGAACTGAGTGTGAAGCAAATCACGCCTTCGCCTCCGGCCACTTGATTTCCCTTTCACGGATCGCCTGCGCTGCCTGTTCTTCCAGATGCCATGGCAGTTCCTCGAACACGTCCTCGAACATCGTATGGAACGGGTGGTGCATGCCGTGGCCGAGGATGCCGTTTTTCTCGGCCTCCTTGGTCGCGGCCTTAACCTGTTCGGCACACTCTAGGTCGAGCTTTTCCTGCTTGGTCTCGTCCCATTCACCGAGGTGGATCAGGTGATTCTTCAGCCGCATGATCGGGTCGCCGAGCGGCCATTCCTCGCGCTCCTGCGCGCTACGGTACTGGCCCGGATCGTCGGAGGTCGAATGGCCTTCGGCGCGGTAGCTGAAATGTTCGATCAGCGTCGGCCCACCGTTGGCGCGGGCGCGATTGGCGGCCCACTGCTCGGCCGCATAGACCGCCAGAGCATCGTTGCCATCGACCCGCAACGAAGCGATGCCGTAGCCGATCCCGCGCGCGGCAAATGTCGCGCGCTCGCCACCGGCGAAGCCCGAGAAGCTGGAAATCGCCCACTGGTTGTTGACCACGTTGAGGATCACCGGCGCGTTGTAGACCGTGGCAAACAGGCAGGCGGCGTGGAAATCCCCTTCGGCGGTGCTGCCCTCGCCCACCCAGGTCGCGGCGATACGGCTGTCGCCGCGCATTGCGCTGGCCATGGCCCAGCCGACCGCCTGCGGGGTCTGCGTGGCGAGGTTGCCGCTGATGGTGAAGAAGCTGTGCGCTCGGCTCGAATACATGATCGGTAGCTGGCGGCCCTTCAGCTTGTCGCCGCGGTTCGAATAAATCTGGTTGATCATTTCGACCAGCGGATAGCCGCGCGCGATCAGGATGCCCTGCTGACGGTAGCTGGGGAACACCATGTCGTCGGCTGCGAGCGCCATCCCGGCGGCGACGCTGGTCGCCTCCTCGCCGGTGCACTTCATGTAGAAGCTGGTCTTGCCCTGGCGCTGGCCGCGGTACATCCGCTCGTCGAACGCGCGGGTCAGCGCCATCGTCCGCAGCATCGTGCGCAGAGTGTCGGGATCGAGCCGGGGGTCCCACGGACCGTGCGCGGCGTTGTCATCGCCCAGCACGCGGATCAGGTCGTTGGCGAGCGCGGCAGTGTCGGCGGGCGCGCAGGCCTCGTCGGGGCGCGGCTGCGCGCCCGGCTGGCTGATCTTGAGGTCGGAGAAATCGACCGCGTCACCGGGGCGGTACTTTGGTTCGGGCACGTGGAATTTGAGCGCCGGCCGGTTGTGGCCAACCGCTTCCCCTTCCGTGAATGGTTGGGCATCAGCCTTCGCGGCCATCGCGCTCTCCCAGCGTCTGAAGCAATCTTATAAGACTGCGTTATTTTATTTCAAAGCGGGAGAGCGAGTCAAGCAGCGCCCCGTCAGACCGCCACCGGCGCCTTGAGCGCGCCGAGCGGCGAGTAGCCCGTCACCGCGAAATCCTCGATCCCATAGTCGAACATCGATGGGGGGCGCCGCACGATCTCAAGCTGCGGGCGGCCTTGCGGTTCCCGCGTCAATTGCTCCTCGATCAGCTCGGCGTGATTGAGATAGAGGTGCACGTCGCCGCCCATCCAGACGAATTCGCCCGGTTCCAGATCGCACTGCTGCGCGAGCATCCGCTGCAGCAGGGCGGCCGACCACAGGTTGAACGGCAGCCCTAGAGCAACGTCGCAGCTGCGTTGGTAGAGCAGGCCGTTGAGTATCGCTTTTTCGCCCCCTTCCCCACCCGAAACGTGAAACTGATAGGTCTTGTGGCACGGCGGCAGCGCCATGCGGTCGAGCTCGGCGACGTTCCAGCCTTCGATGATATGCCGCCGGCTGCCGGGATTGGTGCGCAGCGATTCGACCACCGCCGCGATCTGGTTGATCCCCTCGCCAGGCTCGTACAGCCCGTCGGCGCGGTAGCGATATGTCGGCCAGTCGATCCATTGCTTGCCGTAGACCGGGCCGAGATCGCCCCAACGCATGGCGAAGCTTTCGTCCTCGGCGATGCGCTGGATGAAAGCCGGGAGCGGCAGATCGTCACCGCTCTCGCGGACATAGCGCGCGTGCGGCCAATCGTCCCAGATGTGCACCCCTTGCAGCACCAGCGGGCGGATGTTGGTCGCGCCGGTGAGGAACCACAGCAATTCGCGGGTGGCGGTTTTCCAGTACACTCGCTTGGTCGTGATCAGCGGCATCGCGCCGTCCGCCAGGTCGAAGCGCAGGGTGGCACCGAACACCGAACGGGTGCCGATACCGGTGCGATCGACCCGCTCCGAACCTTCGCGCCAGATGCGCCGCATCAGGTCGAGATACGGGCGCTCGGGATGTTCGCCGACAGGAGAATCAGGGAGCGGAAAGGCGCTGGCCATGGTCCGGCCCTAGACCCTCAAAAGCCCGCTTGCCACCCTGCCTGCCCCTCCCTATAGGCCCGCTCCTGCCTCGCCGACCCGTCTCGACGGGCTGGCGGACGATCGGTCGGGGAATAGCTCAGCCTGGTAGAGCACTGTCTTCGGGAGGCAGGGGCCGGAGGTTCGAATCCTCTTTCCCCGACCAATTTTTCGCGGCCAACCAGGCCGCTCGGCGCATCGCCCGCATTGATCTCGATCCGCGCAAGGCGCACGCTTCGCGCCCGGTGGAGGCGGCCAGATGAAAATCACGTTTTACGGCCGGCTTGGCGATATCATCGGGCGCGAGATCGTCCTGGTTGTGCCTGCCGATGTCCTAACCGTGCGCGATCTGAGGAGGATGCTGGCCGGGCTTTACCCGCTGGCGGCCGAGGACCTGGACGGTCCGAAATTGCGCGCCTGCATCGGCGACACGATCGTGTCCGACGATTTCGCCCTCGTCCGCGTAGAGGCGGTCGAGTTTTTCCCGCCGCTGTCCGGAGGATGAGCGCGCGCATCCACACCCGGCTGGAGGACGGCGGGCTCGATGCCGCGCGGGAGTTCGCCGCGTTCCTGGTTGAAGCGGCGGAGGGCGGCGCGGTCGTCAGTTGCGTCGGCGTCGCGCGGCCTCGGACCCGGAACGGCATGGCGATTGAGCGCCTGTTTCTCGACCACCACCCGCGCTTGACCCAGAAGTCGCTCGAAACCATCGCCGTCGAAGCCGCCGCACGCTTCGAGGTATCGGCACTCCGGGTGGTCCATCGCTGCGGCGCGGTCGCGCCGGGCGCGGGAATCGTCTTTGTCGCGGCCGCCTCGGCGCACCGCCGGGCGGCGTTCGACGCGGCCGACTATCTGATGGACCGGCTCAAGACCGACGCGGTGTTCTGGAAGCGCGAGGACGCGGTTGACGGCGCGCATTGGATTGAGCCAACCGACGCCGACCGCGCCGATCGGGCGCGCTGGAGCGACGCATGAGCAAGCTCACCCATGTCGGCCCCGACGGACGCGCAGCGATGGTCGACGTATCGGACAAGGCTGCGACGCAGCGCATCGCGACCGCCGAGGGATTCCTGCGCTGTCTGCCATCGACGCTCGATCGGGTTCGCGGCGGAACCGCGCCCAAGGGGCCGGTCGTGCAGACCGCCGAGCTTGCCGGCATCATGGCCGCCAAGCGCACCGCCGAGCTGATCCCGCTGTGCCACCCGCTGCCCCTGAGCAAGGTCGCGGTGGCGATCACGCTCGACGACCGCTTGCCGGGCTTCCGCGTCGAGGCGGAGGTGCGGACCGTGGGCGTCACCGGGGTCGAGATGGAAGCGCTGACCGCGGTGTCGATCGCCTGCCTCACCCTGTTCGACATGCTCAAGGCGATCGACCGGACGATGACCATCGGCGGCATCGCGGTCACCGCCAAGACCGGGGGCAAGTCCGGTTCCTGGACAACGGACCCGGAGCCGAAGTGATCACCTTCGGCGAAGCGGTAACACTGACCGCCGCGCTCGCCCGGCCGCTGGGGCGCGAGCAGGTGGCGCTGGCCGAGGCGCACGGGCGCGTGCTGGCCGCCCCGGTGATCGCGCGGATCGCGTCGCCTCGGGCCGATGTCTCGACGATGGACGGGTACGCCGTGCGCGACGCCGACCTCGCCGCGCTTCCCGCGCGGCTGCGGATCGTCGGGCAATCTTTTCCCGGCGCTGACCACGCCTGCGCGCTCGAGCCGGGGGAATGCGTCCGCATCTTCACCGGAGCGCCCGTTCCGCCCGGAGCGGACCGGGTGGTGATCCAGGAAAACGTCCGGCGTGACGGCGAAATCGCGGTGTTCGAGACGCCGCCGAGCACGGTGCGCTTCATCCGCCACACCGCATCCGACTTCGCCGTGGGGGACGAGCTGCTGCCCGCCGGCGTGCGGCTGGGGCCGCGTCAGCTGGTCGCCGCCGGGGCTGCCGATGTCGGCACGCTGTCCGTCTGGCGCCTGCCCCGCATCGTGGTGCTGAGCACCGGCGACGAGCTGGCCGAGCCCGGTACCGCCCGCGATCAAACCGGGCGTATACCCGACAGCATCTCGGCAGGTGTCGCCGCACTGGCGGAGGAATACGGGGCCCAGGTGATCCGCCAGGCGACCCTGGGCGACGACCTTGCCGAATTGGAGCGCGCCGCCGACCTCGCGCTGCGCGAGGCGGACGTGGTCGTCGTCACCGGCGGCGCATCGGTCGGTGAGCGCGATTTCGCGCAGGCGATGTTCGCCGGCCACGGGCTGGAACCGGTCTTCACGGAAGTGGCGATAAAGCCGGGCAAGCCGGTCTGGCTCGCCCGCTCGGGGAGCCGGATCGTGCTCGGCCTGCCCGGCAACCCCACCTCGGCCATGGTCACCGCGCGGCTGTTCCTGGCGCCGCTTGTCACCGGCCTGGCAGGGCGCGATCCTGCCGCGACGCTCCGTTGGCGGCAAATGTGCCTCGCCGGTCCGGTCGGTCCGGTTGGGGATCGCGAGACATTTGCACGGGGCGTGGCGGAAGCGGGCGCGGTGCGCCTGCTGCCGAACCAGGACTCGGGGGTGCAGAAGGCGCTGGCGGAATGCGGCCTTCTCGTCCGATTGAGGGCGGGAGCACCGGCAATAGCCGCCGGAGAAAGCGTCGACGTGCTCGATTTCTGACCCGATCCGCTCCGCCTCAGGGCCGGAAGCTGATCGAATCGATCCGCCATTCCTCGCATTCCTCACACGCGATCTTGCTTGCGTCGAACTTCGCCTCGGGCCGCGCGCCGACCACTTCGGCGCGGATGTAACGGCCCGTTTCGCGCAGCAGCACCTTCTTCGCGCCGGGGAACTTGGCTTTTAGCGCCTTGGCCAGCGCCGCGGCCTCCCGCGACAGCTTGTCTTCACCGAGTTCGCGCGGTGCGCCGTCGACCAGTTCGGCGGTGGCGATCTTGAGCGCGCGCCAACCATCCCACATGATCCCCAGCGAGATCACCGCGGCGGCGAGCGCATCGGCCCACCACAGGCCGAAGCCGAGCCCCGCGACTCCCACGAAGCCGGCCGCTCCAGTCTGCCAGTTGGCCTTGTTCATCTGCGCATCGGTGTGGAGCAGTTCGTCGCGCAGCCGCCTGGCGAGCGGCAGCTCCATGCGCCCGATAATAAACGGAGGGATGCAGGCATAGGCTTGCGCCGCCAGCATGAACCAGCCGAGCCACACGTCGCGGCCCCAGATCCGCACTGTGCCGATGGTGACGTGTTCCTGCGCGATCAACGCGGTGACCGCGTCCTTGAACAGGAACAGTCCCGCCGCCGCCAGCGCCACCGCGGCGACCAGGAAGCCGAGCCCGTTGACCCGGTCGTATCCGTAGTGGAACCGGCCGTCGGGTCCGCGCCGTTCGAAGCGCTCGCCGATCAGAAACGCGATCGGCGGTATCAGGCCGAGAATGTCTTCGATCCACGCGGTTCGCATCGCCTGGCTCGACCCCATCGCCGCGCCGAGCACGGCGACGTACGTCATCGTCCAGAAAATGTTCCATTTTTCCAGCCGTACCGCGGCCATCATGTCCTTGCGGATCGCGGGCGGATGACCTTTGCGTTCGCTCACCGGGCGGCGTCCATGTCGCGCACCGCCTTTTCGAGCACGCCGATCCAGCGGTTTTCGCCATTGGCGGCGACCGGCGCCAGCCCGATCCGCCGATCACCCACGGTGCGGCTGGCGATCGGCTCGATCACCGCGACCGAGTCGAGCCACGGTGTATCCTCGGCGAACTCGCCGATCACCAAGTCGAGATCGCCCGCCTCGAGCGCGGCCAGTTGCCGCTCGGCCGGGCCGAAGGTGGCCCGCACCTTGGCCCCGGTCGCAGCTTCGATACGGGCGAGATAGTTCTGCGTAGCCCTCTCGTCGGCCGGCGCGATCTCCGTCAGCCCGACCCGGACGACCCCATTCTTCTCGACAGACTCGAAAGTCCCCTCGATATCGCGCGGGTAGGGGCCGCACGCGGAAAGAAGCAGCAAAGCGAAGGGCAGCAGGGCGCGCATGCGAGAGGTAACGCGCTTCACCGTGGGTCTGTGCCCTTACCCGCCGCGGAGCAGCTGCACGCCCCAGTCGCGCTCGAACAAATAGAGCAGGATCCGCGCCGCTTCGCCGCGCGCGCTGGCCAGCCCGCCGTCGCGCTCCATCAGCAGCCGCGCGTCGTCGTGCGCCAGCGGCAGCAGTCGCTGGATCTGGTCGAGGTCGGCCACCCGGAACGGGGTGTCGCCCGACTGGCGCGTGCCGAGCAGTTCGCCTCCGCCGCGCAGGCGCAGGTCTTCTTCGGCGAGCCGGAAGCCGTCCTGCGTCTCGCGCATCAGCGCCAGGCGTTCCTTGCCGGTCTCGCTCAGCGTCTCGCCGCGCAGGAGCACGCAGACCGATTTCTTGTCACCGCGGCCCACCCGGCCGCGCAACTGGTGGAGCTGCGCGAGACCGAAGCGCTCGGCCTGCTCGATCACCATCAGCGTGGCGTTGGGGACGTCGATTCCGACCTCGATCACCGTCGTCGCGACCAGCAGTTTCGCGTCGCCTCGTGCAAACCGTGCCATGGCGGCGTCCTTGAGCTCTGGGCGCAACTGGCCGTGGACCAGCGCGACCTCCTCGCCAAAGCGTTCCTTGAGCGCCGCGTAGCGCGCCTCGGCCGCGACGATGTCCTCGTTTTCGAGTTCGTGCACCATTGGGCAAACCCAATAGGCCTGCGCTCCCGCCTCGAGCTGGGCTGCGAGCCGGTCGATCACCTGTCCGATCCGCTCGGCGGCGATCACCACCGTGTCGATCGCCTGCCGACCCGGGGGCATCTCGTCGAGCCGGCTGACATCCATCTCGCCGTACTGCGCCAGCGTCAGCGTGCGCGGAATGGGGGTGGCGGTCATCGCGAGCGTGTGCGGCGCAACCCGCGCCTTGCTCGCCAGCATCAGCCGCTGCGAGACCCCGAAGCGGTGCTGCTCGTCGATCACCACCAGTCCGAGGTTGCGATAGGCGACGGTGTCCTGGAAGATCGCGTGGGTGCCGACGACCAGCTGGATGGAGCCGTCCTGCAACCCCATCAGGATCGATTCGCGCGCCCTCCCCTTGTCCCGGCCTGTCAGCAGCGCGATTTCCACCCCGGTGGGCGCCAGTATCCGCCGCAGTGTGTCGAAATGCTGGCGCGCGAGGATTTCGGTCGGCGCAAGCAGCGCCGCCTGCGCCCCGCCCTCGACCGCGACCAACATCGCTTCCAGCGCCACCACGGTCTTGCCCGAGCCGACGTCACCCTGCAGCAGGCGCAGCATCGGCACATCCTGCCTCAGATCACCCTCGATCTCGCCGATCGAGCGCTGCTGCGCCCCGGTCAGCGGGAACGGCAACGCCAGCTTGCCCCGCAAATTGCCGTCGCCCGTTAGCGCCTGCCCGCGCCGCCGGCGGTTGTCCGCCCGCACCAGCATCAGCGCCAGACTGTTCGCGAGCAGCTCGTCGTATGCCAGCCGGTCGCGCGCCGCGGGGTGCTCGCGTTTGTGCGCCAGCCGCAGCGCGTCGGCCCACTCGGGCCATTTGGCCCGGTCGAACTGGCCGGGCTCGATCCACTCGGGTAATTCGGGCAGCCGCGCCAGCGCCTGCACAGTGAGCCCGGCGACTTTGGGTTGGGTCAGCCCTTCGGAGAGGCGATAGACCGGCTCGTTGAGAGTCGCGAGCAGCCCGCCGCTCTCCTCCGCGACGTGGTCGGGATGCACGATCTGGAGCATCTGGCCGTACTGGTCGAGCCGCCCCGCGACCCAGCGCCGCTCGCCGACCGGCAATTGCTTCTTGGCGCTATAACTCGCCTTGCCGAAGTAGGTCAGCGAACAGGCGTTACCGACCGCGTCCTGCGTCATGACATTGTACGGCCCGCGCCCCGAGCGGCTCGCGCGGTGCTCCAGGACGGTCAGGGGAACGACGATCTGTTCGCCAACGCTCGCCTGGTCGAGATGCTCGACCGCTCGCCGGTTCACGAACCGCTCGGGCAGATGGTAGGCGAGGTCGCGCACCCGGGCGAGGCCAAGCTTGTCGAGCGGCTTCTTGACCTTGGGCCCCACCCCTTCGAGCGTCTCGGCCTCGACAAACAGGGGGTTGAGAACGTCTGGACGCATGGCGCGCTTAAATCAACTTGCGGCCCTCGCGTCACCCCCGGCGCGCAAGATTGATGTTTGTTGGTGGCGGAACGAGTCGGCGGGTTGGCAGGTTTTAGCCGACAGATGATCCGAATGGGTGGAGACTACTGATGGCCGACGAAACATACGCCGACGCGATTGCCTTGCTCAAGGCGGACCACCGCAAGGTGGAAAGGTTGTTCGAACAGTTCAGCAAGACAAATGAAGACCGCCGCAAGCGCGATCTTGCGGCGCAAATCTGCACCGAGCTCAAGATTCATGCGACAATCGAGGAAGAGATCTTCTACCCGCCGTTCGAAGGCAAGATCGACGAGGACCTGTGGAAGGAAGCCTATGTCGAGCATGACGGCGCCAAGGTGCTGATCAACGACATCGTCGCCAACTGCGAGGAAGACGAGTTCTTCGAGTCCAAGGTAACCGTGCTGTGCGAGGAGATCACGCACCACGTCGAGGAAGAGGAAAAGCCCGGCGAAGGCTATTTCTACCAGGCGCGCCAGACCGATGTGGACCTGGTCGCGCTGCGCGACGCGATGCTCGCGCGCAAGGAAGCGCTCACGGCGCAGGCCGAAGCAGGCGGATTGCCTCCGGCCCAGCCGACCGTGGTCAACGTGCCCGCGTGACGCACTGACGATGGGGCGCTAGGGGGCCGGCATGAACCCGGCCCCCGTCCCTTTGGCCCCCGTCCCTTTGGACCCACGCCTCGCGCGCGCCAAATTCCGCGCATGGCATCGCGGCACGCGCGAGGCGGATTACCTGATCGGCGGGTTCTTCGACCGCTACCACGCCGGCTGGGGCGAAGTGGAAACCGCGTGGTTCGAAGCTCTGCTCGAGCATGACGACGTCGATGTGATGGCGTGGGCCCTGTGCGCCCAGCCAGTCCCCGATGATCTGGCGGGCCCTCAGATGGAAGCGATGCAGCGGCTCGATTACGTCGAGGCGCCGTAAAACCGATTGCTCTCGCGGACGTTCGCCCTATCTGAACGCTTCCAGGCCCAGCCCGCTCGAATTTCCCCGAGCGGGTATCCGCGCGTGCCCGCAAGACAGGACCCGATGCCCGACCTCCACACGATCCTGAACGCCGCTGCGCCGCTTACTCTGGCCTCGATCCCGCGCGGGAGCCAGCCGCTGGTCATGGCCGACCTCGCGCGGGCCGCAAAGGGCCGGGCGGTGTTCGTCGCGCCCGACGAGGCGGCGATGCGCGGGGTGGCCGATGCGGCCCAGTACTTCGCGCCCGAACTGGAAGTGATCGAGTTTCCCGCGTGGGACTGCCTGCCCTATGATCGCGCAAGCCCCGCGCTGCCGGTCAGCGCCCGGCGCCTGGCCGCGCTCCATCGGCTGCAAACCAGCACGGCCGGAAGCCAGCTGCTGGTCACCACGGTCAACGCGCTGCTCCAGCGCACGCTCACCCCGTTCCGGGTGCGCGAGGCGGTGCGCGAGCTGAAGCCAGGCCTGTCGATCGAGCGCGAAACGCTGATTGGCGTGCTCCAGCGCCAAGGCTATGCGCGGACCGATACCGTGATCGACCACGGCGAGTTCGCGGTGCGCGGGTCGATCTTCGATGTCTTCCCCTCGGGGATCGAGTCCGGGCTGCGGCTCGATTTCTTCGGTGACGACCTTGAATCGCTGCGGCTGTTCGATCCCACCACGCAGATGACCACCGGCACGCTCGAGCGGCACCTGCTGATCCCGGCGAGCGAGGCGCTGCTCGACGACGACACGATCCTGCGCTTCCGCACCCGCTATCGCGAGCTGTTCGGCGCCAACGCAACGCAGGACCCGCTCTACCAGGCGATCAGCGACGGCCGGCGCCTGGCGGGCATGGAGCATTGGCTGCCGCTGTTCGAGGACCGCCTGGCAACGCTGTTCGACCATTTGGCGGACGGCGACCTGATGGTAATCGACAACGCCGCGCTCAGCGCCGCCGACGAGCGCCTGGGAGACATCGCCGACTACCACCGCCAGCGCGAGGCCGGGACCTACCGCCCGCTGCCCGAAGACGCGCTGTACCTGACCAGCGACGAATTCGCCGCCGCGTTGAAGGACCGCCCGGTCCACCGCGCGTCGATCTTCGCCGAGCCCGAGAGCGCCGGCACGATCGACTTCGGCTTCCACTCGGGCCGCGATTTCGCCCCCGAACGCGCGCGCGGAGACAATGTCTACGCCGCCGCCGCCGACCACCTCAAGGCTGCGGCCAAGGCCGGCAAGCGGCCGTTGCTGGCCATGTATTCCAAGGGCAGCCGCGCGCGAATCGCCTCGATCGTGGGCGAGGCGGGCGCGCCGCTGGAGCTGGCCGAGAGCTGGCAGGAGGCGCTCGGGCTTGCGGCGAAAGGCAAGCCGGTCGCCCTGGTCCTCCCGCTCGAAGCCGGCTTCGCCAACGACCAGATCGACCTGATCACCGAGGCCGATGTGCTCGGCGACCGGCTGGTCCGGCGCAAGAAACGCCGCAAGAGCGCCGATGCGTTCCTGGCCGAGCTGCAGGCGCTCAACGCCGGCGACCTGGTGGTCCACATCGATCACGGCATCGGCAAATACCTCGGGCTCGAAGCGATCCCGGTTGGCAAGTCGAAGCACGACTGCGTGATGCTGGCATACCACGGGGGCGACAAGCTCTACGTGCCGGTCGAGAACCTCGAGGTATTGAGCCGCTACGGCTCGAGCGAGGACCTGGTCGCGCTCGACAGGCTGGGCGGCGAAGCGTGGCAGCGGCGGCGCTCGCGCCTCAAGGAGCGCATCCGCGAGATCGCCCACGAATTGCTCCGCACCGCCGCCGCACGCGCGCTGCGCCAGGCCGCGGTGATCAAGCCCGAGGAGGCCAGCTTCAACCAGTTCGTCGACCGCTTCCCGTGGGAGGAAACGGACGATCAGGACCGCGCTATCGATGAAGTGCTGCAAGATCTCGCCAGCGGGCGGCCGATGGACCGGCTGGTGTGCGGCGATGTCGGCTTCGGCAAGACCGAGGTGGCGCTGCGCGCCTCCTTCGCCACCGCGATGACCGGGCGGCAGGTCGCGATCGTCGCCCCGACCACGCTGCTCGCCCGCCAGCATTTCGAGAATTTCTCCGCGCGCTTTTCCGGCTTCCCGCTCAAGCTCGGACGGCTCAGCCGGCTGGTTCCGGCCAAGGAGATGAGCGACACCCGCGAAGGGCTCGAAACGGGCCAGGTCGACGTCGTCGTCGGCACCCACGCGATCCTGTCGAAAAACACCCGGTTCAAGAACCTGGGACTGGTGATCGTCGACGAGGAGCAGCGCTTCGGCGTCACTCACAAGGAAAAATTGAAGCAGCTACGCGCCGATGTCCACGTGCTCACGCTCACCGCGACGCCGATCCCGCGCACCCTGCAGATGGCGATGTCGGGCCTGCGCGAGCTGTCGACCATCCAGACGCCTCCGGTCGACCGCCTCGCGGTGCGGACTTACGTGATGGAATGGGACGACATGGTCATGCGCGAGGCGCTGCTGCGCGAGCATCATCGTGGCGGCCAGAGCTTCATCGTCGTGCCGCGCATCAAGGACATGCCCGAGGTCGACGAATGGCTGCGCAAGTACGTGCCCGAGATCAAGGCGATCAGCGCGCACGGCCAGATGTCCCCGACCGAGGTCGAGGAACGGATGAGCGCCTTCTATGACGGGCGCTATGAAGTGCTGCTGTCGACCACGATCGTCGAGAGCGGGCTCGACATTCCGAGCGCCAACACGATCGTGATCCACCGCGCCGACCGCTTCGGCCTGGCCCAGCTCTACCAGCTGCGCGGGCGCGTCGGCCGCTCGAAGCGGCGCGCCTACGCCTACCTCACCACGCTCAAGGACACAGCGCTGAACGCGGTCGCCGAAAAGCGGCTAAAGGTCCTGGGCGATCTCGATTCGCTGGGCGCCGGTTTCCAGCTCGCCAGCCACGATCTCGACATCCGCGGCGCCGGCAACCTGCTCGGCGACGAGCAGTCGGGCCATATCCGCGAGGTCGGGTTCGAACTTTACCAATCGATGCTCGAGGACGCGATCCTGCTCGCCAAGGCGGGTGAAGGCGGGATCGGGCGCGAAGCCGGGCCGAGCCCGCAGATCACGGTCGACGCGCCGATCATGATCCCGGAGGAATACGTACCCGACCTGGCGGTGCGCATGGCCCTCTACCGCCGTCTCAACGACGCGGGCGACCAAGGCGAGATCGAGGCGCTCGCGGCCGAGATGATCGACCGCTTCGGCCCCTTGCCTCCCGCGACCACCAACCTAGTCAAGCTGATCGAGATCAAGCACCTCGCGATCCTGGCCAATATCGCCAAGATCGATGTCGGCGCGCGCGGCACGCTGGTGACATTCCACAAGAACGATTTCCCCGATCCCGCCGGACTGATCGCGTGGGTCGAGCGAGTCGGCGGCGATGCGAAGCTGCGGCCCGACATGAAGCTCGCCGTGGGGCGCGCGTGGGGCGATCCACAGAGCCGGCTGAACGGGCTCCTTCAGTTGACCAGGGGATTGAGCGGGATCGTTCGGCGCAAGAACGGCCAAAAGATCGCGGCCTAAATCGCCGCCGGCAATGAATAGAGCGTGGGTGTTGGCGATTCGCCGTTAACCACGTCACTCCTCAAAGCCAGGCACCCGGGCTGGCTCCCAGAATCAAAAAGCCCCGGATTAACCGGGGCTTTTCAATCAGTTCGGAGACCTTAGCGGCTACCGTACCAATCGAGGAAATATTCCCAAACAGACATGACGCGCTCCCTGTTGCAGCAGTTGCCTCAACAAGGATAGTTAACAGATCGTAAATGCTTTGCAAGTGATTAAGCAGCGATCGTGTTTGCGCGTATCCTCTCAACTAGGTCGGCCATCGCAATCGGACGGGCGAAGAAATAGCCTTGCGCCGCGTCGCAACCCATGTCGCGCAGCAGGCTCACTACTTCCTGGGTCTCCACACCTTCGGCCACCGCGGTGCGGCCGAGCGAATGGATCATCTCGATCGAAGTGCGAACCAGGGCGCGGTCTTCGTTCGACAGATCCATGCCAGTCACGAAGCTGCGGTCGATCTTGACTTCGTCGGCCGGAATCCGGCGCAGGTAGTGCAGCGAGGCATGGCCGATGCCGAAGTCGTCGACCGACAGCTTGACGCCGAGCCGCTTGAGCCCGGCGAAGTTGGCGGCGATCGCCTGATCGTTTTCGATGGGCGCGGTCTCGGTAATCTCGAGGACGACGTTGGCGGCGGGAAAGCGGTAGGCGGCGAGCAGATGCTCGACCTGGTCGACGAACATTGGGTCGCGCAGGTCGAGCGCCGAAATGTTGATCGCGATTTTGAACGCCGGGTTCACGGCCAGCGCGCTGCGCGCCTGGCTCAAGGCCCGATTGAGGACGAAGCGGGTGATCATGTCGACCCGGTTGTGCTCCTCGGCGATGGTGACAACCTGCGACGGCTCGATCATCCCGCGCGTCGGGTGGTTCCACCGGAGCAGCGCCTCGGCGCCAATAATCGTGTTGTTCGCGAGCGAGACCTTGGGCTGATAGAGTACGTTGACATCATCATTGCGGATGGCGTTTTCGAGCTCGGACAAAATCTGCAGCCGCCACACCCGCTCTTCGACACGGCGCGGCTCGCCGACCAGATAGATGCGCCCCGAATGCGCGGCGTCCTCGGCGCACTGGATCGCGCTCTCGGTCCGTTCGCGCAAGGGGGCGTGATGATCGACGTCCGCGCCGATCGACGAGGCCACGTCGGGCGCCTGCGCGCCGACCGAGATGCTTGTGCTGAAAAGGGCATGAAGCCCGCGCAGGTGATCTTCGAGATCCTGCCGCGGCAGGCGCGGCTGAAGCCAGACGAAGGTGTCCTTTTCGAAACTGAATTCCCCGCCCGATACTGTCGCCCGGAGCATTATCTGCGCCTTGGCCAGTAGTTCCTCGACCTGGTCGGGGGTCAGGCTGGCGCTGATCGTGGCGAAATTGCGGATTTTGAGCGCGATGACGTCCCTGCCTTCGTCGACTTGCGCCTTGTGCATCGCATCGATGGTTTGAATGTCGGTCGAACCACGGTAAGTCGCGCGGGCAAGGCGGTTGAGGCGGGTCGCACCGATCAGCAGGCAGACCATCGCCGCCATGACGTCGAGGTTGACCGCGGCGAAGTCGAGCGCGAACGGCACCAGCAGCAAGGCCCCGCCCGTCGCCAGCGCCGCGCGTGTCGAAGGGCGGCGCCTACGTGTCTGACTCCAAAGGAACACGCAGACCGCAAGGAACGCGGGCAGCCAGCCCAGGTCGGCCGGATAGCCCTTGCGCAGGGTATCGGCGCCCATGACATGCAGCAACGCACCGTGCATGCGCCTGCCGAACGGAATGTTGTGAAAATCGGACGAGGTGCGGCTCGACGGGGCGACAACGATGTCCTTGCCTGCCGCCACACCCGCGCCGACCTTCCCGTTCAGTACGTCGATGTAGCTGACGGTCGGGATGGTCTTGTGATCGATCGCCCAATCAACCCGGTATCGGCCTCCCGGTCGGTCGAGATTGGCCAGCTTGGCGGAGATCGACAGCCGTTCTCGACCCAAAATCTCCCAGCTTGTCGGGAATACGGTCGACAGCCCGAACGGGCCTTCCCACCCGGCGAGCGTCAGAATCTCCGCCTTCGAGCGGAACCGCGGATGCGGCAAGAGTTCGAACGACGACCCATCGGACTGCGGGACGTCGGGCGCCGCGCCGATGAACACCCGCCCGCGGTGCCGTTCGAACGCATCGATCAGCTTCTGGTCGTCTTCCACCCGGGTGGCATCGGCATAGGCGCGGTCGAAGAAAATGCGGGTAGCGCCCGCTGCGAACAACCGTTCGACCACCACCGCATCGTCGGCACGGTTCGGGTCGTTGACGCCCAGTGCGTTGAGCGAGCGATCGTCGACGAACACCACCATCGCCGACTGCGAGGCGGGTCGCGCGCGTGCCTGGGCGCGGATCGCGCGATACGCGTCTTCGAGCGGGAGGTAGAGTTCGATCGCCCCCGTGACCAGGCTGATCGCGATCGCCCATAGCGCGATCCGGTTGCGCGCGTTCCGCGCCTTCACCGGTGCAACCTCGCCAGTGCGCTTTCCGCTCAAGCGAGCGCGCAGCCGGTCGAGCGCGACGTGCCAGCCGCGCGTGTGGGGATGATGCAAAATTGCGTCCATTGGCAGCAGGCGCGCGCCCCGTCCTCGGTGATCGACCCTTTTTCTCGGGGGTCACCCTAGGCGGCGAATGACAAAGATTTCGTAACCATAACCGCGGGTGAAACCGTAAAAGCCCCTAGGGGCGCGGCAATCGCCGGTAACGCATGGTTCTAGCTGGCGGTGGCGGCGGTGGCGCCGGGCGCCTCTTTCTGCACCAGCGCGTAGGCCTTCTGGTACCATTCGCTGCCCGGATAATTGGCGCCGAGCACGGCGGCATATTTGACCGCCTCGCTCGGGACGCCGAGCGCGAGGTTGGTTTCGGTCAGCCGGTAAAGCGCCTCGGGCGCGTGGCTGGTGGTCTGGAAGTTCTCGACCACGTTCTGGAAGCGGATCTGCGCGGCAAGCCAGCTACCGGCGCGCTCGTAGTAACGGCCGATCTCCATCTCTTTGCCGGCGAGATGGTCCTCGACCAGGTCGAGCTTGAGCTTGGCGTCGCTGGCATACGAGGTCGCGGGGTAGCGGCGGACCAGCTCCTGCAGCGCGGTGCGGGTCTGCTCGGTGACCTTCTGGTCGCGGGTGACGTCGCTGATCTGCTCGTAATAGCTCAGCGCGATCAGGTAATAGGCATAGGGCGCATCGCGGTTGCCCGGATGGATCGAGAGGAACCGCTGCGAGCTTTCGACCGACTTGTTGTAGTCCTTCGCCACATAATAGCTGAACGCGCTCAGCAGCTGCGCGCGGCGCGCCCATGGCGAATAGGGGTGCTGGCGCTCAACCTCGTCGAACAGCGCGGCGGCGACCGTCGGCTGGCCGCGGTCGAGCCGGTTCTTGGCCGCGGCGTAGAGCGATTCGACGTCGCGCGCGATATAGGCGGTGTCCTTGGGCCCGCCGCCGCCGGCGCAAGCCGACAGGGTGAGCGAGGCGCCGAGCACGGTGGCGGCGGCGATTGCCTTGAACGAAGCGCGCGGGGGTTTCTGCATGGTCCGCGCCTATAACCGCCGCCCGCGTGAACGCAAAGTGAAGTTGGCGGGCCCCTCCCCCGCTCGGCGCGCGGCAACAGCCACGCGAGGGTTAACCGCCCGCTAACCCCGCGCCGCTACTGCGGCCCGCAATAGGGGAGCGACCGATGCTGCGTAGTCTTTTCCGGGACACCACCGCCACCTCGGCGATCGAATACGCGATCATCGCGGCGATGATCTCGGTCGCCGCGATCGGCGCCTTCCTGGCGCTGGGCAACCAGTCGAGCGGGCAGATGGCGACCGTCAATACGGCGTACGAGAACGCCACCTGACCTCCCGCGCCGCTGTATGATGACCGGCGCCTTAATCCTGTCCTTTAGCGCCGCGGCAAGCATCGGCGGATAGACCACCTCCACCACGAGGGAGGGTTTCACGGTGCTCAAACGCCTGGCGAAGGACACGGCCGCGGCCACCGCGGTCGAATACGGACTGATCGTGGCGCTGGTCGCGCTCGGCTGCACCGCCGCGCTTCAGGCGAGCGGCAACAGCCTGTCGGGCGTGATGACCACCGCCACGAGCGCGATGGCGGGTAATTGATAACCTTTTTTCGCCCTCAAACGCCGGGCGGAGCGCGTCCGCGCTCCTAGGCTTCCTCGCATAAGCTCGGGCGGCCAGGGTCCCATCAAAGTAATACTTTGATGGGTGCCCCTTTCGGCCTTGCGGGTCTGCTAGTCGCAGCCCCGATTTTTTCCCCATTTTCCTACACGCGATTTTTCTGCTTCACCCTGGCCGGTTGACCCCCAGCCAGGAGCACCACCCCCATGACCCGCCGCAAGGACCCTACCGCCACCCGCACGCCCCTCGTGGAGATGGAGGCGGCCGGCCACCACCTCCCCCAGTTCGAGCCGGTGCCGCGCAAGTTCCGGCATGACGGGTGGACGCCCGACCGGCAGCGCGCGTTCATCGCCGCGCTCGCCGACACCGGCTCCGTCAAGCGCGCCTGTCGCCAGATCAACATGAGCCAGGAAGGCGCTTACTACCTGCGCCGCCAGGCCGGCGCGGAAGGCTTCCGCCGCGCGTGGGAATGCGCGCTCGATTTCGGCGTCCAGCGGCTGAAGGACGAGGCGTTCGACCGCGCGCTCAACGGCCAGCTCAGCCCGGTGTTCGTCGGCGGCAAGCTGAAAGGCTTCCGCCGCATCCGCAACGACCGGCTGCTGATGTTCTGCCTGCGGATGAACATGCGCGGCGAAGACGGCCGCCGCCTCTCCGCCAGCTACTTCGATCCGGGCGCCTTCCGCCTCAGCGGCAGCGATAGCCCCCTCCCCTTGAGGGAGGGGGTTGGGGGAGGGGGCGCGTCCTACACCATCCCCGCCCTCTCCCGCGCCGAGAAGGACGACATGAACGCCGCGATGATCGAGCACTTCGATCCGGTGGCCATGACCCTGCCCGAGATCGAGGCGATGCAAGCCAAGCTCGCCCAACTCGCCGCCCGCCACCGCGCCGAGGAAGACGGCCCGGTCGAAGGCGACATGGGTCCGGCCTTTTTCCCGCTGCGCGCCGACAAGGACTGGAAAGAGGCCGGCGAGCTGGAGGGCATCATCGACGCGGAGGACGAACTGGAGGAGTTCGACCCGGAGGAGGATTGTTGGCGGGATTTGAGCGAGCCCTAGGCCGGGGCGCAGCCCGGAGGCGACCGGCGCTCAAGTTTGCGCAGCAAGCGACACGTAAGGGGACGTTGCGCGCAGTGCGGACTCGACCCATCTGAGTTATGCTACAAATCATGCAATAACTCGGTGCGACGGCGTTCCTGTCCGCTTTTGCAACACCATAAGGCCGGAGGCGCGTAGTCAGACCACCCCACCAAAAATCGCGATGTGTATGGCTTGCGCGACATTCCGAACCCGGATCTTAGAAAAGATCGCGGTCCTATGTGTGTCGATAGTTCGGCTACTTATTCCCAGCTTCAGTGCGGCTTCCTTGCTCGACAGTCCTTGTCCGATTGCCGCCAACACCTGGCGTTCCCTTGCCGTAAGCGACTTAAGACGCGAAAGAGCATCGGCCATCCGAGCTTGCGCATGAATTTTCCGTTCGAGATCGCGCCAGATCGTTGCGGTTTCCACCGCTTGTTCAATGCCGCTCGAGTCAAGCATCTGCACGATCGCATCTGCCCTCTCCTTGGCGTTCGCAAAATTCGTGGATAGTTTACCTTCTGCTTCCTCCGGAGTTCGTCCTTCCTTGAAGAACCGGAGGATAGCGAGATCATTGTCGCTCAAGGAAAACAACCCGTCCATCATCGCCGATCGCTGGATCAGAGCGCGGCGCCTGGCTTCCGAGTTGATCGCATTCAGAAGAAAGACCTTCCCGTCAGGCCACAGGAAATAATCAACCGCACCGTTGCGCATTGCCCTAACCATTTTGGCCGTGTCGATCGAGGAATCGTAAGCCAAAAGCGCCTGTGTTTGCACTCTCGCGCGAAGAAGCGCACTAACCGCCGCGATTAGACCGCCCTCGTCAGCAACGAGTAGGACGCCTTCGCTCGGAAAGTGGTTAGCGAGTTCGTCAGTGTTTTCATAAGGAGCCACCACGTATCCCGCTACCGAGAGCCAATACGTGACCGTCGTACGCCGCCGGTCGTCAAGATCAACCAGGATTACCTTGCGTCGAGCAGTACCTTCGATGTCTCGGGGCGCTTCGGAGTGGTCTTCGGGTACAGTGTACCCGAAAGCAAGGTGTTCCAACTCAATCCCCTACCTTTGACCCTCTTCTTCGGAGTTCGCCAAGCATTCCGCCCGCCGAATGGATTTTGAACCCCCTCGTACGGTGCGCCCCGCTTGCTCGGAGCAGATAGGCCGGCGGTCATTTTTTTAATGCGAAAGCGGCCTGGGTCCGCAAATACGAAGGAGTTCCCGGCATCAGCTCCCGAAGTCTTGGTGGCGACCAAGCACGCTTTCCGGGCGTGCTCATTGCTTCCCCTTGATCCGCATGCCTGGGGATTTCGCCGGTCGGCGCGAGCTCCCCACACAGCGATTCAGAAAATTCACTATCTTCTCGTCTGAACGGCCCTTCTGTCACGGCACCCTCCTGCGAACCCAGCAAAGTTGCTGTCTATCAACGGGAATGCGACCATTTCGACCAGATTAATCTTGGCACAGTATCATACCGTAGCAGCCGTCATAGATGCCGCTAAACAACTGCAGTTGTTATGTTTTCCTCGACCGAGCTGCGTGTCGACTGCCAGAGCGGAACAATTAGCTTTACAGTATGTTACTCAGGGAAACCGCGCAGTTCTAAGTACCATCAGCCCAGTAAACTGGTAATGGGCTCCTCCGATCATCAAATTATCGATTTGTTAGAGAAAATTAAGACGATTGAGCGTGAATTGCAATTAAGCGACTCCGCCCGGCCGAATGGGTCCAGAAGATGAATATGCCAATTTCACGACAGGAGGCGGCGCTCGGCGCCGTGCTGGCCGATCCGAGTTCGGACGCGCACCGGTTCTCGCACGGTTGCTGCGTTATCTGGTGGAAATGACCGCCAAAGGCGAAGGAGCGACGCTCAAATCCTATTCCGTCGCCGTCGACGGCCTCGGCCGCGCGCCGGATGGCGACCCCGAGATTGATACTTACGCTCGCGTGCAAATCGGGCGGCTGAGAAAGACGTTAGATGCCTACTATGCGGGCCCAGGCCGCGCACACAGCCACCGATTGAAGATAGAACCAGGTTCCTATCAAGTTTGTCTGGTCCCAACGACTGACAACGGGGAGCACGAGACGGCCAGGAGGAGATACTTCTCACTTTCCCCGCGAGAGACTTGGGTCAAAGGTGCCGGTGCAGTGGCGGCCAGTTTAACGGCCTTGGTGATTTCCTCCTACGGGTTGGACAAGCGCGCAGAGGCTGTCGAGCAATGGCGCACCGGTGATTTCCCCATTGTGGCCGTAAATTCAAGCAGCAATTCAACGACATTGGCGAAACCAACCGAAGCCATTCGCCAGGAAGTTCTCCAGAAACTGGAGTTGCATGAGGGCGTGAGGATTGCGTATGATCATCCTCAATCGGCGGACTATCTGGTCAACATATCTGTCACCCAGGACGGTACTTCCAACATTGTCTCTCTGGTAGTCGTCCATCGATCGACGAACCGGATGATCTGGTCAGGCGATAGTGCTTCTCTCCCAGAGAATGACCCCGAAGGAGCCCTCGAAACGTTCCTGGCAAAAAGCACCTTCCGCCTGGCGCAGCCCACCGGCGTGATTCATGCCAATGAGCGTCGCCAAAATTATTCGTCCGACTCGCCATATGGGTGCTGGCTCCGGTTTACCGGCGACCTTCAGGACAACCACATGCTTGGGGATACTGACGTCGAAGACTGTGCCGGGGAGTGGTACGACGCCGCTCCTAATCACCCGGGCGCCGCTGCTATCCACGGATGGACCCTCGTCGACGGGTCGATCCGCACAACCAGTGAGCAGGCGCATAAAGCAGAACTGAGCCGGGCTATCGAGATCATGGAGCAGACGCGCCAAATCAACCCCGACTCCCCTCTGCTGCAAATATCCCTCATGCGGGCCTATTCGTTTGCAAACAATCGCCACGCAGCGCGAAGGGCCGGCAATGATGCCCTCAGCTTAAGCCCAGAGAATCTGGATGTAATGGGTGCTGTCGCGATATTCAGGATTTTCCAGGGGGAACAGGGCGGGGAGGCGTTGCTTGACGAGGCGATCGAACGTCATTTCAACCCCCCACCGTGGTATTACACCGGCAAGTTCGCTGCCGCGATGATGCAAAACGACATGGTCAACGCGAAAATTGCCTACTCTCACCTGAGTCACGTTCAGAAGAATGAGGACGCCCTCGTGGCATTGCTATCAGCCGCTTTGCTAGCGCGCTCCGGCAACCTTATCGATGCCCGCGACGCTTGGGATGGGGCCGGCAAAATCCAACCCGCCCTCCGTTTTGCTCCAACGACCTACCTAGATCGGCTACCGCTGGCACCGCAGATACGCACGCGGCTAAGACAATGGCTTGGGCCGCTTCTGGCTGACGCGAGTTCATGACAAGCGATCCGCTCTTGGCCCGAAAGGCGAAATACTCCGCTTACCTCTGATCAGCATCGGGGTGACTGCAAACTGTCGATGGAAAAATGTAAGCTCCTTCAACCAAGCTCCGTCGTCGGCAGGCTCGCCCGGGCTGAGGCCCGCCGGCCCCCGGCCGTGATTGCAGCCTCTCCTTCTAAGACTACGGTCGCTGCGACCTACGGTCGCCGCGCGATCCTCAGCTTAGGCGCGAGGCCGCATCACTCCTCCCCCATCCGCAACGCCGCGATAAACGCTTCCTGCGGGATCGAGACGTTGCCATACTCCCGCATCCGCGCCTTGCCCTTCTTCTGCTTGTCGAGCAGCTTCTTCTTGCGGCTGATGTCGCCGCCGTAGCATTTGGCGGTCACGTCCTTGCGCAGGGCGGCGATGGTCTCGCGCGCGATCACCTTGCCGCCGATCGCGGCCTGGATCGGGATCTTGAACAGGTGGCGGGGGATCAGGTCCTTCAGCCGTTCGCACATGCCGCGCCCGCGCGCCTCGGCCACCCCGCGGTGGACGATCAGCGATAGCGCGTCGACCGGCTCGTTGTTGACCAGGATGCTCATCTTGACCAGGTCGCCTTCGCGCAGGCCGATCTGTTCGTAATCGAACGAGGCATAGCCGCGCGAAATGGACTTCAGCCGGTCGTAGAAGTCGAACACCACCTCGTTCAGCGGCAGCTCGTAGACCACTTGCGCGCGGCCGCCCACATACGTCAGCTCGCGCTGGATGCCGCGCCGGTCCTGACACAGCTTGAGGATCGATCCGAGATATTCGTCCGGTGTGTAGACCGTCGCCTTGATCCACGGTTCCTCGATCGTCTCGATCCGGCTGGGATCGGGATAGTCGGCCGGGTTGTGCAGCAGGATTTCGCAGGCGTCGTCGGTGCGGCTGGCGCGCAGCTGAATTCGATAAACCACGCTGGGGGCGGTGGTGATGAGGTCGAGATCGTATTCGCGGGTCAACCGTTCCTGGATGATTTCCAGGTGCAGCAGGCCGAGGAAGCCGCAGCGGAAGCCGAAGCCGAGCGCCGCGCTGCTCTCCATCTCGAAGCTGAAGCTGGCGTCGTTCAATCGCAGGCGGCCGATCGATTCGCGCAGTTTTTCGAAGTCGGCGGCGTCGACCGGGAACAGGCCGCAGAACACCACCGGCTGGACTTCCTTGTAGCCGGCGAGCGCCTGCGTCGCCCCGCCCTTCACCGTGGTGATGGTGTCGCCGACGCGGGCCTGCTCGACCTCCTTGATCTGCGCGGTGATGAAGCCGATCTCGCCCGGGCCGAGCTCGGGCAGGTCGATGCGCTTGGGGGTGAAGGCGCCGACGCGGTCGATCAGGTGCTCGGTCTCGCCGGCCATGAACTTGATGCTGAGGCCCTTGCGGATGACCCCGTCGATCACCCGCACGAGGATGACCACGCCGAGGTAGGAATCGTACCAGCTGTCGACCAGCATGGCCTTCAATGGCGCGGCGCGGTCGCCGGTGGGGGGCGGGATGCGGGCGACGATCGCCTCGAGCACGTCGTCGATGCCGATGCCCGATTTGGCGCTGGTGAGCACCGCGTCGGACGCGTCGAGGCCGATGATGTCCTCGATCTCGTGGCGCACTTTTTCGGGGTCGGCGGCGGGGAGGTCGATCTTGTTGATGACGCTGACGATCGCGTGGTCGTGCTCGATCGATTGATATACGTTGGCGAGGGTTTGCGCCTCGACCCCCTGCGCCGCGTCGACCACCAGCAGCGCGCCCTCGCACGCGGCTAATGAGCGGCTAACCTCGTAGGCAAAGTCGACGTGGCCGGGGGTGTCCATCAGGTTGAGCGCGTAAGTCTCGCCGTTTTTGGCGGTGTAGTTCAGGCGCACCGTCTGGGCCTTGATGGTGATCCCCCGCTCGCGCTCGATATCCATGTTATCAAGCACTTGTTCGGTCATCTCACGGCTTGTGAGCCCCCCGGTGGCCTGGATCAACCGATCCGCCAGCGTCGACTTCCCATGGTCGATATGGGCGATTATGCTGAAATTGCGTATGTGCAGGAGGTCGGTCATCGCCGCGCCCTTAGCCGCGCGCAACCCTGCTGTCAGCAACCGACCTTATGCCGCGCGACTGGTGGCCGCCAAATCGACTTGCAAGAACGCCGGCCGGCCCTGGCCCCCGTCCTTTTCGCGCGCTGACGGAAGGTAGGAACCAGGCGGCAGCGCAGCCAGCGGCATTCCCGCGGAAGCGAGCGCGTAAGGGCTGATACGGTGACGGGTACACAGCCCGTCGGCGCCGTCGCTGATCAGCTGCTGTTCGAAATCCAGGCCCTGCGAGTACCCTTCGGAACGCACCACTTCGGCCACCGCGAGCTGCCCGCCGCCCAGGTCGAGCACGAGCGGCGTACCCAGCGGGACATCCAGCAGACCTTCGATGCCCGCACCGGTCTTGGAGAGGTTGCGCATTACCACTTCGTAGCGGTGGTCTTCGTGGATCACGCCCACGCGGCGATATGTCGCGCGCCGGCCCGCACGGTGCTTGGCGGGGCCATCGGGTACGAACTTAAGTCCGCCGTCGTTGAGTCGGGCGAGCAATTCGTCCTGCGGTATGGCCTTGGAAAATATGTAGCCCTGGATGTGGCTGGCGCCGAGCCTGGTGATGTGATCGAGCTCGTCCATCGCCTCGACCCCTTCCGCGACCGTTTCCATCTTCAGCGCCAGCGCAAGGCTAACAATCGCGGTGATGATCGCCGCGTTGTTGTTTTCGTCCTCGGTCAGACCGGCGACAAAGCTGCGGTCGATCTTGATCTTGTCGAGAGGCGCGCTGCTCAGGTAGCCGAGCGAAGAATAGCCCGTACCGAAATCGTCGAGCGCGAGGCGCACGCCCATTTTCTTAAGCGCCTTGAGCATGATGCCCGTGCCCTGCGGATCTCCGAGGAACACGCTTTCGGTGATCTCCAATTCGAGTCGTGACGGCTCGAGCCCGGTCTTGTCGAGCACCGTTTTGACGACCTTGGGGAGATCGGTGCCGGAGAACTGGATCGCAGACACATTGACCGCGACCCGCAGGCTCCCGGGCCACTCGGTCGCCTGCTGGCACGCTCGCCGAAGAACCCATTCACCGAGCGAGTTGATGAGACTGGTTTCCTCGGCCACCGGGATGAACTCGGCCGGGCTGATCCAACCGCGCTCGGGGTGGTTCCACCGCACCAGCGCCTCGCACCCGGAAGCGACGTGGTCGCGTGTGCGCACGATCGGCTGATAGTGCACCTCGAGCTGGTCGGACTGGAGTGCGTCGCGCAGGTCTTCTTCGATCTGCCGGCGCTGGCGGGCCCCGTCCTTAAGTTCGCTCGAGAAGAACCGGTACTGGCCGCGCCCGCCGCCTTTCGCCGCGTACAGCGCCAGATCCGCGCTGCTGACGAGTTCGTCGGTGTCGATACCGTCGTAGGGGGCGATGGCGATGCCTATCGACGTGCCGATGATCGCGCGGCTCCCGCTCAGCGAATAAGGCTGCGAGACCATCTGGATGACGCTGTGGGCGATCTCCCCCAGCCGCCCGCGATCGTCGATATCGGGCAGCATGACCTGGAATTCGTCGCCGCCCAATCGTCCGATCTCGCCTTTGCCGGCGAGTATCCGTTCGAGCCGTTGCGCGACCTGCTTGAGCAGTTCGTCGCCCGCAGGGTGCCCGAGGGTGTCGTTGACTTGCTTGAACCGGTCGAGGTCGAGCATCATCAGCGCGCAACTGCGCTTGGCCGCCTTGTAGGCGGTCAGCGTCGCGGTCAGGCGCTTGGTCATGCGGTGGCGGTTGGCGAGCCCGGTCAGCGAATCGTACTGAGCCAACCGCGACGCATCTCGCTGGCTTTCGCGCACCGCGGTGATGTCCTTGGCGCTGCCGCGATAGCCCTGGAACTCGCCCTCCGCATCGAGCTGGGGCTTGGCGCTGATCGACCACCAGCGCTCCGAACCTTCGGCTTGAATCTTGACCGCAAGATCCGCGATCGAATTGCGCGCGCGCAGCTGGAAAGCGAGCGGCCGCTCGGCACGATCGCCGTCCTCCAGGGTATCGGGCAGGAAAAGGGCCGAAAGCGGGGTGCCGAGCAGTTCCTCGGGCGTCTTGGCGACCTTGCGTGCGGCGCTTGGCGAGAGGTAGCTCAGCTTACCTTCAGCGTCGGTCGCCCAGAACCAGCCGAGGTCGGATTCTTCGAATTCATCCAGCAGAGCGAGCCGTTCGGCATCGCTAACAGCGGGCGCGTGATTGCCACTGACGCGAGAGCCGCCCTTTCGCGCAAAGATGCCGCTAAATGCCACTTTCCTCCGAACATTCAATGTGCACGGGCCCGTCGCCATTAATCGGCTTGGGCGCACGCATAAGGCAAATACCTAACCCATTCGCTAACCATTCAGGCGGTTCGCTTTATTTCCCTCCGAACCGGCGTCGGCGGGTCGATTGCCAAGGCGATCAGCATGCCTGATGGGTCCCGTTCCAGCGGTGAGGCGAATTCCACGCCCATGCGGTCTTCAGCGCTCCACCGGGTGGTCGCGGTGACGCTCAGGCTATCGGACAACGCGATGCGAAAGATTGTCCCGACCGGCACGTTCCACAGACCTTCGACCAGCGAGCCGGTCGCCGAGATGTTGCGGATCGTGCCGTTGTAATGATGCCCACCGTAATCGAGCACGACCTTGCGCAGCATAGTGTGGCGCGAAGCGCGCGCCGAGCGTGGGCCCTTTGCGACCGCGGCGAGGCCGGTCTTCAGGCGCTCGGTGGCCGAAGCTGCGTCGAGCGCGCATTCGTAGATGTAGCCCTGCACGTGGCTACAACCGAACATCCGCACCAGGTCGAGCTCGTCCAGCGTCTCGACGCCCTCGGCAGTGGTGTCCATGCCCAGCGCATGCGCCAGGCTGGTGATCGAAGCGATGATCGCACCGTTGCGGCTGCCGGGCTCGGTCGCCCCGCGCACGAAGCTCTGGTCGATCTTGATCTTGTCGAACGGCGCTTTCTTCAAATAACCGAGCGATGAATAGCCGGTCCCGAAGTCGTCGAGCGCGAGCCGCACGCCGATCGCCTTGAGGGCGGCGAACATCGCGTCGGTGCCTTCGTTGTCGTTCAGGAACACGCTCTCGGTTATCTCGAGTTCCAAGCGTGACGGGTCGATCCCGGCCTGGGCAATGGCGTTGGTGACGATCGCCGGCAGGTTGGGATTGGCGAACTGCAAGGTCGACACGTTGACCGCGCAACGCACATCCTCGGGCCAGGTCGCCAGATCGTGGCAGGCGGTGCGGATGGCCCATTCGCCGATCACCCCGATAAGGCCCGACTCCTCGGCGATCGGCACGAATTTGGCCGGCGACATCCAGCCTTGCGTGGGGTGACGCCAGCGCAGCAGCGCCTCGAAGCCGGCAATCTTCTCGGTCGCAGTGTGCACGACCGGCTGATAATACAGATCTAGATCCCCTTGCGCGATGGCGTCGCGCAGATCCTGCTCGAGCCGGCTGCGTTCCTCGGCATGCGAATGGAGATCGGCAGAGTAGAAATGGAAGCGGCCGCGCCCGCCATCCTTGGCGGCGTAGAGCGCAAGGTCCGAGTTGCGGATCAACGATTCGCTGGTGACGCCGTCTTCGGGCGACAGTGCGACCCCGATCGAAGCACCGATGACCACTCGCTGACCCTCGATCGAATAGGGCTGCGACAGCGCCGCGATAACCTCGCGGGCCAGCGCTGCCAACTGGTCGCGGTCGATGCGGCCGGGGATGATGACCTGGAACTCATCGCCGCCGAGGCGCCCCACGCGGCCCATCTTGCCGACCGCGCGTTCGAGACGCTGCGACACCTGCTTGAGCAACGCATCGCCGGCAGGGTGTCCGTGCGTGTCGTTGACGTGCTTAAACCGGTCAAGATCGAGCAGAAACACGCCGCAATCACGATGCATCTCAAGCGGTGCGGTAAGGATTTTTTCCAGGCTCTGCGACATCTGGAAACGGTTGGCGAGGCCGGTCAGCGAATCGAAATGGGCGAGGCGCGAGGCATGTTCCGCGCTTTTGCGCTTCTCGGTCAGGTCGGTGCCCGAGCCACGAAAACCGCAGAAGTTGTGGAAGTCGTCGAACACCGGCCGCCCGTTGACCGACCACCAGCGTTCCTCGGTAGCGGTGGCCGCGCGCACCGCGAGTTCGTTGAACGCCGAGCGGGCGGACAGGTGGAACAGCAGCGTGCGCTCGCCGTCGCGATTGCCCGTCCCCAGGTCGAACAGCTCGACAAACGGCCGGCTCAGGACTGCCTCGGGATCGCGGTCGAGCGCGCGCGCGACGCTGTCCGACACATAGGTGATCAGGCCCCGCCGATCGGTCTCCCAGAACCAGCCCTGCCCGGTTTCCTCGTAGTCGTGGAGGATGTCCTCGGCGCGATGGCGAACGCGCTCGAGCCCCTGCAGCCGTTCCTCCTCGAGGCGGTTAATGCGCGACTGATAGCGCGTGGCTAGGACCATCACGACGATCCCCGCCCCGGTCGCGCCGACCGCGTTGAGCGACCCATCCATGGCCGCGAACACCCCCCACAACGCGGCCTTCCCAGTGAATATCTGCACCATCCGGGTGCCCTGCAGCGCGGTCGCGACGGCTGTTAGCGAAACGAGTGTTGCTACACCCCAGTGGTAAGCGAGCCCGCCCTCCAGCATCCAATAAGAAAACGCCGCCGAGGTGAGCGCCAGCGGCGCGAGGATCGCCAGCGCCATGATCCCGGTCCGGCCGGATCGATGCGCGGGCAATCGGCTCTCGATGCGGTAGAACTGCGGGGCGAACGCGAATATCACAATCGCGGCGGCGGCGCATACCAGCGTGAAGATCGGCGGGAGCGATTGACCGGCCACGGCCGCGAAGACAACGGCCGAGACGACGAACACCGCCACTCGGCTCCAGTGCGCCGGCACGAGCGGATCGTGCGGATCTCCCAGGCCGGACGCCGCGGCCGCGCGGTCGCGTTTCGACTTGCGGCGAGTCGCGACGGAGCGCAGCGATGGCTCGGGGGACTGTTCTGGCGCTGTTTCGGGCGCTGTTTCGACCGATTTAGCCGGGCGCGCCAGCGCTTCGGGCGATCGCCCGTCAGCTGGATCAGCCAGCAATGCATTCGCCCGCATCCCCGCCATGCCGGCCTTCTGCCCGAGGCCGCTTGATAATGGGTTAAGGACCGCGCGAGGAGCGGCAAAAGTCTGCGGCAAAAACGGCCTGACGACAATGGTTAATCGCCGATCGCAAAACGGCCCGGCGGCTCGCTTGCCAAGGCTGGCGGGGCCGTGCAAGACGACGCGACACGGGACCGCCGCGGGGAGAGGATTGCGATGGGCACCCAGCTCGAGAACGAAGCCGCGCAATCGACCACCGCGCTCGGCCCGATGGTCGGCCTGGTCCGCGAGGACTTCGCCGGCGCGGTCGCATTGCTGCTGCGCGAGACCGCGGGCGATCCCCAGCGCACGATGCGCCACGCGCAGGCGATCGGCGGCGACATGGTCAAGATCATAACAGGGCAGAGCGACCTTGCTCCAGACCCCAAGGACAAGCGCTTCAAGGACCCGGCCTGGCAATTCAATCCGTTCCTGCGCGCGGGGGCGCAATATTACCTCGCCGTGCAGAAGGGGATGAAGAACTGGCTCGGCGAGCTGGAACTCGACGCGATCGAGCGCGACCGGGCGAACTTCATCAGCCAGATCATCATCGATGCGCTGGCGCCCACCAACACGCTGCTCGGCAATCCGACCGCACAGAAGCGGGTGATCGACAGCGGCGGCCTGTCGCTGATCAAGGGCTTGAAGAACGCCTACAACGACATGGTCCACAACAAGGGCATGGTCAGCCAGGTGGACAAGCGGCCGTTCACGATCGGCGAGAACATCGCCAGCTCCAAGGGCTCGGTCGTGCTGCGGACCGAGATGATGGAGCTGATCCAGTACGCTCCTGTGACCGACGAGGTCCATGCGGTGCCCCAACTGACCATCCCGCCGCAGATCAACAAGATGTACATCAACGACCTCAGCCCCGAAAAGTCGGTCGTGAAGTACCAGCTCGACAACGGCATCCAGACGTTCGTGATCAGCTGGAAGAACCCGACCGCGGACCAGGGCGTGTGGGGCATGACCGATTATGTCGCCTCGTGCCGCGAGGCGATGGAAGCGGTGGCCAAGATCACCGGCAGCGACCGGGTCAACGTCTCCGCCGGGTGCTCGGGCGGTCAGACCGCGGCGATGCTCGCGAGCCAGCTGGCCGCCGACGGCAGCGACCTGCTCGGCGCGCTGACGCTGATGGTCTGCGTGCTCCACCCGCAAGTGGGCGACATCGAGGCTGGCGCGCTGATGACCGACAACGGCCTCGCGCTCGCCAAACAACGTGCCGCGAAGGCCGGCATCATCAAGGGGGAGGATCTCTCGCGCGGGTTCGCCTGGCTGCGGCCGAATGACCTGATCTGGAACTACGTCATCAACAACTACTTGCTGGGTGACGACCCCCCGGCGTTCGACGTGCTATTCTGGAATGCCGACGCGACCAACTTGTCGGGCACGCTGATGGGCGACTTCCTCACCCTGTCCGAAACGCTCGCCTTCACCAGGCAGGGCGAGGTCGCGATGGCCGGGCACAGGATCGACCTGAGCGGGGTCGATGCCGACCTGTTCATCCTGGGCGGGGTGACCGACCATATCACCCCCTGGCGTGCGACCTATCGTTCGACCCAGCTGTTCGGCGCGGGCGAGGTCACCTACGTGCTCAGCCAGTCGGGCCACATGCAGGCGATCCTCAACCCGCCGGGTAACCCCAAGGCCAAGTTCTACGTCCAGAAGGACGACGGCGCGCTGCCGTCCACCGCCGAACAATGGCTCGCCGGAACCGAAGAAGTCGCGGGAAGTTGGTGGCCGTTCTGGATCGAATGGGTCCAGGCCCGCTCCGGCGCCAGGAAGACTGCACCCAAGAAGTTGGGCGCCAAGGGCTTCGCACCGCTCGATCCCGCGCCGGGCCTGTACGTGCTCGAACAGGCTTGAAGGAACACCGTTTGCCCGACCCGATGACGACCGCCGACGTGCGCATGATGACCGTCGGCGGGCGCGAGTTGCGCGTCGCCACCTGGCGGCTCGACATGCCATCCGATCACCTGCCAATACTGTTCTTCAACGGTATCGGCGCCAATATCGAGGCGGTCGCGCCGCTCGCCGAGGCCCTCCCCGACCGCGGGTTCGTGATCTTCGACATGCCCGGTGTGGGCGGCTCGCCCGAGCCGATCGTGCCCTACAACACGTTCACGATGTGCTGGACCACCGCGCGGCTGCTCGACTCGCTGGACCTGGAGACGGTCGATGTCATGGGAGTGAGCTGGGGCGGCGCGATGGCTCAGCACTTCGCGCTTCAGCACGCGGGCCGCGTCCGCCGCCTGATCCTGTGCGCGACCAGCGCCGGCATGCTGATGGTCCCCGGCAAGCCCGCGGCGTTGAGCAAGATGGCCGACCCGCGCCGCTACGTCGACGCCGCCTTCATGGAGAAGCATTTCGCCACGCTCTACGGCGATGCGCTGGGCCAGACCGCGGGCAAGAATTCGCACATCGGCCGGTTGAAGCCGCCCACGCGGCGCGGATACATCTACCAGCTTCTGGCGATGATCGGGTGGACCAGCGCGCCCGCCCTGCCGTTCCTCAAGAAGCCGGTGCTGATCATGATGGGCGACGAGGACGCGATTGTGCCGCTCGCCAACGGCCGAATCCTCAACAGCCTGATCCCCGACAGCGAGCTCCAGGTGTTTGCAGGAGGTGGGCACCTGTTCCTGCTCAGCCACCGCGAGCAGTCGGTCAGTTCCATCCGCGCGTTCCTCGACCGTCCCGAAGCGCATGGGGAGCAACGAGCCGCCGCATGACCCGCCATCTCGCGATCGTCGGCTCGGGGCCCGCCGGATACTACACCGCCGAGGGAGCGCAGAAGCGCTGGGGCGACGACGTGCAGGTCGACGTGTTCGACACCCTGCCGGTCCCCTACGGCCTGATCCGCACCGGTGTCGCGCCGGACCACCAGTCGATCAAGGGCGTCAGCCGCCGTTACGAAGCGACCGCGCTGAGCGACAACGTCCGCTTCGTCGGCAACGTCACAATCGGCAAGGACGTCAGCGTCGAGGAACTGCAGAGCCTCTATGATGCGGTGGTCTTCGCCACTGGGGCGCCGCACGACCGGCCGCTGGACTTGCCCGGCGCGGACCTCGCCAACGTGTTCGGCAGCGCCGCTTTCGTCGGCTGGTATAACGGTCACCCGCAGTTCGCCAGCCTGAACCCCGATCTGTCGGGCGGGCACGCGGTGGTCATTGGCATGGGCAATGTCGCGCTCGACGTGGCGCGCATCCTGTCCAAGACGGAAGCCGAATTCGCCGGCAGCGACATCGTCGCCCACGCGCTCGATGCGCTGCGCGGATCGAACATCGGGACCGTGACCGTGGTCGGACGCCGCGGGCCGCACCAAATCATGATGACGCCCAAGGAACTGGGCGA
>Ga0136633_1000007_pt1 | contig 161810 bp, 167 predicted proteins | sample AntDrymeUQ832206_2_FD_105494 | JGI IMG/M metagenome (GOLD analysis project Ga0136633, IMG submission 105494) | Polar desert sand microbial communities from Dry Valleys, Antarctica - metaG UQ83 (22.06) | ecosystem: Environmental > Terrestrial > Soil > Desert | place: Antarctica: Dry Valley...
AAGGGCGGTGCGGATGACGGTGCCCGCGCCGGTTCCCTCGATCGTCGTGGCGGTGTAGCGGCCCTGCGCGCGGTCAGCGCGCATCTCGATGATCTGCGCGGTCGTCGCTCCAACCTCGGTCAGAGCAACTCGCCAGCCCCCAGGCCCAGCGTCAATCAACGCGCAGTCGGCGAAGCTGCCGCCGTGAAGATGGGGGAGGTGCTCCCAATCGAACACATTCTCCCAAATCCGCGACAGCGAAGCATTGACCCGACGCCGGTACGTGCCTGCGAGGTTCAGGGCGGGTGCTTCGCTCACCGCACTAGCTTACGCTGTGCGAGGCCAGAGAGTAAGGAGCATTCTTAATCTGCGGCCGTTCGATTTCGCAACTCCCAGGCCCACGCCGTCCCCTATGTCCCCGGCCCAGGCCACGCCGCCCTATATCGGGGCCTGACCCAAAAGCCGGACTACCAATATGAGGATAAGCCCATCAACTGCGGGCGACTAGCCGAGCGCTTCGGCACTGTGGGGCGCCAACGCCGAACAGTCGATCATTAAAAGTGCAACTGCGCTTCGTTCGCGATCACCCCTCCTGATGAGATAACGCTCAAACTCAACGCAGCACCGGCGCTGGTCAATGTCGACCCTACTCAACTCGAGGCAGCCGTCCTCAACGCTTCATTAAATGCTCGCGACGCGATGCTCAAGGGGACGCCCGACCATCCGCACAGAATCGATCCAAGAGGGTGCCGAGCAACTCATGCGGCTGTCGGTGACCGACACTGGGCTTGGAATGCCACAGCGGGCATTGACCGTGCATTTGAACCATTTTTCACGACGAAAGACGTGGGCCATGGCACGGGCCTTGGGCTGTCTCAGATACACGGGTTCGCGGCGCGCCAGCCCGACCGCGGTGAGATCAAATCGCGTGAAGGCCCGGTACGACCATTAGTTTATTCCTGCCCACAACTGCGCTACCAAAAACGTCACTCCCAAGCGAATGCCCTCCCACATGTTACCTATCAGCTTGAAAGTACTTTGGGTTAAGGACAACAAAAAGGTACGAGAGTTTGAAGCGCTGCTCAGCGAGTTTGGATGCCTCGTGACCTCCGTCGAGTCTGGATAAGAAGCGCTGACGGCGCTCCAGGTTTGCGCGCCAGATCTGGTGCTCAGTGACATCGTTATGCCCGAATGAGTGGCGTCGAGCTGTCACGGACGGTTCGCGATCTTCACCCGCAGATGCCCATCCTTTTAGTGACAGGCCATAGTGAGGAAATCTTGGGCAGCGAAGGTGAGTTCAACCTAGTGTCGAAGCCGTATGGAGCAAAGGTGCTGTTGGAGGCAATGGCCCAGGCGTTGAACCTGACAGGCTAAGTCCACTTCACAGCTACGTGCTCTCTTAGTCGGACATTTTAGCAGGTGGCAGCGCACCCTAGTCCGAACGTCCGCAACGGGTCGTGTGCTGATCTCCGTTAAGGGTGGAAAGCGGGCAGTCCGGTTTCACGGCGGCCGTGAAATGCGGATATTGCCGCTCTTCGAGATTGACCGTAGCATCGCGCCCGGTGACTCAAACAGCCCAAGCGAACCGCACAGCCAATCGATCAGCGAGCCCGCCGTGATCACCATTCCTTCCACGCAAAAGTGTTTCCGTCCGCCGGCAAAGGCAAGCACCTCGGCGGGCATGGTGGCGTGGATGGCGTGCGGTGTGTCGCCGGTCCCCGCCATCAGCACACCCGAGGTGCCGAAGGTCGCCTTCCACTCGCCGCGCCCGAGCGCGCCATGGGCAACCATTGCCGCTTGCTGGTCGGCGATCAGCGCCGTGCTCGGAACGCGGGCGCCAATGACCCGGACGTCGGTCAAGGCGATGGCGCCCCAGCTTAAGACCTGCGCCGGGAACAGGCTGACAGGCAGGTGCTGGTGGGCCAGCAACGCCGGGTCCCATCCTTCGCCCCGCACATAATCGTAATAGCCCGTCATCCAGCCGCACGAAGGGTCGGTGACGTGCGCCGCGCCTCTGCGGCACCTATCGTGTGCGTTTCCGCAGATTTTTCCGCGCCGTTCCGACCCTCGTGCGGTTCAGCAGATCCGCATACCCTGAGGGGTTCCGCGCTTGCTCACCCGCTTGACTGAACACCTCGAGACAGCAAGCGGCGAACGCTCAGGCCGTTTCGTCGCTCTTCCACTTCACCTCGTGCAATAGGGTCTGATCCTCGACCGCGTCGAAATCGGCGGCCTAGTGGCGTTCGCGCATCTTGGCGGTGTTGACCAGGCGGCCTCGGCGCAGGGCGGGGCGCTGCTCCAGCAGGCGGAGCCAGCGGGCCAGGTTGGAGTACTCGCGCATCGACAGGAAGGTCGCCGCGTCCTCGTAGGCGTCGCCGCGCATCAACGCGCCGAACCAGCCGTAAGCGGCGACATCAGCGATCGAATAGTCGTTGCCGGCGAGGTACTCGGCTTCACCCAGCCGCAGGTCGGCGACCGAAAAGATGCGCTTGGTCTCCATTGCGTAGCGGTCGATCGGATATTCAAACTTTTCCGGCGCGTAGGCATAGAAATGGCCGAAGCCGCCGCCGATGAACGGCGCGGTGCCCATTTGCCACATCAGCCAGCTGAGCACCTCTGCGCGCGCCGGGCCATGTATTGGATCGGCGCGCGGCAGCAGGAAATCGAATTTCTCGGCCAGGTGGAGCACGATCGCGCCGCTTTCGAAAACCCGGAACGGTCTGGGTCCAGTGCGGTCCTCGAGCGCCGGGATCTTGCCATTGGGATTGAGCGCGGTGAACCCGCTACCGAACTGGTCGCCTTCGCGAATGTTGACGATCCACGCATCGTATTCGGCCGCATGCCCGGCCTCGAGCAGCTCCTCGAACATGATCGTCGCCTTCTGCCCGTTGGGCGTGCCGAGCGAGTAGAGCTGGAACGGATGCTCACCAACCGGCAGCACTTTGTCGTGCCGGGCGCCCGCGGCGGGGCGGTTGATCCCGGCGAAAACCCCGCCGTTCTCCTTGTCGTGGCTCCAGACCTTGGGCGGGGTGTAGCTGGTATCGGGCATCTCGCGGGGTCCCTCCTGTACGGGTAGCCAGCGAGATGGGCGCGGGCACGCGGAACCGCAAGCATGGCGCTGCCGTTCTCGCGCGTATGGTCGCCCCAGCAAAGCTTATCCCCAAGCTCATCTACGTCGACGACGACATGCCAGGCATCACCCGCAAGCGCGCCGGGCGCGGCTGGGCTTATTTCGATCCGCTTGGCAAGCCGGTCACCGACGCCGGCGAACGCGACCGGCTCAATTCTGTGGCGTTGCCGCCCGCCTATGGCGACGCGTGGTTCTGCCCGGCACCCAATGGCCACATCCTGGCCACGGGGACCGACGCGAAGGGGCGCAAGCAGTACCGCTACCATCCCGACTTCCGCACCGCGCGTGAGGGCGAGAAGTTCGACGGCTGCGCCACCTTCGGCCGGTTGCTGCCGCTGGTCCGCAAACGGGTCGAAAGCGACCTCATGGCCAGCAAGCTGACCCGCGAGCGGGCGGTCGCCAGCGTGGTCCGCCTGCTGGATCTGGGCGCGCTGCGCGTGGGCAACGACGCCTATGCCAAAGCGAACAAGAGCTTCGGCGCGACCACGCTTCGCCAGCGCCACGCGCAAGTGAAAGGCCAGACGTTGCGGCTGCGCTTCCGCGCCAAAAGCGGGGTCGAGCGCGAAGTCGTGCTGAGCGACCGCAGCCTCAGCCGGGTGGTGCGCGCGATGCAGGATCTGCCGGGACAGCGCTTGTTCCAGTACGTCGACGACGACGGAGCGCTGCACGCGGTCGGTTCGGTCGACGTCAACGCGTACTTGTGCGAGACCATGGGCGAACATTTCACCGCCAAGAACTTCCGCACCTGGCACGCCAGCGTGCTGGCTTTCCGGCTGCTTGCCGAGGCGGACGGACAGCTGGCGCTAAAGCCGCTGCTGGACGAGGTTGCGGCACATCTGGGCAATACCCCGGCGGTAACCCGGCGCAGCTACGTCCACCCTGCAGTGATCGCGCTGATCGACCGCCAGCAGAAATGGCGCGCGCGGTTGAAGCTGCCGCGCGCGACCCGGTGGCTGACCCGCGAGGAACGCGGGACGATCAAGCTGCTCGAAGGCGGCCCGCGCGCGGCCAAGCTGCTCGCTGCGTAACGCCAGGTTATGGTCCACTCCCACCGCCGCGCTTGAAGTCGCGCTGGCGATGGTCGAAGAAGCGCTCCAACGATGAACCAGACCTCCAGCCACCCATTTTATTCGCTTCACGCCCACGGGCTGGTGCGCGTCGCCGCGAGCACGCCCAAGGTCCGCACCGCGGACGTCGGCGGCAATTGCGCGGCAATCATCGCCGAGGCGCGCCGCGCGCACGATGCGGGGGTAGATCTCGTGATCTATCCCGAGCTATGCCTGTCGTCCTACGCGATCGACGACCTGCACCTGCAGGGCGCGCTGCTCGACGCGGCCGAGGCGCGGGTGGCCGAGATAGTCGCCGCCAGCGCCGAACTGGTGCCGCTGCTGGTGATTGGCGCGCCGCTGCGCCACAACGGGCGGATCTACAACTGCGCGCTGGCGATCCACCGCGGCGAATTATTGGGGGTTGTGCCCAAGAGCTACCTGCCCAACTACCGCGAGTTCTACGAAAAACGCTGGTTCGCCAACGGGCGGCAAATTCAGGGTTTGTGGATCGAGGTGGGGGCCGAGGAAGTGCCGTTCGGCACCGATCTGATCTTCGCCGCCGACAATCTCCCCGGCTTCCGTCTGGCAATCGAGATCTGCGAGGATTTCTGGGCGCCGATCCCGCCGTCGAGCTACGCCGCGCTGGCCGGAGCGACAATCCTAGTCAATCTGTCCGCCTCCAACATCGTCATCGGCAAATCCGACGAACGCCACATGCTGTGCCGCGCGCAGAGCGCCCGCGCGGTCGCGGTCTATGTTTATTCCGCCGCCGGCCACGGCGAGAGCACGACCGACATGGCGTGGGACGGCCAGGGAATGATCTACGAGCTTGGTGACCTGATGGCCGAGAGCGAGCGGTTCGCGATCGAGCCCGAGCTATGCATTGCCGACGTCGACTGCGACCGCGTGCTGCTGGAACGGATGCGGATGCAGAGCTTCAATGATGCTGCCGAGGAAGCCGGGCGGCCGGAGGACAGCTTTCGCGTGGTCGGTTTCGAGCACCGATCCGCCGAGGGAGACATCGGCCTCAACCGTCCCATTCGGCGCTTCCCGTTCGTGCCCAACCGGCCCGAACATCTAGACGCCGACTGCTACGAGGCGTTCAACATCCAGGTCGACGGGCTGATGCGCAGATTCGAGGCGACGAGCGGCAATTCGATGATCATCGGGGTGTCGGGCGGGCTCGATTCGACTCACGCGCTGATCGTCGCCGCCAAAGCCTGCGACCGCCTCGACCTGCCGCGCACCACCATCCGCGGCTACACCATGCCGGGCTTCGGGACCTCCGAAGGCACCAAGTCGAACGCCTGGAAGCTGATGCAGGCGCTCGGCATCACCGCCGAAGAGATCGACATCCGGCCGAGCGCGAAGCTGATGTTCGAGACCATCGGCCATCCGTTTGGCAAGGGCGAGCCGGTCCACGACGTGACCTTCGAGAACGTCCAGGCGGGGATGCGGACCGACTACCTGTTCCGCCTCGCGGGCCAGCACCGCGGCTTCGTGATCGGCACCGGCGATCTCAGCGAACTCGCGCTTGGCTGGTGCACCTACGGCGTGGGCGACCAAATGAGCCACTACGGGGTCAACGCGGGCGTCCCCAAGACGCTGATCCAGTACCTGATCCGCTGGGCCACCCGCACCGACCAGTTCGATCCCGCGACCGACGCGGTGCTCGAGGCGATTCTCGGCCAGGAAATCAGCCCCGAGCTGGTGCCGGTGGGCGAGGATGGGGAGATCCAGAGCACCGAGGCCGCGGTGGGCCCCTACGAACTCAACGACTTTTTCCTCCACCACATCATCCGCTTCGGACAAAAGCCGAGCAAGGTCGCATTCCTGGCGTGGCACGCCTGGCGCGACGCGGCGGCGGGGCGCTGGCCGGCCGGCTTTCCGGAGGCCGGGCGTAACGCATACGACCTTCCCGCGATTGCCAGATGGCTCGACGGGTTCCTGCGCCGGTTCTTCGCCAACCAGTTCAAGCGCAGCGCGCTGCCCAATGGGCCCAAGGTCAGCGCCGGCGGAGCGGTCAGCCCGCGCGGCGACTGGCGCATGCCGAGCGACGCGGTGCCCGACGTATGGCTCGCGGAACTGCGCGCCAGCCTGCCGGCGGACACTCTGCCAAAACTATAGCTTGAGCACCCAGCCATGGGGGTCAGGCGCGGTGCCGCGCTGGATGCTGACCAGCCGATCCCGCAGCTTGCTCGCCAGTTGCCCGGGGCCCCCCGAACCGATCGTGAATCTGCCGTCGCGTCCCTCGACCTTGCCCACCGGGGTCACCACCGCGGCGGTGCCGCAGGCCATCGTCTCGACCAGCCGCCCGGAATTGGCATCGTCGAGCCACTGGTCGATCGAATAACGTTCCTCGCGGATCGTCAGCCCCTCGTCGCGCAGCAGCGCGATCAGCGTGTCGCGGGTGACGCCGGGCAAGATCGTGCCGCTCAGCGGCGGGGTGATCACGCTGCCGTCATCGAACGCGAAGAACAGGTTCATTCCGCCCAGTTCCTCGATCCACTTGCGCTCGACCGCGTCGAGGAACACGACCTGGTCGTGGCCCTTGGCGATCGCTTCGGCTTGGGGCACGAGGCTGGCGGCATAGTTGCCGCCGGTCTTGGCGGCGCCGGTCCCGCCGGGCGCGGCGCGGACATAGTCCTGGCTGACCCAGATGCTCACCGCCGGCACGCCCGACTTGAAGTAGTTGCCCGCGGGCGAGGCGATGACGAGGAACTTGTACTCGCGCGCCGGCCGCACCCCGAGGAACGCCTCGGAGGCGAACATGAACGGACGCAGGTAGAGCGAGCCGCCCTCGACGGTCGGAAACCACTCGCGGTCCTTGAGCACCAGCAGGCGGCACGCCTCGACGAACAAATCCTCGGGCAGGTGTGGCATCGCCAACCGGTCGGCCGAGACATTGAGCCGGCGCGCATTCTCCCGCGGGCGAAACAGCGCTAGGCTGCCATCGGGATGTCGGTAGGCTTTGAGCCCTTCGAAAATCTCCTGCGCATAGTGCAGCACCGCGCAGGCGGGATCGAGCGTCAGCGGCTCGCGCGGTCCGATCCGGGCCGAATGCCAATCGCGATCGATGTGGTAATCGATCGTGACCATATGGTCGGTGAACACATTGCCGAAACCGGGGTCGGCGATCGCTTGGGCGCGAGTCTCGCCGTCGACCGGCGCGGGGTGGGGGAGGTGGGCGAATTGCATGGCGCCGGGCGTTAAGGCGGGGCGGTCGCGCGCGCAAGAGACGCAATCCTCCCCCTTTCTCGCCAGAGGCGCAAATGGGGAGGGGGGAGACGCGGCCAGGCGTCTGACGGAGGGGCAAATTCCGACGCCCGATGACCCCGCCGTCACCCAACATGCGGCTGCCACCTCCCCATTTGTGCTTCTCAAAACGGGGAGGATTTTCGGTATGAGAAGGGCGGCTCCTCGTGAGAGGAAACCGCCCCCGATCTTCCTCGCATATGAGAGGGGCGGCTCCTCGTGAGAGGAACCGCCCCCGATCTTCCTCGCATATGAGAAGGGCGGCCCCTCGTGGGAGGAACCGCCCTTCGCATGGTCAGCGGCCAGTGTGGCCGCCCACGAAGCCTCTATCGGCGAAAGTCAGTTCTACCGATAATGCTCCGCGAGGGTCGACACCGACCTCCCTGCTGAACCATGAGACATCGGATCACCTCCTTTCGCGCTTGAAAGCCAGACCCGAGCGTTTCACCGCCGGGCCGAGAGCCGCGTGGGTCGCTGGCCTCAAGCCGCAATGTGAGTCGTTTGGGCGAATAAGACAAGACTTGCATTTATCTTTTTCACCGTCAGAATCCGTCGCTTCGGGCCGGTCCGCGCCACCGGCCCTTTTCTTGTCAGCGACAGTCCTCGATCACCCGCGTCACTTCGGGCCAGCTTGGCAGGTAGAGCGGCGGCGCTCCTGGCGCCTCGACCGCGAAGCGCCCCTTGGAAAAGGCGATCGCGTCCAGCACGGGGTCGCGCGGCATCAGTGCCGTGCGCAGCGCCGCATCACCATTCGCCGCGGTTCCGGCGAGTGTCCGGCTGCCGAATTCCGTGCGGATCGTCATCGGCGCGTCGCTGTTGAAAGGAACATGGCGAACCAACTCGATCCTCGCCGAGCGCGGAGTGCAGACGATCGAGAACAGCGGCTGGCCAGCCGTCTCGCCGAATTGCGCCATGCTGCCCGTAGCAAGGCTTGCAAAGCGCCAGTCGCCCGAAGTCTGCGGCGCATCGGCCCATTGGGCCGGGGCCGCGACCGGCGGTGGTGTCGGCGCGGGAGTGGGCCGGGGCGCGGGCCGGGTCACCGGCGGGGCCGGGACGGGCTTGGACGCGACGCAACATGCGGCGCTCAGGCAGGCAATGACAGCAAAGGTCTGGCGAAGGCGCATGTGTTCTCCTGGTTCCACCGCAGGGCAACGCACGCTAGGTGGTAAAGTATCCATGGGAAAGAAGCGCCTCGACCAGTTGCTCGTCGACCGCGGGCTGGCGGAAAGCCGCACCCGCGCGCAGGCGTTGGTGATGGCCGGCCTGGTGTTCGCGGGCGAGAGCAAGCTCGCCAAGAGCGGGCAGACCCTGGCGGAGGACGCAGCCATCGAAGTGCGCGGACGAGACCACCCGTGGGTTTCGCGCGGCGGGATCAAGCTGGCGCACGGGCTCGATACGTTCGCGCTCGATCCAACGGGAGCGACCGCGATGGACATCGGCAGTTCGACCGGCGGCTTTACCGACGTGCTGCTCCAGTGCGGCGCGGCGCGCGTGTTCGCGGTCGATTCGGGCACCAACCAGCTCGCCTGGAGCCTGCGGCAGGATTCGCGCGTGACGGTGCTCGAGCAAACCAGCGCGAGGGTGCTGACGCCGGCCGAAATCGACGCGCGGTGCGATTGGGTGGTGTGCGACGCATCGTTCATCGGCCTCGCCAAGGTGCTCGAACGGCCGCTGGCCCTGGCCGCACCCGATTGCCGGCTGGTGGCGCTGATCAAGCCGCAGTTCGAGGTCGGGCGCGAGGAAGTGGGCAAGGGCGGCGTCGTGCGCGACCCCGCCCTGCACCAGCGGGTGTGCAATGACGTGCGCGCTTGGCTCGAAGGATCGGGCTGGATGGTCGATGGACTGACCACCAGCCCGATCACCGGGCCCGAGGGCAATGTCGAGTTCCTGATCGCGGCCCGCAGGGGCGACGTTGCGCCCGCCGCGCCGGTCGGCCAATAACACGCCTCGAATCGCGCCGGAGGCTGCATGACGGGAATTGCATCGCGCGGCCAGTTGCGGGCCAGCTTCATCCGCTGGGCGCTGTTCACCGTGCCGCTGGTGCTGTTGCTCGGGTTCCTGTCGGGCCAGGTCGGCGGCGATGCGAACAGCGCGTGGTTCCAGTCATTGGAAAAGCCGCCGATATTTCCCCCGCCCACGTGGTTCGGGATAGTCTGGCCGATCCTGTACGCGATGATGGGGCTGGCGCTGGCGCTGGTCTGTGCCGCGTGGGGTGCGCGTGGGCGGACGATCGCAATCGCGGTCTTCGCGCTCCAGCTTGCGGTCAATCTTGTCTGGTCGCCGGTGTTCTTCGGCCTCCACGACATCCGCGCCGCACTGATCGTGATCGGGGTGCTCGATGTGCTGGTGCTGGTGACGGTGGTGCTGTTCTGGCGCGTGAGGCGGGTGGCGGCGCTGCTGTTGCTGCCCTACCTGGCGTGGATCGGCTTCGCGACGCTGCTCAACTGGGAATTCCTCCGGGCCAACCCAGATGGCGGCAGCGACCGCGCGACTGGCGCGGTCCAGCGCTACGAATTGTGACTTGTCCGGCCCGCCCCCCGGGCCCACATAAGGCGCCATGCAAAGCGAAAACCCCCTGATCGCCGACATCGTCAAGCTCGCCAATGCCGCCGCCGGCACCGCCGCCGGAATGGCGCGGGAGGCGCGCGAGAGCGCGCGCGAGCGGGTGCGCGGGGCGGTTGGCGGGTTCGACTTCGTCTCCCGCGAGGAGTTCGACGCGGTCAAGGACATGGCCGCCGGGGCGCGCGAAGAAAACGAACGGCTGGCCGAACGGATCGCCGCGCTCGAGGCGTCGCTCAGCAAGGGCTGATTGACTTTTCACAAAATTGGAACGCGGCAATTGGTTCGTCGTTGAGGCGGCGAAGGATATTGCATGTTCACCCAGCTCAACCCGCCGATCCCGTTCCACGTGCTCGACAAGGGCGATGGTATGGCGATTGGCATGATCGACTACGGCCCCGAGCATAACCTGCTGTGGATCACCGCGATCGACGCCACCGGCGAAATCTGGTGCGCGCCTAACCCCAAGGTGCGGATGCAGGCCAACTGGAGCCTGGGCCGCGGCGAGAGCCCCGCGGTCGCCGCGGCGCGCGAGCGGTTGGCGGCGACGGCGAAAGAAGGGCTGGGCGAATTTTGCGCTGATTGCTCGGACGTCTTGGCGGAACGCGTCTAGCTTTCGCGCTGGGCCGTCCCGCCCTCGACCCGCCAGATGGCGGCTTCCTCCAGGATCGGCGCGAACGGCGCGGTTTCGGTTCCGCTCAACCAGACTTGCGTATCTCCCGCCGATAGTCGCTCGAACAGCGCCTCGCGCCTTACCGGATCGAGATGCGCGGCGACTTCGTCGAGCAGCAGCACGCTCGCCCGTCCGCGCGCGGCGAGGCCGGCGTGCGCCAGAGTGACCGCGATCAGCATGGCCTTCTGCTCGCCCGTCGAGCAGCGGCTCGCCGGCTGGCCGCTGCCGGCCATGGTCACCGCCAAATCATCGCGGTGCGGACCCTCGAGCGTGCGCGCCGCTGTGCGATCGCGCGCTCGGGCGAGACGCCAGGTGTCGGCTGCGGGAACTCCGCCCGCGAGATAGTTCAGCTCGGGCCGGGCGAACGGCTCGCTCGGCAGTGCGGCAAGTTCCGCGCACAGTGCCGCGATCAAGCGCGCGCGCCCGTCGGCCAGCGCGGCGCCGGCTTCGGCCATTTGCCCCTCGATACCGTCGAGCCACAGCGGGTCGGGCGCGGCCTCGGCTGCCAGCAGCCGGTTGCGTTCGCGCAAACCCGCTTCGTAACGCGCGGCGTGGCGTGCGTGGCCCGCGTCGAGCGCTACCGCGAGCCGGTCGAGCCAGCGCCGCCGCGCGCCGGCGCTGTCGGTGAACAGACCGTCCATCGCCGGGGTCAGCCACGACAACGCCAGCCATTCGCCGAGCATGACCGCGCTTGCCTCGGCACCGTTGATCCGCACCGCGCGGCGGGTCGCGCGCTGGGGTTCGACCGAAGTGCCAAGGCGGACCGGCTCGCCGGATACCGCCAGCGACGCGCCTACCGCGAAGCCGCCGTCGCCCGGTGCCGCCGCCATGTCGCCCAGCGCGGCGCGGCGCAGCCCGCGTCCGGGGGCGAGCAGCGACAGCGCCTCGAGCACGTTGGTCTTCCCCGCGCCGTTGTCGCCGACCAGCAGGTTGAAGCGGCCCGTTCCCTCAAGCGTGCTTGCCCGGTGGTTGCGAAAGTGGGCGAGGGAGATGCGGTCGAGAGCCATGGCGTCCCACCCGGTTAGCGCCGCGCGAACGAGGTGACCAGCACTCCAAGGGTCAATCCCAACAGTTGGGAAAATGTCCCGAAGATGAGCGGCGCGTTAATGAGGCAGACAGCTATCCGAGAACACAGATTGGCGGATTTGCGCCACTTTTACAAATTGGCACGGGCCTTGCTGTGTAGGCGATATCCGATGAAATGTTCGTCGGCCCGCTTGGACAAGGACAAATACGATGCAAGTTCTCAACAACAAGGTCGCCGCCGCGGTCTTCTCGCTCGCCTTCAGCCTGGTGATGTTCGCCTCGGCAATCGCCCCCGCCAATGGCGGCATGCTGCTCCCCGGCGCCCTGGCGTGAGCGCGCTCGACCGCCAGCGCCAGGCCGTCACCCCCGCCAGGGCCGGGTTCGGGCTCGACCGCGGCAACGCCAAGGTTTCAGGAGTCTGCGCTGGGATCGCGCGGTACTTCGGAATCGACCCGCTGATCGTCCGCGTGGCGTTTGTCGCCGGCACGATCCTGGGCGTCGGCTCGCTGCTCCTGGTGTACATCGCGATCGCATTGATCGCCGACTGAGGGGCGCGGGGCACAGCCCGCGCCCTTCCATTCGCCTTACTTCGCGCTGATGCCCCCGTCGAGCTTGAGCTCGGCCCCGGTCATGAAGCTGCTCTCGTCACTCGCCAGGAACAGCACGCCGTCGGCGATTTCGCGCGGGGCGCCCACCCTGTTCAGCGGAATCTGCCGCGCCAGCTTGTCCATGATCACGCTCTTTTCACGCCCGCTGCTGGCGACCATCCCGTCTAGGATCGGGGTATCGACGAAAGTCGGGTGGACCGAATTGCAGCGGATGTTCCAGCCCATCTTGCCGCAATAGAGCGCGACCGACTTCGACAGCATCCACACCGCCGCCTTGCTGGCGTTGTAGCCGGGCATCGTGTCGCTCGCGATCAGCCCGGCGATCGAGCTAATGTTGACGATGCTGCCGGGCTGATTCTCCTTCATCAGCGGCAGCGCCTTCTGACAGCCGAGGAACACGCTCTCGACGTTGATCGCGAAGCCGCGGCGCCATTCCTCCAGCGTGCAGGTCTCGATATTGCCGCGCACGCCGACCCCGGCATTGTTGACCAGCACCGACAGGCCGCCGAGCTGGCTGCGGGCCATCTCGATCGCCGCGTCCCACTGCTCGGGGCTGGTCACGTCGTGCGCCATCGCGAAGGCGGTGCCGTCGCCGTGCGCGGCGTTGAGCGCGGCGGCGGTCGCTTCCGCCCCCGCGCCGTTGACGTCGGTGCACAGCACTTTGGCGCCTTCGCGGGCGAGCGCCTCGCAATGCGCCGCGCCGAGCCCCTGCGCTGCGCCGGTCACCAGCGCCAGCTTGCCCGCAACCCGTCCCGCCATCAAATCTCTCCCGCTCAGATCTGGCCCGCCAACAGCAGACCCATTATTCGAACGTCGATCCCGACGCCCGCGCGGCGGCGGTCTTCGACGAAAACCGCAAGTTCGGCAAGGGGCACCCGGTGCACCGTTATGTCCTCGCCTTCGGTGCCGCCGCCGGGCCCGATTCGGGTCAGCCCACTCGCCCGCACTAGGGTGAAATGTTCGCTGACCATGCCCGGCGAGCTATAGAATTCGCCCGCCGCTTCGAGGTGTCCGGCGCGCCAGCCGGTCTCCTCCTCGAGCTCGCGCCCGGCGGCCCCGAGCGGGTCTTCCGGCGGGTCTTCGTCCGCCGCATCGTCATGGTCGCCGATCAGGCCGGCAGGCAACTCGAGACAGCGTTTGCCGAGCGGGACGCGGTATTGCTCCACCAGCAGCACGTGCCCGTCCTCGGCTGCGAGGATCACCGCCGCGCTGATGCCGCGCGACCGCCCGACATACTCCCACCGCCCGCGCCGCTTGGCGGTGATGAAGCGGCCCTGCCAGACGATTTCCTCGGGCGGGTCGGAGGTGGCGGCGGGGGAACTGTCGGGCGATCGAGCCATCGTATCCTCAAGAGCAAGGCCAAAGTTCACTCAAAGTTCAGTCGAAATTCGCCCCGCGACACATTCTCGCGAGTCATTCGCTTGCGGCCGGTCGCACGACGGGGCTGGCCCCCCGCGCGGACCATGCATGGCACACCTGTCCATCTGTAGGAAAGCGTTCGGTAGCCCGTCGTGCCCCGTCCCCGGTCAGACCTCGATTAGCCGGTCGGGCAGCTCGTTTTGATCATCCTCGGCGCGGGGGAATTGTTCGGCGAGGACCTGGCCAACATCCGCGACCCCGGCGGCTAGCCCGTCGGCCATGCGGCCTTCGCGGATATGCCCGAGCATGTCGGCCATCGCCGCGCCCCAGATCTCGGCCGGGACTTTGCCGGCGATCGCCTCGTCGGCGACGATCTCGGCGCGGTGCTCGCGCATCGACAGATAGATCAGCACCCCGGTCCGGCCATGGGTGCGGCGCTCGGCGCCGACCTTGAAGTGCCGCACCGCCGCATCGCGCACGCGAAGGCGTTTGATGGGGGGCGGGATCAGCCAGAACCGCAGCGGCGTCCATAGCTGGATCAGCCATACCGCGACGAACTTGGTGACGACCAGCACCAGCGCCAGCGTCAACAGCGCCTGCGGGGACCATTCGTGGTTCCACCCGCCGAGCACCCAGTCGGCCTTGGCAAGATAGAACTCGGGAAACCCCGCCAGCACCGCGAGCGCGGTGATCGCCGCGAGAATGCTCCACGCAAGGCGAATATCGCTATACCCGTCGGACTGCTCGGCGAGCACGGTGACGATCTCGCCCGCGGTCCGCGCCTCGGCCGCGGCCACAGCCGCCGAGACTTGCGCGTGCTCAGCCTGATTGAGGATCGCCATCTACCAGCCTCCGCTCGCCCCGCCGCCACCGAAGCTGCCGCCGCCGCCCGAGAATCCCCCACCGCCGCCGCCGCCGAAGCCGCCCCCGAAACCGCCGCCGCCTCCGCCTGAACGCGTCGCCGCATTGAGGGCTTCCCACAAGATTACGTTGCCCACGGCGCCGCCGATGCCCCCGCCGCGATACCGCCGGCCCTTTCGCCCGCGCCCGCGAAACATCGGCAGGACGAAGAAAAACAGGATGAACAGCATCCAGATGATCCCGCCGAGCGGAAAGCCGCCTTCTTCGGACGTTTTCGCCTCGGCCGCCTGCACCACCTTGGCCGCTTCGGCGGGTGGCAGCTCGATCTGCTTGATGATCGCGTCGGCCCCCGCGACGATCCCACCAGGCATGTCGCCCGCCTTGAACGCGGGCAAGATCGTATTCTGCACAATCAACGTCGAGAACCCGTCGGTCAGGACCGGTTCGAGCCCATAACCGACCTCGATCCGCACCTTCTTGTCATTGGGCGCGACCAGGAGGATCGCGCCGTCTTCGCGATCCTTGTCACCGATCCCCCAAGCGCGGCCGAGACGATAGCCATAGTCGGCGATGTCGTAACCTTCGAGGCTCGGCACCGTGGCGACTACAAACTGCCGCTGGCTGCGTGAATTGAACGCGGTCAGCTTGGCGTCGAGCTCGGACTCCTGCGCCGGCGGGATGACGTTGGCCGCGTCGACCACCCGCCCCGTCAGCTTGGGAAAAGTCTGCGCCATGGCCGGCGGCGCGAACAGCACCGCCAGCCAGGCGACGATCAGCGCGGCTGCGCGCATGTCGGTGCGATCAGTTCGCGGCGGCGGTTGCTGTTGGCTGCGGGGCGTTGTCGTTGGCCCCGGCGGTGGGCCGGGTGGCCGAGCCGGACGGGGTCATATCGAGCGTCGGCGCGACCTCGGCCCCGGGAGTGACCGCCTGATAAGGGACCATCGGCTTCGACCCGTAGATCACGTTCGCGCCGATCGCGCTCGGGAAAGTGCGAATTTCGGTATTATAATCCTGCACTGCCTGGTTGTAGTCGCGCAACGCGATCCGGACCTTGTTCTCGACACCTTCGAGCTGGCCTTGCAGCATCTGGTAGTTGGTGATCGACTTGAGGTCCGGATAGGCCTCGAAATTAGCGAGCAGGCGGCCGAGGCCCGATCCAAGCTGATTCTGCGCGGCCTGGAATTCGGCCATCTTGGCGGGATCGGTCAGATCGGCGGCGCTGACCTGGATGCTGGTCGCCTTGGCGCGCGCCTCGATCACGTCGGTCAGGATGCCGCGCTCCTGCTCGGCGGCGCCCTTGGCGACTTCGGCCAGATTGGGGATCAGGTTGGCGCGTTCCTGGAAAGCGGCCTGCACATCGGCCCAGCGGCCCTTAGCGGCCTCTTCCTTGGTCGGGATCGAGTTGATGCCGCAGGCGGAAAGCCCGATCGCGGCGAGCGCGGCGATCGCGAAGCGGCTGATGGCGGTGAAGGTCATGTCGGCGAACACCCTTTTGCGTGAGGCGCGAAAGGCGCGCCCGGCCTGTATTGCGAATCTAGCACACCGGACGCCGGGTTCAAGCGGCACCGCCGATTGACCGTGCGATTTTTCCGCGCGAGAACGCCGCGGGAACGGCAATCAGAGGGACTGGCCATGATCGGGGATTTCAAGGCGTTCATCGCGCGCGGCAACGTGCTCGACCTGGCGGTGGCGGTGATCATCGGCGCCGCGTTCGGCACGATAGTGACCTCGCTGACCGCGGACGTGATCATGCCGTTGGTCGGCGCGGCATTTGGCGGGCTCGATTTCGCCAACAAGTTCGTGCTGCTCGGACCGGTCCCGGCGGACTTCAGGGGCGATCCCTCCAGTTACGCGGCGCTCAAGGAGGCGGGGGTGGCGATGATCGGCTACGGCCAATTCGTCACCGCGTTGGTCAATTTCGTGATCGTCGCGTTCGTGATTTTCCTGCTCGTGCGCGCCATCAATCGGGCGATGCCGTCCGAGATGGATACGCCCGCCGGCCCGACCGAGATCGAGCTGCTGGCCCAAATCCGCGACGAGTTGCGGCGGCGCCCCTGAGCCCAATCCGACAAGTCACTTCACATTAATCCGCCAGCGCCTATATGGGGCGTGCCGGCTTTCGGGCCGGATATGGCGATAAATGGCGGTGTGCAATAGACGCAGCGGACCCGGGGGCAGTACCCGGCGGCTCCACCAAAATCCCGCTTTCGGGCGGGGTCCTGACGGGGCCGAACTAGGATCGACGTGTGTTGAAAAGCATCGTTTTTGCTCGGGCTGAGTAACCCGTTCAAGGCTCAAAACCCACAAGTGCCAATGATAATGACGCACTTGCTCTCGCTGCGTAACTTTAGGGGCTAACGCCCTGACATTACAAAGACTTGAGCACGGTTCGGACCGAACCGGGTAACAGAATCGGAAACCGGGGGCCCGGGGCGGGCCTAGCAACAGAACCGCCCCACCTTTTTTCTCACACAAAGACACAAAGATGTCGGTTCAGGGACGATTGCCGGAATAGTCATTGGCGATGCGGCGAATGCCGGTTTTGATGGTGGCTTCGCCGAAATTGATCAATAGGCCAAGCGGCAGACCCATGAGGCGAAGATAGGTCAGCACCTGTTTGCCGTGCACCGGCATTAGCTTCTCAACCGATTTTAATTCGATAACCAGCCGTCGCTCGACGAGCAAGTCGATCTTGAATGCGTGCTCGATGAGGGTGCTCTTGTAGCGAAGCGGAACGCTCAACTGCCGCTCAACGTCCCGACCGTGTGACCGTAACTCCTCAACCAGCAGTAGTTCGTATGCCGTTTCGAGCAGGCCCGGCCCGAGATCACGATGCAGCTGAAAGGTGCAATCCACAACTATCGCGGCAACGCGTTCGATCGCTTCATCGCGCAACATCTTTGTGTCTTTGTGTGAGATCATTGACGCTAGATTGAAGGCGCGGACTCCGCCTGCCGTTCCTTTTCGTAGCGGATGCAGTCGAAGATCTTGGCGCCGGCCAGGAACACCGAGCCGGTCACGGCGAGAAACAGGAGCTTGCCGCCCCAGCCCGGGTATTGTTCGAGATAGACCATGCCGCGCTCGCAAGCGCCCAGCGCCAGCGCGTAGATGATCAGGCACGCCTCGAAGCGCGTCTTGATCACGAACAGGCGGCCGATCTTCTTGAGCATGGTTCCCGCAACTTCCTTAACGACGCCAGGAGCAATTACCGTGCCAGCAGCGGCACCGCGCCCTTTGCGAAGGTTAACGAAGCAGCGAGTGTAAACCAGGGCGACGGGCCGTCCAGCGCGTTAACCCAGTTCGGCGAGATCCAGCGCTTGGAGCAGCGCGGAACGCGCCGCTTCGACCGATGCCGTGAGCGCCGGACGGCCCAGATCGGCGGGGTCGATCTGCTCGGGCCAGTGCACGCCGATCGCCCGTTCGATGGTATCGGCTTTGCGGTCATCGAGCAGGAAGCGCGGGTCGACCGTCGCCGGGTCGCACACCACGCGCAGGCGCAGGCATGCCGGACCGCCGCCGTTGGCCATCGACTGGCGCACATCGACCGGCAGAACCTGGCAGATCGGACCATTCCCGGAGAGCATCGCATCGAGCCAGGCCGAAACCGGTCCGCTCTCCAGGCATTCGGACGGGACGATCAGCGCCATCTCGCCCGATGCCAGCGTCACCAGCTGGGCGTTGAACAGGTAGGTGCGGATCGCCTCGGCCAGCGAGACGGCGGACGCAGGCACCTCGACCACTTCGAGCGCGGGGAAGGCCCGGCGGATCGCCGCGCAGGCGCCCGCCTGGTCGGCGAACGCCTCGGCGTGGGTGAACAGCACGCGACCGTTGGCGACCGCGACCACGTCGTTGTGAAACGCGCCGGCGGCAATCGCGGCCGGGTTCTGCTCGACGAACACCGTGCGCGCCGGATCGAGCCCGTGGAGCCGGGCGACCGCGCGGCTCGCCTGTTCGTGCTGGCGCGCGGGAAAAGCGCCGCCGCCGCGCCCATAGACGAACACCTCGACCCCAGGCGCTGCGTGGCTTTCGCACAGCCGCATGTGGTTGGCCGCCCCTTCGTCGCCGAAGCTCGGCGGGACGGGATCGTGCAGCGCAAAGTGGGCGGTGTCGGCGAACGCGAGCGCCAGTTGGCGCGCGGTGTCGGGCCATTCCTGCGCCCGGTGCGGCATGGTGACGAGGTTCGCCGGGGTCAGGTGGCAGCGCGCGTCGGCAGAGTCGGGCGCGGGGCTGACCGTGGCGGCGTTGGCGGTCCACATGGCGCTCGCGGACCATCCCGCGGCGGTCAATGCCTGGCCGGTCTCGGCCGTCGCGCCCAGCCGCGTCAGATAGGCCGCATTGGGGCGCGGCAAGGGTAACAAGAACCCCTGCGGCAGGCCCAGCGCGAGGTTGTGGCGCATCTTGGCGAGCCCCTGCAGCGCCGCGGCGCGCGGATAACTCACGTCGCCGGCGTGGCTGGTCGCGGCCAGATTGCCGAGGCTGAGCCCGGCATAGTTGTGGCTCGGGCCGACGATCCCGTCGAAATTGAGTTCCTTTAGGCTCAACGCGCTACGCTCCACACCTCGCTGCCCGCCGTGACCCCCAGCACCTCGGCGCTGGCCGCGTCGATCGCCACGCTGTCGCCTTCGATGGCGCGCAGGCCAAAGCACGAGCGGAATTCGCCCAGGCGCCCTGTCGCCAGGATCGCGCGCTCGCCGCCGTCGAGGTCGGTGTGGGCGATCCTCGCCGCCTGCGCCTCGCGGACCGAGCGGACCTCGTCGGTGCGCGCGGTCATCGTCGGGCCGCCGTCGAAGATGTCGACGTAGCCGTCGTGGCGGAAGCCTTCGTCCTCGAGCATCCGCATCGCCGCGCGGCCGCTGGGATGGGGCATGCCGATCGCGGTGCGCGCGGCATCGTCCAGCATCGCGATGTACACCGGATGCTTGGGCATCAGGTCGGCGATGAACTGATTGCCGTTGATCGCGTTGAAATAATCCGCCTCCTGGAAGCTCATCCCGAAAAAGCGCCCCGCCACTCCGTCCCAGAACGGACTTCCGCCGCGCGCGTCGATGATCCCGCGCAGCTCCGCCAGCACTCGGTGGGCGAAGCGCGCGCGGTGCATCGCGATAAACAAGTAGCGGCTGCGCGCGAGTAGCAGGCCGAGCCCTCCGGCCCGTTCATTGGGGTGGAGGAACAGCCCGCCGACCTCGCTCGCCCCTTCAAGGTCGGTGACCAGGCTCAGCAGGTCCGCGCGGACTGTCCGTTCGAGTTCCCGCGAATGCTGGGTCAGGGTATTGATGCGGTAGGAATAAAACGGCCAGCGCTGGCCGACCTGGCTCATCAGCTGGCACGTGCCGCGCACCTCGCGACTGACAGTGTTTTCCAGCACGAGGACGAACTGCTCGTCGCCCAGACTGTCTTCGGCGCGATCGAAAGCCGCCTCGGTGCGCTCCAGCTTGAGGCTTAGCGCCTGGCGGTCGGCGGGCAGGTTGGTGAACCCGCCGCCGGTGAGCTTGGCCATTTCATACAGCGGCTCGAGGTCGGCCGGGTGCGCGGCGCGCAGGCGAAAGGTCACGCAAGGTCTCCCGAAGCGAGGCGGGTAAGCACCAGCGCAGACAGCGCCGCGCGCTCGGCCAGACTGGGGACGATCATGAACTCTTGCGGAGAGTGGATCGCACCGCCGCGCACCCCCATCGTGTCGACCACCGGCACCCCGCAGGCGGCGATGTTGTTGCCGTCGCACACCCCGCCCGAGGGCTGCCAGCCGATCGTTTGACCAAGCTCGGCACCGCAGGTTCGCACCAGGTCGAACAACTTCTGCGCACGCTCATCGACCGGCTTGGGTGGGCGGGTGATCCCGCCATGCAGATGCAGGCGAACATCGTGCAGCGCCTGAAGTTCTTCCAGCAACGCTTTGAGATTACGCTCGAACGTTTCGGCGGCTTCGGTGGACTTAGGCCGGATATTGAACCGCAGAACGGCATGGTCGGGCACGACATTGTTGGCCGATCCGCCGTCGATCTTCGCCGGATTGACCGACAAATCGTCGTGCCCCATCGCCTTCAGCCGCACCGCCAGGTCGGCCGCCGCGACCAGCGCGTTGCGCCCTTCGTGCGGGTTGCGCCCCGCGTGCGCCGCTTTGCCGGTGACTGTAATGCTGTAGTTGCCGCTGCCGCCGCGCGCGTGCGCCAGTGTGCCGTCGGGCAGTGCGCTCGGCTCGTAAGTGAGGGCGGCGTCCTTGCCCCGCGCCAGTTCGGCGATCAGCGTGGCTGACGACAACGAGCCGGTCTCCTCGTCCGAATTGATCATCACGTCGTAGCCGATCCGCGCCGCGCCTTCGGTTCGCTCGAACGCCGTCAGTGCGTGGAGGATCACCGCGATCCCGCCCTTCATGTCGGCCAGCCCCGGGCCGTTGAGCGTTTCGCCGTCGATCCAGCGTTGGTCTTGAAAAGGATGTTCGGGCGGAAACACCGTGTCCATGTGTCCGGTCAGCAACACGCGCCGCCCGGCCTCGGGCCGCACGCGCAATACCAGGTGCTTGCCGTGCGCCCGGGCTACTTCGGCCCCATCTTGGGCGATCGCGGTTACGGGCGCTGGCTCGACCAGTTCGACCTGGCCGGGCAGGGTGGAACAAGCTTCGGCCAGTGCAGCCGCCTGTGTGGCCAGGCCGGTGAGGTTGGCGGTGCCGGTGTTGATTGCGCTCCAGGCCTGCGTCTGCGCCAGCATGGCCGGGGCATCGATCAAGGCGGCGAGGCGGTCGGGGGAGGGTTTCATATGCGACCGCTCCTAGCCGTGCGGCGCGCCGCCTCCAACCCTTGCCGCCATGCTGTTGCATTGGCGCCGCCGCTTGGCCATAGGCGCGGCTCGCTTCCTCCCCGGACGACAGGCTATGACAGGCACATCTCCCGGGCGGTGTGGCCAAAACCGTGCGCGAGGAATCGATGAGCGAATTCGAGACGAAAGCCGGGCTGGAGGTCGATGCCGCGCTGGCTCAGTTCGTCGAGCATGAGGTGCTGGCGCCGCTCGGCCTGGACACGGCGGGCTTCTGGCAGGGGTTCGCGGGTCTTCTCGCCGCGTTCGCGCCGCGCAACCGCGCGTTGCTCCAAAAGCGTGACGAATTGCAGGCGCGGATCGACGATTGGCACCGTGCGCACCGCAGCGGACGCCACGATGTCCACGCCTACCGCCATTTCCTCGAGGAGATCGGTTACCTCGTCACCGAGCCCGAGGCTTTCGCCATCGGCACGCAAAACGTCGATCCCGAAATCGCCACGATGGCGGGGCCGCAACTGGTCGTACCCTCGCTTAACGCGCGGTTCCTGCTCAACGCCGCGAACGCGCGCTGGGGTAGCCTTTACGACGCCTTTTACGGCACCGATGCGCTCGACGCGCCGCCTGCGAGGCCGGGTGGGTATGACGTCGAGCGCGGCACGGCGGTGATCGCGGCAGCGCGCGTGTTCCTCGACCAGGCGCTACCGCTGGCGGACGGCAGGACCTGGCGCGACCTCGCCGGTCCCGACGACATCGTGCTGTCCGATCCCGCGCAGTTCGTCGGTGCGACGGACAAGGGCCGGATGTTCGTCAACCACGGCTTGCACGTGGAGGTGGTGTTCGACCGCGACACACCGGTGAGCGGCAGCGATGCGGCCGGCATATCCGATGTCGTGCTCGAAAGCGCGCTGACGACGATCGTCGATCTGGAGGATTCGGTCGCCGCGGTCGACGCGGCGGACAAGCTCGCCGCCTACCGCAACTGGCTCGGCGTGATCCGCGGCGATCTGGAGGAGACCTTCGACAAGGGAGGGCGGCCCCTGACCCGCCGGCTCGCCGAGGATCGTGTGGCCGGCGAGACGGTGCTGCCGGGCCGCAGCCTGCTGTTCGTGCGCAATGTCGGCCACCTGATGACCAACCCGGCGATCCGCCTGCCCGGTGGGGAGGAAGTGCCCGAAGGGATCATGGATGCGGTGATCACCAGCGCGATCGGAGCGCACGACGTGCGCGGTCTCGGCCAGTGGCGCAACAGCCGGGCCGGCAGCATTTACATCGTCAAACCCAAGCAGCACGGCCCGGAAGAGTGCGCCTTTACCAACGACTTGTTCGACGCGGTTGAGGACTTGCTAGAACTGCTGCGGCACACCGTCAAGGTCGGGGTGATGGACGAGGAACGGCGTACCAGCGTCAATCTTGCTGCCTGTATCGAGGCGGTGAAGGACCGCATCGTGTTCATCAACACCGGCTTCCTCGACCGCACGGGCGACGAGATTCATACCTCGATGCAGGCCGGCCCGATGATCCGCAAGGCGGAGATGAAAACCAGCGCATGGCTGCAATCATACGAGGCGCGCAACGTCGCCATCGGCCTGCGCCACGGCCTGTCGGGCAAGGCGCAGATCGGCAAGGGCATGTGGGCCGCGCCCGACATGATGCGCGACATGATGACGCAGAAAATCGGCCATCTCCAGGCCGGCGCCAACACCGCCTGGGTTCCCTCGCCGACCGCCGCGACGCTGCACGCGACGCACTACCACACGCTCGACGTATTCGCCCGGCAGAAAGAGATCGGCGAGGCGCCGGGCCTCGACCGGCTGCTGGATATCCCGCTCGCGGACGATGGCAACTGGTCCGACGACGAGGTTCGCGAGGAACTCGACAACAACGCGCAAGGTCTGCTCGGTTATGTCGTCCGCTGGATCGACGCCGGAGTGGGTTGTTCGAAAGTGCCCGACATCCACGACGTCGGCCTGATGGAAGACCGCGCAACGCTGCGGATTTCATCGCAGCACATGGCCAACTGGCTGCTTCACGGGGTCTGCACGCAGGAGCAGGTGATGGACAGCTTGCGCCGCATGGCCGCCAAGGTCGACGCGCAGAACGCCGGCGACCCGGCCTACCTGCCGCTGGTGGGCAACGAGGACGGCTCCGCCTTCAGCGCCGCGCTCGACCTGGTGTTCAAGGGCGTCGAGCAACCCAGCGGTTACACCGAGCCGCTGCTGCACGCATGGCGGCGCAGGGTAAAGGCTAGCTGAGCGCGCGACCGAGCGCGATAAACTCGTTCACCGTCAACGTTTCCGCCCGCCGCTGCGAGTCGATGCCGAGCGTATCGAGCGCCTCCAGCGCGCCGGGCAATCCCTTCACGCTCTGCCGCAGCATCTTGCGGCGCTGGCCGAAGGCGGCTTCCGTAAGGCGCTCCAACATGCGGGCCGAGACTCCGTCCGGCATGGCCGCCGGCTCGATATGCACCACCGCGCTCATCACCTTGGGCGGGGGGGTGAAGGCGCTGCGGTGAACCTTCATCGCCAGCCTTGCCTTGCTGCGCCATTGGGCGAGGACGGCGAGGCGGCCGTAGGCGCGGGTACCGGGCGCGGCGACGATGCGCTGGGCGACTTCCTGCTGGAACATCAGCGTCAGGCTGGTCCAGCGCGGCGGCCAGCTCTCGCCGCCGAGCCAGCGCACCAGCAGCGCGGTGCCGACGTTGTAGGGCAAGTTGGCGACCACCGCGTAAGTCTGCTCGCCCGTTACCGCGTCGTGATCGAGCTTCATCGCGTCGCCTTCGATCATGCGGAGCTTGCCGGGGAAGGCCGCCTCGAGCTCGGCGAGAGCGGGGAGGCATCGCCGGTCCATCTCGATCGCGGTCACGCGCGCCCCGGCGCGGAGCAGCGCGCGGGTCAGCCCGCCGGGGCCGGGGCCGATTTCGAGCACTGCCTTGTCACGAAGGTCGCCGGGAATGGCCGCGATGCGGGCCAGCAGTTGCTCGTCGAACAGGAAGTTCTGCCCCAACGCTTTCGAAGCGCTCAGACCATGCCGCGCGATGACTTCACGCAGTGGCGGGAGATCAGGCAACGGAGCGCCGCGCGGCGCACTCGCCGGCCATGCGGATCGCCGCGATCGTCGCCCCCGCGCTCGCCTGGCCGGTCCCGGCGATGGCGAAGGCGGTGCCGTGATCGGGACTGGTGCGGACGATCGGCAGGCCGAGTGTGACGTTGACCCCGCTGTCGAAGTCGAGCGCCTTGAGCGGAATCAGCGCCTGATCGTGGTACATGCACAGCGCCACATCGTAGTCGGCGCGCGCATGAGGCGCGAACAGCGCGTCGGCGGGATGCGGGCCGGTGGCGTCGATCCCCTCGGCGCGCAGCGCGCCGACCGCGGGGCCGATTATGGCGCCTTCCTCATCGCCCATCCGGCCGTTCTCGCCCGCGTGCGGGTTGAGCGCGGCGACGGCGATGCGCGGATGCTCGATGCCGAAATCGCGCCGCAGCGCCTCGACCGCGATCCGCGCGCGGCGGCGGATCAGGTCGACCGACAGCAGGCCGGGCACCTTCGCCAGCGACACGTGGACGGTGAGCGGTATCGTGCGCAACTGCGGACCGGCGAGCATCATCACCGCGTCCTGAGCGGTCACGCCGCAGGCCTGAGCGACGTACTCGGTCTGGCCCGGATGGTGGAACCCGACTTCGGCAAGGCGCGCCTTGGCGATCGGTCCGGTCACCATCCCGCTGGCCTCGCCCGACACGGCCAACGCGGTCGCCCGCTCCAGCGACGCGAGCGCCAGCGCCGCGCCCTCGCTGTCGGGCTCACCTGGCCGCCACGGCCCGTCGAGCGTGCCGATCACCGGCAGGGCGCGGGAAAAGACTTCGGCCGCTTCGGCCAGCGAGGCTATCGGTTCGATGGGAACGTCCAGCCCGCGCGATGCCGCCGCGCCGGCCAGCAGCCGAACCCCGCCCACGACAGCGAAGGGCGGCAGCTGTTCGCGCTCGCGCTGCACCCAGGCCTGGGAGAACAACTCGGGGCCGATGCCCGCCGGGTCGCCGAGGGAAACGACGAGCGGGCGAGGGGCGGGCGTCAGTTGTATTCGATCACCGCGTCGTTGCGCAGGTCGCGCAGGTAACGCTGGGCGCGCTTGTTGACCCGGTCATCCTCGAGCTGGGCCATCAGATCATCGAAGCTGGGGGCGCCGGCATCCTTGGGATCGTCGCGTCCGCACAGCATCAGCACGCTGACGCCATCCTTGGCGGAGCCGAACGGCGGGGTTGTCTGGCCGATCTGGAGCTCCGCCAGCAGGGGCTGGAGCTGATCGGGCAGCGAGCGCAGCACGATGCCGTCGTTCGAGGCGACTTCGGCGCCGATGGCGGCGGCGCCGGTTTCGGCATCGCCGCACCCGCGCATCGCCGCCACCGCGCCGGCAAAAGCACTGAGCCGGGCTTGCGCGTCGGTGTCGCTGGTATCGGGCGGGAACTTGTACGAGATCTGCTTGAGGCTGAGCACCGCGTCGCGCGGATCGGCAGTCAACACGGCCTTCTTGTCGATCAGGTAGAGGATCGAAAAGCCGCCCGAATTCTCGATCGGCCCGATCAGCTGACCGGGCTGCATCTGGCGCGCCGCGACCGCCAGTTCGCTCGGCAACATCTCGAGCCGCACGAAGCCCAGGTCGCCGCCGGCGGCCGCGGTCGATGATTCGGAATACTGCCGCGCATAGCCGAGGAAGCTGCCGCCCTGCTTGAGCTGCTCGACGATCTTGGCGAGATTGCCGAGCACCTGTTCGCGCGTTTCCGGAGTAGTCGCCAGCCAGATTTCGCCCAGGCGATACTCTTCCGTCCCCCGGCTCGCCTCGAGCCGGGCCATCATCTCGTTGACCTCTTCGGCCGAGACATTGACGAACGGAGCGACATTCCGGCGCAGCAGGCGCTGCCACGACAGTTCGCCCAGGATCTGGCGCTTGAGCGAGCCAGTCGAGGAACCGATGCGGGTCAGGTATCCGTCCATCGCGCTCACGTTCTGGCCGAAGTTCTGCGCCGCGACGCGGGCGTAAGTCTGATCGACCTCAGCCTGGCTGACTTCGATCTCCTGTGCCTTGGCTTCCTGGATCTGCAGCGTTTCGTCGATCAGGTTGCGCAGGACCTGCGTGCGCAGGCGCTGCAGTTCCTCGGCCGGGATTTCGCCCTTCGACGCGGCGACGAGCAGGGCCACCCGCTGATCAACGTCGGTGCCGGTGATGACCTGTCCTTCGACGACCGCGGTGGGCTTGCGCACGTTGGGATCGCCCTTGCCCAGGATCGCCACGTCCGCGGGGATGTCGAGCGTGCCCCCACTGGTCGCCTGCGCGGCGACGGCGATAGGCGAGGCCGCGAGCGACAGCGCGGCAAGGGTGCAGAGCAACTTGGGGAAAGTTCGATCGATCACGCGTTCATCCGTAAGGTCGAGCGCTCATGCGCCCTTTCGGCCCGGGCGGATGCCGCCGAACGGCTTAACCCAAGCTGAGTGCGGGGCGCGGATAGCCTGTTTGGGCCGCGCTGCCTAGCGCCGGAATCCCAGGTTCCTCAGCGCGAAATAGACCTGGAAGGTGTTGCCCCGGCGGGCATCGCCCTGGTCGAGATAGTCGCGCCGCCAGGTAATGCCCATTTCGAGGCAGTCGTCCTGATAGGCCAGTCCCAGGCGGGTGCGGACCGGGTCGAACCCGTCGGACGCGAAATTCGGGTCCTCCGAGCGGTCGGTCAGGTTGACCACGCCGGCGCCGAACAGCGACCAATAGCGCGCAAAGGCGACACGGGCGGCGACGCGCAGCTCTTCGCGGTCGCGCAAATCCTCGATCGTCGGCGAGATGTCGCGGTTCAGTCGCAGATAGCCGACTTCGGCATAAGTTCGGCTCGAACCAACTGTCGCGTCGATCTCGTTGCGGCGCACCGCCAGGCTGTCCTTGTCCAGCCGGAAGCGGTGCGTCACCTTGACGAAATCCTTGTAGCGCACATCGGTGCGGCCGACGAAGTCCGACACCCGCGCGCTCAGCCCTGTCCCGTCGGGCAGGATCGAGGCGCGGTTGTTGAGCCGGATGGACTGGCCGAAGGTCGTGCTCAGGCGCCAGTCGGGCCGGGTCAGCTCCCAGTCGAGGCCATAGGTCACGCGCGGACGATCTTCGATGCGATCGTAGCCGGGGAAGCGGTTGAGCGCGAACAGGTTGGAATCTTCCAGATCGACCGCGCGGGCGTCCTCGTTGGGGATCGCCAGGTTGCGGATCTGCGGGCTCAGGACCAATTGGATGCGCGGGGTCAGCACCTGCGTGCCCCCGAACGCGGGTCCGACGAACGGCCATTCGAGGTCCGCCGCGGCGATTCCCACGCCGCGTGCCTGCCAGCCGGGATTGCCGCGATAGATCGCGGTCGCGGTCAGCCCGTTCTCGTCCGAATGATAGACGTCGCCGCGCAGCAGCGCGGTCAGCGTCAACAACTGGCCCCAGCCGGTAACGCGCTTCAAATCCCATTTGGCGCCGGCGAATGCGCGCTGGGTATCCTGCCCTTCGGGGCGGAAGATCGCGAGCGTATTGGCGGTCAGTTCGACCTTGCCGCCGATCACCGGGGCATCGAGCCGTCTGCGATAGTCGATCAGCGGCAGCGCGATCGGCACCTGGCCCTGCGACACGCCGAGCCGCAGCGTCTGCGTCGCGAACCCGGAGAACGAGAGGTAGGAATCGCCGTCGATCCGCTCGACTTCGACCATCGACCGCAACCGGTCGTCGCGGCTGATGTCATAACGTCGCAGGAAGGTGCGGTCGGTCGTACGGCGCGCCGAGAAATTCACGCTCCAGTTGGGGTCGAGCTGAAAGCGCCCGTTGGCGAACAGATAGCCGCGGAAATCGTCCCCCGGAATCGCGGCCCCGGTCGCGTCGCGGCGGCGGCTGACGGTGGCGTATCCGGTGATCTGGTAAGCTCCGAGCCCGGTCAGGTGACGCCATTGCCCGCTGGCCATCGGCGGCGCGTCGGTAAAGGCATAGGCGCTGAGCGTCAGGTCCTTGTTGGGGGCCAGGTTGAGGTAATAGCCGCCGCTGACCTCGAACCCGTTGTTGCGCGAGAGCTGGATCTCGGGGACGAGGAAGCCCGAGACCGGCTTGCCGTCGGTCCGCACCGCGAGGCCGGGGAGGGGAATAAGGCGCGCGCCGAACAGCTCGAGGAAGGCTCCGCGGAACCGTACCCGCTTGTCGGCAGGCGAATAGACCACGCGGTCGGCGGTAATGCGCCAGCTCGGCTCACGCGGGCAGCCGGTGGCGGTGACCACCTCGCAGCCGGTGTAGGCGGCGCGTTCGAGCTCGATCGAGCCGTCGGCCTGGCGCGTGCCGCTGGCGGCGGCGAGCCGGCCGCCTTCGCGCAGCGCGAGCAGCAGGTCTTCCATCGCCCCCGCCTCGAACTTGTCGGTCAGCTCGATCCGGCTGGTGTAAAGCTGGTTACCGTCTTCATCGACGAAACGAACGTTGCCGGCGGCGACGATCTCGCCGGTCGTGCGGTTCCAGGTCACCTGATCAGCGCGGACCGAGCGGTCCTCGCTGCGCAGCACGACATCGCCGGTGGCCGTGACGGTCTCCGAATTCTGGTCGTAAGCCACCTCGCCCGCTTCGAAATTGATCTGCCGGTCGCCCGTGGGGGCAGGGGGCATCGTCGCCGGGTCGATCGGCGGGATCGGGGTGGACAGCGCGGGTGGCTGGCTCTCCGCTTCGCCTTCCGGAGCCCCGGCGGTGCCCATTGCGGATGTTGGCCCGTCCTGCGCCCAGGCGGGACATGCGGCGTTGGCGAACGCCAACGCCAGCGCGCTCGCCGTTCCAAGGCGCATCTGGCGGGGCAAGCGGCGCACGAGAGCTTGCTGCGAACCGGTCGAAGCGGGGAGCATCGCTTGCCTATCGCAGCACTGCCGCCTAATCGCAATCGCCAACGCCGCCCCCCCGCCGCAAGCCTGCGGCGAACCGTTCGTCGGGCGCGCAATCGCCGGAGTTTCCATGAAGATCGAATTCGTTGCCGCCGTCCCCGCCGGAACCCAGATCGTCGCCCGTGTGATCGATCAGGGCACTTTGCCCGCGGGGCTGGAAGCGACCCTCGCGCACGGTGCCCGCGCGGCGCGCTTCAAGGGCAAGGCGGGGCAGGTGTTTGATGGCTTCGCCGAACGTGGCGGCGCGATCGTGCGGGTCGCTCTCGCGGGCGCCGGCGAGAAGGACGACGAGGCCCGCAACGCCAATCTTGAGAAAGCCGGGGGCGCGCTGGCTGCCAAGTATGCTTGCTCGGGCGCCGATGCGATCGCGATCGAAGCCGAGGGACTGTCCGCCGATGCGCTCGGCTGCGTCCTTACCGGCCTGCGCCTTCGGGCCTGGCGCTACGACATCTACCGCACGAAGATGAAGGACGAACAGAAGATCACGTTGGTGAAGGCGCTCGTGGTCGGCGCGCCGGAAGGGACGGCCGAGGCCTGGGCCGACGCCGAGGCGCTGGCCGAAGGCGTCGAGTTCACCCGCGAGCTGGTGACCGAACCCGCGAACGTGATTTTCCCCGAGAGCTTTGTCGCGCGCTGCCGCGACCGCTTCCAGGGCACCGGGCTCGAGGTCACGGTGCTGGACGTCGAAGAGATGACCGAGCTCGGCATGGGCTCGCTGCTCAGCGTCGGGCAGGGCTCCGAACAGCCCTCGCGTCTGCTCGCGGTCAAGTGGAGCGGCGGCGACAAGGGGACACGCCCGACCGCCTTCGTCGGCAAGGGCGTGACCTTCGACACCGGCGGTATCAGCCTCAAGCCCGGCCCCAACATGGGCGACATGAAGTGGGATATGGGCGGCGCGGGCGCGGTCGCTGGCGCGATGCTGACGCTCGCCCGTCGCAAGGCCAAGGCCAACGTCGTCGGCGTGCTGGGTCTGGTCGAGAACATGCCCGACGGCAAGGCCATGCGTCCCGGCGACGTCGTCACCAGCATGAGCGGGCAGACGATCGAAGTGCTCAACACCGATGCCGAGGGGCGGCTGGTGCTGTGCGACGCGCTGACCTGGGTGCAGAAAGTACACGATCCGGTCGCGGTGATCGACTTCGCCACGCTGACCGGTGCGATGATCATCAGCCTCGGGTTCGAGCACGGAGGCCTGTTCGCCAACGACGATACGCTGGCCGACGCGCTGCTCAAGGCTGGCCGGACAAGCGGCGACAAGCTGTGGCGGATGCCGCTCGGCCCGGCTTACGACAAGCTGATCGATTCGCCGATCGCCGACATGCAGAACATCGGCCCGCGCGAAGGCGGCTCGATCACCGCCGCTCAGTTCATCCAGCGCTTCGTCGACAAGGGCCGCCCGTGGGCGCACTGCGACATCGCCGGCATGGTCTGGGCCGCCAAGCCCGGCGCGACCTGGGACAAGGGTGCGACCGGATATGGCGTGCGGCTGATCGACCGCTACGTGCGCGACGTGCTCGAAAGCTGAATCCCAACCCACAATGCAGCTGGACTTCTGGCAGTACTCGCAAGGCCCGGTCGAGCGCATCGTCGCGCTGATCGCCGAGCGTGCGCGGGCGGGGAGCGAGCGGCTGCTGGTGGTCGATGCCGACGCGGCGCGGCGAGCGGGGACGGCCAGCGCGCTGTGGGACGCGAAGCCCGAGGCCTTCCTCGCTAATGGCCAGGCCGGCGAACCGCACTCCGCTCGCCAGCCGATCCTGCTGTCGGGCACCTGCGACGCGCTCAATGGCGCGCGCTTCGCGGTCCTCGCCGACGGCCAATGGCGCGACGAAGCGGAAGGATTCGAGCGCACGATACTGTTGTTCGGCGAGCGCCAGGTGGAGGCCGCGCGCGAAGTCTGGCGGCGGTTCGACGATCGCCAGGATGTGACGCGCGGCTACTTCGCGCAGGAAGCCGGCAAGTGGGTCAAGAAGGCCTGACGCTTGCGCCTTGACCGGGCCCTCGCTAGGGGCGCGCCCAAATCCCCAACATTGCTTCAAGGAACGTCCCATGGCGGTTGCCCGCACATTTTCGATCATCAAGCCCGACGCCACGCGCCGTAACCTGACCGGCGGGGTCACCAAGATGCTCGAAGATGCCGGCCTGCGCGTCGTTGCCAGCAAGCGCATCCACCTGACCCGCGAGCAGGCCGAGGGGTTCTACGCGGTTCACAAGGAGCGCGGCTTCTTCGGCGAACTGTGCGATTTCATGACCAGCGGCCCGGTCGTGGTCCAGGTGCTCGAAGGCGAAGACGCGGTAAAGCGCAACCGCGACGTGATGGGCGCGACCAACCCCGCCGACGCCGCCGAGGGCACCATCCGCAAGGCCTTCGCCGAAGGAATCGAGGCCAATTCGGTCCACGGTTCGGATTCGGACGAGAACGCGAAGATCGAGATCGATTATTTCTTCAAGCCCGCCGAAATCGTCGGTTAGGGCCGGCTCGGGCGGTCGCGCGCTGCCTGGGCGACCCGCAAGCAATTGCTTGGGCGCCGAATCGGGCCGCCGTGGTATGCAGGGCAATGTTCTGGGGCCACGGACGGAAATGCAAGGCGCTCGCCGAGCGCTTCGTGAGTGCGGTCAATGCACACGACGCCGATTCGCTCGCGACCCTGGTGACCGAAGATTTCACCAGTATCGACAGCTGGCGCGAGGGCGTCGTCGGCCGGGAACACGCGATCGCGGGGGCCCGTTTGCTGTTCGCAGCCGACCCCGGATTGCGGCTGGAGGTCGAATCGATCAGTTACTCTGAACCGTACGCGCTGATGCGCGGTTGGGTCGAAAGCGCCAATCCGGATGTCGGCCGGCGTCGCGCGGTTTGGCGCGCGCGGTGCGAAAAGGGGCTGATTGCCGAGTGGCAGGCTTGGGCCGAAGGTAGTCCGCCGCCGCTCAACCGAACTTATTCCCCCGATGTCACGGTGGACGTGTCCGACCGCGCTCCCGAGAGTCCGTCCTCCTCCTGATATCCATTTACGCCGGCTGGTTGCCGAGCGCCGATTGTGATACGCTGACGCCGGGTCGCCTTCACTCTTGAGGGGGAGGGAAGCGATGTCTCGCGTCCTGGCAGTACCTGTTGCATTGCTGTGCTACGCCGCATTCTTCGGCTCGTTCGTCTATCTTATCGGCTTCGTCGCCGGGCTCAACCTGTTGCCGACCCATATCGACAAGGGGCTCGCCGCCCCGCCCGCGACCGCCGCGCTGATCGATATCGCGCTGATCGCACTGTTCGGGCTGCAGCATTCGATCATGGCCCGGCCCAAATTCAAAGCCGCCTGGACTCGCCTGGTCTCACCGGCGGTCGAGCGCGCTTTTTACTGCCTGGCGTCAGCGATATGCCTCGTCCTGCTGTTCGCTTTTTGGCACCCGATCGCCGGCACGGTCTGGTCGGTCGAGAACCAGACCGCGCGGATGGGAATATGGGGGCTGTTCCTGCTCGGCTGGACGATCCTGTTCATCGCCACCTGGCTGATCAGCCATTTCGAACTGTTCGGCGTGGCGCAGGCGTGGCGCCATGCGCGTGGGGTTTCCGCCCCCGAACAGCCGTTCCGCACTCCGCTGCTGTACCGCTGGGTGCGCCATCCTATCTACAGCGGATTCCTGCTGGCGTTCTGGGCCACGCCCGACATGACCTACGGCCACCTGCTGCTGGCGATCGGCTTTTCGGTCTATATCTTCATCGGCATCGCCCACGAGGAGCGCGACCTGCTCGCCCATTTCGGCGACCAGTACGGTGATTATCGCCGGCGAGTCGGCGCGGTCATTCCCGGCGTGGGGCGCAAGGCCTGAACTAGAACTGGTCGGCGGCGTCGATCAGCGCGGTCAGCTTGCGCGGCGCGACGGCGTGCCAGCTGCGCTGCAGCCAGCCGTCGATCGCGTCCCAGTCCGTATCGCCCAGGTCGAGCCGGATGGCGATCCAGTCGCCGCCGAAATAGGCCGGGCGGTAGTAGCGTTCGGGATCGTTCTCGATCAGCTGCGCCTGCTCGTCGGGCCCGCTGATCTTGGCGAGCAGCGCGGTCTTGCCGTCGCCGTGGTGATCGAGCGAGACCCAGGCGAACTTCTTGCCCTTGACGATGCCGAAGCACGGCATGCCGTGGCTGGTGGTTTCCTCCGCCTGCGGCAGCGCCATCGCCCGCGCGCGGACTTGCGTCACGAGCCATTCGGCGTTGAACGGCCGCGAGACGCGGTCGGACAAGACCCGGGCATAGAGCTGATGCTCGGCAATCCGGACGCGGGCCGCAAGACTCTCCTCGGTATCCCCCGGCAGCACCGCGACGTCCAATTGGCCGAGAACTTCTCCGGCATCGAGATCGTTGGTCACCAGGTGGACGCTGCATCCCGCTCGGTCGTCGGCTGCCGCCAGCGCTGCGCGATGGGTGTGGAGCCCGGGATACTTGGGCAGGAGCGAAGGATGGATATTGAGCAACCGCCCCTCCCACGCCCGCACGAAGTCGGGCCCCAGCACCCGCATATAGCCCGCGAGCGCGACATAATCGGCGCCGGCGCCCCAAATTGCCGCTTCGATCGCCGAATCGTGCGCCGCGCGCTCCATCCCCTGGTGGCTCAACGCAAAGGTGGCGACGCCTTCGGCTTCGGCGAGTTTCAGGCCAGGTGCGTCGGGGTTGTTGCTCGCGACCAGCACGATGTCATAGACCGCGCCGGGTAGCCGGCTGGCGTAGAGCAGCGCGGCCAGGTTGGTCCCGCTGCCGGAGATCAGCACGGCAACCCTGGCCCGCTCACGCCCCCGCGCCGGGGTGTTGCCCGGCGCGATCTCAGGCAAGATGCCTGGCCTCCCACGCCTCGCGCGCCGACCAGGTGTCGGGCGAGCCGCGCACGGTGCACCCGCGCGGCCCTTTGATTACTTCGCCGATCCGGCTGACAGTCTCCCCATTGGCCTCGAGGTCGGCGGCGACTTCGCGCGCCATCTCGGGCGCAACCGCCAGCACCATGCCGATGCCGCAGTTGAAGGTCCGCGCCATTTCCGCCGGATCGATCGCCCCTTGCGCCTGGAGGAAGGCCATCAGCCGCGGTTGCTCCCAAGCGTCGGCGTCGATTACCGCATGCGCGCCGTCGGGCAACACGCGCGGCACATTTTCGAGCAGCCCGCCGCCCGTAATATGCGCCAGCGCGTCGATCTTGCCCGCGCGGGCCAGCGGCAGCAGGGCGGCGACGTAGATCCGCGTGGGCGCCATCAGCGCGTCGATCAGCAGCGTTTCGGGGTCGAACAGAGCGGGGCGGTCCATTCGCCAGCCTTTGTCCACCGCCAGCCGGCGAACGAGCGAATAGCCGTTCGAATGCACTCCGGTGCTCGCCAGGCCGAGCAGCACATGGCCAGGCGCGACCTTATCACCGGTCAACTGCTCGCCGCGCTCGACCGCCCCGACGCAGAAACCCGCGAGATCGTAATCGCCGGGCGCGTACATGCCGGGCATTTCTGCGGTTTCGCCGCCGATCAGCGCGCAGCCGGCCGTCCTGCAACCATCGGCAATGCCGGCGATGACGCGTTCGGCGATCCCGCTCTCGAGCTTGCCCGTGGCGAAATAGTCGAGGAAGAACAGCGGTTCGGCACCCTGAACGATCAGGTCGTTGACGCACATCGCGACCAGATCGACGCCCACCGTGTCATGTCGGTCATGCTCGATCGCCAGCTTGAGCTTGGTGCCGACCCCGTCGTTCGCCGCGACCAGCAGCGGGTCGGAATAGCCGGCCGCGCGCGGATCGAAAAACCCGCCGAAACCGCCGAGTTCGCTAGTCGCGCCGGGGCGGGCGGTGGCCCGTGCCAACGGCGCGATCGCGCGCACCAGCGCGTTGCCCGCGTCGATCGAGACCCCGGCATCGGCGTAGGTATAGGGGCTGTTGCGGCGCTGCTCGGTCATCGCAGCCGCGCCTAGCCAGTTCGCGCTTGGATTTCCATGACCGTTTCGGCAAAAGGCCTGCCGATCCCCGATGGCTTTTGCACTCACCCTCCCGCGCGACCCACGCCGCGTCATCGCGATAATCGTGCTCGGGCTCGTCGGAGCCGTGCTCGCGGCGCTCGGCGGCAAGGCGCTCGTCGCGCAGATCGCGGGCGACCGGGGCATCGCGGCAGTGGCCGCGTCGGGCGACATCCAGGTCGGCGGGATCGAGGTGGACGTCACCGCAAAGTCGGCGCTGGAGGCGCGCGAAGAGGGCTGGCGCGAAGCGATGAAGCTCGGCTGGAAGAAGATCGGCGGGCCCGCGATCCCCGATGGGCAGCTCTATTCGCTGGTCTCGTCGGTAGTGGTCGAACGCGAACAGCTCGGCGCCAATCGCTACATCGCCCGGCTCGGCGTGGTGTTCGACCGCGCGCGCGCGGGCGGCCTGCTCGGCCGCGGCGGCGAGGTCGCGCATTCGGCGCCGCTGCTGCTGGTGCCGGTGACTTTCTCGGGCGGGGCGCAGACGGTGTATGAAACGCGCAACCCGTGGCAGCGCGCCTGGGCCGAATACCAGCCGGGGGCGAGTGCGATCGACTATGTTCGCCCCTCCGGCGCGGGCAGTGATTCGCTGCTGCTCACCTCGGGCCAGCTCACTCGCCGCAGCCGCACATGGTGGCGCAACGTGCTCGACCAGTTCGGCGCCAGCGACGTGTTGATGGCGATCGCCGACCTCAAGCACCAATATCCCGGCGGGCCGGTACAGGGCCGCTTCACCGCCCGCTACGGCCCGGACAACACCTTCCTGGGCGGCTTCACGCTCACCGCATCGAGCCAGGATGCGCTGCCGGCGATGCTGGACAGTGCGGTGGTCCGGCTCAACGCGATTTACGAACGCGGACTGGCCGATGGCAAGCTCAAGCCGGACCCGACGCTCAATCTCGGCGCACCGCAGATCGACCCCGCGATCCAGCGGTTGATCGAGCTAGGCCGCGCGGCCGATGCGCAGGACCGCGCCGCAGCCGCCGCGGCCGCCGCGGCCCGGGCGGCGCCAACCGACGGCGCCACGCCTGAACCTGTGGCGGGCGCCGAGCCCGCTATCGTCTCGAGCTACACCGTCCAGTTTGCGACCCCCAACGCCGGCGCGTTCGACGCCGTGCTCGGTGCGGTGCGTGGCACCCCGGGGGTGCGCGGGGCGGCAGCGACCAGCACTGCGATCGGCGGGACATCGGTGATGACGGTCAGCTTCGGCGGAGGCGGGGCCGAGCTTGCGGCGGCACTGCGCGCGCGCGGCTTCACCGTTCGCCAATCGGGCAACGCCATCTCGATCAGCCGCTGATGAGCCAGATCGCGCTGCCGTTACCCAGGCGGCGGGCAGACGACCCGGCGCGGATCGTGGTCGGCAACGCCAACCGCGCGGCGATCGACGCGCTGGCCGATCCCTCCGCCTGGCCTTACGGCACCGCGATCCTAGCCGGCCCCGCTCGCAGCGGTAAGTCGCTGCTCGGGCGGTGGCGCGAAGGCGCGGGCGATGCCGAAGTGATCGACGGGGCGGACACGGCCGACGAGACCGAATTGTTCCACCGCTGGAACCGTGCGCAGGAAAGCGGGCACGCGCTGCTGCTGGTGACCGACAGCGATCCGTGGGAAATCGCACTGCCCGACTTGCGCAGCCGGCTGGGCGCGGCGTTGCACCTGGCGATCGAAGTGCCCGACGACGACATGGTCGCCGCACTGATCGAGGCGCATGCGGAGGCGCGCGGGCTTGCGCTCGGCGAAGGCGCGCTTACCTACCTCGTGCCGCGGCTTGAACGCAGTTTTGCCGGGATCGAGGCGGTGGTCGCCGCGATCGACCGGCTGAGCCTGGAGCGTAAGGCGCCGCCGACCCAGTCGATCTGGCGCGACGCGCTCGATGCGGTACAGGGCGCGGAGCAGCCGCGCTTGCTTTGAGTACGCTTTGGTGGGAGTCTGACAGACAATGTTCGAACGGCTGATCGCCTATCTCGACTCGATCCGCGCGCGCGACCCCGCGCCGCATTCGCGTTGGGAAATCCTGATATATCCCGGCGTGATCGCGGTCGGGATGCACCGCGCGGCGCACTGGCTGTACGAGGCTAGGCTGTATTTCCTCGCCCGGCTGGTCAACCATTTCGCCCGCTTCCTGACCGCGATCGACATCCATCCGGGCGCTACCATCGGCCGCAATCTGTTCATCGACCACGGCTTCACGGTGATCGGCGAAACCGCCGAGATCGGCAACGACGTGACCATCTACCAGTGCGTCACGCTGGGCGGGACCAATCCCACCAACGGGGAGGGCGGCAAGCGCCATCCGACGGTGCGCGACAATGTCATCATCGGCTCGGGCGCGCAGATCATCGGCCCGATCACGGTCGGCGAGCGGGCGCGGGTGGGGGCCAACGCGGTGGTGACCGACGACGTGCCCGAAGGCGCGACCATGATCGGCCTCAAGGCGCGCTCGACGCTTGTCCCGGCCGAAGAGTGGATCAAGGACTTCATCCCTTACGGCACCCCGTGCGACGAACCCTGCGCCCCCAGTCGCGACTGCGTCGAGAAGCTGGAGACCGAATTGGCCGCGCTGCGCACCGAGATCGCCGAGCTCCGGACGGCGATGTCCGAACGCGCGCCGACGGTACGCCGCAGCGGAGCCAAGCGCGGATGAGCGCAGGAGCGGGCGGCGGACAGGTCGTCCCCTTTTCTGGCCGCGTTCCTGTCAAATCCGAGTCGTGGCAGGTCGCTTTTGCGCGCGAGGAACTGCTGCGAATTCTCGGCCTTTACGGCCGCATGGTGGCCGCCGGCGAATGGCGCGACTACGCGATTGACTTTACTCGCGACTTTGCCGCGTTCGCCGCCTTCCGCCGGACCGCCGAGCGCCCCCAGGCGCGGATCGAGAAACGCCCCGCCTTGCGCGGTCGGCAGGGGATGTGGACATTGTTCGGCGAGCACGGCCAAATCCTCAAGCGCGGCCACGAACTCGCCGGGGTCCTCGCCCCGGTCGAGCGGCGGCTGGTGAAGGCGGTGGAGGCGTAGAGCCTGTCCACAATTCGGGCGATGTGCTAAAAGGGGCGCATCAGCTCTTGATGGTGAGATGTCCGATGACGTCCCGGTACAAATTTTTGGTGATTTCCCTCTTGCTCGGCGCCGCTCCGTGCAACCCGGCCTTCGCAAACGGTGGCGGTGGCGGTGGCGGTGGCGGTGGCGGGGCCTCGATGCCGAGTGACAGCGCGCCTCGATACGACGCGGTAGCGGAATTCCAGAAGGGCGTTCTCGCGTATCAGGGCAAGGACTTCAAAGCCGCGACAACCGCGTTCAAACGGGTCGTCGAGGTTACTCCCAAGCACGCTCCGGCGCAGTACCTGCTCGGCGCGAGCTATCTCGGCCAAGGGGATTTCAAAAAGGCCAGGAAGCCATTCGAGACGGCGATCAAGATCGATCCCGGTCTGATCGAGGCACAACGCGACCTGGGGGTAACGTTCGCCCGGCTCGGTGACGCGGCCAAGGCCACGGCGCAGCTGGCCATCGTCACCCAGCGCAAGACCGACTGCGCTGCAACTTGTCCCGAAGCCGCCAATCTCGAGGCTGCGGTTGCCGCCATCGCGGCCGCTATCGCGGGCACGCCGCCGGTTGCGCCTGGACCCGACGCGGTCGCTCCGCTTGCCTCCGTCGATGCCGCCTACGTCGCTGCCGTCTCGCTGATCAACGAAGGTCGCTACGAGCCGGCGATCGCCAGGCTTCAGACGGCGCTGTGGCGTACCGGTCCGCACCCCGATCTGCTCACCTACCTTGGCTTCGCCAACCGCAAGCTGCAACGCTATGACCACGCGCGCGAATGGTACGAAATGGCGCTTGCGGTTGAACCGAATCATCGTGGCGCGATCGAATACTATGGGGAGTTGAAGCTCGAAATCGGCGATTTTTCGGGAGCCAAGGCGCACCTAGCCCGGCTCGATGAGATTTGCGGATTCGGCTGCGCGCAGGCCGACGAGCTGCGGTCGTGGATCCAAGGACGGGGACGGTCCGCTACCTGATTGCGGCGGCGGCGCTGGTGCTTGCGGGAGCTGCCTCCTCGGCGGCGCGCGACAGGCTTCAGGCGCTGATCTGGACCGCACCTGGAGCAGAGCGTGCGGTCTTGCTGCGCCAGCCTGCCGCTTGTCTCGACCCCGCTGCCGATGGGACCGAGGTTTCTTACGGTCGCGCCCTGTTCAACGCGCCGCAGCTTCTCGGGGGCCAGGCGGCGCGCGCCGGCATCAGCTGCGCCAGCTGCCACGCCAACGGACGCCGCAGCGCCGCGTTCTCCCTTGACGGGGTCTCGGGCAAACCGGGCACCGCCGATGTCAGCGCGAGTTTCTTCAATCTCGTTCGCGCCAACGGGCAGTTCGACCCGAAGCCGATCCCTGATCTGGCCGTGCCTGGCAAAGTTTCGCGCGATCGGGCCGCCCAGGAGCTTGAGCACTTTACGCGGGGGCTGATCGTCGAGGAGTTTGCCGGCCGCGAACCTGCTCAAGGCGAGCTGGCCGCGGTCTCGGCCTATGTGCGCGCCTTGCGGCCATGCTCCGATGAGCGCGAACAGCCACGGGGTTTGGCGGCTGATCTGGGACTGGTTCGCGAGACGATCGACGCCGCCGCGCGACGCACCGTGGTCGGCGACAACGCCGGCGCGGCCCTCTTGGCGAGCGCGGCGCGATTCCGGCTAGGGCTGATCGAGGAGCGCTATGTCGGGCCCGAGTTCATTGCCGAGCGCAAGCAGCTCCTCGCCGCTTCGCGCGCGCTTCAGCCGGTGGGGAAGGCGACGGCGCCCAGCGCAGCGGCGTTTCGGTTATGGCTGGCCCGTTTCGAGCGCGAAACCGTGCCGCGCCTGATCCGCGGCGAGCGCCGCAGCCTTTACAATACGCGCCGGGTCGAGCGCTGGCTCGCTGGGCGCTGATGCAAAGAAGCCGGCCACGCGAAATGGCCGGTCTGTTCGTTCACGGCCGCTATCACGCGATTGCGAGGTTTGTGTCGGGCAGCATGACGCGCATGTTGCCTGGCAGCATCCCGACCATCGAGCGACGGATCGGGGTCCAGAACGCGCTGAGTGTAAGCAGCGCAGAGCCGATCACCAGCGCGGTCAGCGCGACGTTGAGTTCGACCGCGCCGAAGCGGTCGAACAGCCAGGTCAGCGCGGCCAGCACATAAGCGAGCGCGGAGACGAGTAACGCCCGGCGGTCGACCGCCAGCGCCACGAGCCCCAATGCGACGTAAACCGCCAGCACCCCCAACGCCGCGCCGATGCCGATGGCCTGGCCCTGTGTCACGCCAAGCCAGTGGAACAGCGGGTGCGCGATCATCGGCGCGGCCAGCAGGTGGAGCCAGAAGGCCACGTCGGCCCGTCGGGTCTGACGTGTGCGGTCGCTCATGTCCCAGCGCATCGCGAAGGCGAAGATCGCGAGCCCGGCGATAAACACCAGCGGCATCAGCATGCGCTCTGAATTCACATTTTCCGGACCAATCCCGGCAAGAACCAGCGCGATGACCGTTGCCGCGACCGCAGCCGCGCCGGCGGCTACGGTAATCGGGACCATGAACCGGCGCCAGTGGACCCACGCGGCTCCGGCGGTAATTAAAGCGGCCCCTGCCACCAGCACCGCGCCGAAGCGCTCGCCCGGGTCCTGGCCGTCAAATGCCATGACCATGAACCCGAGCAGAGCTTCCATCACTCCGCCAACAAAGGCGAGCAGGAGGACGATGCTCGGCAGCGCCATTCGGCGCTTGCGGGTGAAGAATTCGGCCATCGTCCAGGCCGCGCCGGCGACCAGCACGCCGGAGAACGGGGGTGGTCCGTTGAGATCGGGTGTGAACACCGGCCCGATCGCGGCCATCGCGAACAGGATCATCACCGCCGCGATGGTGACGAAGATGTCGTTGAAGCCGGTGATGAGGCGAAAATGCTCCTCGTCGCCCAAGGGCATCTGGTGGCGCGCGGCGACATGCGCGCGCAAGGCGTCGGCCGCCTCGGCGCTCACGGCGCCGGAGGCGACCGCCGCCTCAAGGTCTTCGTCCAAGTACATGGCTCTCTCCCCCGTTATGTCAGAAAGGTGCCCTAAGTGTATTAGTGTGTCAATACGGTGCCCGAGTGAGCGGTGTCAGCCTCGCGTCGAGCTTGGCGCCGCGTCGCCCATGACCTTTTGCATCGCCTTGAGGATCGCGCCCGACTGCTCGCCGCCCGAATTGGGCGCGCGCAGGTTGGTCTGGGCCGAGATATCGTCCCAGCGCGCGGCGAAGCCTTCGACGGTCCGGTCTTCCTCGGGCAGCCAGACCGCGTCGTTCATCATCACCTACGCTGAGTGATAGCCGCCGCCGCCGGCGCCGACGATCGCATTGGTCGGTGCGTCCTCGCTGACCAGAAACAGCGCCGCGGGCACCACGTTTTCCGGCGCGAACAGCTTGAATGCCGCTTCCGGAAACAGGTCCTCGGTCATGCGGGTCCCGGCGACGGGGCTCAGCGTGTTGACTTTGATGTTGTACTTGCCGCCTTCGAGCTGGAGCGTCTTGGTAAGGCCGGCGAGGCCGAGCTTGGCCGCGCCGTAATTCGCCTGGCCGAAGTTGCCGAACAGCCCGGTGCTGCTCGCGGTCATCAGGATGCGGCCATACGCCTGCTCGCGCATCGTTTCCCAGCACGCCTTGGTCGCCATGGCCGATCCGGTGAGGTGGACCTTGACCACGAATTCGAAGTCCGCCGGCTCCATCTTGGCGAACGTCTTGTCGCGCAGCACGCCGGCGTTGTTGATCAGCACATGCACGCCGCCCCACTTCTGCCTGGCGTCGGCGACCATCTTTTCCATCTGGTCGTATTCGGTGACCGAGGCGCCGTTGGAGACCGCCTCGCCGCCCATGCGCTCGATCTCCTCGACCACTTGCAGCGCCATGTCCGAATGGCCCGTCCCGTCGCGCGCGCCGCCCAGATCGTTGACCACGACCTTGGCCCCGCGCCGGGCCAGCTCGAGGGCATAATCGCGCCCCAACCCGCCGCCCGCGCCGGTGACGATGGCGACCTTGTCCTTGAACGAGATGGTCATGACGGATGTCCTTCCTGACTGGAGTAGCGCTTTACGCGCCCGTAAACCGACAGCGCGCGTTGGCACCATCCGCGCGGCGATGCAACCGACGGTGCGGCCCGGCGCGGTGCCGTAACGGCAATCGGGTACTCACAGCGACGCGAGCGCGGGGATCAGTTGGTCGAGCGAATCGATCACCGCATCCGCGCCCATCTCGATCGGCGCGCAATCGTGATAGCCGTAAGTGACGGCGATGGTCGGCACCCCGGCGGCGCGCCCCGCCTTGATGTCGTATGTGCTGTCGCCGACGAACACGAGCCGGCCGCCGCCAAGCCGGTCGCGCGCCGCCCAGATCGGATCGGGGTTGGGCTTGGCCTTGCCCTTGCCCAGCGTGTCGCCGCCGATCACGCAGTCGAACCGGGCGCGGATTTGCAGCGCCGTCAGCACTCCGTTGGCGAACTGTTCGAACTTGTTGGTGACCACCGCCAGCTTGACCCCCTTGGCGCGCAGGAAATCGAGGGCCTCGATCGCGTGGGGGTAAGGCCGGGTGTGGTCTGCGAAGTGCGCGCCGTAATGGGCCAGCATCGCCTTGTAGAGCGTGTGGAAACGCTCATCCTCGCAGCCGCCCTGGTCGTCGACCGCGCGGCGCAGCATGATCTTGGCCCCGCCGCCGATAAGATGGGTCGCGCTTTCGATCGGCACTGCGGCAAACCCGCCAAGCGTGAGCGCGTGGTTTACCGCCGTGCCGAGGTCGCGGTGGGTTTCGAGCAGGGTTCCATCGAGGTCGAACGCGACGATGGCGAAGGGGAAATCGGTCATGCGGGCGCGTTAGCCGCCATTCTTCCAACGGCAAGCAATTGATGGCATTGGCCCAAGGACAGGAGATCGAATGAGAGATTTCGCCGCCGTCATTCTCGCCGCTGGGCAGGGGACCCGCATGAAGAGCGACCTGCACAAGGTGCTCCACCCGATCGGCGGCCGGCCGATGCTCGATCACCTGCTGGCGAGCGTCGACCTGCTCGGGCCCAAGCATACCGTGGTCGTCATCGGCAGCGGCCGCGACCAGATCGCGAGCGCGGTGGCGGGCCGGGCCACGACCGCGCTGCAGGACCCGCAGCTGGGCACGGGGCACGCGGTGCGGCAGGCGCAGGGCGCGCTCGCCGGGTTCGCGGGTGACGTGCTGATCCTTTACGGCGACGTGCCATTCGTTCGCGCTGAGACTATGCAGCGGATGCTCGACCGGCTGCGCGCCGACGACTCGCCGGCCGTGGTCGTACTCGGGTTCGAGCCCGCCGACCCGCTGCGATACGGCCGCGTGATCGCCGCTCCCGACGGGACGATCGAAAAGATGGTCGAGCACAAAGATGCGACCGCGGCGGAGCGCGCATGCACCTTGTGTAATTCAGGCTTGATGGCGGTGCGCGGAGAGGACCTATTCGATCTGCTCGCCCGGGTCGGCAACGCCAACGCCGCCGGCGAGTACTACCTGGTCGACGTGGTCAACCTGGCGCGGGCTGATGGCCGCACGAGCGCGGTCGTCATGACCGACGATCCAGGCGAGGTCGCAGGGATCAATTCGCGCGGCGAACTGGCCGCGGCCGAGGGGCGATGGCAGGCGCTGCGGCGCGACGAAGCGATGGCCGGCGGCGCCACGCTCCGCGCTCCGGACACCGTGTTTTTCAGCTGGGACACGCGGATCGGGCGCGATGTCACGGTCGAACCGAACGTGGTGTTCGGCCCCGGCGTCTCGATCGCCGACGGGGCGAGGATTCGCGCGTTCTGCCACTTCGAAGGCGCGCAAGTTGGCGAAGGCTGCGAAGTCGGACCCTTCGCGCGGCTCCGGCCCGGCGCAGTGATGAAAGCCGGAGCCAAAGTCGGCAACTTCGTCGAGATGAAGCAGGCTGTGCTGGGGGAGGGCGCCAAAGCCAGCCACCTGACCTACCTGGGCGATGCCGAAGTCGGCGCCGGCGCGAACATCGGCGCGGGCACGATCACCTGCAATTACGACGGGTACTTCAAGCACAAGACCGTGATCGGACCTCGCGCCTTCATCGGCTCGAACAGCGCGCTGATCGCGCCTGTGCGGATCGGGGCGGATGCGATCGTCGCGGCGGGCAGCGCGGTCAGCCGCGACGTCGCCGACGGCGAACTGCGCATGGTCCGCGCCGAACAGCTAGTCAAACCCGGCTGGGCCGACCGCTTCCACGACGCGATGAAGAAGAAGAAGGCCGCCGCGAAAAAGGGCGGGGCCGACTAGCCCCCGCCAAGATCGCCCAGCAGAACCTTCACCGCCTCGGCCAGCTGGGTATCTTCCCCGCGCACCGTGTCGCCGAGCGGGCGCTGGACCTCGATATCAACCGCGCGGCCGGCCAGTTCCATGTTGTCGCCCTTGGCCCCTTCGATCAGCAGGCTCGGCACGCGCACCACCGATCCGTCGATCAGCGGCACGTTGCTGGTGTAGATGATCCACCCGGCGCTGTCCTGGCCGACCATCTCGCCCAGGCCCAGCGCGCGGTAGCCTTCCATGAAGTCCTCGCCGTCCGACAGCGTCGATTCGTTGGCGAGCACGATTGTCGGCAGCCCCAGCGCGCGCTCGCCGAGCGCCTGGCGCGCCGGCATCCGCATCATCCCGCGCTGGGTCATGCTGAGGAAGTTGGTCCGCGACAGAATGTCGAGCACGCGGCCGTGGACGTAGCCGCCGTTGTTGTTGCGCACGTCGACCACCACGCCTCGCTTGCCCTGGTTGGCGGCGTCGAAATCGATCAGCAGCTGGTCGAGCGAGGCGTCGCCCATGTCGGCGATATGGACGTAGCCCAGGCTGTCGTTCGACAAGCGCCCGCACCTGACCGGCGCCGGCACCTGTTTCGCCAATAAATACAGCCTCAGGCCAGCTCGCGCTGGTCCTGCGCGTCGACCCGTTCTTCCCAGGTGCGGAATTCGCTGCGGCTGAGCAGGTAGCGCCAGCGTGCTTCGTCGAAGGTGATCAGCTTGTCGCGCACCGCGCGGACCACTTCGGTCTTGCGCGCTGCCGACCAATGCACCTTGTGCGACCTGGGCAGACCGGCGAGCTTGATCGCCTCGGAAACGGTGCTGTGGTAGGGATAGGCCATCGTTATCAAACTCCTCCGCCCCCTCGCGACTGAAATTGGAGGATCGAGAGTTAATTCTGTCCTGCGAAGGATCCCTTACATCGACTTAAGCATCCGAAACGTTGCCGAGGCACGACAAAGCGAAGAGCCGAGGCGCGAAATGGCGCGCTCTAGCCCAATCGATCGAGCGCCAGCCGGGTCAAGCCGATACCAGCAGCGGCGGCAGCCATGTCCGCCAGCCAGTCGGCCCACTCGGCGTAGCGGTGGAGCGCGGGGATCATCTGGACCAGCTCGATCGCCCCGCCGAACGCGGCCAGCGGCACAAACAACGATGCCGGGCGCCGCTCGCGCCAGCCCATCGCGGCGAGCGTCCCGAGCGTAAAGAACGCGATCATGTGCTGGATCTTGTCGCCCGGTGCACCCGGCAACTCGGGCGGCTTGGGATGCACCGCCATCACGAACGCGAAGGTGGCCGAGGCGAAGAACACGCGCCGCAGCCACAGCTGCGTTCGCGCGCGTCCAAGGAACTGGCGGATTGTCAGCCCCCGACGTGCCCGGCCAGGACGGTCAGGCCGTATCCTCGCCGACTTGCTCGGCGAGGACGGTCAAACCCGCATCGCCCACTTCGGCGAAACCGCCGCGCACCTCGATATTTTCCGGTACCGCGCCTTCGGTGCGATAGACCTGGATCGCGCCGTCGCGGATCGTGCTCATCAGCGGGGCGTGGCCCTCGAGCACGCCGAAGTCGCCCTCGGTGCCGGGAACGACGACCATGTAGACGTCCTCGGAACGAACGAGCTTGGCTGGGGTCACGAGTTCGAAGTGCAGGGGCATCTCGTTACGCCTCGTCGGCCATCTTCTTGGCCTTCTCGACCGCCTCGTCGATCCCGCCGACCATGTAGAATGCGCTCTCGGGCAGATGATCGTACTCGCCGTCGACCACCGCCTTGAAACTCTTCACGGTGTCTTCGAGCTGGACGAACTTGCCGGGAATGTTGGTGAACACCTCGGCGACGTGGAACGGCTGGCTGAGGAAGCGCTGGATCTTGCGCGCGCGCTGGACGGTCAGCTTATCCTCTTCGCTCAGCTCGTCCATGCCGAGGATGGCGATGATGTCCTGCAGGCTCTTGTACTTCTGCAGCACTTCCTGGACGCGGCGGGCGGTGCGGTAATGCTCCTCGCCGACGATCCGCGGCTCGAGCACGCGGCTGGTCGAATCGAGCGGGTCCACCGCGGGGTAGATGCCGAGCTCCGAGATCGCGCGGTTGAGCGTGGTGGTCGCGTCCAAATGCGCGAACGAGGTCGCTGGCGCCGGGTCGGTCAGGTCGTCCGCCGGCACGTAGATCGCCTGGACCGAGGTGATCGAGCCCTTGGTGGTCGAGGTGATGCGCTCCTGCAGGTTGCCCATGTCGGTCGACAGGGTGGGCTGGTAACCCACCGCCGAGGGAATGCGGCCGAGCAGCGCGGACACTTCCGACCCGGCTTGCGTGAAGCGGAAAATGTTGTCGACGAAGAACAGCACGTCCTGGCCCTCCTCGTCGCGGAAGTATTCGGCCATCGTCAGGCCCGACAGCGCGACTCGGGCGCGGGCTCCCGGGGGCTCGTTCATCTGGCCGAACACGAGCGCGACCTTGCTGCCTTCGCTGATCGCGTTGCCGTCGGCGTCCTTGGCGATGACGCCCGCGTCGAGGAACTCGTGGTAGAGGTCGTTGCCCTCGCGGGTGCGCTCACCCACGCCGGCGAACACCGAAACGCCGCCGTGGCCCTTAGCGATATTGTTGATCAGTTCTTGGATCAGCACGGTCTTACCGACCCCGGCGCCGCCGAACAGGCCGATCTTGCCGCCGCGCGCATAGGGCGCGAGCAAGTCGATGACCTTGATCCCGGTGACCAGGATCGCGCTTTCGGTCGACTGGTCGACGAACAGCGGGGCGGGGGCGTGGATCGGGTTGCGCTTCTCGGCATTGACCGGGCCGCGCTCGTCGATCGGTTCGCCGATGACGTTGACGATGCGGCCGAGCGTCATCGGGCCGACCGGGACCGAAATCTGCTGGCCGGTGCTGGTCACCGGCTGGCCGCGGGTCAGGCCCTCGGTGGCGTCCATCGCGATCGTGCGCACGGTGTTCTCGCCGAGGTGCTGGGCGACCTCGAGCACGAGCCGATTGCCGTTATTATCGGTTTCCAGCGCCGTGAGGATCGCCGGCAGCTCACCGTCGAATGCGACGTCGACGACCGCGCCGATGATCTGGCTGATTCGGCCGGTTGAAGTGATGGTGGCGGTGGCCATGGTCTTTTCCTTGCCTTCTTACTCTTATGAATCCCCGCGAAGGCGGGGATCTCGTCGTCAACTCTGAGGTCCCCGCCTTCGCGGGGTCTCACGCAGTTTTTAGAGAGCCTCGGCCCCCGCGATAATCTCGATCAACTCAGTCGTGATCGCGGCCTGGCGGCTGCGGTTGTACTGGATGGTCAGCTTGTTGATCAGGTCGCCGGCGTTACGCGTGGCGTTGTCCATCGCGGTCATCGACGCGCCTTGCTCGCTCGCCTGGTTTTCGAGCAGCGCGCCGAACACCTGGGTCTTGAGATAGCGCGGCAGCAACTCGGCGAGGATTTCCTCCTCGTCGGGCTCGTACTCAACCGAAGCCTGGCTCGTGGCGGCAGCTTCGGGGGCGGGGACCGGGATGATTTGCAGCCCGGTCGGCTCCTGCGTCAACGCGGACTTGAAGCGGCTGTAGAACAGGTGCGCGACGTCAAACTTGCCGCCCTCGTACATCTCCATCAGCTCGGTCACGATGCGGGTCGCTTCGCCGTAGCCGGGTTCCCGCACGTCGGTGGTGTCGAACATCTGGGCGATGTTTGAGGGGTGCTGGCGGCGGATCGGCGCGCGGCCCTTGCGGCCGACGAGGTAGAAATCGACGTCCTTGCCCTGCGCCTTCAACTCGCTCGCCTTGGCCAGCGCGGCACGTACGATGTTGGAGTTGAACGCGCCGGCCAGCCCCTTGTCGGAATTGGCGACGACCAGCAGATGGCGCTGGTCCTTGCCGGTGCCGGCGAACAGCTTGGGCGCGCCTTCGCCCGAGACCTTACCGGCGATGCTCGCCATGACCGCGCCCAGGCGCTGGGCATAGGGACGCGCGGCCTCGGCCGCCGCCTGCGCCTTGCGCAGTTTCGACGCCGCGACCATCTGCTTGGCCTTGGTGATCTTCTGGGTCGATTTGACCGAGTTGATCCGACCCTTGAGTTCCTTGAGGCTGGCCATTGCGGCTCCCTAGCTCGTCAGGTCAGGCTTGCGCATACTGCTTGCCGAATGCGTCGAGCGCTTCGGCGACTTTGTCGCGGGTGCTGTTCTCGAACGCCTTGCTCTCGCGAATTTCGGCCAGCACGTTGGCATGGTCGTTGCGCATGAAGCTCAGCATCTTGTCCTCGTAGTCGGTCACCTTGTCGACTGGCACTGCGTCGAGGAAGCCGTTGGTGCCGGCAAAGATCGACACGGTTTGCTCTTCGAACGGCATGGGGCTGAACTGCGCCTGCTTGAGCAGCTCGGTCAGGCGCGCGCCGCGATTGAGCAGCTTCTGGGTCGAGGCGTCGAGGTCGGAACCGAACTGCGCGAACGCCGCCATCTCGCGGTACTGCGCCAGCTCCAGCTTGATCGAGCCCGAGACTTTCTTCATCGCCTTGGTCTGCGCGGCGCCGCCGACGCGACTGACCGACAGGCCGACATTGATCGCCGGGCGGATGCCCTGGAAGAACAGCGTCGTTTCGAGGAAAATCTGTCCGTCGGTGATCGAGATCACGTTGGTCGGGATATAGGCCGACACGTCACCCGCCTGGGTTTCGATAATCGGCAGCGCGGTGAGGCTGCCCGAGCCGTTCTCGGCATTCATCTTCGCCGCGCGCTCGAGCAGGCGAGAGTGCAGGTAGAACACGTCGCCCGGATAGGCTTCGCGGCCCGGCGGGCGGCGCAGCAGCAGCGACATCTGGCGATAGGCGACCGCTTGCTTCGACAAGTCGTCGTACACGATCACGGCGTGCATGCCGTTGTCGCGGAAATATTCGCCCATCGTGCAGCCGGTGTAGGGGGCCAGGTACTGCAGCGGCGCCGGCTCCGAAGCGGTCGCTGCGACGATGATGGAATATTCCATCGCACCGTTTTCTTCCAGTGTGCGCACGAGCTGCGCCACGGTGGAGCGCTTCTGGCCGATCGCGACGTAGATGCAGTAAAGCTTCTTGCCCTCGTCGGTGCCGGCGTTGGCTTCCTTCTGGTTGATGAAGGTGTCGATCGCCACCGCGCTCTTGCCGGTCTGGCGGTCGCCGATGATCAGCTCGCGCTGGCCGCGGCCGATCGGGACCAGCGCGTCGATCGCCTTGAGGCCGGTCTGCACCGGCTCGTTGACCGATTGGCGCGGGATGATCCCGGGGGCCTTCTTTTCCACGCGCATCCGCTTCTCGGACACGATCGGACCCTTGCCGTCGATCGGGTTGCCGAGCGCGTCGACCACGCGGCCCAGCAGGCCCTTGCCGACCGGAACATCGACGATGGTGCCGGTACGCTTGACGCTGTCGCCTTCCTTGATCTCGGCGTCCGAACCGAAGATCACGACCCCGACATTGTCGGCTTCCAGGTTGAGCGCCATTCCCTGCACGCCGTTGGCGAATTCGACCATCTCGCCCGCCTGGACGTTGTCGAGGCCGTGGATGCGGGCGATGCCGTCACCGACCGAGAGCACCGCGCCGACTTCCGAGACTTCCGCCTCGGTGCCGAAGTTGGCGATCTGGTCCTTGATGACCTTGGAGATTTCAGCGGCGCGGATTTCCATGACTAGCCTTTCATGGCCTGTGCGAGTGAGTTGAGGCGGGTGCGGATCGAGCCGTCGATGCGCTTCGATCCGATGGTTACCACGAGCCCGCCGAGCAGGTCCGGGTCGACCGTGGTGGAAAGCTTGACAGTGCGGCCTTCGCGTTGCGTCAGCCTGGTCTTAAGCTGGTCGATCTGCGCGTCGGTCAGCGCGTGCGCGCTGGTCACTCGCGCGGTGACCTCGCCGCGCTGGGCGGCGGCGATCGTGCCGAACGCGCGGACCATATCGGCCAGCTTGTTCAGGCGCCGGTTGGCGGCGAGAGTGCCGAGGAACTTCTGCGTCAGCTCCGACAGTCCGAGAGAGGCGGCGACCGCCGCGATCGCCGATCCTTGCGCCTTGCGGCCGATCTGGGGGTTGGTTGTGAGCGCGCGCAAGTCGGCCGATTCGGTCAGCGCGGCGGCAAGCGTCTCGAGGTCCGCCTCGACCGCGGCGACGGTACCGGCTTCGCTTGCGAGTTCGAACAGCGCCGAGGCGTAGCGCCCTGCGAGGCTAGCCCGAATACCGGCGGAAATATCCACGCGCGTTGGTCCTTTTGGGTCCGGAAAGGATCGGTTTCAGCCGCGCCTGCTAAAGGTGGCCGCAAGAGCCGCCCGGGCATGGTTGGCGCGCCCCTATCACCGGGTTTGCTGCGATGCAACCGGGCTTGACCCACGGGGCTTTGCGACCCGCCGGTCATGGAGTAATCCGGCGCGGAATAGGATGGGAGAACACACCATGGAATGGGTTCCTCTGGCCGACAAGGTGGGTGCCGAAGTGCGCGGCGTCGACCTCGCGGCGGTCGAGGGCGAGGCGCTCGAAGCGCTCAAGCGACTGGTGTGGGCCGAGGGTGTGGCGGTCGTGCGCGACCAGTCGCTGACGCCTGAGGAACACATCGCGCTGGCGACGCGGTGGGGCGGAATCGACCTCAACAACTACTTCCCGTTGACCGGCGAGTATCCCGAAATCGCCATTGTCGGGAAAACCGCCGAACAGCAGACCAACATCGGCGGCGGATGGCACACCGACCATTCTTATGACCAGGTGCCGGCGATGGGATCGATCCTGGTCGCGCGCACGCTGCCTCCGGCCGGCGGCGATACGCTGTTCATCCACATGGGGGCAGCGTACGATTCGCTCGACGAGGCGACCAGGGCCGAGATCGAAGACCTGGAGGCGTTTCACACCGCCGACCATATATATTCGCCCGACGGCGCCTATGCCCACACCGATCAGGGCGGCACCTTGCGCGGCCAGGATTTGACCACCGGCGCGGTCCATCCGATCGTCGCGCGGCATCCGCGCACCGGCCGGCGGCTGCTTTACGTCAATCCGTCCTACACGGTGAACATCGTCGGGCGGTCGCGCGAGGAAAGCCTGCCGCTGCTCCAACGACTGTACGCCGCGGCATTGGCGTCCGAATTGCAGGGCACGGTCGAGTGGCGCCCCGGCACGGTGGCGATCTGGGACAACCGCACTACCTGGCACTTCGCGAGGAACGACTACCACGGCCACGCCCGCGAAATGCACCGCATCACGCTGACCGGAGAGGCGCTGGCGGCCTAGCGCGGCTTCGCGCGGCAGTTATAGACCAGCCGCTCGTTGGCCTGTGCCGGGAGCAGCGCGGTGACGCCGGACTGCATTTCGCCGAGTTTGCCCGCCGCCCCGGCGCTGCCGCACTGCGGGGCCTGGTAGGCGGCGCGGGCCGCGCGGGCCTGGGCCATCGTCGATTGGGTCAGCGGATAGCGATCGGTGCGGAATGTGCGGCTCGCCGGATCGAAGCTGTTAACCGAGACGGTGTCCTCCTCGTTGGGCACGAACAAGCGGCTCCATTGCCCGCCCGAGTAGCCATACTGGGTGCGGCCGTTGACGCAGCCGCCGGGCTGCCAGGCAAAGTCCATGTCGGTAGGCGGCTGGCTGACGATGCGGCTGCGCTCGGGCTCGATGGTGCAGGTCAGGTCGGCGACGCCGGGTTCATCGTCGGGGGTGTCGGCGGATTCGTCGGCACGGTCTTCGGCCAAAGTGTCGGCGACCCGGCGGTCGATCGCGTCGACCCCGGGGCGGGTGAACCACACCGCCAGCGCCGCCACCAGTGCCGCGGCGGACAGCGCGCCGGCGATCCGCATTGCCTTGCCGCCGTCCTCGCGGGTTCGGAGGTTGAACGCCCCGAACCCCGCGCCCGCCGCAAACAACAGCAGCAGGCCGGCGATCGCCATGGCGTTCTCGCGGTCTTCCATGACCGACACCTCGGCTTCGAACTGCGCGCGGTCGCGCAAGGTCCGGTCGGCTTCGCTGCGCTCGGCGAGCTTGGCGCGCGCTGCCGCCTGCTCGCCTTCGAGCCGCTCGCGCTCGGCGGCGTCGAGCTGCGCCATGCTGCGGCAGGGCAGCGCGTTGGCCGCGGGCGCGACCCCGGCGGACTTGAGGAACGGCAGCAACTCCTTACCGGACACCGCGAACGAGAACTCGGCGTCGCCGCCTTCGTCCGACGTGGTGCCGAAGCTGTTGACCCCGATCACCCGGCCGCAGGCGTCGAGCAGTGGGCCGCCCGAATTGCCCCGCGCGATCGCCGCGGTGTGCAGCACGGTGTCGAGGTCGCGGCTCGGCCGCGCGCCGGACACAAACCCGTGGCTCTTGACCGGCGGCTGCGGGCGGAACATGTCCGCCAGGTCGAGCCCCTGGGCGCGGTCGACGTTCATCGGGTAGCCGACCGCCGACACTTCGTCGCCGTCGCTCGCCGCGCCCCCGGCCAGCGTCAGCGCCGGCAGCCGCAGCTTGCCGGTCACTTCGAGCACTGCGAGGTCCTTGGCCGACGAAACGCTGACAATCCGTGCGTAATCGGCCGAATCGCCGTCGGGCGGGACCACCGCGATGCGCAAGGTATCGTCCTGGATCGCCTCGCGGATGACGTGCGCGTTGGTGACGATTTGGCGAGGCGAGACGGCAAAGCCGGTGCCGTGGCTGACCGGGAACACGTTCTCCCCGTCGGTGCCCATGATCACCACTCGCACCACGCCGCGCGCGGCGGCGGCGACGTCGGCGGGGTCGGGCCTGGCCGTTGAGGGCAGGGCGATCAGGAACAGCGCGGCGATTGCGAGGAGAATGCGGGTCATCGCGGCGACCTTTGGCGAAGCGCGACATTGACCGCAAGCCGCGGGACGCGCCGCTTGCCCCGGCGCGCTACCTGTTCAGCCGCACCACGATCTGGCACGAGGAGACCGGCGACATGGCACAGGCTCAAACTCTGACCGATGACGACCGCTGGCGGATCGCGCTGGCCAAGGACCGCCGTTTCGACGGGCGGTTCGTCACCGGGGTTCATTCCACCGGCATCTATTGCCGCCCGAGTTGCCCGGCGCGCGCCCCCAAGCGCGAGAACGTGCGGTTCTACGCCTCCCCCGCCGAGGCCGAGGCGGCGGGGTTGCGCGCGTGCAAGCGCTGCACGCCCAACGCCGTCGCCCGCGACGAAGCGGCGGTGCTGGCGGCGATCGACGAGATCAAGGCCAGCGCCAGTGAGCTTGGGGGACGCCCTCCGCTCGACGAACTGGCGGCGCTCACCGGTTATTCGCCGGCGCACTTCCAGCGGGTGTTCGCCCGCGCCACGGGTCTGTCGCCCGCCGCCTATGCCCGCGCCTTGCGCGAGGAGTGCGCACGCATGGCACTAACCAGCGAGGGCAGCGTGACCGGTGCGATCTACGAGGCTGGGTACGAGAGCCCCAGCCGGTTCTACGATGGCGCGAAGGAGAAAATGGGCATGAGCCCCAGCGCATGGGCCAACGGCGGACGCGGGGTCAAGATCCACTGGGCGGTAACCCCGACTACGCTCGGCCGGATGCTTGTCGCGGCAACCGACAAGGGCGTGTGCCGCCTGTCGTTCGGCGAAGGGCCGGAGGATCTGGCGCGGCGCTTTCCAAGGGCTGAGCTGGTGGAAGGCGGGGTGACGTTCGAACGGCTGTTGGCCGATGTAATTGCATCGGTCGAAACCCCCGGCGATTTCGCCCACATCCCGCTGGATGTGAAGGGCACCGCGTTCCAGGAAGCGTGCTGGAAGGCGTTGCGCGAAATTCCCGCGGGTGAGACACGTACCTATGCCCAGATCGCCGCAGCCGCCGGCAACCCAAGGGCGGTGCGTGCCGCGGGCAGCGCCAATGCGCGCAACAATGTCGCCGTGCTGATCCCCTGCCACCGCGTGATCCGCACCGGCGGCGACCTGGGCGGCTATGCCTACGGCCTGGTGGTCAAGCGCGAACTTCTTAAACGCGAAGGGGTCCAATGATGGACAAGGTCGAGCAATTCCGCGCGCTGCACATACCCGGCGATCCCCTGGTGCTGTTCAACATATGGGACGCAGGCTCGGCCAAGGCAGTCGCGAATGCGGGCGCCAGGGCCATCGCCACCGGCAGCTTCGGCGTGGCCGAGGCGCAAGGGTACGCAGACGGCGAGGCCATGCCGCTCGATGCGGCGCTCGCCAACCTCGCGCGGATCGTCGCCACGGTCGATGTGCCGGTCACGTTCGACATGGAGTCGGGATATGGTGCCACCGCCGCCGAAGTCGGCGCATCGGTAGCCCGGGCGCGCGACACGGGGGCGTCGGGCATCAACATAGAAGATCGGATGCCGGACCAGACCGCGCTGGCGCCGGTCTCGCGGCAGGCCGAACGGTTATCCGCGGCTGCCGCGAGCGGCCTGTTCGTCAACGCGCGCTGCGATGTTTTCCGTGGCCGGAATGCGGCCATCGACGGCCCGGCGCTGGTGGCCGAAACACTCGAACGGGCGAGGGCCTATGCTCACGCCGGCGCCAGCGGGCTGTTCGTCCCCTTCCTTGCTGACGCGCGATGCATCGCGGCGATCTGCGAAGCGTCCCCGCTGCCGGTCAACATTCTCTGGCGCCCGGGCTGCGGCGACCGTGCGGCGCTGGCGCACCTCGGCGTCGCGCGGATCAGCCATGGGCACCAGCCGTGGGCGGCGGCGATGACCTGGCTTGGCGATCAGGCGAAGGTCGTGCTGACCGGAGGCAATCCATCCTACGCGCAGTGACTGGCGCAGCGCAGCCCGCGCGGCGCGGGAATGTCGTGCGACCGTGGTGGGTCCGCCGCCGGTTCGCGAAACAGGCACCCCGCCTAGTCGAGCTTGGGCGCCATTCCCGGCTCGCACTTCTCCATCGCGCACGCATAAGCGGGGCGCTCGCCGATCCGCTTGAGATAGGCCGCGATGTTGGGAAAGGCCGCAAGGTCCGCCCCGCCGAACATCCGCGCCGTCGTCAGGCTGAAGCCCATCATCACGTCGGCGGTGGTCAGTTGCTGCCCGCCGAAGAACGGCGCCTCGGCCAGCCGCGCCTCGGCCAGCGCCCAAGCCTTGGCGGTGCGGTCGGTGACGAAGTCGGGCAGCGGATCGGCCCCCAGACGCCGCGCGACCAGACCCATCATGCCGTTGGCCATGAAGGTCGCGTTGGAGAAGTGGAACCAGAACAAATGGCCGGCGAAATCGGGATGCTCGGGCCCGGGCGACAGCCGCGCGCCGCCGTATTTGCGGTCGATGTATTCGCAGATCGCCCCGCTCTCGCCCAACACCAGGCTTTGTCCGTTTTTGGCGTCGGTGATCACCGGGGCGATGCCCATCGGGTGCAGCGCCTTGTACTCGTCGGGCGCGAGGTTGTTGTCGGCACGGCGGGTGTAGAGCGTAAGATCGTAGTCGATCCCCAGCTCCTCGCACAGCCAGACGATGCGTTCCGACTGCGAGATGCGCAAGTGATGGACGGTGAGCATTTGGTGTTCTCCCGGTCGGCGCGCCCATCCTGCGTACGCAGGCGCCAGCCTGTCGAGTACTTTCTCGGCGCTGGCGAGATAATCGGCCTGCTTCTCCAGGCTCATTCGATCTTGGGCTCAAGCGCACGCTGTCGCGCCAGCAGTCCGAGGCTCGCGAGCCGCGGTGGGCGGGCGCGGCCCCGAAGGTCAGGTCAGTCGGCATCCTTCTTCTTGAGCGACGGTGCGAGCTCGTCGATCAGTGGCTGGCGTTCCCCACGGTCGAGCCCGGCGAGTAGGTCGCGCAGCTTACGGGTCCTGGCATTGGCATGCGGGCGGTAGGCCAGCGGGCCGAGCACCGCCTTCGCCTGCGCGTCCTTGTTTTCCAGGAGCAGCAGATGGCCGAGCATGCGCCGAATCTGGGAATCAAAGGGCGCCGCGCCGAAAGCGGTTTCAAGCGCAATGAGTGCGTTTTCCGGCGGCGCCTCGTTGGCCAGGCGAAAAGACAAGTAATAACCCGCCAGCGCCTGCGGCTGCTCCGCATCTATCTTGTTGGCGGCCAAATAGTGCTCGCGGGCGTTGGCGAGAAACTTCGGGTCGAGCTTGGCATTTTCCATCGCGATCATGGCTCGAAAGAGATGCGCCTCGACCGAGTTCGGATGCGCCCTAAGGATTTCTACCGCCCGCTTGTCCGCCTTCCCCATATCGTTGGCGTCGAATTCCGCCTCCAGCGTCATCAGCTGCACGGGCAGGGAGTCAGGGTATTGCGTGGCGATGCGCCGGGCATCCTTTACGATGCCGCGCGCCTCTTCGCGCGTGACCCCGGCGGACGACTTGATGTGCGTTGGCATCGCGGCGGCTTCCGCGGCGCTCAGCTTGCGGACGCTGACCATGGGTTCCGACTGGCTGGGGTATTGCGCGCTCATGCCCATTGCGCGCTCGCGCCGATAGGCGTTGAACTCGCGCTGAAGGTTGCCCAAATCGCCGAACGCTTCCTGCGCGGCCTTTTTCCCTTCCACCCCGCGGTTGAGTGCAATGAGGTACTTGGCGAGCTGACCCTTACGTTCCGGCTTAAAGGTCAGATAGCTTACCGCCAGCCAGCCGTGGCCATAGGGCGGGAAGTCGATCATCTGCGACCGGGTGTCAAACATCTTGTCCGTGCTGACGTCGAACATGGTCAGCTCGGTCCGGCGGTGTATCGGCGCCTCGCCAAGCGCGAAGCCCCTGTCCTCCAACCTCAGTGTGCCGAACAGCTCCGCAAAGCCTTCGCTGTACCACAAGGGGTAGGCGGCGGGCTTGTGGTAGTACATGAAATAGTGCGCGTATTCGTGGAAAAGCACGGCCTCCGGGTCGATGCCGCCCGGGTTGAATTCGAAGCTCTGGCGCGCACCTGGGGAGGAATATTCTTGGCTTATCCTATCCGCCACCAGCGGGACGAAAGCGACTGAATCGCCGGCGCGCGGGATGAAGAACCCATAAACGCCTCGCTGGCCGGCGAGCTTGCCGATATCGTCCGACTTGCCGAACTGGTACAGCGTCACTTTGCCGTTGACGGGCGTCGGGCCCGGCGGCGGCTTGACCCCGGTAAACAGGCGCATCGCATCGTCCAACCGCTCCAGCTTCACCGCCATCGTGCGCGCGGCGGCTTCGCCGCCTTCGGAATAGACGCGGAAGCGATTACTTTCAGCATAAGCCCAATCCTGCGCGGCGGCGGGCATCGCCAGTGCCGCGGTGAGCGCGGCGGCAATATATCTCAGCATCTCGACCCTCAATCCTGATTAAATGATTAAGAGGCTAGCGACGCGCATTCGGTGGTCAAGTGCCCAAATGCGCGGTCAAACGAAGCTGTACGGGTCGATGTCGATCGTCACTCGCACGCCTTGAGGAAAGCGCAAGGGGGCGAGCCATTGGCGGATCACGTCCTGTACTTGCGCGCTGCGGCGGGCGTTGAGCAGCAGGCGGTAGCGGTAGCGGCCGCGGAGCAGGCTGAGCGGCGCTGGAGCGGGGCCGAGGATCGCGACGTCGGACAGGTTCGGGCGGGTGCCGCCGATCATGTTCGCCGCCGCTTTGGCTTCGGCCTCGTCCTCGCTCGAGACGATCAGCGCCGCCCAGCGGCCGAATGGCGGCGCGCCCGCGTGGCGGCGGGCCTCGGTCTCGGCCGCGTAGAACGCGTCGCGGTCGCCCGCGGCGAGCGCGGCGATCACCGGCGCGGTCGGGTGACGGGTCTGGATCAGGACCTCGCCCGGCTTCGCCCCGCGCCCGGCGCGCCCGGCGACTTGCGCGACCTGCTGATAGGTTCGCTCGGCGGCGCGCAAGTCGCCGCCCTCGAGCCCAAGGTCGGCATCGACCACGCCGACCAGGGTCAACTCGGGAAAGTGAAAGCCCTTGGTGACCAGCTGCGTGCCGACGATCACGTCGATCGCGCCGCTTTCCGCCCGCGCGACGAAATCCGCCGCCTTTTCAGGGGAGTTGATCGTGTCCGAGGTGACCACCGCCACCCGCGCTTCGGGCAGGATCGCGGCCACTTCGTCGGCGATGCGCTCCACTCCCGGCCCGCAAGCGACCAGGCAATCGGGCTCGCCGCATTCGGGGCAAGTCGGCGGCGGGGGGGTCTCGTGCCCGCAGTGGTGGCAGGCGAGCCGGCGCGACAGGCGATGCTCGACCAGCCACGCGCTGCAGTTGGGGCACTGGAAGCGGAACCCGCAGTTGCGGCATAGCGTCAGCGGGGCATAGCCGCGGCGGTTGAGGAACAGCAGCGACTGCTCGCCGCGGGCCAGCCGTTCTTCCATTCCAGCCACCAGCCGCGGGGCGAGCCAGCGCCCGCGCGGCGGCACCTCCTCGGTCAGATCGACGGTGTCGATCGATGGCAGGCGCGCGCCGCCATAGCGGTCCTCGAGCACCAACCGTTCGTACACCCCGCTTTCCGCCATCTGCAGGCTCTCGAGCGCCGGGGTGGCGCTGGCGAGTATTGCGGGGATCGATTCGAAGCGGGCGCGCATCACCGCCACGTCGCGGGCGTTGTAGCGCACCCCGTCGTCCTGCTTGAAGCTGACCTCGTGCGCTTCGTCGACCACGATCAGGCCGAGGTCGGCATAAGGCAGGAACAGCGCCGAACGCGCGCCGACCACGACTTGCGCGGTCCCGGCGGCGATCGACCGCCAGGCGCGACGGCGCTCGGTCGACTTGAGGCTCGAATGCCACACGATCGGCGGCACCCCGAACCGGTCCTCGAACCGGCGCAGGAACGCCTCGGTCAGCGCGATCTCGGGCAGCAGGACCAGCGTCTGCCGGCCCATGCCGAGCGATGTGGCGACAGCTTCGAGATAGCATTCGGTCTTGCCCGATCCGGTCACCCCGTCGAGCAGGAACGGCTTGAACTCGCGTGCACCAACCGCGTCAATGAAGCGCTTACTTACGGCGCTTTGAGCGTCCGACAACACCGGAACGGCGTAATCGGCGCGCGCCGGAGCATAGGGCCGGTCGCAATCGACTTGCACGGGTTCCAGCACGCCCTGATTGACCAGCCCGCGCAGCACCCCTTCGCTGACGCCGGCAAGGCCGGCGAGCTCACGGATTGTCGCCTGCTCGCCGTCCAACGCCCCGATCGCTGCCAGCCGCTGCGGGGTGAGCCGCTCGGGCAGACCGCCCGACAGGCGGTATTCGGTCATCGTCGCCGGGCCGCGCAGCGCGCCGCCGCTGGCCAGCACCATCCGCGCGACCGATGTCAGCGAGGCGCAGTAATAGTCGGCGGTCCATTCGATCAGGCGGCGCAGCGCGGCGGTCAGCGGGGGCACCGGCAGCACATCGATCAAGGGACGCAGCTTCGCATCCGGAACCGGCTCCGAAGGCAGCCGTTCTGCTTCCCAGACGATCCCGATGATCTGGCGGGGACCCAGCGGCGCGACGACCACCGATCCCGGCTCGACGCGCATTCCATCCGGAACACGGTAGTCGAGCGGGCCGAGCGCGGCGTTGAAGATGAGCAGTCGGGCGCGGTTCATGTCACAACTGCCCATATGGGCGCCGCCTGGGTGGGGCGACAAGGTGAGGAGCCTAGCAATGACCGATTCGATGCCCACCCAGACGATACTCCACCGCCGCCGTTTCCTTGCCGGCACTATCGCGGCCGGCGGGATCCTCGCGCTCCCGGCCTGCGCCGGGCCGTTCGGCGGCTTCAGCTTCACCGATGCCATCGCCCGGCTGCTGGTGCTTTCCACCGGTCGCGCGTTCGACCGGATGACCGCGCAGGGCGGGTTCTGGGACCAGCAGGTCTCCGCCATCGGGTTCGAGCAGCTCCTCGGCGCGCGCGGCGGCGTGCTCAACCGCATCCTGACTTCGGGGCTGTTCAAGGACCGGCTCGGCCGCGCGCTCGCTCCGGTCGCCTACAACGCCGCCGAGCGCGCCGCGCCGATTGTCGCCGACACCATCCGCATGGTCGGCTTCAACAACGCGGTCGACCTGATCCGCGGCGGACCGAGCGCGGCGACCAGCTTCCTGCGCCAGGAAATGGGCACCCGCCTGATCGACGCGATGCTGCCTGGCATCGGCCAGGGGTTGCGGGTGGCGAGCGATCCGCTGGTCGGCCAGGCGCTCGCCGCGCTGACCGGGGTCGATGTGCCGCAGGTCGCGCGCAACTTCTCGAACCGCGTCGACGACGTGATCTGGGCCGAAATCGCCAATGAGGAATCGGCGATCCGCGCCAATCCCGCGAGCACGCGCGATCCGCTGATCATCGGTGTGTTCGGGGCCGGCAGCGCACTCTAGCGGCAGCGATACCCACGGGCTAAGGCATCCGGGAATCGCTTTCCCGGAGCCCGCAACCCATGAAATTCTTCGCCGACACCGCAGAGATCGCCGACATTCGCGAACTCAACGAGGCGGGGCTGCTCGACGGCGTCACCACCAACCCCTCGCTGATCCACAAGTCGGGCCGCGACTTCATGGAGGTGACCCGTGAAATCTGCGGAATCGTCGATGGGCCGGTGAGCGCCGAGGTGGTCGCGCTCGACCATCCGACGATGCTGCGCGAGGCCGAGGTGCTGCGCAAGATCGCCGACAATGTCTGCATCAAGGTGCCGCTGACGGTTGATGGGCTTAAAACCTGCAAGGCGCTCACCGGCGAAGGCACGATGGTCAACGTCACGCTGTGCTTTTCCGCCAACCAGGCGTTGCTCGCGGCCAAGGCCGGGGCAACCTTCGTCTCGCCGTTCGTCGGCCGGCACGACGATAACGGGTTCGACGGGATGGACCTGATCCGCGATATCCGGCTGATCTACGACAACTTCGATTTCCGCACCGAAATCCTCGTCGCCAGCGTGCGCCACGGCAATCATGTGCTCGAGGCCGCGCGCATCGGGGCCGACGTCATGACCGCGCCCCCCGCGGTGATCCGCGGATTGTTCAAGCACGTGCTGACCGAAAAGGGCATCGAGGGCTTCCTCGCCGACTGGGACAAGACCGGGCAGACGATCCTCAAGTAGCGCATGGCCGACGAAACCCCCCTCGACCGTTTCAAGCACGCGCTGACCGGCGCTGCCCGGGCGCTGGCGCACGAGCCGGAGGTTGAGGTGGCCTGGAGCGCCGACGCGCCGACCGCGCGCGGCAAGCATTTTCGCGTGCCGCTGCCGGGCCGCTCAGTCCCCGTCGGTCAGGCGCGCGAGGCGCGCGGATTCGCCGATAGTTTTTCGCTCAAGCTGCGCCACCATGACGAGGCGCTGCACATGCGCGCGATGCCGCCCGAACCGACCGCGCGGGCCTGTTTCGACATGGTCGAACAGATCCGCTACGAGGCGCTGGGATCGAACAATTTCAGTGGTGTACGCGCCAATCTTGACGCGGCGACCGAGCTGCGCATTAACGCCGACCCGATCGCCCGCGCACTCCGCAGCGAAGACGTGCCGGTGGCCAGCGCGCTCGGCCTGATCCTGCGCGAGAAGCTGACCGGCCAGCCGGTGCCCGAGCGCGCCGCCGCGGGCGTCGAGATGGTCCGCGAGTGGATCGAGGGGTGCGCCGGGGCGGATTTCGACGCGCTGGCGCTGTCGCTCGACGATCAGAAGGCGTTCCAGGGCCTTGCGCTCGACCTGCTGCGCCACCTCGACCTGACGCTGCCTGACGACCTCGACCAGCCATCCGATAGCGACGACGGTGACGAGCCGCAGGGCGGCGAGGAGGACGAGAGCGACGACGACAACCAGGGCGAAGGCGACCCGCAGTCGACCGAAGTCGCCGGCGAGATGTCAGACGGCGACGACGAGGGCGACGGCGACACCGAGATGACCTCGGACCAGGACGAGACCGACGGTGAGCCGGGGGACGAGGGCGACGAGGGCATGATGCCCGTGCGCCCCAATCGCCCGTGGACCGACATTCCCGATGGCTTCGACTACAAGGCCTGGACCACGCGGTTCGACGAGGTCGTCGAGGCGCCCGAACTATGCGATGCCGACGAGCTCGACCGGCTACGCGCCTACCTCGACAGCCAATTGACCGGGCTCCAAGGCGTGGTCACCCGGCTGGCGAACAGGCTCCAGCGGCGGCTGATGGCGCAACAGAACCGGAGCTGGGATTTCGATCAGGAAGAAGGCCTGCTCGATGCCGCGCGGCTGGCGCGGGTGATCGTCAGCCCGGGCCATTCGCTCAGCTACAAGATCGAGCGCGAGCAGGAATTCAAGGACACCATCGTCACCCTGCTGATCGACAATTCGGGCTCGATGCGCGGGCGGCCGATCAGCATCGCGGCAATCAGCGCCGACATTCTCGGGCGGACGCTTGAGCGGGTCGGCGTGAAGACGGAAGTGCTCGGCTTCACCACCCGGGCGTGGAAGGGGGGCCAAGGCCGCGAGGCCTGGCTGGCCGACGGCAAGCCCGCGCAGCCCGGCCGCCTCAACGACTTGCGGCACATCATCTACAAGAAGGCCGACGAGCCCTGGCGCCGCGCGCGCCGCAACCTCGGCCTGATGATGCGCGAAGGTCTGCTCAAGGAAAATATCGACGGCGAGGCGCTGCTGTGGGCGCACGAACGCCTGCTCGGCCGCACCGAGGACCGCCGCATCCTGATGGTCATCTCCGACGGCGCGCCGGTGGATGACAGCACGCTGAGCGTGAACAGCGCCGGCTACCTGGAGCAGCACTTGCGCAAGGTTATCGACTGGATCGAGAAGCAATCGCCTGTCCAGCTGGTGGCGATCGGTATCGGGCACGACGTGACCCGCTACTATCGCCGCGCGGTGACGATCATGGACGTCGAACAGCTTGGCGGGACTATCGTCGAGCAGCTTGCCGAGCTATTCGAGGCGGATTGATGGACACAGAGACCGCCTTGCGAAAGATACTCGCGGAAAAGACCCTCCTCGTCGCGCGAGGGGTAAACAGTCTCTCGCTGTTTGGCTCCCGGGCGAAGGGAACCGCGCGTACCGACTCCGACTTCGATTTTGCGGTACAGCTGGACCCCAGCCGGGTGGTCGGCGGCCTCGGCTTCGCCGACATCGAACTGGAGCTGTCCCGGATTGTCGAGGCGCAGGTCGATCTGGTGGCCGAACCGGCTCGCAAGCCGCGCATGCAGTTCGAGATAAATCGGTGGAGGCGCCGTGTCTTCTAGCGATCGGATGCGCCGAGTGCTCGACATTCTCGACAATATCGAAGCCGCGAGAAGTTACGCGGGCGCGCGGGACCTGGAATCTTTTTCCCAGAGCAGCCTCATCATCGACGGCTGCGAACGGTGCCTGCAGCGCATCACGGAAGCTGTGATCAAACTCGGCGAGGAAGAGTTCACTACAATAGCACCGAACGTCCGGTTCGTTCTCATCCGGGGCATGGGGAACATGTTGCGGCACGAGTATGACGTGATCAGCGCTCGGATCGTTTACGAAACCATCCATCACGACCTACCCATTCTAGAGCGCGACTGTCGGCGCTACCTATCGGAAAATGGCGGGTCAGAATGATGGACGTCTCCGAGGCTGTCGCCAGCCGCCGGTCGATCCGCTCGTTTCTCGACCGGCCGGTCGGTGGTGCAGTGCTCGCCCGGGTGCTCGAAAAAGCCCAACGTGCTCCATCCGGCGGCAACACCCAGCCCTGGCACGGCGTAATCGTGACCGGGGAACCGCTCCAGCGCCTGCTGGCCCGCGTGGCACAGGACCTGCCCAAGGGCCGCGCCGCCTTCGCGCCCGAGTATCATGTCTATCCGCCCGAGCTGGACGGGGCCTACGAGGTCCGCCGCCGCGCGATCGGCGAAGACATGTATGGCGCGCTCGCTATCCCGCGCGAGGACAAGGTATCGCGGCTGATGTGGTTCGCGCGCAATTTCCAGGCGTTCGGCGCGCCGGTGCTGATGCTGGTGCACACGCCCAAATACATGGGGCCGCCGCAGTGGTCGGATATCGGCATGTGGCTGCAGACGATCATGCTGCTGCTGCGCGAGGAAGGTCTCGACAGCTGCGCGCAGGAGGCGTGGTCGGTTTACAGTCCGCAGGTTCGCGAGGTCGTCGCGATCCCCGACGACCATATCTTCTTCTGCGGGATGGCGATCGGATTCCGCGATCCCGAGGCGCCGGTCAACGCATTCCCCGTCGCCCGCGCGCCGCTGGACGAGGTGGTGCGCTGGGAGGGATGGGACCGGGGTTGACCGGGAACGCGGCTTGCTTAAGCCCGCGCACGATGACCGACCTGCGCCTGTTCAACTCGCTGACCCGCGGCCTCGAGACCTTCACGCCCATCCGCGCGGGCGAGGCGCGGGTCTATTCCTGTGGGCCGACGGTCTACAACTACCCGCACATCGGCAACATGCGCGCCTATGTCTTCGCCGACGTTCTCGGACGCGCGCTGACCTTCAAGGGCTACAAGCTCACCCACGTAATCAACATCACCGACGTCGGCCACCTGACCGACGACGCCGACGCGGGCGAGGACAAGCTGGAGAAAGCCGCGGCAGCGACCAAGCAGTCGATCTGGGATATCGCGCAGCATTACACCGAGGCCTATTGGGCGGACGTGGAGGCGCTCAACATCCGCCAGCCGGCGCACTGGTCGATCGCCACCGACTACGTGCCGCAGATGATCGAGTTCGCGAAGGGGATCGCGGAAAATCACTGCTACGAGATCGAGGGCGGGTTGTACTTCGACGTCTCCACCGTCACCGATTACGGCCGGCTGGCGCGGGCCGTGACGGATGAAGGCGAAGGCCGCATCAATGCGGTCGCGGGCAAGCGCAACGCGGCGGATTTCGCGATATGGCGCAAGACCCCGGCGGGCGAGACGCGGCAGATGGAATGGGACAGCCCGTGGGGTCGCGGCGCGCCGGGCTGGCACCTCGAATGCTCGGTCATGGGCGAGGCGCTGCTCGGCTTCCCGTTCGACATCCACACCGGCGGCATCGACCACCGCGAGATTCATCACCCCAACGAGATCGCCCAGAATCAGGCGCATATTGGTTGTGGAGATTTGGGCCGCTCCGACGCGAGCGGGGCCAACATCTGGATGCACAACAACTTCCTGGTCGACCGTACCGGCAAGATGAGCAAATCGGCCGGCGAATTCCTGCGCCTGCCGCTGCTGGTGGCGAAAGGCTACCACCCGCTCGCCTACCGCCTGATGTGCCTCCAGGCACATTATCGCAGCGAGCTGGAGTTCAGCTGGGACGGGCTGGGCGCGGCGTTGACCCGGCTCAAGCGCATGGTGATGGCCGCGGCGGCTCTGCGCCAGGCGCACGACGAGAGGGCGGAGGAGCCCAAGCTCGCGGACCTGCTCGCCCGCTTCGAGGCGGCGGTATCCGACGACCTCAACACCCCGCTCGCGCTGACCGTGTTCGAGGAAGCGCTGGCGGCAAAGAAATTGAATCCTCGGGGGCAGCGAGCGGCGCTGGCGCGGATGGACGAGGTCCTGGGCCTTCGGGTTCTCGATCTTCGGCGCGAGGACTTGCGCCTGCGTCCCGCCGACGCGGGGACCAGCGACGACGACATCGAAGCCGCACTTACCCGCCGCAAGGACGCCCGCGCGGCCAGAGATTTCGCCACCTCCGACGCTATCCGCGACGAGCTTGCCACGCAGGGTGTCGAGGTGATGGACGGCGATCCGCTCGAATGGGACTGGAAGCTCTAGTGCTTCTCGCGGCATAGCCCGCAGTTGACCGCGAACCGCGCGTCCTCGAATCGGTCGCCGGGCACGGGAAGTCTCGGTCACCCGGTGCGGCGCGAACGCGGGGATCCCCGCGAGCAGATCGTCCCGCGGCGCTATCGGGGACCGGCCCCGCGCGGCTCAGCGGGGCCGTCGTAGTCGAACGAACGGCGCACGGTCTCGTCGACTGCCAGCCCGGTGCTGTGCTGGAGTGTTGACGGGGTGAAGCGCTCGGCGGGCTCGATCGCGAACCGCAGCAGCGCGCGAAACGCGGGGTTGACCGCGCCGCCACGAGCGTCATGCCTGTCGCCCTCGCAACTCCGGAGTGAGCCATGCCCGTTGCCGTCTTGTCCTCGCTCGTGCGGCCGCTGGTGGAGCCGCACCTCCCGCTGGAGATCGAACCGCGCTTCTACAGTTCGGTCGACGAATTGCACAGCCTCGCGCCGCAGGCGGATATCGGCTGGTTCGACCTCGACAAGAAAGATGCGATGGCCGAGGCGGTGCGCCGGGCGGCAAGCCTCAAGTGGCTCAACTCGATCTACGCCGGGCTCGATTTCCTGCCGCTCGGCCTGCTGGCGGATCGCAGGGTGACGATCACCAACGGCGCCGGGATCAACGCGCTGACCATCGCCGAATACGTCGTCATGCTGATGCTGACGCACGCCAAGGGCTACCGCGAGGTGGTTCGCGCGCAGGACCGGCACGAATGGCTGACCGATTCGCCCGGCAAGCTGGAATTGGCGGGAACCCGCGCCTTGCTGCTTGGCATGGGGGCGATCGGCGGGCTGGTGAAGACCCGGCTCGAGGCGTTCGATGTCGAGGTTGTGCCCGTGCGGCGCTCCGGCGGTGAGGGTGCTCTGGGGCCCGAAGAATGGCGCGCCCGGCTGGGCGAATTCGACTGGGTCATTCTGGCGGTGCCGGCAACCGCCGAAACCGACGCGATGATCGGTGCGGGGGAACTTGCCGCGATGAAGGACAGCGCGGTGCTGGTGAACATCGCGCGGGGCGCGGTGGTCGATCAGGACGCGCTGGTAACCGCGTTGAGCGCCAAAACCATCGGCGGCGCGCTGCTCGATGTGACCTCGCCCGAGCCGCTGCCCGCCGATCACGCGCTGTGGTCGCTCGATAACGCGCAGGTGACGATGCACCTGTCGGGCCGTGCGCAGTCCAAGATGTTCGTGCGTTCGGCCGAGCGCTTCGTGGAGAACTGCCGCCGCTACGTCGCCGGCGAACCGCTCGCGCCGATCTTCGATCCGCGGCGGGGGTATTGATACAAGACACAAGGGTCCGCACTTGGTAGGCATGCCGCATTCGGACCCGGGGGGAGTGACGGAATGACTGCAGGCGGCAAGCAAAAGGCATCGGATCTTTTCATCGAATGCCTCGAGGCCGAGGGGTGCGAGTACATCTTCGGTGTTCCGGGCGAAGAGAACCTCGACTTTCTCGATTCGCTGAGCCGTTCCAAGCAAATCCGGCTGATCCTCACCCGGCACGAACAGGGCGCGGGGTTTATGGCGGCGACTTACGGCCGGCACACCGGCAAGACCGGGGTCTGCCTCGCGACGCTGGGGCCGGGCGCGACCAACTTCGTCACCGCAGCCGCCTATGCGCAGCTCGGGGGCATGCCGATGATGATGATCACCGGGCAGAAGCCGATCAAGAAGTCGAAGCAGGGCCGCTTCCAGATTCTCGACGTGGTCGCGATGATGGGCCCCATCACCAAGTACACCCACCAACTCGCGGCATCGGACAACATCCCCAGCCGGGTGCGCGAGGCCTATCGCCTCGCCGAGGAGGAGAAGCCCGGCGCGGTGCACCTCGAGCTGCCCGAGGACATCGCCGACGAGCACACCGATTCGCGCCCCATCGCCCGCTCGATCGCGCGGCGTCCGTCGGCAGAACCCAAGGCGGTGCGCCAGGCGGTCGACGCCATCGAGAAGGCCAAGGCCCCGATCCTGGTGATCGGCGCCGGCGCCAATCGCAAGCTGTGCGGGCGGATGCTCGAACAGCTGGTCGAGAAGACCGGCATCCCGTTCCTCACCACCCAGATGGGCAAGGGCGTGATCGACGAACGCCACCCGAAATTCCTCGGGTGCGCGGCGCTGTCGGCGGGCGACTTCGTCCACCGCGCGGTCGAGGACGCCGACCTCATCATCAACGTCGGGCACGACGTGATCGAGAAGCCGCCGTTCTTCATGAAGCCGGGCGGGGCGCGGGTGATCCACGTTTCAACGCGCACCGCCGAAGTCGATCCGGTGTACTTCCCGCAGATCGAAGTCATCGGCGACATCGCCAACGCGGTGTGGCAGATCAAGGGCGACATAACGCCCAACCGGTCGTGGAACTTCGATCACATGCTCGCCTACCGCAAGGCGGAATTGGATCACACCGCCGAGCTGTCGGGAGATGCGCGCTTCCCGATCTTCCCGCCGCATCTTGTGGCGCAAGTGCGCGAGTCGATGCCGCATGACGGGATCATTTGCCTCGACAACGGGGTCTACAAGATCTGGTTCGCGCGCGGCTACACCGCCTACCTCCCCAACACCGTGCTGCTCGACAACGCACTGGCGACAATGGGCGCGGGGCTACCGAGCGCGATGATGAGCGCGATGCTCTATCCGGACCGCAAGGTCATGGCGATCTGCGGCGACGGCGGGTTCATGATGAACAGCCAGGAAATGGAAACCTCGGTCCGGCTCGGGCTCAACCTGACAGTGTTGATCCTGCGCGACGATTCCTACGGCATGATCCGCTGGAAGCAGGCGAACATGGGCTTCGAGGACTGGGGGCTGACATACGGCAACCCCGACTTCGTCAAGTACGCCGAAAGCTACGGCGCGCATGGCCACCGGGTGGAGAGCAGCGATCACTTGCGCGAAGTGCTGGCCCACTGCCGCGACACGCCCGGCGTCCACCTGATCGATTGCCCGGTCGATTACTGTGAGAACGACCAGATCTTGAACAAAGACATCAAGGAACTGAGCAAGGCGCTGTGACGAAGCTCAAGGCCACCTACCCGCTCTACCTCAACAACAAGGCCGTCCAGCCGAACACCGATCTGGCGGTCACTGACAAGTTCACCGGCGAGATCGCCTTTCGTACCGCGCTCGCGACGCCCGACGTGATCGACCAGGCGATCGCTGGAGCGGTGCGCGCGGCGGAGCCCATGGCGCGGCTGGCGAGCTACGAGAAGCAGGCGGTGCTCCAGCACTGCGTCGAGCGGTTTCGCGAGCGGTTCGACGAGCTGGCCTATGCCCTGTGCGTCGAAGCCGGCAAGCCGATCAAGGACGCCGAGGGCGAAGTCACCCGCCTGATCGACACCTTTCGAATCGCCAGCGAAGAAGCCGTGAGGAACTACGGCGAGGTCCAGCCGCTCGACATCAGCCCCCGCGCACGCGGCTATATGGGGATGTGGAAGCGCGTGCCGATCGGGCCGTGCAGCTTCATTTCGCCGTTCAATTTCCCGCTCAACCTCGCCGCGCACAAGATCGCCCCGGCGATCGCGATGGGCTGCCCGTTCGTGATGAAGCCCGCCAGCCTCACCCCGCTGGGCGCGATCATCATGGGCGAGGTGCTCGCCGAGTGCGACGTGCTGCCCGAAGGCGCGTTCTCGATCCTGCCCGCCAGCCGCGACGGGGCGGACCTGTTCACCACCGATCCGCGGCTGAAGCTGCTCAGCTTCACCGGCTCGCCCGGGGTGGGCTGGGACCTCAAGGCCAAGGCGGGCAAGAAGAAGGTCGTGCTCGAACTCGGCGGCAACGCGGCGGTGATCGTCGACAAGGACGCCGACCTCGATCATGCGCTCGAACGGGTGATCTTCGGCGCATTCTACCAGTCGGGGCAGAGCTGCATCGGGGTCCAGCGCATCCTGATCCACGCCGACATCTACGACACCTTCAAGGCCATGCTGGTCAAGCGCGCCAAGGGGTTGGTGGCGGGCGATCCCAAGAGCCGCGACACCTTCATCGGTCCGATGATCTCCGAGAAGGAGGCCGTGCGGCTCAAGGGCTGGATCGACCTCGCGGTCGAAGGCGGCGCGACGCTGCTGTGCGGCGGCCAGCGCACCGGAAACATGCTCGAGGCCACCTTGCTCGAGGATGTTCCCGGGAATGCCGATGCCAACCGCGAGGAGGCGTTCGGGCCGCTCGCCAACCTTGCCAGCTTCACCGACTGGGATCAGGCGCTGGCCACGGTCAACGACAGCAAGTTCGGTCTTCAGGCAGGCGTGTTCACCCGCGACATCCACAAAGTGCTCGATGCCTGGGATACGCTCGACGTCGGCGGGATCGTGGTCAACGACGTGCCCAGCTACCGGGTCGACAACATGCCCTACGGCGGGGTCAAGGACTCCGGCCTCGGCCGCGAAGGCGTGCGGTTCGCGATGGAGGACATGAGCGAAATCCGTAACCTGGTGATCCGGCGGGAGGGCATCGCCTGAGGCCCCGGTCAAAGTTCATTCAAAGTTCACCCGGAAATCGCACCTGACCTGACTAAACCCGTCGCCCCGGACTTGATTTGGGGCTAGGCTTTCCTTTCGAGCGAGGCGCCAGAAAGGAGCGGAACCACGGGTCAAGCCGGGGTGACGAAGTTGGGCATCGCCTAAGCATCCCTCAACAGCAGCAGTTCGCAGGTCACCGCCAGGCGCGGCTCGGGCAGGAGCGCGTGGTCGACCGCAGTCACGCAAGCGTCGGCGACCAGCTGGCCGGGGATGGCGAATTCGTGGTCGGCGAGCGCTTCGACCAACGCCTCGCCCGCCGCGACCGCCTCGGTGCCGTCGAACCTGAGCTCGACGGTGTGGCGCGCGCCTTCGAAGGTCACGCTCGCCCAGGGCTTCTCGCAGTGGCGGACGACGCGCGCGTGCCCGGCGGCAAGCTCGATCATGGCGTGGCGCAAGTGACCGGCCGGGCCCAGCGGCGCCCGGCGAACTGGGGCGGGGTGGTGGTCTGGCTCAGCAAGCATGGCCGAACTCCCCGTACGTGTTCATGAAATGTTCCACCCGTGACTGCGTCCGTGTGCGCGGCTCGCGGCCGAGCCGGAGGTCGAGCACGAGGCGCGGGTCGTTGGCGGCCAGGCGGCCGAACCGGGTGGCGGACATCTGGTGGCGGCGAAGGAACTTCTCGATGGTGCGAATGAGCATGCGACTCCCCGATCGTGCGACTCGGTGATTGCGATCGAGCCACTTGGGGACCACGCGAAATCCTACTTGTCTAGGAAAAATCCTACGTGTAGGAAGGAAAAATGATCGACGCCTCCGACTCCGGCCCGCGCCATCGCCTGCTCGACCTGGCGCAGCAGCAGGGCCTCAGCTTGTCGGGCCTGTCCGAGATGATCGGGCGCAATTCCAGCTATTTGCAACAGTTCATTCGCAAGGGCAGCCCGCGCAAGCTGGAGGAAGGCGATCGGCGGACGCTGGCGCAATTCCTAGGGGTGAGCGATTCGGAGCTGGGAGGGTCTGAGGAAATTTCCGCTGCCGCCCCGCGCGGCGAGTGGATTGAAGTACCGCGCCTGCCGCTGGGCGCGGCGGCCGGGCCGGGCGCGCTGTCGGGTGACGAGCGACCGGTCGATTCGTTCCGTTTCTCCAAGGCCTGGCTGCGCGAACAGGGGCTGGCCGGATCGCAGCTATCCGCCATCCGCGTCCAGGGCGATTCGATGGAGCCGCTGCTCCACGACGGCGACGAGATCCTCGTCGACCGCGCCCAGCGCGCGTTGCGAGACGGCATCCACGTCGTCCGCCTTGGCGACGCGCTGATGGTCAAGCGCCTGTCCCCCGCCGGACCCGGCAGGGCGACGCTGCTCAGCCAGAACTACGCCTATCCCCCGCTGGAGGTCGCGCTGGACGAACTCGAGATCGTCGGCCGGGTGGTGTGGAAGAGCGGGCGGTTGTAGCGTTTGCCGTAGGTGGAAAGCGGCCGTTACGAAGCGGAGTGGCGCCCCTCAGCTACCGCGAGTCCGGTGTGGCCGCGAGTGCGAGGAGGCTGGTGAGGACCTCCTCAAGCTCCTCGTCGCGATAGGGCTTCCTCAGGACGGGCCGGTCCCGATAGCTTCCGCCGAAAGCCGGAGTGCTATAGCCGGTCGTAAAGATGAACGGGATGCCAAGCATGGCTAGCGCATCAGCGATCGCATAGCTCGGCTCCCCATCGAGATTTACATCAAGGATGGCGATGTCCAAAGCCTGAGTCCGGATTAGGGAGAGCGCCTGATTCACAGTGGCGGCGGTGACAATGGAGGTGCAACCGAGTTCGGCGAGGGCGGCCTCCATGTTCCATAGCAACATCATCTCATCTTCGACGGCGAGGATGGTAAGGCCGCCCAAAAGCTTAATCATTCGGAGCGACTCGCGGCGCAGGAACGTCGATGGTGCAGACCAGGCCGCTTGGCCGATAATCTATGTCGACACTGCCACCGAGCTCGTGCGCGAGGCCGCGCTCGATCATCTGCGTGCCGAACCCCGTTCGCGACGGGTGCGTGACCGGCGGGCCGCCCTGCTCACGCCAATGCAGGATCAGCCGATTCTCCGCAGTCGAAGGCGCGATTCCCCATGTGATCGCGACCGTTCCGCTGTCGTTGGAGAACGCGCCGTATTTGAAAGCGTTGGTCGCGAGCTCGTTGAACGCGATACTGAGCGCGAGCGCCGCCTTGGGGACGAGGCGGATGTTGTCGCCTTCGACCGTAAAGCGCTCCATCCGGTCGTCGGTGACGGCGAAGGGCTCCAGCGCCGCATCGATCAGGTCGTGCAGCCCGGCTCCCTTCCAGTTTTCGCGCGCCAGGATGTCATGCGAGCGGGAGAGGGCAAAGATGCGGGACTCGATCGACTCCCGAATTACCTTCGGGTCGGTTGCCGTCCTCGTTGACTGTTTCACGATCGATTGGACCGTCGCCAGCGTGTTCTTCACGCGGTGGTTCAGCTCGTCGATAAGCATCGCGCAATTGGTTTGTTCGTCCTTGTGCGCGGTATGATCTATGAACGATGCGAAATGCTGGACGATCGAGCCGCTTTTATCCTTCACCGGGCTGATCGAGATTGAAGCCCAGAACTGGCTGCCGTCCTCGCGGCGATAGCAGATTTCCGGAACTATTTCGGAGTGCCCTCCGACCGCCGTTTCAATCTCCTGCAAAGCTTCGGGACTGGCACCACGCGCCATCAAGGAATTGAAGCTTTTGCCAAGCACTTCCTTGCGATCCCAGCCGGTAAGTTCGAGAAAGGCATCGTTGGCGTAGATGATCGGGTTCTCGGGCACCCTCGCGTTGGTGAACACCATCGCCATCCGCGTCTCGTCGGCGGCGACGACGAACGGGCCAAGGCCCTCGCGAAAACGCTCCACGTCGGCCTCGCCAGCCTCCTGCCCCTCAGGACTCTTCGATGAGTTTGGCATTTGAATGGCCTAGACAAAGACAGGCGCATTTCCAAGCAGCATTGAATGAGATCGGCCGTCACGGATGCCTGCGCGAACGTCGGCAATGGGTCGTTAGCGGTCGTAGCACCTGGCTTGCAATCCATCAGCTTCGTGGTCATTTTCCGCCCAATGACTACTAGCTCCACACCCCCCATGCGCGCCGCGATCATCCCGGTGACGCCGCTGCAACAGAACTGCTCGCTGATCTGGTGCACCGAGACCATGCGCGGCGCGTTGGTCGATCCGGGCGGCGATCTCGACAAGCTCAAGGCCGGCGTCGCCAAGGCGGGGGTCACGCTGGAGAAGCTGCTCGTCACCCACGGTCATCTGGATCACTGCGGGCAGACCGGGATGCTGGCCAGGGAGCTGGGGCTCAAGGTCGAGGGCCCGCACGAGGCCGATCGCTTCTGGATTTCGCGGCTCGACGAGGATGGCCAGAAATACGGCATGCACGCCGAGGTGTTCGAGCCCGACCGCTGGTTGGTCCACGGCGACACGGTCACCGTCGGCGAGCTGACGCTGGAGGTCATTCATTGCCCCGGCCACACGCCCGGCCACGTGGTGTTCTTCCACCGCCCGAGCAAGTTCGCGATCGTCGGCGACGTATTGTTCCAGGGCTCGATCGGGCGCACCGATTTTCCGATGGGCAACCATCAGGACCTGCTCGACGCGATCACGCAAAGGCTTTGGCCGCTGGGCAACGACGTGACCTTCATCCCTGGCCACGGCCCGACCAGCACCTTCGGCCGCGAGCGCCAGACCAACGCCTTCGTAAGCGACTACGCGCTGAGCTAGAATCCTCCCCGTTTTGCCGAAGGCCAAATGGGGAGGGGGACCGCGAGACGCGCTAGCGGCTCGGGGTGGAGGGGTGTTACGCGATGCCTCGACCCCTCCGTCAGTCGCCTGCGGCGTCTGCCACCTCCCCATTTGCGCTTCGCGAAAACGGGGAGGATCTGATGCTACAACTTCCCCAGCGCGATCAGCACCGCCATGATCGCCAGGCCCACCTGGGTCAGCATGGTGATCGCCGTGCCGACCGAGCGGCCCTTGCCGAGCGTGCCGCCGTCCATCCCGAGACCGTGCGCCACGCGCCCGAGCATGTAGATTGCCGCCACCCAGGCGAGCCAAGGCTCGCCCTTGCCGGACAATTCGATTCCCGCGATCAGCACCAGCACGAAGGCGGTGTTCTCGACGAAGTTGAGCTGGGCCCGCATCCGCGCGGTGAGCGGCCCGCCGGCATCGTCGCCGATCGAAACCTTGTGCCGCACGCGCAACTGACCGACCCGCACCGACAGCCAGATGTTGATGATGGCGGCCGCGGCGGCGGCGCACAGCGTTACTGGAAGGATCATTTCGCCCACTCTCCCTGTCGAACCCGGGGCGGTGGCTAGCACACCGGGGCGCGCTTGCAACGCACAAGAATTGCGCTATAGGCCGCGCCTTCCCGCCCCGGCTGGGTCCCGAACGCCGCGCCCGGCCTGCACGGGTTGTGCGCCGCAGGGCCTTCGCTTAGGGCGAGCCCGCAAACCCGATGATTTGATCCGAAAACAGGTGCCGGAATGGCTGTCCCCAAAAGAAAAGTTTCGCCCTCCCGGCGGGGCATGCGCCGTTCGCACGACGCGCTCAAGCCCGAGCCATTCCACGAGTGCTCGAACTGCGGCGAACTCAAGCGCCCGCACAACCTGTGCAACCACTGCGGGCACTACAACGGCCGCGAAGTCGTCGCCGTCGGCCTCTGACGGCCGGTAAACGGATAGCGCTGCGATGAGCCTGCCGCGTATCGCCGTCGATGCGATGGGCGGCGACGAAGGCGTGCAGACGATGGTGTCCGGCGCGGCGCTCGCGAGGCGCCGGCACGACAAGTTCAAGTTCCTGCTGGTTGGCGACGAGCCGCGGATCAAGGCCGCGCTCGAGGCCCATCCGAACATGCGCGGCGCGTCCGAAATCCTCCATTGCGAGGATGTCGTGGGCGGCGACGAGAAGCCGACCACCGCGCTGCGCCGCGCCAAGACCACCAGCATGGGCCTGACCGTCAACGCGGTCAAAGCGGGTGACGCTGGCGCCGCGGTCAGCGCCGGCAACACCGGCGCGTTGATGGCGATGAGCAAGCTGGCGCTGCGGACCATGCCCGGCATCGACCGCCCGGCGCTCGCCGCGTTGCTGCCGAGCCTGGGCGAGAACGACGTGATCATGCTCGATCTCGGCGCCAACACCGATTGCGACGCGCGCAACCTGGTCCAGTTCGCGGTGATGGGCGCGGCCTATTCGCGGATCGTGACGGGGCGAGCCGAGCCGCGGGTGCGGCTGCTCAATATCGGCACCGAGGAACTCAAGGGCACCGACCAGCTCAAGGAAGCCGCCCAGCGCCTGCGCGCCGCCACCGGCCTGGCATTGAGCTTCGACGGGTTCATCGAAGCCGACAAGATCAACCGCGGATCGTGCGACGTTGTCGTCACCGACGGTTTCTCGGGCAACATCGCCCTGAAGGCGATCGAGGGCACGGCGCGTTTCGTCACCGACCTGCTGCGCAACGCCTTCACCAGCTCGCTGCGCTCCAAGATCGGGTTCCTGGTTTCGCGTCCGGCGACCGAGCTGCTCAAGCATCATCTCGATCCCAACAACCACAACGGCGCGGTCTTTCTCGGCCTCAACGGAGTAGTGGTGAAGAGCCACGGCAGCGCGACCGCGGCCGGGGTCGCCAACGCGGTCGACGTCGCCGCGCGGCTGCTCGAGGAAGATCTGACGCAGCGCATCACCGCCGACCTTGCCGAACTGGGCGAAACGCGGCTGCGCGGGAAGGGCAAGCCCGCCGCAACGGGCGAGCCGGCGTGATCCGTTCGGTCGTGACCGGCTCTGGCTCGGCGCTGCCCAAGCGCGCCGTGCCCAATGCCGAGATCGCAGCGATCGTCGACACCAGCGACGAATGGATCGTCGAGCGCACCGGCATCCGCAACCGCCATATCGCGGGCGAGGGCGAGACCACCGCCACGCTCGCCGCCGACGCCGCGACCCGCGCGCTCGAGGCGGCCGGGCTGGCGCCGTCCGACATCGGCCTGATCGTGCTCGCCACCGCGACCCCGGACCAGACTTTTCCCGCCACCGCGACCAAGGTGCAGGACCTCATCGGCTGCCATGGCGGGATCGCGTTCGATGTCGCCGCGGTGTGCTCGGGGTTTCTCTACGCGCTGGCCACCGCCGATGCGATGCTTCGCGCAGGGATGGCCAAGCGCGCGCTGGTGATCGGCGCGGAAACCTTCAGCCGCATCCTCGACTGGGAGGACCGCACGACCTGTGTGCTGTTCGGCGACGGCGCGGGGGCGATCGTGCTCGAATCGCGCGATGTGCCGGAGGACGGGCCGGGCGTGCTCTACACCCAGCTCCACGCCGATGGCGCGCACAACGAACTGCTCTATGTCGACGGCGGCCCCTCGACCACCGGGACCGTCGGCAAGCTGCGGATGAAGGGGCGCGAGGTGTTCCGCCACGCGGTGACCAACCTCGCCAGCGTGCTCCAGACCGTGCTGGCGGAAACCGGCTTCGCGGTGGAGGATATCGACTGGGTCGTGCCGCACCAGGCCAACGCCCGCATCCTCGACGCGACCGCGCGCAAGCTGGGCCTGCCGCCGGAAAAGGTCGTGGTCACGGTCGATCGCCATGCCAACACCTCGGCCGCGTCCGTCCCGCTGGCGTTCGACACCGCGATGCGCGACGGCCGGATCAAGCCGGGCGACCTCGTCATGTTCGAAGCGATGGGCGGCGGATTCACCTGGGGCGCCAGCCTTGTTCGCATGTGACTCGGCGGCGGCGGAGAACACTGCATAACGCGTTGCGGCAATGCGAAAAATCCGTTAGCCTGCATGCCCAACCCGGGTCGCGCCGTCACTGAGGAGAATTGGCGCCATGATGCGTTCGGTGGGCACGCTGACTCGCGCGGATCTCGCGGATACGATCAACCGCAAGCTGGGTTTCTCCCGCGCCGAGGCGCTCGACATGGTCGAGGCGATCCTGCGGCACATGTGCGCGGCGATGTCGGGCGGCGAGAACGTCAAGATTTCGGGCTTCGGCACGTTTGTCCTGCGCGACAAGCGCGAACGCATCGGCCGCAATCCCAAGACCGGGGTCGAGGTCCCGATCACCCCGCGGCGGGTCATGACCTTCCGCGCCAGCCAGCTGCTCAAGGAGCGGGTGGCGAGCGCCTAGGAAAGGGAACGACGTGGTCGCACACTTCGATGACGGCAAGGACGCAGGCGCGCTGCGCACGATCGGCGAACTGGGCGAAGCGCTGGGCATCAAGGCGCACGTCCTGCGCTACTGGGAGGACCAGTTCCCGACGCTCAAGCCGCTCAAACGCAGCGGCGGACGCCGGTATTACCGGCCCGAGGATGTGGCGCTGGTGCGCGAGATCGACCGGCTGGTGAACCGCGAAGGCTACACGCTGCGCGGGGCGCGGGCGGCGCTGAAGGATTTCAGCCCGGGCGATGCCAGCCAGGCTCGTTCGGCCGACGAACGGCCCGAGCGTGTTGCGTTCCCCGAGGCTTCGTCAGCATCCCGTCTCCCGGCGGTAACAGTCACGCGCCTGCGCGCCGTCCGGACCCGGTTGGCAGACGCCCTGGCAGAGTAATCGCCTCGCCGAGGCACGACTGCTTTCTGGGCGTTGGACGTGCGCCTCACACAACAGAAGCTTTTCCGGGAACCTGTAGTCAGTCTAGCTTTGTTCACATGTTAGAGACTCAACATGCAACATGATCTGACGATAATCGGGACTGGCACAGCGGCGATGGTGGCGGCGATGCGCGTGCAAAAAGCCGGTTGGAATGTCGCTGTCATAGACGAAAAGCCCTATGGCGGAACCTGCGCCCTGCGCGGTTGCGACCCAAAAAAGATGCTGATTGCTGGCGCTGAAGTGATTGATGGTGCCACTCGGATGCGCGGCAACGGCGTGACCGGTCCGGTTGAAATTAACTGGCTTGAGTTGATGGCGTTCAAACGGACCTTTACTGATCCAGTCCCCGCCAAACACGAAACTCGCTATCAAGATAAGGGCATGGCCACTTACCACGGCACCGCTGCGTTCACCGGTCCCAACAGCTTGGCCGTTGATGGCGACGAGATACAAAGCCGCTACGTTCTCATAGCTTCTGGCGCGGAGCCGGTACGCCTCAACATTCCCGGCGAGGAATACCTCCTGACTAATGAGGACTTCCTAGAGCTTGACCGTTTGCCGCGCCGGATTGCCCTAGTCGGCGGTGGTTACGTTGCGGCCGAATTCGCCCACATTGCGGCGAGGGCCGGTGCCCAAGTCACCGTGCTGCAACGCGCCTCGCGCATGTTGCCTCAATTCGAGCCGGAGCTTGTCGGCTGGCTCATGGAGGCGTTCGCAGCGGCTGGCATAGATGTGCGGACCGAAACCACTGTGACAGGCATTAAGAAAGTCGAAGAACACTTCGCTGTTCACACGATCGGCGCTGGCGGGAATGTCGCTATAGAAGCCGACATGGTTATTCATGCGGCGGGCCGCGTCGCGGCTATTGGCAGGCTCAATTTGGAGGCGGCAAATGTCGCTGCTGAACGTGGGCGGCTCGACCTCAATGAGTATCTTCAAAGCGTTTCAAACCCGGCGGTCTATGCGGCTGGCGATGCGGCTCAACATGGGCCGCCGTTGACCCCTGTCTCAAGCCACGACGCTAAGGTTGTCGCTGCTAACCTGATTGAAGGGAACAGCCACACCCCAGATTATCGAGGTGTCCCTAGCGTAGCCTTCACATTGCCGCCCATCGCGTCCGTCGGGTTAAGTGAGGCTGAAGCCAAAGCAGCTGGGCTGCGTTATCAGGTAAAGTGCGAGCGAACCTCAGATTGGTTCAGCGCCCGCCGCGTAGCGCAAAAAGTATACGGCTATAAAACCCTCGTGGAAGAAGGCACCGGGCGCATAATCGGTGCGCACCTTGTTGGCCCCCACGCCGACGAGGTCATAAACATCTTTGGGCTGGCGATTCGACACGGTCTTACCGCCGAAGACCTGAAAACCACGATGTTTGGCTATCCGACTGGCGCATCCGACATTGGCTACATGCTGTAAATGGGGTCGAACCATGCGACTCCACTGACTTGGGCTCTGTCGCAAAGAGCATCGCCTCGCAGCCAGTTGCATGGCGCGTGTTACACGGTCGCGCCGCCTTCGATCATGTCAATCACCGCACATTCAGGCGCATGGTCGCCAGAGCAACGCTCAATCGTCAAAGCCAACAGCCACCGTCAGCGGCCGCGCCGCAGACTTACTCCGCCGCCATCAATTCCGCTTCGCCCAGGTCCACACTGACCAAGCGGCTGATGCCGCGTTCGACCATCGTGACGCCGAACAGGCGGTGCATCCGGCTCATCGTCACCGCGTTGTGGGTGACGATTAGGTAGCGAGTGTCGGTTTCGGCGACCATCGAATCGAGCAGGTCGCAGAAGCGGTCGATATTGGCGTCGTCCAGCGGTGCATCGACCTCGTCGAGCACGCAGATGGGCGCGGGGTTGGTCAGGAACAACGCGAAAATCAGCGCGATCGCGGTCAGCGCCTGTTCGCCGCCCGACAGCAGGGCGAGCGACTGCAATCGCTTGCCCGGCGGCTGGGCATAGATTTCCAGGCCGGCATCGAGTGGATCGTCGCTGTCGATCAGCGCCAGATGCGCCTGGCCGCCTTCGAACAGCCGGGTGAACAGCCGGCGGAAGTGGGTGTCGACCTGCTCGAATGCCGCGCGCAGCCGTTCGCGGCCTTCGCGGTTGAGATTGCCGATCGATCCGCGCAGCCGGTGGACCGCCTCGGCCAGCTCGGCCTGCTCGGCGGCGCTGCTGCCGTGCTCCGCCTCGATCCGCGCCAGTTCGTCCGCCGCGACCAGATTGACCGGGCCGATCCGCTCGCGGCCCGCGACCAGCCGGTCCATCTCCTCGCTTTCGAGGCCCGCGTTCCTTACCACGTCCTCATCGAAGCCGAAGCGCCGGGTGAGCAGCGGTGGCGGGCACTGGAACCGCTCGCCCGAGATGCGCGCCATCTCCTCCCGGCGCTGCTCCTCGTTCTCCGCTCGGGCGGCGAGACCGGCGCGGGCCTCGCGCGCGGCGGCGAGCGTTTCGGTGGCTTCGGCCAGCATACGGTCGGCTGCCTCGGCGGCCCCTTGCGAAGCGGCGAGCGCTGCCTCGGCCTTGGCGAGATCGGCGGCCAGCCGCGCGCGGATCGCCTCGCCCTGCTCGATCTCGCGCATCAGCCCCTCGGGCTTGGCCGCCACAACGGCGCGTTCCTGGTCGATCTCGTCGAATCGGCGGCCCATCTCGGACAGCCGCCGCGCCGCCTCGCCGGAACGGGCCTGCCAATTGGCGATGTCGGACCGCTGGGCGGCGGTGCGTTCGCGGGCCACGGCAAGCCCCTGATCGTGCGCGGCCAGCTCCGCCGTATCGGCCTGCAGCGCCGTCCGCGCCGCCTCGTGCCGGGTCCGGGTCGCATCGAGCGCCACACGTCCCGCGTCGGGCGAGGGCAGGACGGTGCGCTTGTCCCGTGCGGCCGTGAGATCGGCCTCGGCGGCCTTGCGCTGCTCCGCCAGATCGGCGGTTTGCGCCGCCAGTTGCGCGAGCCGCGCCGCGTGGCGCTCGCGCGCATCTTCGGCCTGGTCGAAAGAGCGCAAGGCGCGGCGCTCGGCATCGGCAAGTTCGCCCAGCGCGCGCTCGTCGGCGATCAGCGCGCGCTGAAGGACCGCGAGTTCATCCTGCGCGCGGGCCTGGATTTGCTCCGCTTCGGCCAGCGCGTCACGGCGCGGCGGCAACAGGGCCTCGAGTTCGGCGAATCGATTTTCCGCTTCGAGCCGCGCCGCCTCGGCCGCGCCCCCGGAATCGCCCAAACTGCGGGCGACGAACCCGTCCCAGCGCCGCAGCGCGCCGGCGCGCGTGACGAGCCACTCGCCGGGCGCAAGCGTCCGGCCGTCGTCCGCTTCGGCGACATGAACCAGCGCAAGCCGGGCGGCGAGCTGCGGTGGGCAGTCGGGGACCTGCCGCGCAAGGCTGTCCGCAACCGCCGTGGGCGCGGTCGATCCGGTCCAGAAACGACCTTCGGCCCCGTCGCCCGGCGTCCCCAGCGGCGCCTTGGCATCGCGCCCCAGCACCGCGGCGAGCGCACGTTCGTAGCCCGGAGCGGGGCGCACCCGGTCGAGCGCGGCGGGCAGGCCGTGACGGCTGACCGCCTGCCTGGCGCGCGCCTGCCGGTCCCGGTCGAGCGCGGCGAATTCGCGTTCGAGCCCCGCCAGCTCGGCCCGCGTCGCCGCGAGCGCGCTGGCGGCATCGTCGCGCGCGGCCTGCAGCTCCTCCTTGCTGGCGCGCCTGGCATCCAGGAGCGTCCGCGCCTGAGCCATCGCCGCCGCCGCATCGGCAACGGCCTTGCGCGCGCTGTCGACATCTGCCTGTTGGTCGCCGGCCGACGAAAGCGCCGCGCGCGCATCTTCCTGCCGCCGCGCTTCGCTCTCGATCCGGGCGAGCCGCGCCTGGCCCTGCGCGATTTCCGCTTCGGCGACGTGCCATTCGGCTTCGACGCCGGCGTGATCGGCGGTGGCCTTGGCCAGCGCCAGTTCGGCGGCGCGACCGGCGCGCTCGGCATCCTCGAGCCGGCTCGCCAGCGCCGGCCGCGCAGCTTCGGCGGCGGCGAGCGCGGCAGCGTTGGCGGCCAGGTCCTGTTCCAGTCGGGAGAGCGATTCGGCGGCGTCGCGGGTCAGCCGGTCGGCGTCGCCGCGATCCTCCTCCAACCGCGCCTTCTGCCGATCGAGATCGGCGAGCCGCTGCTCGGCCGCCTCGAGCTGGCTGCTGAGCGCGGCCATACGGTGGCCGTGCGCGCTGGCGTCGTCGCGCCGGTCGGCAAGTTCCTCGCGGGCTTCGGCGAATGTGCTGGCAGCCGCTTTTTGTGCGGCTTGTCCTGCCTGTGCCGCGGCTTGCGCGGCGGCGACTTGCTCGTCGGCCGATTTAGCCTCGTTGCGCGCGCTCGCCGCGGCTGCCGCGGCATCGCGCCAGCGAGCGAACAGCAGCCGCGCCTCGGCCACGCGGATCTGGTCGGATAGCGCCTTGTAGCGTTCGGCCTGCTTGGCCTGTCGCCGCAGCGCGGCGATCTGGCTGTCGAGCCCTGCCATGAGGTCCTCGAGCCGCGCGAGGTTGGCCTCGGTCTGGCGCAGCTTGCCCTCGGCGTCGCGGCGGCGGACGTGCAAGCCGGCGATGCCCGCCGCTTCTTCCAGCATCATCCGCCGCTCCGCCGGCTTGGCGGCGATGACCTGCGCGATCTTGCCTTGGCTGACCAGCGCGGGTGAATGCGCCCCGGTGGCCGCGTCGGCGAAAGTCAGCGCGACGTCGCGCGCGCGCACGTCGCGGCCGTTGACGCGGTAGGCGCTGCCCGCGCCGCGCTCGATCCGGCGGACGACTTCCAGTTCCCCCCCGTCGCTCGCTTCACCCGTCAGCACGACCTCGGCGAAGTCGCGCGGCGGGCGGCTGGCGGTGCCCGAGAAGATGACGTCGTCCATCCCGCCCGAGCGCATCGATTTGGGCGAGCTTTCGCCCATGACCCAACGGATCGCCTCGAGCAGGTTGGACTTGCCGCAGCCGTTGGGGCCGACGACCCCGGTCAGGCCCGGCTCGATACGCAGTTCCGACGGCTCGACGAAGCTCTTGAACCCGCTGAGCTTGAGCCGCCTGATGAGCATGTCCGGCGCTGCCCCCTTGCTTTTTCTGGCCGCGCCGAAAGCTACCGCGCGCCGGCGCGCTGGAGCATCGGTTCGAGATTAGTCCAGTTTTGGGTCCCGACATTGTTGCCGTTGATGAAGAACGTCGGGGTGGCAGCTACCTTGAGTTCCTCAGACTGCTTGTCGGAACGCTCCGCGATAGCCTCTACCGACTGGGCATCAGCAAGACAGGTCCGGGCCTGATCTTCGCTGACCCCTAGGGTGGCAAAGAACTGAAACAGGCCGGCGGCCTGCGCAACGGCGGAGAAGCGCTGGTTCTCGGGCAGGGCCATCGCCGATTCGAGCTGCGGAGCCGCAGCTTGTGCACCGGCCATGACCTGATCGAAATTCAGCCAGACCTGTTCGGACAGTGGAACCATCGCATCCGGCGTGGAACAACGCACCAGGCGTGCCAGCACGAGGTCGATCCCATTGTGCACCTGGTTGCGCAGTTCGAAACTGACTTTGCCGGTGTTAATGTACTTCTGACGCAAGGCTTCGAAGCCGGTTTGGGTGAAGTTCGCGCAGGCGCCGCAGGTCAGCGAGCCGAATTCCATCAACTTAATTGGCGCATCGGGGTTGCCCACCAGATAGCCGCCCCCCGCGGTTTGGCTGGCGATGTCGATCCATTCCTGCCCGGCGGGAGCGGCCACTGCGCCGACCTTCGTGCCCTCTGCGATGGTGCCATCGGCGGGGGCGTCTTCCGAATTACAGGCGGATAGCGCGAGGGCAACGACGAGGGCGAACGGTGTGTTACGGAGCATGGTCATCCTTTCGGGTAACAAAGGTAGTTGAATGGGCGGCGGGCGGGAAGTTCGCCGCCGCACTGTCCACAGCTATGGCGCGGCGCTCACAACCGGGCATCGATCTGCGGCTGGAGCGTCCCCCAGGATGATGTGCCCGAGAGCACCATGCCGTCGATCGCGAAACTCGGGATGGCGTGCACGTTCCATTTGGCCGCATCGGCGGCGGTGACATCGGTGAGCCGCTTGGCCAGCGTCTCGTCGGCCAGGCACCGGTCGAGCGCGACCCGTTCGTAGCCGCGCGTCGCCATGATCGCGTAGAGGCCCATGTCGGCGGCGATGGCCCGGCGGCGGGTGGGCCCCGGACCGTGGTGCCAGCGCGACTGCTGGCCCGTGGTCGCCCGCTGGGCGATCGGCAGCCACTTGGGCTGGCTGAGCATCAGCGCTGCGTGATTGCGGGGAAACTTCGCCGGCGCGCCGCAGTTGGCGAGCATCGCGACCGTCAGGTCCACCGGGTCGCGAACCACGTGGCGTATATCGACCTGGACCTTACCGCTGGCGATGTAGAGATCGACCGCGTTGGTGGCTTCTTGCGCGAACCGGCCGCAAGCCGGGCAGGTGTAGCTGAAGAATTCGGTCAGCTTCACCTTAGCCTTGGGGTTGCCGATCCGGTGGCCGCCGCCGGCCGCATCGACCACGATCAGCCAGTTGCCCGCGGCCAGGCTGGCGGTGGCGGTAATTGCGGCGAGCACGGCGAGCGCCGCACGGGCGAATGTCACTGGTCGTCCTCCTGTCCGCCGAGCGAGCGGGCGAGCGATTCGAGCACTGCGCGCAGCTCGGGATCGCCGATGTCGCGCAGCGAGTCGCCCAGCTCCATCGGAATCGGCTTGAGCACGGGCGGGCCGCTTGCGGGCGGTTCAACACGGGGAGGATTAACCGCCCCTTGCCGCAGCTTGACCCGCGCCACCGCCTTGTAGCCGAAGAAGCGGTTCACCCGGTCCATGATCTCGGGGATGACATGCTGAATCAGCGGGGCGTGCGCGGGCAGCACCACGAGCTGAAGGATGCCGTCGGACTTTTCCCCCGGCGCGAAGCGGATCGCCTCGGGCGCGCAGACCTTTGCATGGTGCTGGCCGACGATCTCGGGCCAGCGGGTGACGACGCTCGACTGGACGAAGCCGAACCGGCGAAACGCAGTACGGCCAACTTGCGGGGTAAGCTCGGCGATCGAGCGCGCCGGGCCGCCGCGGGGCCGCTCGTAGCGGCGGACCGCGCCGGCTTTCGGCTTCGGAGGAGCGTCCCGTTCCATCGTCCCGCGGGCCATGCCATAGCCGGCGCGTGATCGCCAGCGAGGACAGCGTCAACCAAACCGTCTCCAGCCGCCTGCTCGCCTGGTACGACCGGCACGCCCGCGCCTTTGCATGGCGCAGCCCGCCCGGATCGCCCGCGCCCGACCCATATCGGGTGTGGCTGTCCGAAGTCATGCTCCAGCAGACCACGACCGCGGCGGTCGCGCCGTATTACGCGAAATTTCTCGCGAGATGGCCGACGGTTCATGCGCTCGCCGCTGCCGAGGAAGGCGATGTCATGGCCGCGTGGGCGGGGCTCGGGTATTACTCGCGTGCGCGCAATCTGATCGGGGCGGCGAGGATGGTCGCTGTGGCCGGAGCTTTTCCCGGTACCGAAGCAGAACTGCGCCAACTACCGGGCGTGGGCGAGTATATCGCCGCGGCGGTGGCCGCGATCGCCTTTGGCCGGCGCGCGGTGGTGGTCGACGCCAACGTCGAGCGCGTCGTCAGCCGCCTGTTCGCGATTGGCGAGCCACCCCCCGCCGCGCGCAAGCCGATCCGGGTCGCAGCCGATGCGATCACGCCGCAGGAACGGGCGGGAGACTTCGCGCAGGCGATGATGGACCTCGGCGCAACCATCTGCACCCCGCGCGATCCGCGCTGCCCGCTGTGCCCGGTCGCGGGCCATTGCGCGGCGCGCGCCGAGGGCGATCCCGCGCGCTACGCCTTAAAGGCCCCAAAGAAAGCTAAGCCGCTGCGGCGCGGCGCGGCGCTGTGGATCGAGCGTGAGGGGTCGGTCTGGCTCGTGCGGCGAACCACCCCGGGTATGCTCGGCGGGATGCGCGCGCTGCCCGACGACGGCTGGTCGGCAAAGGGGGACGGCAGTGGCGCTCCGCCCGGCGACTGGCGGAACGCCGGAACGGTCCGCCACGGGTTCACCCATTTCGATCTCGACCTGGACGTGATGGTCGCGACGGGTTCAGCCGAAGTGGAAGCAAACGGGGAATGGTGGCCGGTTGACCGAATAGACGAAGCGGGCCTGCCGACGCTGTTCGTCAAGGCCGCGGCGCGCGCGCTGGCTAGATGATCCCGCCGCCCAGCATCAGCCGCAGCGTGGCGATTACCAGCACGATCAGGCAGAAGTTGCGCCCGTGGTTCGACCGCGAGAGCGCACCGACGCCCGCGCCGATCACCGCGATCGGCAGCACGATCCAGTTGCCCCAGCCGAGGAAGGGGATGGCCGAGGGGATCGCCAGCAGCAGCGCGACCAGGCCGATGAGAATCGAGGCGATGTTGAGCATGTGTCCTACATGGCCAGCACACCGCTGGGTTGCAAGCCTGTTGACCAAGCCCAATTGACCACGACTGCCCCATGCCGCACATCTCGAATTGAAACCGGTTCGGAGAAACACATGGCATTCAGGGATTTCGAGACGCCGCAGATGTCGCGGCGCTCGCTGTTGCGATCGGGCGCGTGGCTGGGTGCCGGGGCGGCGCTGGGCGGCCTGCCGCTGCGCGCCGCGTTCGCGCACGATAACGCGAAGTGGGCCAGCGTCGCCAAACTCATCGACGGCTACGTCACCCCCGGCAAGCTGGCCAACGTGGTGACCGCGCTCGGCTGGGGGCAGATGGAGCCCGACATGGTCGCGGCGGGCAATCTGGCGATCGGGCAGGCCGCGCCGGCCGGGCTCGACAGCCTCTATCGCATCTATTCGATGACCAAGCCGGTTACCGGCATGGCGGCGATGATGCTGATCGAGGACGGCAAGCTGGGCCTCGACCAGCCGATCGCCGAAGTGCTTCCCAAGTTTGCCGACATGAAGGTTCAAAAGACCTATGACGGGTCGCTGACCGATCTGGAGCCGGCGATGCGGCCGATCACGCTCCGTCATTTGCTGACCCATACCGCCGGGATCGGCTACGGTATCATGCAGAAAGGGCCGATCAAGACCGCTTACGAGGACGCCGGCTTGATCGCAGGCCAGGTCTCGAAATTGCCCCTTGCGGCCGCGTTCGGCCGCGGCAAGGCGGTCGGCAGTCTCGAAAAGTTCGCCGATGGTCTGGCCGCGATGCCGCTGGTCGTTCAGCCCGGAACGCGGTGGCTTTATTCGATGTCGCTCGACCTGCTTGGGCGGGTGATCGAGGTCGCCGCAGGCCAGCCGTTCGACGCGTTCCTCAAGCAGCGCCTGTTCGATCCAGCGGGCATGAGCAGCACCTTTTTCCAGGTTCCCGCCAGCGAGCTCGGCCGTTTGACCACCAACTATGGGATCATGAACGGCACGCTGCTGCCGATCGATCCGGCCAACCAGTCGATCTACGGCGATGTCCCGCCGTTCCCGATGGGCGGGGCCGGCCTGGTGTCGAGCGCGCGTGATTACGACCGCTTCCTGCGGATGCTGCTCGGTTACGGCAAGATCGACGGCAAGCGGGTGATGAGCGAGCTTGCGGTCCGCGTGGGGACGTCGAACCTGCTGCCCGAGGGGATCGAGACCAAGGGAACTTTCACGGCGGGCTCGGGCTTCGGCGCCGGTGGCCGGGTCGGGTTGGGTGCGACCGAGGGTACCTATGGCTGGGGCGGGGCCGCCGGAACGGTCGGCTTTGTCGACATGAAGCGCGGCCTGCGAGCCACGATGATGACCCAGTACATGCCGTCCGATACCTATCCGCTGACCGCGGAATTCACCAAGGCGGTGCTGGCGGATCTGGCGGCGATGGCGGGCACCAAGGCCCCCGCATGATCGCATTCGGCGGCTCGCCGCTCGATCGGGCCGATCATCTGCGGACCGATCCGGCTGCGCTGGCCGGGCTGATGAACTGGCGCGCGCGGCTGCTGCGGCTCGACGGGCTGCTGCCGCAATGGGACCCGGCAACCGGCGCGCTTGGCTGGGGCACGCTCGCCGAGGCGGCGGACGAGGCCGAACTGGTGTTCCTCGGGCTGCTTGACGGGACCGCCTGCTTCGTCGCGGTGCCCGATCAGGGCGCCGACGGCCCCGCCTACGCGCAGCCGCAGGTGTGGGCCGCGATGCTGGCGCTGTCCCCGACCGACCTGGCGCTCTACGGCGGAGCGCGCAGCCTGGTCGACTGGCACGCGCGGCACCGCTTCTGCGCGCGTTGCGGATCGCCGACCAGGCTGGCCAAGGGCGGGTGGCAACGCGATTGCGGGTCATGCAGCGCCCAGCATTTCCCCCGCACCGACCCGGTCACGATCATGCTGGTCGAGCATGAGAATCGCTTGCTGCTCGGCCGCCAGCCGCGCTTCCCGCCGCGCGTGTTCTCCGCACTCGCCGGTTTCGTCGAGCCCGGCGAGACGGTCGAGGAGGCGGTCGCACGCGAAGTGTTCGAGGAGGCCGGCGTGCGGGTACGCGACGTCCGCTACATCGCTAGCCAGCCCTGGCCGTTCCCCAGCCAGCTGATGATCGGCTGCCATTCGATCGCGCAATCGGACGAACTGACGATCGATCATACCGAACTGGAAGAGGCGCGCTGGTTCACCCGCGCAGAGCTCGAAGCGGCGCGCGCGGCCGGCTCCGAAGGCAACGACGAGCTGATCTTCCCGCGCTCGTTCGCGATCGCGCACCATCTCGTCACGTGGTGGCTCGACCGGTGACCGAACGAGTCGGTATCGCCATCTGGTCGGACGTCATGTGTCCATGGTGCGTGATCGGCTACAAGCACCTCGAGACCGCGCTGGAGTCCCTGGCGGGTGAGATCGGGGCGGACATCCGCTGGCTCGCGTTCGAGCTCAATCCCGACATGCCACCCGAAGGCGAGGAGAGCCGGGCGCACATCGCCCGCAAATACGGCCTTACGCCCGAACAGGCCGAAAAAGGGCGAACGCTGATGGCCGAGCGCGCGCGCGGCGCCGGGTTCCCGTTCGACTATGCGGGCGAGGGCGAAGCGCCGCCGTCGATGCTGTGGAACACGTTCGACGCGCACAAGCTGCTGCATTGGGCGCTCGAAACCGCCGGTCCGGAGGCGCAGACCCGGTTGAAGCTCGCGCTATTCGCAGCGCATTTCCAGCAGCGCCGCAATATCGGCGACCGGGAGGTGCTGCTCGATGTCGCCGAGAGCGCCGGCCTCGACCGCCAGACCGGCTCCGCCGTATTCGACGATCCAACCATCGCCGCCGCTGTGCGCAGCGAACAGCGGCAGGCGTGGGACGCTGATGTGACCGGGGTTCCGGCAATGGTGTTCGACGGCAAGTTCCTCGTTCCCGGCGCGCAGGAACCCGAGGCTTACGTCAACGTGCTGCGCCGGGTGGTGGCTCGGCGCTAGATCAACCCCAGCTTGGTCAGCCGTCCGGCGAGACGGCCGGGGATCGCGTCGCTCGGATCCTCGCCATCCTCCAGATCGCGCGGGGCGTTCTTCGCCTCCAGATACCGCCAGCCCTGGTGTGCGCGCTTGTGCTTGGGCTGGACGGGGATCAGCAACGGGGCGAGACGGATCGTCCAGTGCCCGTCCTGGCGCTCCTGAAAACCCAGGATCTCGCACCGCGCCACGATCGCGTGGTCCATGATCCAGTAGAGCGAGCCGCCGATCATCTCGGCGTGGCGGGTCGGGCGATAGCGTGTGCGCATGTGCGCCTCCTCGCCATCCTCGACCCACTCGCGCAGCGTTTCCATGCTCTTCGAGCGGTAGGCGATCTTGGTCATGCTCAGGGGCATGGCGCTATTCCGCCCACTTAGCCGGCAAGGCCAAACGCCACCGCCAGGCCGAGGAACGCAAAGAAGCCCATCGAATCGGTGATCATTGTCACAAACACGCTCGACGCGACCGCGGGGTCCTGGTCGAGCCGCTCGAAGATCACCGGTACGGCGACGCCCGCGAGGCCCGCGATCATGATGTTGATCAGCATCGCCGCGGCGATCACCCCGCCGAGCTGGGGCGTGAACAGCAGCGCGGTGGCGATGCCGATGAGTATCGCGACGGTCACGCCATTGAGCATGGCGACGCGCATTTCACGCCACAGCATCCGGCGGGTGTTGGCCCGGGTCAGCTGGTTCATCGCCATCGCGCGCACCGTCACCGCCATCGTCTGGGTGCCGGCATTGCCGCCGATGCTGGCGACGATCGGCATCAGCACCGCGAGCGCCACCAGCTCCTCGATCGCCGCGCCGAACAGCGCGATTATCATGCTGGCGACCACCGCGGTGCCGAGATTGGCGACCAGCCAGCGCACGCGCGCGACATAGGCCTCGCGGATCGGTTCGTTGATGTCGCCGTCGCCCGCGCCCGACAGCAGCAGCACGTCCTCACCAGCTTCTTCGGAGATGATGTGGACCACGTCGTCGACGGTCATCTGGCCGACCAGCCGCCCGCTTTCGTCGACCACCGCGGCCGAGATCAGCGCGTATTTCTGGAACATGTTGCCGACTTCTTCCTGGTCCATCGTCACCGGAATCAGAGTCTGGTCGCGCTTCATCACGTCGGCGAGCGGGACGTCGCGCGGGGTGCGCAGGATCCAGCTCAACTGGCAGGTACCGACCGGACGGTGCGCCGGATCGACCACGAACACCTCCCAGAACTCGGTCGGGAACTCGCCGGCCTGCCCGTCGCGCAGGTAATCGATCAGGTCGCCGACCGAGAGATGCTCGGGCACGGCGACGAACCCGCGGCTCATCAGGCGACCGGCGGTTTCCTCAGGGTACGCCAGCGCGCTTTCGATCGCGGCGCGGTCTTCTGGCTCCATCTCGGCCAGGATCGCGGCCCGATCCTCGGGCTCGAGGTCTTCGATTAGCTGGACCGCGTCGTCGATGTCGAGCTGTTCGGCAATGTCGGCCACCGCGCCGGGCGCCAGCGCCTCGATCATGTCCTCGCGGACGTGGTCGTTCAATTCGGCGATGACCTCGCCGCTCATCAGGTCGGTGATCGCCGCCGCGAGCAGCCGGCGGTCGCCGGCGTCGAGCAGTTCGAACAGGTCGGCGACGTCGGCCGGGTGGAGCGGCTCGACCAGGTCGTAGGCGCGGCCCTTGTCGCCCGTGTCGAGCGCTTCGACCACCGAGCGCACGTAGGCGGGCTTCAGCCGGTTGTCGGTGTCGTGACGTTCGTCGTCGACGCGGTCGTCGGGGCGGCCGGCCTCGTCGACCGGGCGAAGCGCTTCGTCGATGATCCTGTGGTCCGCCATGGGGCTCGCCTTAGGCAGCCACCAACGAAACGCAAGCGACGGGTGACAACGCCGCGCGGGCCTCTATATCGGCGCGCGACACGCCTCAGGAGACACGATCATGGCCGCCGAAAAGCTGACCCTCACCCTCGATACCGGCAATGGACAAGGCGGCGACGTCGTCATCCGCCTGCGGTCCGATCTGGCGCCCGGCCACGTCGAGCGGATCACCGAACTGGCGCAGGAAGGGTTCTACGACGGGGTGGTGTTCCACCGCGTGATCCCCGGCTTCATGGCGCAGGGCGGCGACCCGACCGGCACCGGTATGAGCGGCAGCTCCAGGCCCAACCTGGCGCAGGAATTCAGCGCCGAACCGCATGTCCGCGGAACCTGCTCGATGGCGCGGACCAACGAACCCAACAGCGCCAACAGCCAGTTCTTCGTCTGCTTGGATGACGCGCGCTTCCTCGACAAGCAGTACACCGTCTGGGGCCAGGTCGAGAGCGGGATGGAACACGTCGATGCGCTGCCCAAGGGCGAACCCCCGCGCAGTCCGGGCAAGATCGTCAACGCCACTGTTACCTGACGACGGGGGTCACAGCCCCGCGCTGACCAGCCAGTCGTGGAACAGCCGAAGGGGGCGCAGTTCCAGGTCGCGCGGGCGGCAGACGAACCAGTAGGAATAGGGGCTGGCGACGTCGATATCGAACAGCCGTGCGAGCCGCTTGTCGCCGGCGCGCTTGAAGTGGTCGTCGTGCATGATCGCGATGCCCAGACCCTGCGCCGCGGCTTCGAGGATCAGCTGGCCGGAATCGTAGTGGTCGATCGCCGCCGGTTCGAACCCCTCGAGCCCCATAGCTTCGCGCCAGGCGACGAAGCTGTCGGGTAGCTCGTTGTGGACCAGGAATGTCTGCTTCGCCAGCCGCTTCGGGTCCGGGGTGCCGCCCAGTTCGCTCGCCAGTTCGGTCGAAGCGATCGCGTAGACGCGGTTGTGGTCCAGCCGCACCGAGTGGAGCGCCGGGTCGGGATCGTGCGACAGCACGATCGCGGCGTCGAGCGTGTCGCCCACGCGGTCGAGCAGATGCGGGCCAGTGTCGATGTCGATATGCAGGCGGGGGTGGAGCTTGCGCAGCTCGGGCAGCCGCGGGAACAGCCGCTGGCCGCCGAACAGCGGCAGCACGCCGAGGTGCAGGCGCATCAGCCCGAGGTTGTCCGACTGCGATTCGACCGCCGCGGCCAGCGCCTCGATATGCGGGGCGACCGCATCGTGGAACGCACGGCCTTCGTCGGTCAGTTGCATCGCCTGGTGAGCACGGGTGAACAGCTTCTTGCCGACGAATTCCTCGAGCGATCCGATCCGCCGCGACAGCGCCGACGGGCTGAGCCCGAGTTCGACCGCCGCCGCGCGCGCCGAGCCCAGTCGAACGACCCGGAGAAACGCCTCGAGGGCGCGCAAGGGGGGAAGGCGGCGGCTCACGGCGGGAAAATGGGGCGCGCGGGTCCGGTTGTCGAGTTGCTTTTTCGCAAGTGCGAAATGAACGCGGACTTAGTCCTCGCTGGGAGCGGTCTTCGCTGGCGGATGCAGCCGCAAACGCTTGACGTGGGTATCGTCGGCTTCGGTCACTTCCATGCGCCAGCCGCTGGGATGGGTCACCACAGCGCCGACCGGCGGGACCGATTCGGCGAGCACGAAGGCGAGACCGCCGAGCGTGTCGACCGATTCCTCGACTTCGGCGAGCCGAGGGTCGATCCGCTTGGCGATGTCGTCCAGCTCGGCGCGGGCATCGCAGTCCCACATCCCGTCGGGCAGAGCGACGATCCACTCCTCGGCTTCGTCATCGTGCTCGTCCTCGATGTCGCCGACGATTTCCTCGACCAGATCCTCGATCGTGATCAGTCCGTCGGTGCCCGAATACTCGTCGAGCACCACCGCCAGGTGGATGCGCTGCTGGCGCATGTCGGCGAGCACGTCGAGCGCGGTGCGCGCCTGCGGGACGAACAGCGGCTGGCGCATCAGCACGGTCCAGTCGGCCGGCGGCGTGGCTCTCCTCGCAATGATCGGGAACACGTCCTTGATATGCATCATGCCGATCACTTCATCGAGCGTCTCGCGATAGACCAGCAGGCGCGAATGGCCGTGTTCGGCGAAGGCGGCGACGACCTCGTCCCAACTGGCAGCGGCGTTGAGCGCCACGATCTCGCCGCGCGGGATCGCCACATCGTCGGCATCGTGCTCGCTGAAGTGGAGCAGGTTCTTGAGCATCTGCCGCTCGACCGGCGAGAGATCGCCGTTCAAGGACGCCGCATCGTCGGTCGCCCCGCGGGTCGCGGTATGCTCGTCGATCGCGTCTTCGAGCTGTTCGCGCAAGCTGCGCGAACCGTCCGCGGTGTCGAAAAACCGGCGGATCGCGAGCCACAGCCCGCGTTTACTGTCCGGTTCTCCGGATTGTGTGTCGCTTGCGGGCATGGCCCTGTAAAATCTCCGTGGCTTCACGCGTTCCCGTATGGGTCGGCAATGTTCATCAGCGCAAGCGCCTTGATCTCAAGCGCTTCCATGCCGTGGGCTTCCCCTTCCGCCTGATGATCGTGCCCGGCGAGGTGGAGCAGCCCGTGGACCACAAGATGCGCGGCATGATCCTGCAGCGCGATGCCCTTGCCGTCGGCCTCCCGCGTGCAAGTCTCGAAGGCGAGCGCGATATCGCCAAGCATCTCGGGCCCGCCACGAGAGCTGAGCGCGAGCAGGTCGGGGCGCGGAATCATCGGAAACGACAGCACGTTGGTCGGCTGGTCCTTGGTCCGCCATTCGCGATTGAGGGTCTGAACCTCCTCGTCGACGGTGAACAGGACGCTGGCCGAAAGGCGCTCGTTGGCCAGTTCGGGCGCGACCCGCTCCACCGCCTCCAGCGCGCGTTCGGCCAGGTCCGCCCAGTCGGTCGGCCCAGGCCAGCCATCGATTTCTATGTCCAGGGTCATGCGCGTCAGGCGTCGGGGCCTTCGTATGCCATCACGATCCGCCCGACGATCGGATGGCGCACGACGTCGGCCGCGGTGAAGCGGCTGACCGCGATGCCCTCGATCCCCTCGAGCTTGTCGACCGCGTCGGCCAGGCCGCTCATGCGCTCGCCGCCGGGGATGTCGATCTGGCGGGGATCGCCGCACACCACCATCCGGCTGTTCTGGCCGAAGCGGGTGAGGAACATCTTCATCTGCTCGCGGGTGGTGTTCTGCGCCTCGTCGAGGATGATGAAGCTATCGGCCAGCGTGCGTCCGCGCATGAACGCGATCGGCGCCACCTCGATCACCCCGCTGGCGATGTGCCGCTCGACCTGTTCGGGCGGCAGGCAGTCGTAGAGCGCATCGTACAGCGGGCGGAGATAGGGATCGACCTTCTCCTTCATGTCGCCCGGCAGGAAGCCGAGCTTCTCGCCCGCCTCGACCGCGGGGCGGCTGAGGATCAGCCGCTGGACGCTGCCGCCGATCAGCTGGCTGACCGCCTGCGCCACCGCGAGATAGGTCTTGCCCGTGCCCGCCGGGCCGAGCGCGAAGATGATGTCCTGCGCAGCCAGCTGCTGCATGTACGGGATCTGGCCGGCCGAGCGGGGGACGATGGTCTTGCGCCGGGTGCGGATCATGATTGGCGGGGCCTCGCCGCCGCCGCGCACGATGCCTTCGAGCGTGGGCTCGACCGACATCGCGATCAGCCCCTCGATCGCGCCGGCGTCAAGCTCCTGCCCCAGCGCGAGCTGGTCGTACATCGCCTTGAGGGTGTCGCGTGCGCGAGCGACGGCATCCTCGCCGCCCTCGATCTGAACGCGGTCGCCGCGCGCGGAGATGAACACGCCGAGCCGGTTTTCGACTTGCACCAGATTGGCATCGAACTGGCCGAACAGCGGGCCGAGCAGGCGCTGCTCCTCGAAGGCGATCTCGCTGCGCGCCCGGCGAGGCGCGGTGGCTGGCATTGGCAAGGCGCTGTGGGCGCGGGCGGGTTTGCGGGCCATATGCGGTTTGGGGCGCTCCTTTCGTGCGAACAGTCGGGCCGGATGCTGCGAGGATAAGCTGCGTGCGGGGCCGCGCAACCCGGCGCTGCGTTATTTCGGTCGATCGCGGCGCCCGTTCCACAGGATTGCCCAGCCGGCGTGTCCGGCGAGCAACAACTCGCCATTGGGCCCGGCGACGATGCGCGGGTCGGCCCCGAGGATCCGCGCCATCGCTGCGTCGCGCGTGTTTGGCGCGGTGCAGACGGGATCGAGCACGGCGCCGTAGAGGAATTCGGAGCCCTGGAGGAAAACGCCGCGCGCAATCCCCGGGCAATCGAGCCGCATGGTCACCGCGCCGCCGGAGAAGTGCAGGCTCGGCGGCGCCTTGCTCCACAGCCGCTTGCCGTCGGTGCGCGCGCCGTTGATCGCGTGGACCGCGAACGACTGCCCCTCGAGCACCGGCCCCTGCCAGGGCGCCGGCGGATCGGAAACGTCGATGGCAGCCAGCCAGCGTAAGGACATCTTGTGTCCGCCTCCGGTGAGCTCCACCGCGTCACCAGCGCGGGTTACCTGCGGCGAGGCGTCGAATAGGGCGTTGGCGGCTTCCTCCTGCTCGGTGCGCGCGCCGCCGCAAGCCATCTGGGTCTGGGGTCCAGGCAGAGTGTAGAACCGCGCGCCGACTTGCGCGTAGAGCCCGCCCATCGCGTTGCAGCCGGCGTTCCCGCCGTAGCTGCGATAGCCGAAGGCGAAGCTCGGCACGGCGGGACGATCGTCGTCGGCGGGCCGCGGCTCGACCGCGCGGCCGTCGATCGCGACGACCTCCCACGTCGCTCCCGCGAGCGGCGAGGGGATGAGGTCAGTGGCTTGTGCGGCCGACGGGCCGGCTAGCGCCGACGCAGCGGCAAGGAAAGCAAGCGTGGGTCTGTTCATGCGTCTCGAGTGGCTGGCGGGGCGTGAACCGCGTCTGAAACGGTCAGGCTAACGCCTCGGACAGCACGGCGCCTTCGAGCGAGTTCGGCCCGGCGTCGATCAACTCCACCGCAACCATGTCGCCGATCGCGTGGTTGCCTTCGAACCAAACCGACTGCAGCCAGGGGGACTTGCCGAGCCATTGGCCGGGCCGCTTGCCCGTGCGCTCGACCAGCACCTCGCAGCGCTTGCCCACCGATGCCCGGTTGAAGGCGTGCTGGTCGCGGTTGATCTCCGCCTGGAGGCGCTGGAGGCGCTCGTCCATCACCTCGGGCGCGACCTGGCCGTCCATGTCCGCCGCGGGCGTGCCGGGGCGGGGCGAGTACTTGAAGCTGTAGGCCTGCGCGTATCCGACCGCATCCACCAGCCGCAGGGTTTCGGCGAACTCGGCCTCGGTCTCGCCGGGAAAACCGACGATGAAGTCGCCCGACAGCGCGATGTCGTGCCGCGCGGCGCGGACGCGGTCGAGCAGGCGCAGGTAGCCGTCGGCGGTGTGGCTGCGGTTCATCGCCTTGAGCAGCCGGTCCGACCCGCTCTGCACCGGCACGTGGAGGAACGGCATCAGCTTCTCGACCTCGGCGTGACACCGAAGCAGTGCTTCCGAGAAATCGTTGGGATGGCTTGTGGTGTAGCGAATGCGCCGCAATCTCGGTATCTTGGCAATCTCTCTTATCACGCTTTCGAGGCCGCAATCGGGACCTTTCGCGTCCGCCCCGCGCCAGGCGTTGACGTTCTGCCCAAGCAGAGTGATCTCGCGAGCACCCTGGTCGACCAGACGGCGGGCTTCCTCGATCAGATCGGCGAACGGCCGGGATATCTCGGCCCCCCGGGTATAGGGCACCACGCAATACGTGCAGAACTTGTCGCACCCCTCCTGCACCGTCAGGAACGCTGTCGGAAAGCGCTTCTTGCGCGGCGGGAGGGCATCGAACTTGGCGATCGCCGGCATCTCGGTGTCGCTTGCGCGTTCGCCGGCCACGGCCCGCGCCAGCATTTCGGGCAGCCGGTGATAGGCCTGCGGGCCCACCACCATGCTCACCGCGGGCGCACGCGCCATGATTTCCTCGCCCTCGGCCTGCGCCACGCAGCCGGCGACCGCGATCAGCGGCCTGCGCCCGGCCTTGTCGCCGGTCTTCACCAGCCGGCCGATGTCGGAATAGACCTTCTCGGCCGCCCGCTCGCGGATATGGCAGGTGTTGAGCACCACCAGGTCGGCGACCTCGCCGTCGGCGGCGGGCGCGATGCCCTGCGACGAGAGCAGTTCGGCCATTCGCTCGCCGTCATAGACGTTCATCTGGCAGCCGAAGCTCTTGACGCGGTAGGTCCTGGGGGGCGGGGCGGGGCGCATGGGGCGCGGCGGGTAGCCCAAAACGCGGGGCGCGGCTAGCGCGGGATGGCGGCGGCGAGCTCGGCGCGCGCCGCCGACGAAATCGCCTTGCGGTCAACCAGCGCCGCTCCCGACAGCGGCGGCAGGAAGCGGATGGTCAGACGCACCGGGCGCAGCCGCGCGAGGATGCGTAGGAAATTGTCGAGCCCGTGTTCGTCGCCCACCCACGCGATCCGTGCCGCCTCGTCGTATGCCAGCAAGGCGGGCTGGATCACGGTGCCCGGTGGAAGCGGCTCGGTCGCCGAGAGCAGCGAGGACTTGAACGGCAGCAGGCCGGTGCCGTCGCTGGTGGTGCCTTCGGGAAACAGCGTCAGCGTACCGCGCCCGGCCATGGCGCTGCGCACCTGTTCGACTTGCGCGGCGATGCTCGCGCGGTCGTGGCGGGCGACGAACACCGTGTCGTTCATCTCGCACAGCCACTTGAGGAATGGATAGGCGGTGAGACCGTCATGCGCGACGAAGGCGCTGCCGGTGGCTTGCGCCAGCGCGGGAATGTCGAGCCAGCTGACGTGGTTGGCGAGCAGTAGCGCGCCGTTGACCGGCCTGCCCTCGATGCGCAAGTGCAAGCCCGCGATCATGCCGATGGCGGAGAGGAACACCCGGGGCCACCAACGTCCCGCCCCCACCAGGCGCCACAACAGGTGCAGCGGGGTGCACAACACCAGCACCACGAGCATCAGTACGATGCGAAAGGCGATCAGCGCCCAGCTGAGCGGGCGGATGCGGGAAGAGGTAAGCGCGGCCTCGGCCACCCGCCGCGCCTCAGGCGTCCCGGTCGAGCCGGACGCCGTAGAGCTCCATCCGGTGATCGACCAGCCGGTAGCCGAGCCGCGCGGCGATCTGCCGCTGCAGCGCCTCGACCTCGGGATCGACGAATTCGACGACCTTGCCGGTCTCGACGTCGATCAGGTGATCGTGGTGCGCCTCGGGCGCGGCTTCGTAGCGCGCGCGGCCGTCGCCGAAGTCGTGGCGGTCGAGAATGCCCGCCTCCTCGAACAGGCGCACCGTGCGGTACACGGTGGCAATCGAGATCTTGGGATCGATCGCCGCCGCGCGCTTGTGCAGCAACTCGACGTCGGGATGGTCTTCGCTTTCCGATAGCACGCGGGCAACCACCCGGCGCTGCTCGGTGATGCGCAGTCCGCGATCGGCGCAGAGCTGTTCGAGGTCGATCGGCTGATGCAACGCGCGCTCCGGCAGGGACGATGGTCCCGGAGCCTATCGCGCCGGGACCATGTTCTCAAGCGTCAGGCGACTTTCTTCTTGCGGCCCCGCTTCTGCCCCGGCTTGCGGCCGAGACCGATCTTGACCGCGAGCTGGCGCCGGGTTTCGGCGTAGTCGGGCGCGACCATCGGATAGTCGCCCCCCAGGCCCCAGCGCTGGCGGTAGTCGTCGGGCGTCATCCCGTGTTCGGTCATCAGGTGACGCTTGAGCATCTTCATCTTCTTGCCGTCTTCAAGGCAGACCAGATGGTCCTTCTTGACCGAGGAACGGACCGAAACCGCCGGCTCGGGGCGGGCTTCCTCGACCGGCGCGGCCCCACCGAGTCCGGCGAGCGCGCCGTAAACGGAGGAAATCAGGGTCGCGACGTCTTCGACGGGAATCGTGTTGTTGCTGACGTGGGCGGCGACGATGTCGGAGGTGAGCGTGATTAGCATCTCCGACATATCGGGTTCGATTGAATCCATGATGAAACCTCTTGCGATCGATACTTATTAAGCGGGTGACCTTTTTTGCCAGCCCGCGCTTCGATCCTTGGATGATTTTCCGTTGCGTTACAAGACCGGCAGACTACGCCGTCGCGTATAGTCGGGCGCCAGCCGCCTGCCTGCTCACAACTTGCAAGTGAATGTAATCGCGTCGATCCTTGTTCCGTCGGGCAGTCGGTAATAGTCCTTGCGCCGGCCGATCGGCGTAAAACCGGCGAGTCGATAAAGAGCCTGCGCCGGATTGTTGGCGCGCATTTCAAGAAACACCTGCTCCGCCCGCCGCGCGCGCGCATCGGCGAGCACGCGTTCGAGCAATCGCCGGCCGAGCCCCCGCCCGCGCAGTTCGGGCCGCACCGCGATCAGCAGCAATTCCTCTTCGCCCGGCGCCGCGCGCACGAGGCTGAATGCGACCGCCTCGTCGCCGTCGGCGCAGTCTTCCCCGCACTCCGAGACCAGGCGATAATGGGTGTGCGGAAATTCGAGCGAATCGGCCACCTGCCCGCGCGTCCACGCCTCGCCCCAGGCAGGCTCGAACGCGGCGTCCATCAGCGCCATGATCCGGTCGAGATCGTCGTTCATGCCGGCAGCCGCGCATCGGGCCCGCGGCCATAGACCGGCGCGATGGTTGCGGTCAGCAGCGCCGGAGGCAGGAGGCCGACCCTTGCGGCATCGGGCAGGAGACCGATCGCTGGACGGCCGGCGGCCGATCGCTGAGCCAAAGCAAGCGCTTGGGATCCTGCGACAAGCGTGCCGGACGCTCCCGACGCGGCCACGTCGGGGGTGAGCGAAGCCAGGACGCCCGCCGGCATTCCGTCGGCGCCGAAATCCTGCACGAACCATTCGCCGTGGCCGGCGGTCATGCACACCGTCACGCAATTGCCGCCTCGCTCTTCCAGCGCCATCACCGCAACCAGCGCCAGTGTCGGGTATCCGAGCACCTGGGCACCCCAGGCAAAGCCGAGCGCGCGGGCGGCGGCGATGCCAATGCGGACGCCGGTAAAGCTGCCGGGGCCGAGCGAGACCAGGATGCGCTGCGCGCGTCCCTTGTCGGGCAATCCGGCGATCATCGGTACCAATTGTTCGGCGTGGCCGCGCCCCAGGACACGATGTGCAGCGGCAATGACGTCCTCGCCGTCGAACAGCGCCACCGAGCACGCCTCGGTCGCGCAATCGATCGCCAAAGTGCGCATGTCAGTGGGTAAATCTCATCGCCGCGGCGATGCACGGCGCGGCGCGCTGGTGCAAGCCGAGCGCTCAGACGACCGTGTTGAAGCGCCCGAATTCAGGCCGCGGGCTGCGGTCGAAGATCGTCGCCGGGTCGCCGTACCCGACCGAGCAAATGAAGTTCGAACGCACGCGCGGCTGATCGGCGAAGAACGCCGCGTCAACCTTGGCGTTGTCGAACCCCGACATCGGTCCGGTGTCGAGCCCGAGCGCGCGGGCCGCGATAATGAAATAGGCGCCCTGAAGCGAGGAATTGCGAAACGCACCTTCCTTGCGAAACTCCTCGTTGCCATCGAACCAGGCCTTGGCGTCAGCATGGGGAAACAGCCACGGCAACTGCTCGTGAAAATCGATGTCGTAGCCGATGATCGCGGTGACCGGCGCTGCCAGGATCTTGTCGCGGTTGTTGCCCGAGGACAGGTCCGCCAGCCGCTGCTTCGCCGCATCGGACTTGGCCCAGACGATCCGCGCGGGCAGCATGTTGGCCGAAGTCGGTCCCATCTTCGCCAGGTCCCAGATCGCGTGCAGCTGCTCGTCGGACACAGGTTTGTCGAGCCAGCCGTTGTAGCTGCGCGCCTCGCGGAAAATCTGGTCGAGCGCTTCGTCCGGCAACGGCTGGTCATGAAACTGCCGGGTCATGCCGCGCGCACCTCGATCACTTCGGGGATGTAGTGCTTGAGCAGGCCCTCGATGCCGTGCTTGAGCGTGGCGGTCGAGCTGGGGCAGCCCGCGCAGGCGCCTTGCATCTGCAAGTGAACAACCCCGTCGCGGTAGCCGCGATAGACGATGTCGCCGCCGTCGTTGGCGACCGCCGGCCGGATGCGGGTTTCGAGCAGTTCGTTGATCTGGGCGACGATGTCGGCGTCAGCGGGGTCTTCCTCGACAGTCAGCGCATCGTCGGACGGGACCGAAAACCCGGCGGCGCCGCCTGTAAACAGCGGCGCGCCGGAGATGAAATGGTCGAGCAGAACGGCCACGACCTGCGGCTTGAGCTGGCTCCAGTCGGCGCCGGGCGCGGCGGTGACCGAGACGAAGTCGCCACCGAGAAACACGCCGGTGACCTCGCCGGTGTCGAACAGCGCCTGCGCCAGCGGGCTCGCCTCGGCCGCCTCGGGGTCGGCGAAGTCGCGGGTGCCCGCGGGCATGACCTGCCGGCCGGGAAGGAACTTGAGCGCCGCCGGGTTGGGCGTGGTTTCGGTCTCGATGAACATGGCTGCGATGTAGGGTTCCGCGGGGTGCACGGCAAGTTCGTCGGGGCGTGAGCGTTTCTTGTCGGGCATTCACTATCCCTTCACCCAGGCCGTCCCTATAGGCGGGGCATGATCTTGCTCCCGCGTACCATTCGGTACCTCGCGCCGCTCCTCCCTGTCCTCCTGATCGCATCACCGCTTCCGGCGCAGGACCCGGCCGCCGCGCCCGCGCCCGCATCGCTCCAGACCGGCGCCGAAACGCCATGGACCTACCGCGGCAGCGACGTCCCGCGCGACAAGGAATGGCTGTTCGGCGAGATGCCCAATGGCCTCCGCTACGCGGTGCGCAAGAACGGCGTGCCGCCCGACCAGGTTTCGATCCGCGTCCGCGTCGACGCCGGCTCGATCCATGAAAGCGACAGCGAGCAGGGGTTCGCGCACCTGCTCGAGCACATGACCTTCCGCGAGAGCAAGTACCTCGCGAACGGCGCGGCGATTCCGACTTTCCAGCGGCTCGGCGCGACCTTCGGCAGCGACACCAACGCCGAAACCACGCCCACCCACACCGTCTACAAGCTCGATGTGCCCAACGCCGACCCAGCGAAACTCGAAGAAGTCTTCAAACTGCTCTCGGGGATGATTCAAGCGCCGACGCTGTCCGTTAAGGGGCTGGGGGAAGATCGCCCGATCGTGCTCGCCGAAAAGCGCGAGCGCGCCGCCGCGGCGCAGCGGGTGGCCGAGGAAAGCCGCAAGACGCTGTTCGCCGGCCAGCGCCTCGCCAACCGCCTGCCGATCGGCACCGACGCGACGTTGAACGCCGCCACCCCGGCCAGTGTGCGGGCGTTCCACCGGCGCTGGTACCGTCCCGAGAACACCATGATCGCGGTCGCCGGCGACGCCGACGCGAATGCGCTCGCGCTGCTGGTGGAAAAGTACTTCGGCGAGTGGAAGGGCGTGGGCAAGCGTGTGCCGGCGCCCGACTTCGGCGACCCCAAGGCCCCGGCTGGCGCCGATCCGGCCAATCCAGTCGGAGAGACGCAAGTATTGGTCGAGCCCGACCTGCCGCGCAGCTTGACGTATGCCGTCATGCGTCCGTGGCGTCCGGTCGACGACACGATCGTCTACAACGAAGGGCTGCTGCTCGATTCGCTGGCGCAGTCGATCATCAACCGGCGGCTGGAATCGCGAGCCCGTGCCGGTGGATCGTACCTCTACGCGCAAGTGAACCAGGAAGATGTCAGCCGCTCGGCCGATGCGACCTTCGTTACCTTCGCCCCGCTGACCGAGGACTGGCAGGCCGCGCTGTCCGACGTGCGCGCCGTTATCGCCGACGCGCTCGCCGAACCGCCGACGCAGGAAGAAATCGACCGCGAGATGGCCGAGTTCGACGTGGCCTTCGCCAGCACGGTCGAGCAGCGCGCGGTCATGGCCGGGTCTAAACTGGCCGACGATATCGTCCAGGCGGTCGACATCCGCGAGACTGTCGCCGCGCCGGAAACCGTGCTGACGGTATTCCGCGGGATGAAGGAGCAGTTCACTCCCGCCAACGTGCTCAAGCACACCCGAACGCTGTTTACAGGCGATGTGATTCGTTCGGTCTACGTCACCCCCGATGCCACCGAAGCGAGCGCCGGGGCAGTGCGGACCGCGCTGCTGCGGCCGGCCCGAGCCGACAGCGGCGCGCGGCTGGCCGCCAAGTCGATTTCGTTCGCGGACCTGCCCGCGATCGGAGTGGCGCAACAACCGTCAGCGAGCCAGCCGCTCGGCCTGCTCGATATCCAGCGGGTTGCGTTCGCCAACGGCACCACCGCGCTGCTCTGGGCCAACAACGCCGAACCGGGCCGAGTCGCGGTCAAGGTGCGCTTCGGCTCCGGATGGCGCGCGTTTTCGCCCGCGGACGCGGTCTATGCCAAGCTGGGCGAAAGCGCGCTGGTCGGCTCGGGTGTCGGCGAGCTCGGCCAGGAAGAGCTCGACCGCATCAGCAACGGGCGCAAGATGGGTTTCGATTTCAAGATCGACGACGGGGTATTCACCTTCGCCGCGCAGACCCGCTCGGCCGATCTGGCGGATCAGCTCTACCTGTTCGCCGCTAAGCTGGCGACGCCGCGCTGGGACGCGAACCCGGTAATCCGCTCCAAGGCGGCTTCGCGGCTGGCGTACGAAAGCTACGCCACCAGCCCCAGCGGCGTGCTCGAGCGCGACATGCAGTACGCGCTCTACGCCCGCGATCCGCGCTTCAAGACCCCCGATCCTGCCCAGCTCGAGGGCGTGACGCCCGCAGGTTTCCGCGCGGTGTGGGAGCCGCTGCTGAGCCAGGGACCGGTCGAGGTGCTGATTTTCGGCGATTTCCAGCAGCAGGATGCGATCGACGCGCTCGGCAAGACCTTCGGTGCGCTGGCGCCGCGTGCGCCCATTCCGGCCGACGCGCTGGCGCGGCGGGTCGAGGTGGCATCTGCCGGCACGCCGCAAGTGCTGTTTCACCGGGGCGACGCCAATCAGGCCGCGGCGATGGTCGCCTGGCCGTCGGGTGCCGGGGTGGCGAACCTGCGCGAATCGCGCCAGCTGCAAATCCTAACCGAGCTGTTCAACAATCGCCTGCTCGATGCGATGCGCGAACGGACCGGGGCCAGCTATTCGCCGCAGGTCAGCAGCGACTGGCCGCAGGACGTCGACAGTGGCGGCACGCTGTCGGCGCTAGCGATGGTACGGCCCCAGGACGTGCCGGCGTTCTTCGCCGCGACCGAGGAGATCGTGCGCGATCTGGTCGCCAATCCCCCCGCCGCCGACGAGCTGGCGCGGGTGACCGAGCCGCTCAAGCAGTCGATCAGCCGCGCTTCGACGGGTAACACGTTCTGGCTGTGGCAACTCGAAGGTTCGAGCACCGATACGCGGCGGTTGGCGCTGATCCGTTCGCTGCTGAGCGATTTCACCCAGACCACGCCCGCGGCGATGCAGGCGCTCGCGGCCAAATATCTCACCGCGCGCGAGCCGTTTCGCCTGGCGGTAATCCCCGAAGGCCAGCAGCTGGCGACCCGCGTCAACGGGTCGCCGGCCACCTCGCGCTAAGCAGGCATTGCGCCCGGCCAAGTTTATCGCGCTTTGCGTAGCTTGCGCGGACGTCCTAGGGCGGGGCCGTGGCACAGGAATGGACCCCCGCTGGTTGGCAGGCGTGCGAAGCGCGTCATTTGCCCGATTACCTCGACGCCGCGGCGCTGACCGAGGCGGAGGCGACGCTCGCCAACTATCCGCCGCTGGTATTCGCCGGCGAGGCGCGCGCGCTGAAGGCCGACTTGGCGCAAGTCTCGCGCGGTCACGGCTTCCTGCTCCAGGGCGGCGATTGCGCCGAGAGCTTTGCCGAATTCCACCCAAACAACATCCGCGACACCTTTCGCGTGCTGCTGCAGATGGCGGTGGTCATGACGTTCGCCAGCAAGCGGCCGGTGGTGAAGGTCGGGCGCATGGCGGGCCAGTTCGCCAAGCCGCGCAGTGCCGCGACCGAAACGCAGGGGCAACTGACGCTGCCAAGCTATCTCGGCGACAACATCAACGGGATCGATTTCACGCCCGAAAGCCGCACCAACGATCCACAGCGCATGGTGCGCGCCTATTCGCAGGCCGCCGCCACGCTCAACTTGCTGCGCGCGTTCGCCGGGGGCGGATACGCCAACTTGCGGCAGGTGCACCGGTGGACGCTCGATTTCATGGGCCGCAGCCCATGGGCTGACAAGTTCAAGGACGTCGCCGACCGGATCGGCGAAGCGCTCGATTTCATGGAAGCTTGCGGGGTCAATCCGGAAACTCTGCCGCAGCTTGAACGGACCAGCTTCTACACCAGCCACGAAGCGCTGCTGCTGCCCTACGAGCAGGCCCTAACCCGCCGCGACAGCCTGACCGGCGACTGGTACGATTGTTCGGCCCACATGGTCTGGATCGGCGACCGCACTCGCTTTCCGGGCAGCGCACACGTCGAATTCTGCCGCGGGATCGGCAACCCACTGGGCATGAAGTGCGGGCCGAGCCTGGCGCCCGACGACCTGCTGCACCTGCTCGACGCGCTCAACCCCGCGCGTGATCCCGGCCGGATCACGCTGATCAGCCGGTTCGGAGATGACAAGGTCGAAGCCGGCCTGCCGCCGCTGGTGCGCGCCGTGGCGCGCGAAGGCCACCCGGTGGTATGGAGCTGCGACCCCATGCACGGCAACGTCATCAAGTCCAACAGCGGCTACAAGACCCGCCCGTTCGACCGCATCCTGCGCGAAGTGAAGGGGTTCTTCGCGGTCCACCGCGCCGAAGGCACCCATGCGGGCGGCATCCACATCGAGATGACCGGGCAGGACGTGACCGAATGCGTCGGTGGCGCGGTGGCGATCAGCCACGAGGCGCTGGGCGACCGCTACCACACGCACTGCGATCCGCGTCTCAACGCGGCCCAATCGCTTGAACTGGCCTTTCTTATCGCCGAAATGCTCAACCTCGAGGCGAGCGAGCGGCAGGCCGACGCCGCCTAGGGTATCAGCAAGGTCGATCCGGTGGTCTTGCGCGCTTCGAGGTCGCGGTGGCCCTGTGCGGCATCGGTGAGCGGGTAGGTCTGGCCGATCTGGACCTTGAGCTTGCCCGCTTTCAGCATCTCCCACAGCTTCGTGCTGCCCTCGGCCCGCTCGGCGGTTTCGCGGTGATAGTCGAACAGCGTCGGGCGCGACACGAACAGCGAACCGGCGGCCGCCAGCGCGCCGAGGTTGACGCCGGTGACCGGGCCGCTGGCGTTGCCGAAGCTGGCAATGATCCCGCGCCGCCCGGTGGCGGCAAGCGAAGCCTCCCAAGTCGATTTGCCGACTCCGTCGTAGGCCGCGCGCACTCCCGCGCCGCCGGTGATCTCGCGCACCTGCGCCGCAAGGTCGGTTGCGGCGGTATCGAGCGCGTGTTCGGCGCCGAATAAGCGGGCGAGGGCGCATTTGTCGGTCGACCCGGCGGTGGCGATTACCCGCACTCCGCGCGCGGCCAGCCATTGCACGAGCAGTTGCCCGACCCCGCCGGCAGCCGCGTGGACCAGCGCCCATTCGCCTTGCGCAAGCGGCGCGACCCGCTCGACGAGCATCTCGGTAGTCAGCCCTTTGAGCAGTACGGCGGCTGCGGTTGCCAGGTCGATCCCGTCGGGCACCACGAACAGATTGCTCTCGCTGGCAATCTGCGCATCGGCATAGGCCGCGCGGTTCGGGCCGAAGGTCGCCACGCGGTCGCCGGCCTTGAGGTGTTGGACGCCGTCACCGACCGCCTCCACCAGCCCTGCCGCCTCGAGCCCCAGCGTGCCCGGCAAAGCAATCGGATAGAGGCCCGAGCGGTGATATGTGTCGATATAATTCAGCCCGACCGCTTCATGGCGCACGAGAACCTGGCCCGCGCCAGGTGGTTCAAGATCGATCTCGCGCCAGCCGATAACCTCGGGCCCGCCGGTCCGCTCGATGATGGCCTGCCTTGTTCGCATCGCATTCGCCTCATGATTTGCGTGTGACCTAGCTTTAGCGGGAGCGGGTCGCGCGCAAAACAGCAACGGGAACAAAATTCGAACGTGAGCTTTCCATCACGGGTGGTCCAGCTCCCTTGCTTCAGGACCGATTACGACAGGGGAAATTCGGGTGCCTCAGGTGGATTTGAGAGCGCCTGAAGATGTGGCCGGTCTGGCCATCGTTTTCATGGCGACCCGCGCGCTGAGCGAGGCGCTGGTCGCACCGCTGTCCGATGCGGACGCCGCGATCCAGTCGATGGACGACGCCAGCCCCGCCAAGTGGCATCTCGCGCACACGACATGGTTCTGGGAGACCTTTCTGCTCCGCGACCATGGCCCCGGCTACGGGCTGTGGCGCGATGACTGGCCGTTCCTGTTCAATTCCTATTACGAGGGGGAAGGCGAGCGGATCGCGCGCGCGCGGCGCGGCATGCTGTCGCGGCCGAGCCTTGCCGAAGTGCTCGAATGGCGCGCGCATGTGACTGAGGCGATGTCGCCGCTGCTAGCCGATCCGGCGCTTGAACCGCTGATCCGGCTCGGCATCGCGCACGAACAGCAGCACCAGGAACTGCTGCTGACCGACATCAAGCACGCGCTGTTCCAGAATCCGCTCGGTCCGGCAATGTTCGATGACGCGGCACATCCCAAAGCCGAGCCTAGCGAGCTTGGCTGGCACTCGCATCCCGGTGGGTTGGCGATGATCGGCCATTCCGGCGATGGGTTCGCGTTCGACAATGAAGGCCCGCGCCACCGGGTGTTCCTTGAACCCTTCGCGCTCGCTGACCGGCTCGCGACCAATGGCGAATGGCAGGATTTCATCGACGACGGCGGCTATCGCAAGGCGGCCCTGTGGCTGTCCGATGGATGGGCCTGGGTGCAGCAGGAGAGGATCGAAGCGCCGCTCTACTGGCGCGAGGGACAGCATTTCACCTATCAAGGTTGGGTCGAGCGCGAGCCCGGAGCGCCGGTGACGCATATTTCCTATTTCGAAGCGGACGCCTTCGCCACTTGGGCCAGCGCGCGGCTGCCGAGCGAGTGCGAATGGGAAACGATCGCGCAGGGCCACGATCCGACCGGGGGCAATCAGCTCGACGCCGCCGCACCCCCGCAACCAGCGGGCGGCAGCGACGTGTTCGGCGACTGCTGGCAATTTACCCGCTCGGCCTATCTGCCCTACCCGCGCTTCCGGCCTGCCGAAGGCGCGGTGGGCGAATACAACGGCAAGTTCATGTCCGGACAAGTCGTACTGCGCGGGGCGAGCTGCGCGACGGTGCGCGGTCATTCGCGCGCAAGCTACCGCACCTTCTTCTACCCGCACCAGCGCTGGCAGTTCACCGGCCTGCGCCTGGCGAAGTACGCCTGATGGCCGCTGCCGAAGCGCTGACGCTGGTCGAAGTGGACCGCCATGGAGTCAATCCGGCGTTCCGGGCCGATGTGCTGAAAGGCCTGTCCGAGCCGCAGAAGGCGGTGCCCGCGCGCTGGTTCTACGACGAAGCGGGTTCGCGCCTGTTCGAGGACATTACGCAGCTTCCCGAATACTACCCGACCCGCGCCGAAACCGAAATCCTCACCGACCGCTGCGCCGAATTCCGCGAGCTGATCGGACCCGGCCGCGCGGTGGTCGAATTCGGTTCGGGCAGCTCGATTAAGACCCCGTTGCTGCTCGGCTGCATCGATCCTGCCGCGTATGTGCCGCTCGACATTTCGGGCGATTTCCTGCGCGCTTCTGCCGAGGCGCTGGCCGGCAAGTTTCCCGGCCTGCCGGTCCATCCGGTCGAGGCTGACTTCATGCGCCAGGTCGAATTGCCCGCAGCGGTCGCGCGGTTGCCCAAGCTGGGTTTCTTTCCAGGTTCGACCATCGGCAACATGGTCGCGCGCACCGCGGTCGACCTGCTGCGGGCCATGCGCGCGACACTGGGCGAGAGCAGCCAGTTGCTCATCGGGATGGACTTGATCAAGGAACCCGCCGTGCTCGAGGCGGCCTACGACGATGCCGCGGGGGTGACGGCGGCATTCAACCTCAATCTCGCGCGGCGCATCAATGCCGAGCTCGGCGGCACCATTCCGCTGGACTCGCTCCGCCATGTCGCGCGCTGGAACGACGATTTCGCGCGGATCGAAATGCATCTCGAGGCCGCGCGCGCAATCGCATTCGAGGTCGCCGGCCGAGGGTTCGTGATGGCGGCTGGGGAGACCATTCACACCGAAAACAGCCACAAGTTCTCGCGCCGAAGCTCGTTCACCCTGCTGCTCGCGGGGGGCTGGACCCCGCGCTGCCGCTGGCTCGATTCCGAGGAGCGGTTCTCCCTTATTCTCGCCGACGCCACCGTGCCGCGCAGCGCACCCTAGTCATGGTGGCGAAAGCCGCTTCGCGGTAGGGCCGCAGGCATGGACGTGCAGGCGATCTGGCAGACGACGACCGAGATCATTCGCGAAGTCCCGCGATCGGGCCTGCTGATCGCGACCGTTGCCGCAGTGCTCGGGAGTATCCTCGGGACCGGCATCGCGCGCCACTACCAAGGCTTCGGACGGTTCATGGCGACCACCAGCACGCTGGCGCTCGCGGGCATTCTGGTCGTGGTCATGCTCCAAGTCTCGCGGTTCGACCCCCGGCTCGACATCGCGGTGCCCGAACTCGGCCTGCCCGAACAGACCGTCGTTGGCGGCGAGACTCGCGTGCCGATGGCGCCCGACGGTCATTTCTGGATCACCGCGTCGGTCAACGGGACGACCGCGCCGTTCCTGGTCGATACAGGTGCGACGTTGACGGCGGTCTCGGTCCCGCTCGCCGACCGCGCAGGTCTCAAACCGAGAACCGGCGGCGTGCCGGTGCGCATCTCCACCGCCAACGGCACGGTGTCCGCTGAGATAACGACGATCGACACCCTGCGCTTCGGCAACGTCAAGGCGGGTGGGCTGGACGCGGTGATCGCGCCCAACATTGGCGAGACGAACGTGGTGGGAATGAACTTGCTCTCGCGGCTCAAGTCGTGGCGGGTCGAGGACCAGACCCTGATCCTGGTGCCGAACAATCCGCAAACGGTTGCCGACTAAGGCAACCGCTGGCAGGACGGCGGGCATGACCGGCCCCTTCCATCCTCTGCTCAAAGGCGTCCACAACTTCCGCGACTACGGCGGCTATGCCGCCAACGGCGGCCGCGTTCGGCGCGAATTGCTGTACCGTAGCGGCCATCATGTCCAGGCGAGCGACGAAGACCTCGATGCATTGCGCGCTCTCGACATCCGCACGGTCATTGACTTGCGCGGCATCACCGAGCGCGAGGCGAATCCCTGCCGCCGGCACCGGGGCTGGGCCGGCGAGGTTATCGCTCACGCCGGCGAGACCACCAGCATGCCGCCGCATATGGATACCGGGCCTGGCGCTACGTCGGCTGACAATGCGCGAAACCGGATGCTGGCCGTCTATACTCGCATGCCTGCCAACCCAGCGATGCACGCTATGTTCGGGCGGTATCTTCGTGCGCTCGCCGATTACGAGGGCGCGAGCCTCGTCCATTGCTTTGCCGGGAAGGACCGCACCGGCATCGCCGCGACGCTACTACTCCATATCCTGGGGGTGTCGGAAAAGGATCAGCTCGAAGAGTTCCTGCTTACAAACAAGGCCCCCACGCTTGCTGTCCTACGCGCGCAAACGGTTCCGATTCTAGAAGCCCGGATGGGGCACAAGCTGGAAGAAGGCGCGATTCGCGCGCGGCTCGAGGTGGACGAGGAGTACCTCGCACGCTTCTACGAGACGGTCCGCGAAAGGAGCGGTTCACTCGACAGTTGGCTCGCTGACGTCATCGGCGTGGACGAGTTCTTGCGCGACCGCCTCCGCGCCAAATTCATCGCCTGACGGGGATAGCACGGGTCCGCGACTCGATTCTTCCGCCGCGCGCTCCTATCTCGCGCGGCCAGACGGAGGAAACGATGGCCACCCATACCACGCGCATGCTGATCATCGGTTCGGGCCCGGCGGGGCTCAGCGCGGCGATCTACGGCGCGCGGGCGATGATGGCGCCGATCGTGGTTCAGGGTCTCCAGCCCGGCGGCCAGCTGACCATCACCACCGACGTCGAAAACTATCCGGGCTTCAAGGACGTGATCCAGGGTCCGTGGCTGATGCAGGAGATGCAAGCTCAGGCCGAACACGTCGGCACGCGGATGATGTGGGACACGGTCGTCTCGGTCGACCTCAGCGGCCCCCCGTTCCGCGCGGTCGGCGACAGCGGGGACATCTACGAAGGCGAATCGCTCATCATTGCCACCGGCGCGCAGGCCAAGTGGCTCGGCGTGCCGGGCGAGATGGAGCTCGGCGGAAAGGGCGTCTCCGCCTGCGCCACGTGCGACGGGTTTTTCTATCGCGGTAAGAAGGTGGCGGTGATCGGCGGCGGCAACACCGCGGTCGAAGAAGCGCTGTACCTGACCAATCATTCCGACGACGTGACGCTGATCCACCGCCGCGACAGCTTGCGCGCCGAGCGCATCTTGCAGGACCGGTTGTTCGCCCACCCCAAGATCAAGGTCGTCTGGAACAAGGCGGTCGAACGCTTCGCCGGGGATCTCTTGGCGGGCGGGCTTACTCATTTGGCGCTGCGCGATACGATCACCGGCGACTGCAGCGACTTCGCCACCGAGGGCGCGTTCGTGGCGATCGGACATGCGCCCGCTACCGAGCTGTTCAGGGACCAGCTCGCGATGATCGATGGGGGCTACCTGCAGGTCGAGCTGGGTACGCCCAAGACCGCGATCCCGGGGGTGTTCGCCTGCGGCGACGTGATGGATCACATCTATCGCCAGGCCGTCACGGCCGCGGGCACCGGCTGCATGGCCGCGCTCGACGCCGAACGTTTTCTGGCCGAGCTGGATTTCGCCAAGGCGAAGTCGACGCAAGCCGCGTAACTATTTTCGCCTGAAACTCTCGTCGTCATTCCCGCGGAAGCGGGAACCCATCTCCAGCGGCGGGAGCTGGGTCCCCGCTTTCGCGGGTTTGACGAGGTTGGTGGAGGTGCGCCTTAGTAAAGGTCAAACACCGCGATCGAGGCGTGCATGATCAATGCAATCAACGCCAAGCTCGACAAAGCGAACAGCGCGAACCGCACCATCACCCGGTTGACCGTTGCCTGCCAGATCGAATGGATCACCCGCAGCCCAACGTAAATCCACGCGATCGTGGCGTTGAGGCCGTCGCCCTGACCGATAATCGCCAGCACGATCGCCACCGCGTAGAACAGCGTCGGCGCCTCGTGCAGGTGGTTGTAGTTGTGCGCCATCCATTGGATCGAGGGCGAAATCAGGCCCTCCAGCTTGGCCCCGGTCCAGCCGACATCGGCGTTGGGGTTGCCATCCTTGGGCAGCTTGTTGATCGCCGGGATGCGCGTGGCGTACATCCACGCCCACATCACCATGGTCCACGCCAGCAGGGCGACGACGGGCTTGAGAATGTCCATTCCGATCATGCGATCACTCCCGGATTGGCGAATAGCGTGAGCATCAAGGCGCGCAAGGTCAGTGCGGCCAGCGCCAGGGTCGACAGTAGGAACAGCGCGAAGCGGATAGACACCACGTTGACCAGCGCCTGCCACAGCGAGTGAGCGATCCGGAGCGCGACATAGATCCACGCGAACAGCACATCCTGCGGGTTTGCGCCCATCAGTGCAATGATCAGCGAGACCGCATAGAAAAGCGTCGGCTGCTCCACCAGGTGGCTGTAATTGTGCGACTTCCAGTTGATCCGGTCGTCGAGCACACCTTCGAGGTTCTGACCGCGGCCGCCGGGCTTCGCGTTCTTCAGTCCGCCCATCGCCTTGCTCATCGCCGGCAGCCGCGTGGCCGCCGTCCAGACGAGCATTATTAGCGTCCACGCCACCAGTACGGCGGCCGGCGCGAGCATCTGTGCCTGCATGTGTGTTCCCCCAACGCGTCCCCGGTAAAAGAGTGCTCGCCGACGGGCGGGTTGTCAAACGAGACTAGTCCACACTTGTGAGTACCTGCGCAAACGCGTCGGCATCCGTGTTGCCCCCGGTCAGCGTGACTACCGTATGCTCGTCGAGCGGCACTTTGCCCGCCAGCGCGGCGGCGAGCGCAGCGGCTCCACCCGGTTCGACCACCACGTGCAGCTTCGAAAACGCGAAGCGTTGCGCCGCGCGGACTTCGGCGTCGCTGACCGTAACGCCAGGCTCGGCGCGATCCTTGAGCACGGCGAAGTTGATCGGCGCCGTGCTCGGGGTCTGGATTGCATCGCAGGCTGTGCGCGGCGGGTTGGGGCCGACGCGCACGATCTCACCGGCGGCGAGGCTCAGCGCTATGTCGTCCCACCCGTCCGGCTCGACCGGATAGATCGCCGCGCCGGGGCAGGCCAGCGCCAGCCCTGCGGCAAGCCCGCCGCCGCCGCAGCAGACCACGATCCGCGAAGGCTCACGTCCGAGTTGCGCGGCGATCTCGATCCCCATGCTGCCTTGGCCCTCGATTACCCAGGGGTCGGCATAGGCATGGACGAGCGTGCGCCCCCGTTCATCGCACAGGGCGTTGGCGATAAGCTCGCGGTCCTCGCCGCCCGCGCGGTCGTAGAGCACGACTTCGGCGCCCAGCGCGCGAGTCGCCTCAAGCTTCACCCGCGGGGCATCGGCGGGCATGACAATGGCCGCGGCGACGCCCAGTTTGCGCGCCGCCCAGGCGACACCCTGCGCGTGGTTGCCGCTCGATACCGCGACGACCCCCGCCGCACGCTCCGCCGGCGAGAGGTCGGTCAAGCGGTGCCACGCGCCGCGAATCTTGAACGCTCCGATTGGCTGCAGGTTGTCGCATTTGGCGTGGATACGTACGCCACCGACCTCGATCGGCAGCAGCGGCGTCGCGGGGACGAGCGCCGCGACCTTTACGGCAGCGCGCAGAACGCCCTCACGGGTCGGCTCCCAACCGCCTTCTCGGGGGCTTTCGCGAAACATTCCTCGCGACTAGTGCGTTTCGGCATTCAGCGCCAATGGCGCTTGCCAAGTTCTTCGGAGAAATCATGTCGACAGTCCTGGTAATCGGTGCGGGCGGGGTCAGCTCGGTTTGCGTCCACAAGATGGCGATGAACCCCGAGTTATTCCCCGACATCCACCTCGCCAGCCGTACCAAGAGCAAGTGTGACGCGATCGCCGCCAGCGTCAAGGCGCGCACCGGGCGTGACGTGGCGACCTATTCGATCGACGCCGAGGAAGTGCCAGCGATGGTCAACCTGATCCGCAAGGTTCGGCCCAGCCTAGTGGTCAACCTCGCGCTCCCGTACCAGGACCTCCCGATCATGGACGCCTGCCTGGAGGCGGGAGTGAACTACCTCGATACCGCCAACTACGAACCAAAGGACGAGGCCAAGTTCGAATACAAGTGGCAGTGGGCCTACCACGACCGCTTCAAGGCGGCGGGGCTGATGGCGCTGCTCGGTTCCGGCTTCGATCCCGGCGTGACCAGCGTGTTCACCATGTGGCTCAAGAAGCACAAACTGAAGACCATTCGCCAGCTCGATATCCTCGATTGCAACGGCGGTGACCACGGCCAGCATTTCGCGACCAACTTCAATCCCGAGATCAACATCCGCGAAGTCACCGCGCCCGCCCGTCACTGGGAAAACGGCGAGTGGATCGAGACGCCCGCGCTGGCGAACAAGGTGGGTTTCGACTTCGAGGCGGTGGGCCCGAAGAACATGTACCTGATGTACCACGAGGAGCTCGAAAGCCTCGCCAGGTTCGTGCCCGAGCTCGAACGCGCGCGGTTCTGGATGACTTTCGGCGACGCCTATATCACCCACCTGACCGTACTGCAGAACGTCGGCATGACCTCGATCGAGCCGATCCGCTACCAGGGCAAGGAGATCATCCCTTTGCAGTTCCTCGCCGCGGTCCTGCCCAAGCCCGAGACGCTGGGCGAGACGACCAAGGGCAACACCAACATCGGCGTCATAGCTACCGGGGATGCGCTTGACGGATCGGGCGAGAAGACCTTCTACATCAAGAACATCTGCAGCCACGAGGCGGCGTACGAGGAGACCGGCAACCAGGCGGTCAGCTACACCACCGGCGTCCCCGCGATGATCGGCAGCGCGATGATGGTCACCGGCAAATGGGCCGGAGAGGGCGTGTTCAACATCGAGGAGATGGACCCCGATCCGTTCATGGATATGCTCAGTTCCGCTGGCTTGCCGTGGACCGTCGAAGAGTCGGCGGGGCCGGTGGCCTTTTGATGCAAACCAGAGCCGGCGATCCGGGCGCGTTCGCGCATTTCGACCTCCACCGCGTAGACAGTCCCGCGTTCGTCATCGACGCGGCGAAGCTGCGCGCCAACCTGCAAATCCTTGCCGACATTCGCGATGCGGCGGACATCAAGGTGCTCGCCGCGTTGAAGGCGTTCAGCATGTGGTCGGTCGCGCCGATTGTTGGCGAGTATCTCGACGGAGTGTGCGCCAGCGGCCTGTGGGAAGCACGGCTGGCGAGCGAGTTCTACGACGGCGAAATCGCCACCTACTGCGCCGCCTACAAGCCCGACGAACTCGCGGAAGTTTGCCGCCTGTCCGATCACGTGATCTTCAATTCGCCTGGTCAGCTCGAACGCTACGCGCCGATCCTCGAGGCGGCGCGGGCGAGCGGACAGCACTTCGACGTCGGCCTCAGGATTAATCCGCTATGCCCCTGCGGCGAGGTGCCGCGATACGATCCCTCGTCGCCCGGCAGCCGCCTGGGTTTCCCCATCGATCAGTTGACGCCGGAAATCATGGCGCAGGTAAACGGCATCCACTTTCACAACTTGTGCGAGCAGGACTTCGAGCCGCTCAAGCGCACCTGGGACTCGGTGTTCGACGCCATCGAGCCGTACTTCGGTAATCTGAAGTGGATCAACATGGGCGGCGGGCACCATGTGACCCGGGCCGATTACCAGCGCGAGGAACTGGTGGAATTCCTGCGCGACGCCAAGGAAGACACCGGCGCTGAAATCTACCTCGAGCCGGGCGAGGCGGTGGCGCTTGATGCGGGCATTCTGGTCGGCACGATCCTCGATTCGCACTGGAACGGGCAGTCGGTGGCGATCGTCGACATCTCGGCGACGTGCCACATGCCCGATGTGATCGAGGCGCCGTATCGCCCGGCGATGCTGAATGAACCTCCCGCGAGTCCCCGCGAAGGCGGGGACCTCAGTGTGCCGGGTGCATCATTCGAGGAGGTCCCCGCCTCCGCGGGGACTCATGAGGTAACGCGCATCGGCGGCCCGTCCTGCCTCGCCGGGGATGTGATCGGCGACTATCGCCTTCCGGTCCCGAGCGAACCGGGCGAACGCATCGCGTTCCTCGACCAGGCGCATTATTCGATGGTCAAGACCAATACTTTCAACGGGGTACAATTGCCCAGCATCTGGCTGTGGGACAGCGAGAGCGACACGCTCGATCAGGTGAAATCGTTCGGTTACGAGGATTTCCGCGACCGGCTCAGCTGAGGTCCGCTTCGCATCGTCGCCAGTGCCGCGTTTTCACTTGCGGTTCACCCCCCGGCCTATATAGGCGCACCCCGCAGCCCCAAGGGGACTTCCTTAACCGCAAGGCTGCCTCGTTCAAACTGACGTTTGGGGGTCCCTTGAGTTGCACATCCATCCTGACGCCCGGTCCGTAGTTCGCGCGCACGCGCCGGACGAACCGGTCATTCTAAACCGCCCGCACGCTGCTGCGCGCGCCGCCCGCTTCTTTATCGAGAAGTTCCCGGGCAAGTCGCTCTATGCCGTGAAGGCAAACCCCTCGCCCGAGCTTCTGCAGGTGCTGTGGGACAGCGGGATCACCCATTTCGACGTCGCTTCGATCGCCGAAGTCCGGCTGGTGCGTGCCGCGCTGCCGGAGGCAGAGCTGTGCTTCATGCACCCGGTCAAGACCGCGCGCGCGGTCCGCGAGGCGTATGTCGAGCACGGCGTGCGCACCTTCAGCCTCGACACGATCGAGGAGCTGGAAAAGATCGTCGAGGCGACCAGCGGCGATGACGGGGCGAACGCCGCCGACTTGCGCCTGCTGGTGCGGCTGCGGGTTTCTTCCGAATATTCCGAGCTGAGCCTCGCGTCGAAGTTCGGTTGCGATCTGGCCGATGCGGCGGAACTGCTCCAGGCGACCCGTCAGCACTGCGACTGGCTTGGGGTGTGCTTCCACGTCGGCAGCCAGGCGATGACCCCGTTCGCCTATGTCCAGGCCCTGGAACGCGTGCGCGCCGCGGTCGTGGAGGCCAGCGTGGTGATCGACGTGGTCGACGTCGGCGGAGGCTTTCCGAGCGATTACCCCGGAATGGAGCCGCCGCCACTGGAGGACTACTTCACGGTCATCCACCGCCACTTCGAAGCGCTGCCGATCGCCTACAACGCCGAACTGTGGTGCGAACCCGGCCGCGCGCTGTGCGCCGAGTATTCCTCGCTCGTCGTCCGGGTCGAGAAGCGCCGCGGTGAGGAACTGTATATCAACGACGGCGCCTATGGTGCGCTGTTCGACGCCGCGCATATCGAATGGCGGTTCCCGGTCATGGCGCTGGAAGACGACCTCACCCAGCCGCTCGCCGAGTTCGCGTTCTACGGACCGACTTGTGACGATGCCGACTACATGAAGGGTCCCTTCCTGCTGCCGGCGGACATCCAGGCGGGCGACTATATCGAGATCGGCATGCTCGGCGCTTACGGCGCGGCGATGAAGACCGGCTTCAACGGCTTCGGCAACGCCGAACAGATCGTGGTCGAGGACGAGCCGATGGCTAGCCTCTATCGCGGCGACCGGGTCGATCCCAGGGCAAGCGACAACGTGGTGAGCTTGCGCTAACTAGCCGACCGCCGGGGCATAGTATGGCCGGCAGCCTGCAACGGTTACCCGCTCCATGACCCGCCGCGAGGGGAAGTAATCGCTCGCCGCAAAGTGCTGGCACACCCGGTTGTCCCAGAACGCGATGGATCCGGGCCGCCATCGGAACCGACACTGGATTTCGGGGTCGGCCGCGGTTGCATAGAGATGGCCGAGCAGCCAGCGGCTTTCCGCCTCGTTCAATCCCTCCACATGGCTCGTAAAGGCGGTGTTGACGAAGATCACCGGCTTGCCGGTTTCGGGGTGGGTGCGGATCACGGGGTGGCGCATCGGCGGATATTTGTCGTGGAGTTCTTCCGGGCGCTTACCGAGCCGGCGGGCGAAGACCCGCGCGATATCGTGCACCGCCGTAAGGCCAGCGCACAGCCGCTTGATCTCCGGACTGAGCCGTTCGTAGGCCAGGTGCATGTTGGCGAATAGCGTATCGCCTCCAACCGTGGGCACCTCCACCGCGCGCAGGATGGAGCCGAGCGACGGCGTCTCGCGCCATGTCACGTCCGAATGCCAGGAATTCTCCTGGCCCCTGCTGTCCGGGCCGTGGGCGATCCTCAAGATTTCCCGGTTCGCCTGATCGCGCGGGGTCGCCGGGTGGATTTCGAGTTCGCCGAAATGCCGTGCGAAGGCGATGTGCTGCTGTTCGCTAAGATGCTGGTCGCGGAAGAAGATCACCCCGTGTTGAAGCAGCGCGGCGCGAATTTCGGGAATCCGTTTGTCGACGTCGGCCGAGGCGAGATCGACTCCGGAGATTTCCGCACCGATGGCCGGCGTCAGCTGCTGGATTGTCAGGCAAGCGGCCTGGTCGTCACGTCGAGCGAGGGGTTGGACCAAGGTGGCGATGGGCGCTTCTCCCGATTGGGCCCATCCTGCGCCCGCACAACCCGTCAGGTCAATCGCCGAAACCTACAAACCGCGCCGTCTCTTCCAGCGGCTTGCGGTTGCTGACCACCGCGTTGGCCGGGAAGCTCTCGTCCGGCCAGCCCATCGCCACGCAGATCATGATCACCTGGTCCTCGGCAATTGCGGCTTGTTCGCGCACCACGGGGCTCTGCATTATGCCCTGACTGTTGATCACGCAGCCGAGCCCGCGCGACCAGGCGGCATTGACCAGCGCGTTGGTCACCGCGCCGCAATCGAACGGGGCGATGTCGCTGCCGAGCAGCACGCGGTCGTAGGTGACGACCACGCTGACCGGCGCGTCGAACTGGCGGAAGCCGCGCAGGACCCAGTCCTGCCGCCCGTCCTGGTCGTCGCGCACGATACCCATCGCGCCGAACAGTTGCTTGGCAACCTCGATCTGGCGGCCGCGGTGCTGGTCGGGCACCTTGCTGAAGCTGCGAAATTCGCGGCTGTCGGGCTTGCCTGAAAGGATGCCCTCGGTGTTGCCGCGCCGGATCGCGTCGAGCGGCGCGCCGGTGACGACGGTGAAGTTCCAGCACTGGTTGTTGAATGACGATGGCGCCCGCATGGCGAGCGCGATGACCTCCTCGACAATTTCGCGCGGGACGGGCTGGTCGAGGAAGCCGCGGATCGAGCGCCGGCCGAGGATCACGTCGTCGTATGTCATGCGCCCGGCTTAGCCGCTCGGGGGCCGGAGTAAAGTGTCAGCCGCCGCTACCGACCTGTACTTGAAGGAACTGCGGCGGGCTCGAGGATGCGTTCTGATTGACTCCTGGCGAATTGCCTTGCCCCAGACTGGTGAGCGGCATTCCGGCCGCCGCCAGCGCGTAAGGGCTGACCCGGTGGCGAGTGCACAGCCCGCCCGCTCCGTCGCTGACCAGCGGTAATTCGAATTCCACCCCGACCTGCGCGCCTTCGGACCGGATCACGTGGCTAACGGTAAGCTGACCACTGCCAAGATCCAGCACGAAAGTCGCTCCGATGGGAACCCCGACCAGCCCTTCGATGAAGGCGCCGGTCTTGGAGAGGTCGCGGATCACCGCCTCGTAACGGTGGTCGCCGTGAATGATGCCGACGCGGCGGAACATCGAGCGCCGGTCAGGGCGATGCTTGTCGGGGCCGCTCGGCTCGATCTTGAACTCGCCCGAATGGATGTTCTGCAGCACCAGGGCCTGCGGCATGGCCTTGGCATAGAGCCAGCCCTGGACCAGCTCGACCCCGCGGGACTTGACCACTTCGAGCTGGTCGAACGCCTCGACTCCCTCGACCGTCGTTTCCATTCCCAGCGCTTTAGACAGGCCGATGATCGCGGTGATGATCTTGGCGCTGTTCTGGTCCTTCTGAGTGCACGAATCGACAAAGCTCTTGTCGACTTTGAGCTTGTCGAAAGGAGCCGACCGCAGATAGCTGAGCGAGGAATAGCCGGTGCCGAAATCGTCGAGCGCCAGGCGCACGCCAATTTTCTTGAGTTCGCGGAATGTCACTTCGGTCGCTTCGGTGTCGCCCATGAACACGCTCTCGGTCAGCTCGAGTTCGAGCCGGTCGGGATCGAGGCCGCTGGCTTCGAGTGCATCGGCGACGATATCGACGAAGCCGTTGGCGGTGAACTGGCGCGCCGAGACGTTGACCGCGACCCGGACGGAGGCCGGCCACGCGGTGGCATCCTTGCACGCCTGGTGCAGCGCCCAGTCGCCCAGCGGGCCGATCAAGCTGGAATCTTCGGCGACGGGGATGAACACGGCCGGGCTGACCCAGCCGCGCTCCTCGTGGTCCCAGCGCATCAGCGCTTCCATGCCGACCACGTGGTTGTCGGCCACGCGGACCACCGGCTGATAGTGCAGTTCAAGCTGCTCGGCGGCCAGCGCCTCGCGCAGGTCGTCGAGCAGCAGCTGGCGCTCCTCCTCCTCGTTCTTGAGGTCGGCGGAGTAGAACCGGAACTGGCCGCGGCCGCCGTTCTTGGCGGCGTACAGCGCCAAGTCGGACGCGCGGATCAGCTCCTCGGCCTCAAGCCCGTCGTAAGGCGCAATGGCGACACCCACCGAGGTGCCGATAATCGCGCGCTTGTCATCGATCGGATAAGGCTGCGAGATGAGCTGGATGACCTTTTCGGCGAGCTCGCCCAATTTGCCGCGGTCATCGACATCGGGGATGATGATCTGAAATTCGTCGCCCCCCAGCCGGCCGATCTCGCCGCGCTCGCCGATGATGTTGCGCAGCCGCTCGGCGACCTGCTGCAACAGTGCATCGCCCGCTTGGTGGCCCATGGTGTCGTTGACCTGCTTGAAGCGGTCGAGGTCGAGCATCATCAGCGCGCAAGTGCGCTTGGCTGCCTTGTAGGCGGCCAGCACCGACTCCAGCCGCCGATTCATGCGGTGACGGTTGTAGAGGCCGGTCAGCGAATCGTATTCGGCCAGCCGCGAATCCTCGATCTTACGCTGGTATTCGACCGAGATGTCCTTGGCCGACCCGCGATAGCCGTGGAACTTGCCCGCCGAATCCAGCTTCGGCTGGCCCGATAGCTGCAGCCATACCGGGCGGCCTGTCCGGGCCTCGGGCAGGGCGCAGCGCACCGCGACATCGGCAATGCGGTTGCGGGCGTTGATCTGAAAGCCCAGCGGGCGGCCGGAGCGGTTGTCCGGATCGTCGGGGTCGGTTTCGAACAACGTGGCGATCGGTTTGCCGAGCAGTGTCGGCAGCGGAATGTCGAGCGTCTCGGCGGCGCCGGGAGACAGGTAATTCAGGCTGCCGTCGGCGTCGGAGGCCCAGATCCAGGTCAGCCCGGTCTGCTCGAAATCGTCGAGCATCGCGAACCGCAGGCCGTCGCTGGTGAGGTTGTCACCCGCGCTGCCCGATAGCCCTTTCCAGAGGTTCCTAACCGCCATTCTCGCTCGACTCTAAGTCCCGGGCGCACACGCCATGGATGATGCGTGGGAGTTAAACGCGAATGGTTTACGCCAGCCTAAGGATTGGCGCTGGGCCGATCCAATTATGCCGCGATTTGCGGCTCTTCCGCTTTTTTTCAGGCGGCCTTGGCCAGTTGCAACTCGAGCCGGTCCCAGATTTCGACCAGCGCGTCGGTCAGGGCGCACATCATCGCCTCGTCGTGCGCGGGGCCGGGCGTGAAGCGCAGCCGCTCGGTGCCGCGAGGTACGGTCGGGAAATTGATCGGCTGGACGTACATCCCGTATTCGGCGAGCAGGATGTCGCTGATCCGCTTGGCCCGCACCGGATCGCCGATCATCAGCGGGACGATGTGCGTGACGCTGTCCATCACCGGCAGGCCGGCGTCGCGGAACAGGGACTTGAGCCGTGCGGCGGAAGCCTGCTGGCCCTCACGCTCCGCGTCCGACTGCTTGAGGTGGCGCACCGCGGCAAGCACGCCCGCGACCAGCACCGGGCTGAGCGAGGTGGTGAAGATGAACCCCGGCGCGTAGGAGCGAATGCAGTCAACGATCTTGCGGTCGGCCGCGATGTAGCCGCCCATTACCCCGAACGCCTTGCCCAGCGTGCCTTCGATGATATCGATCCGGTGGGCCGCTTCGTCGCGCTCGGAAATACCGCCGCCGCGCTTGCCGTACATGCCGACCGCGTGAACCTCGTCGATATAAGTCAGCGCGTTGTAGGTTTCGGCCAGGTCGCAGATCGCGTGGATCGGGGCGACGTCACCGTCCATCGAATAGACGCTCTCGAACGCGATCAACTTGGGAACATCGGCGTCTTCGGCGGCAAGCAGTTCCTCGAGGTGGGCCACGTCGTTGTGGCGGAACACGCGCTTCTCACAGCCCGAATTGCGGATACCGGCGATCATGCTGGCGTGGTTGAACTCGTCGGAGAAAATCACGCAGCCGGGCAGCAGCTTGGCCAGGGTCGACAGCGTCGCATCGTTCGACACGTACCCGCTGGTGAACAGCAGTGCGGCTTCCTTGCCGTGCAGGTCGGCCAGCTCTTCCTCGAGCTGGATGTGGTAATGCGTGTTGCCACCGATGTTGCGCGTGCCGCCGCTGCCGGCGCCGACATCGTGCAGCGCTTCCTCCATCGCGGCGATCACCTTGGGATGCTGGCCCATCGCGAGGTAGTCGTTCGAACACCACACGGTGACCGGTTTGGGACCGTTGTGACCGGCAAAGCAACGCGCGTTGGGATAGGCGCCTTTGTTGCGCAGGATATCGATGAACACGCGGTAGCGGCCCTCCGCGTGGAGCCGGTCGATCGCCTGGTCGAAGACGTGATCGTAATTCACTCGCAGGTGCCCGTCGCCATCGCCGGATCCCGCCCGGCAGATCGAGGCGCGCTTACGACTTCGCGCCGGGCTTTGCCACCGCGATCTTTGCGAGTCATTCGCGATTACAAGCGCTCGATCCGCTCCAGGCCGAAGCCGCGCAGGCTTTGCGCGAACGCCGGCGAGGCATCGGGTTCGCCGGTGAACACTGCAAGATCGGGGCCCGAGCGCACGAACCGCTGGACGTGAGTCAGGCTGGCCACGCGTCGCGCGATCCCCGTGGCGCCATCGACGAACCGCACCTCCGGTCCGAACGCCGCCGCAAGCTCTGCCGACAGGAGCGGAAAGTGGGTACAGGCGAGCACCACAGTGTCGATCAACGCACCGCCTGCCTTGGCGCGCAAGGCCTCGGCCGACGCCTCCACCGCCGCCTGGTCGACCGGCAAACCCCGCAACTTCGCCTCCGCCGCGGCGACCAACTCGGGCGCGGCGTGGCGAACCAGGCGTTTGCCGGAAGCGAACTGGGCTTCGAGCCGATCGACGTAGCCTTGGCGGATGGTCGCCTCAGTGCCGAGCAGGCCGATGGTGCCGGTGCGGGTCATGGCGGCGGCGGGCTTGATCGCCGGGACCGTGCCGACGATCGGGATCTGGAGCACGTCGCGCACCATGCCGAGCGCGATCGTGCTGGCGGTGTTGCAGGCGATTGTGGCGAGGCGCGGGCGATAGCGCTCGCTCAGCACGCCGAGCAGCCCCGCCACCCGCGCGGCAATCTCCGCTTCGGTCTTGGCCCCATAGGGCAAACCGGCGGTGTCGGCGGCGTAAATGATCGGCGCCTGCGGCAGCAACTTGCGCAGCTCGGCGAGCACGGTCAGCCCGCCGACACCGGAATCGAACAGCAGGATGGGGGCAGATGCGTCCAAGTCAGTTCAATCCCGTCCGCCCCACGCTTGTCGAACTCGAAGAGGGAGGCTACCCCAACGGCCGATTTTGTTCTTAATCGCGCGCTAGATGAATTTGCGCCGGTTCGACAAGCTCGCCGCGCAGGGGAGGGGTCGATGATGGATGCCATGCTTGCCGCGGTCGTCGGCTATCTGCTCGGCTCGATTCCCTTCGGCCTGGTCCTGACCCGCTGGTTCGGCGCGGGGGACATCCGAGCGATCGGATCGGGCAGCATCGGCGCGACCAACGTGCTGCGGACCGGGCGCAAGGACCTCGCAGCGGCGACCGTGCTGCTCGACGCGGGCAAGGGCGTCGCGGCGGTTCTGGTGGCGGCTCGCCTGTTTCCGGATTGCGAGGGCATCGCCGCGGTCGCCGCCGTCGCCGGCCACTGCTTCCCGCTGTGGCTTAAATTCAAAGGCGGCAAGGGTTTCGCGACCGCGGCGGGGGTGACCCTTGCGCTGGCGTGGCCGGTGTTCCTCGTGGGCGCAGCCATCTGGGCGCTGGCGATCGGGCTCAGCCGCATTTCCTCGGTCGCCTCGCTGATCGCGGTCGTCGCCGCGCCGGTCGCTGCGCTGCTGATGGGACTGCCCGTCGTGGCGGCTACGCTGGCGGCGGTCGCGGCCATCGTCGTGGTCCAGCACCGCGCCAACATCGGCCGCCTGCTCCGCGGCGAGGAACCGAGGGTGGGCGGATCCAAGTGAGTCCATCGCAGGACGAGGCTTTCGCGCGCATCAGGCTGCTGCGCTCGCCGAACATCGGCCCGGTCAGCTATCGCCAGCTTATGCGCCGGTTCGGGAACGCGGAAGCCGCAGTCGCGGCGCTGCCCGACCTCGCGCAGAAGGGTGGCCGTGCATACCGCGCCGCATCTCCTGACACGATTGCCGAAGAAATTTCACAGGTCCGCCGGGCCCAGGCGCGTTACCTGTTCTGCGACCAGCCGGACTATCCGCCATTGCTCGGTGTGATCGAGAGCGCGCCGCCGATCCTGATCGTGCGCGGCAACCTCGCGCTGGCCTCGGCGCCTTGCGTCGCGATGGTCGGTGCGCGCAACGCCTCGGCGGCGGCGATCAAGCTGGCGCGCGAATTCGCCGCCGCGCTGGCGCAGGCCGGCTTCACCGTCGTCTCCGGCCTTGCCCGCGGGATCGACGGCGCGGCGCATGAGGGGGCCCTGAGCATTCAAACGCCGGCCACCATCGGCGTCATCGCCAGCGGCATCGACATCGCCTATCCCCCCCAGCACGCCGACTTGCAGGAGCGGATCGCGACCCAGGGCCTCCTGCTCGCCGAACAGCCGCCCGGTACCGAGCCGCGCGGCAGTCACTTCCCCAGCCGCAACCGCATCATCGCCGGGCTCGCCGCCGGCACGCTGGTGGTCGAAGCCGCGCCGAAATCCGGTTCTCTGATTACTGCCCGCCTCGCGGCCGAAGCGGGGCGCGAAGTAATGGCGATACCCGGCAGCCCGCTCGATGCGCGCGCCACAGGGTGCAACCAGCTGATCCGCGACGGCGCGGTGCTGGTCCAGACGCCCGAGGACGTCATCGAACTGCTGAGCGGCTTCGACGGCACCCCGCGCTCGACTTTTCGCGAGGCCGCGCCGGCCTATGTCTGGGGTGACGACGAACTGGCCGAAGCCGAGCCTGCCGACGTTACCGCCCTGCTTACCACCGCGCCGGTCGCGGTAGACGAACTGATCCGCCAGTCGGGCGAGGCCCCAGCCGCTGTCCAGCTCGCGCTGCTCGAACTGGAGATCGCCGGCCGCTTGACGCGCCATGCAGGCGGCCGGGTCAGCCTGACCTAAGGCACCCAGCGGGTCTCGCGAATCCAGCGGCTGTAGAGGAACTTGGCTCCGGCCGTGACCGGCAGCCCGGCGTGCTCGGTCAGCGGGTCGAGCGTGCCGTCGGTCAGCGCATTGCGGAATACCACGGCATCGCCTTTGCGACCCTTTAACTTGAGGCCGGCCTTGGGGAACACTGTCTCGCCGCCCTTGTAGCCGTGGTTGAGCCATACCAGCGCGGTGAGCACACGCTGGTTGGGCGCGGCGCGGACAAAGTCGAAATGCGGGCGGTACTCCTGCCCGCCCTTGTAGCGCAGCACTTGCGCCGCTTCGCCTTGGCCAGCTTCGGTTCCGCACGCTGCGGCGATCCGGCGGTTAAGCGCGTGGATCGCCGGATCCTCGATAAGCCAGTGGAGCGTCGATCCATCCGAAGTGCGCAGGCGATCGCGGACCAGCCGGCGCTGGCTGTCGTATACCGTCGAGGGTGAATAACCCGGCGCGGCGATCTCAAGCACATAGGCGCACTCGGCGGCGGTGAAGAGGCCAGGGTAGCGGACGACGTCCGGGTGGTCCGACACGCGCTCGCCGGGGCGCAGCTTCGCAGGTTCACCGGTGTCGTCGAGCGCCATCCGCTCGATCGTTGCGAGCGCGGCGCGGCGCGCCGGATCGCGCTCGGCTTCCCCGCGCAGCCGTTCGAGCGCGCGCGGCCAGTCGCGCGGTCCGGCAATCCCGCTGGCGAGGACGTTGGTCGCGTAGATCGCCCCCACGGGGTCGCCGGCTTGCGCCGAGCGCTCGAACAAGGCGCGGCCCGCGGCCGGATCGGGAACGACCTGGCCGCCCCAGCGCAGCTCGCCGAGGATGCGCAGGGCCTCGCCGTGGGTCTCCGCCGCAAGCTGGTTGAGCGCAAGCAGCGCTTCGGGCTTGCGCCCCGCGGCAAGCAGGGCGAGCGCCTTGGTCACCCGGGGATCGCGAATTACCATCGAGGCCGCTATGCCAGCGCGGCAAGCGATTGGGGAGGGGGCGATGAACGACGACCGATTTGCGCAGCGGCTGTTCCGCTGGTCGGCAATCTACGGGCTGATCGTGCTGGCGCCGCTGTATTTCCTGCCGCCGCCAGCCGAGCGGGCCGAGGCGTACTTCGGCTTGATCGGCGGGGCGCTGGCGTTCCAGGGGGGGTACTGGACGATTGGCGGCGATCCGTTGCGCTATCGCACGCTGATGCCGATTGGGGTGCTCGCCAAACTTTCGTTCGCGATCCCCGCGCTGACGCTGTTCGCGCTCGGCCGGCTCGACGCGCTGACCGCGGTGCCGGTGTGCATCGACCTGCTGCTCGCACTCAGTCTCGCCGCCGCATGGCTAGGGCTGCGTTCAGCGACGGCTTGACGCGCCCACCCCGGCCCCGCCACCCTCGCGTACACGTATACGCGTAGGGAACTCGCCAGTCACATGCAGCTAGTCATCGTCGAATCGCCGGCCAAAGCCCGCACGATCGAGAAATACCTCGGCTCGGACTACAAGGTTCTCGCCTCCTACGGCCATGTCCGCGACCTGCCGCCCAAGGACGGCAGCGTGCGGCCGGACGAAGATTTCGCGATGGACTGGGAGGTTTATCGCGACAAGACCGGACGGGTGAAGGACATCGCTGATCTGGCGAAGAAGGCCGACCGCCTGATCCTGGCCACCGACCCCGACCGAGAGGGTGAGGCCATCAGCTGGCACGTGCGCGATCTGCTCGCCAAGAAGAAGGCGCTGCCCAAGGAAGTCGAGCGGGTCACCTTCAACGCGATCACCAAGCAGGCGGTGACCGAGGCGATGGGCCGCCCGCGCGAACTCGATCAGGACCTGATCGACGCCTATCTGGCGCGTCGCGCGCTCGACTACCTCTACGGCTTCACCCTGTCGCCGGTGCTGTGGCGCCGCCTGCCGGGAGCTAAAAGCGCGGGCCGGGTGCAATCGGTCGCGCTGCGCCTGATCGTCGAGCGCGAGCGCGAGATCGAGGTGTTCACCGCGCAGGAATACTGGTCGGTCGTCGCGCACCTGCAACACGACGGCACCGCGTTCGACGCCCGGCTGGTGACGTACGACAGCAATAAGCTCGACCGGCTGAGTATCGGCGAGGAGGGCACCGCGCTCGCCGCCAAGGCCGCGGTCGAGGAAGCGCGGTTCACGGTCGAGGAGGTCGAGACCAAGCCGCTCAAGCGCCATCCAGCGCCGCCGTTCACCACCTCGACCCTCCAGCAGGAGGCCGCGCGCAAGCTCGGCTATTCAGCCAGCCACACGATGCGGCTGGCGCAGACGCTCTACGAGGTGGGCGCGATCACCTATATGCGCACCGACGGCGTGCAGATGGACCACAGCGCGATCAGCGCGGCGCGCAAGGCGATCAGTGACCGCTTCTCGGGCCACTACCTCCCGGAAAAGCCGCGTATCTACCAGACCAAGGCCAAGAACGCGCAGGAAGCGCACGAGGCGATCCGGCCGACCGATTTCATCTGCGATCACGCGGGGCAGGGCGACGAGGCGCGGCTGTATGACCTGATCTTCAAGCGCGCGATGGCGAGCCAGATGGCGGCCGCCAGTCTCGAGCGCACCACGGTGACGCTACGCGATCCGACCGGGCGGCACGAGCTGCGAGCGACCGGGCAGGTGGTCAAGTTCCCCGGTTTCCTCGCAGTGTACGAGGAAGGGCGGGACCAGAAGGCGGAGGAGGAGGACGAGAACCTCCTCCCGATGATCCGCAAGGGCGATACTCCGGCCAAGACCGGAGTCGAGGCCAACCAGCACTTCACTCAGCCGCCGCCGCGATTCTCCGAAGCGAGCCTGGTCAAACGGCTCGAAGAGCTCGGCATCGGCCGCCCTTCGACATACGCCTCGACCATCCAAACGCTGCGCGACCGCGAATACGTGCGGATGGAGAAGAACCGCTTCTTCGCCGAGGAAAGCGGGCGGCTGCTGACGGCGTTCCTCGAACGATTCTTCGGCCGCTATGTCGGCTACGACTTCACCGCCGGCATGGAGGACGAGCTCGACGAGGTGTCCGGCGGGCGCGAGGAGTGGAAGAAGCTGCTCCGCGAGTTCTGGACCGACTTCAAGCCCAAGACCGACGAGGTCATGGAGAAGAAGCCGTCCGAGGTGACCGAGGCGCTCGACGAATACCTCGGCGACTACCTGTTCCCGCCCCGCGCCGATGGCGGCGAACCCCGCCAGTGCCAGGTTTGCGTTGCCGAGGGTCGTGAAGGCGGCCGGCTGGCGCTGCGCGGCGGCAAGTTCGGCGCGTTCATCGCCTGCTCGAACTACCCCGAATGCAAGTTCACCCGGCAGTTCGCGAGCCCCGGCGGGGCGGGGGATGACGGCGGCGAGGACGCGGTCTTGGGGACCGATCCCGAGAGCGGCCTGCCGGTCGAGCGCAAGAAGGGCCGGTTCGGTCCCTACATCCAGCTCGGCGACGGCAAGGACGCCAAGCGGGCGAGCATTCCCAAGGATCTCGACGATTTCGGTCTCGAATGGGCGCTCAAGCTTTTGTCGCTGCCGCGGATCGTCGGCGCGCATCCCGACACCGGGCTGGAAATAGAGGCCAACATCGGGCGCTACGGGCCCTACCTGCGGCACGACGGGAAGTACGGCAAGCTAGCGGGCACGCGCGAGGTGTTCGACGTCGGCATGAACCGCGCGGTCGATCTGCTGGCGCAGGCGGCGAACCGCGGCGGCGCGGGCGGGCGCGGGGCGGCCGAGCCGATCGCGACCTTCGGCGCGCACCCCACCAGCGGCGGCGCGATGAAGGTCATGCCCGGCCGCTACGGGCCATATGTGACCGATGGCACGACCAACGCCACCTTGCCCAAGGACGCCAAGCCCGAGGACCTGACCGAAGCGCAGGCGATCGAACTGATCGATGCCCGCGCCGCCAGGGGCCCGGCCAAGAAGAAGGGCCGCAAGGCGCCGGCGAAGAAGAAGGCTCCGGCGAAGACATCAGTCAAAAAAGGGAGCTAGCGCGCTCGGCACGCTCCAAAGTTCACCCAAAGTTCACTCGGATTTCGTCTTTCAGCGTAGGTCATCCAGCACAGTCCTGAGTGCGCGGACGGCCATCCTTGCGCGTGCGCATATGCCTGTGAAACAGGGTCGACGATCCAACGGTGAGAAAGAGCGTGCCTATCCTGGCAGCCAGAGCCCGTGTAGGAAAACGATATCTTGAACGGGAGCGAGGCCACGATGGCCAAGGAGCATTTCGAGCGCCACAAGCAGCCGTGGAAAGCCGAGGAGGCGGGGCAGCTGCGGATGCTCGCGGGCAGGGGCAAGGGCCTCAGGGAAATCGCCAAGGCGATCGGCCGCAGCGAGGAATCGACAAAGGACTTCGCCAAGAAGAACAGGATCGAGATCGTCAAATTGCGGTAGCAATTCGTTGGCTTCAGCGCTTATCCCGCGTTAGTCAGATGACGGGTTGTAAGGAGGCGACGATGCTCAAGCACATATCCGGGGCCGTGCTTCTGGCCGCCGTCCAATCGCTTTTCCCCTCGCTTGCCACCGCGCAAACGGCAGGATCGCTGGTTTCCGCCGATCCGGTGGTCGAAACGCCGGGCGGGATGCAGGCGTGGCGGATCAGCTATTGGACGACCGATCAGGATGGTCGCCCCGGGCAGGTCACCGGCATGATAGTCGCCCCGCGCGAGGCGACCCCTCCCGCTCCACGCAAGGTCATCGCCTGGGCGCACGGCACTTCGGGGGTGGCAGAGAAGTGCGCGCTTTCGACCCACGCGGATTTCTTCACCGCTACGCCGGGTCTCGCCGACATGATCCGGCGCGGCTATACGGTCGTCGCCCCCGACTATCCCGGCCTCGGCAGCGCCATGCCGCATCCCTATCTCCTCGGTGGCGAGACGGCGCGCTCGGTGCTCGATGCGGTGCGCGCGGCGCGGGGCATCCCCGGCGCGGCGAGCGGAGCGACCTTTGCCGTGTGGGGCGAATCGCAGGGCGGGCACGCCGCGCTGTGGACCGCCAGCGAAGCGCGCAGTTATGCGCCCGAACTGGCGCTAATCGCCACTGCCGCCGCCGCGCCGCCGACCGATCTGGCGGCCAACCTTCGCTTGGGCAGCGATGCCAACGTCAAGGCGATGCTCTCCGCGTTCACGCTGCAAAGCTGGTCGCGGCGGTTCGGGTATAGCCTTACCCCGACGGTCAATCGCGCCAACGCCGGGGTCGTCAAACGGCTCGCCCAAAACAACTGCATCGAGCTGGGCAAGAACCCTCGCCTCGGCACGATCCTCGGCGTCGTGTCGGTGCGAAACGCGCTCAAGGGCAAGGACATCGGCGGCATCGCCCCGTGGTCCGGGGTGGTCCGCGCCAACAGCGTAGTGCCGCGCCGTGTCCCTGGGCCGCTGCTGATCGCGCAAAGCGTCGACGATCCGGTGGTCGCTCCGGCGGTCACGCGCACTTTCGCCCGGCAGTGGTGCCGCACGGGCCGTGCGCTGCGCTATGTCAGCCTGCCCGGCGCAGATCATGGCCACAGCGCGCGGGACAGCGCGGCGGTGACGCTCGATTGGATCGATGCCCGCTTTGCTGGCGCCCCGCCGCCCAGCGACTGTCGCACACTCTAGCGGGCCAAGCTCCGCGCCACGCGTTCGAGTTCGATTTGGGGGACCTTGATCGCTCCGCCGCGTGGACGGTCCAGGTCGAGGATAGTGACGAACGCGAAGGCCAGCAGCGCGAAGAATATGCCCGAGGCCAGCCGATGCCGACCCCCGCCGCCCGCAAGCGTGTAGCCGAGCATTCCCGCGCCGATCACGCAGTACAACATTAGCAGCGCGAGCACTCCGCCCGGCAATCGCGCTGCCCGCGCCGCGCGCCGCTCGGTCGCGATATCACCGATAGAGTCGTAAGCCTGCACCAGCAGCGTGGTCCTGGCGTCGGCGGGACCCCTAGCCAGCGCGCCGAACAAGTGGGCGCCGAACGCGTCGTGCACACCCTCCGCCTTGGCAAACAGCCGCGCCGACTGCTCTGGATCCTCGCTGCGGCCGGCACTCGCTCGCGCCGCGGCGTAGCGCGACAGTTCGCGATGCAGCGCGCCTTCGTCGGCTCCTAGCAGGTGCAGTCGGCTAGCCAGCGTGCCGATCGCATTGGCCTCGGCAACAACCAACGCGCGCCGCTCCTCGTAGCGGTCGAGCGCGAGGCTGAAGGCGAACGCCATAAGCAAAGCGAGCAGCCCGAACACGCCCGACATCACATAGCTTTCGTCGCTCGACCCCGGCTCTGACGCGTCGGCCAGGCGGCGCAAACGGCGGTGAAGCTGTAGTCCTCCTTCCCGCGCCAGCAACATCGCGGCGAGCAGCAGCAACCCGACCAGCCACAGTGGCGCATCATCGATCATTGCTGCCCCTCGTTCGAATTGGCTTGTCTTATTCCGGCGCTGCGTAATGGTGAAGCGATTGGAGGGGAAGTCGGAGGATTTAAAATGTTACCACGCGCCCATGCTCTTGCCGCACTTGCGGTCGCCGCTTCTGCTTCAATCGCCTATGCCTCAACCCCGGAAAGTTGGGCGAACCTCGACATCCGGGTCAATCGAGCCTGCATCGCCATGAGCGATCTAAGCCGGCCTCAGGTTCTGGCACAGAAAATCAGTTTCTCCGATGCGATCGGTACCGAATTGCGAATGATCCGCGGCTATGACAGCCGCAAACGCTTCCACCGCAAGGTATGTGCCTACAATCGGCGTACTGGCCGGACTGAAGTCCACGAAGCAAGCGGCTGGTTCGGTTCAACCGTGCGGCCCTGATCCATCAGGCTAGAAGGGGGCATCACCGCACCCAGTCCAGCCCGATTTCCTCGAAGATTTCCTTGTCCTCGTCCCAGTTCTCGGTGACTTTGACGTGCAGAAACAGGTGGACCTTGCGCCCTAGCAGTTGTCCCAGCTCCGCCCGCGCCGCCTCGCCGATCGCCTTGATCCTGTTGCCGCCCTTGCCGAGCACGATCGCGCGCTGGGTTTCGCGGCCGACGACGATTTGCTGGTGGATTTCGACGCTGCCGTCCTTGCGCTCGATGTACTTTTCGGGGCGCACCGCGCTGTCGTAGGGCAGTTCCTCGTGCAACTGCTTGTAGAGCTGTTCGCGGGTGATCTCGGTCGCCATCAGCCGTTCGCTGGCGTTGGACACCTGGTCTTCGGGATAGATCCACTCTCCTTGCGGCATCATCGCGGCGAGCGCGGCCTTGAGTTCGGCTACCCCGTCGCCGGTCAGCGCGGAGACGAAGTAAATCTCGCCGAAGTCGGCCTTGGCCGCCATTTCCTCCGCCAGCACCAGCAGCGGTTCCTTTTTGGCGATATCGACTTTGTTGAGCACCAGGATCTTGCGCTCGGGCCGGCCCGCCAGCCCCTCGAGCAAGGGGTCGAGTTCGTGCCGGCGCTGCTTGACCGGATCGACCATCAGCACCACCACGTCGGCCGCCTGCGTGCCTTCCCACGCCGCGCTGACCATGGCGCGGTCGAGCCGGCGTTTGGGAGCGAAGATACCTGGAGTATCGACCAGCACCATCTGCGTGCCATCGTCGATCGCGATGCCCATCAGCCGCGCGCGCGTCGTCTGCGCCTTGGCCGAAACGATCGCGACCTTCTGCCCGACCAGCGCGTTGACGAGGGTCGATTTGCCCGCGTTGGGCGCGCCGATCACGGCGACGAAGCCGCAGCGGGTCGCCTTGGGGGTCATCCGAACCTCTCCATAAATGCCGTTGCCGCATCGGTTTCGGCCTGCTGCTTGCTCGGCGCGGTGGCTTCGGCCTCACCGACATTGAGCACCTTGACCCGCACGGTGAAGCGCGCTTGGTGGTCGGGGCCGGCGCGGTCGAGCAGTTCGTATTCGGGCGCCTTGCGGCGGTTGCCCGCGGCCCATTCCTGCAGCGCCGACTTGGGATGCTTGGAACGGCCCCGGCGGCCCTCGACCGCGTCTTTCCACAAGTGGCGGATCAGGTCGCGCGTCGGGTCGAAGCCGGCCTGGAGGAAGTTCGCCCCGAGCAGCGCCTCCATCACATCGCCAAGTACGTTGTCGCTATCGTGCGCGCCGTCGTCGCGCGCCTGCTTGCCGAGCCGGATGTGATCGGGAACGCCGAAGTCACGCGCCACGCACGAACAAGTGTTTCGGCTGACCAGCGCGTTGAGCCGCTGGGCCAGTTCGCCCTCGGGTTCGTTGGACAGCGAATAGAGCCAGTCCGAAACCGACAGGCCGAGCACCCGGTCGCCGAGCCACTCGAGCCGCTCGTAGTTGGCCGCCTCGCCCGTGCTGCCGTGAGTCAGCGCCGCGAGGTAGCAGCCCTCGTCGCGCACGGTGAAGCCGGTCGCCTCGAGCCAGGCGCGGGTTTCGGGCGCCAACCCGACCATATCCCGCCCGGTCATATCCCCCGGCCCATGCGATTGCCGCGCGCGGCGAAGAACCAGGTCCACGGCTTGTGCCATTCGGCCGATCCGTCGGTCGACCAGACCATGCCGCTGGCGCGGGCGGTCAGCAGTTCCTGCGGCACCAGCCCGACTCCGCCGCCAGCGGCCGCCGGAAACCGGCTGTCCTGCGAATTGTCGCGGTGGTCGCCCATCACGAAAACAGTGTCCTGCGGGACGATCACGGGGGTGAAATTGTCCTGCGGCGTGGGTCCGAAGTCGAGCGTGTCGTAAGTGACGCCCGAGGGCAGCGTCTCGCGGAAGCGAGCGTAGGTGCAGCTTGCCGGGCTTGCCGCGCCGCCCCACGCGCAGCCGGTGTTGGGCGAGTTCGGGAGCACGAAATCGCCGATCCTCGCGCGCCGGACCGGCTTGCCGTTGAGCATGACCTGCCCATCCGCCATCCCCACGCTGTCGCCAGGCAGGCCGATCACCCGCTTGATGTAGTCGACCTTGTCCACCGGATGCTTGAAAACCACCACGTCGCCCCGCTGGGGCGGGGCCGACAGCACCTGACCGGGGATCAGCGGCAGGTTGAACGGCAGCGACCAGCGCGAGTAGCCGTAGGGCCACTTGGCGGCGATGAAATAGTCCCCGTTCCACAGCCGGGGCAGCATCGATTCGCTGGGAATCGAGTAGAACGAGAAGATGAAGCTGCGGAACACGAAAACCGCCAGCGCCAGCTTGAAGACGAACCAGGCGAAGCTGCCGGGGGTGTCTTTGCCGGCAGGCTTGGCGGGGGCGGCGGGCTCACCCGCGACCGCGCTGCCCTGGTGGACCTGTACCACTTGTTACACAGTCCAAGAGAAGAAAATCGGGCTCCGCCGAGCGCCGGCTCGGCGGCATCGGAAGGAGCGAGGAGCGCTTGCAAACATCGGCGCGTTCCCTAGTCGGGAGCGGGCCCTGTAGGAAAGGATTTTCACGTGAGCGAACAGGTGGCGGCGGCCTGGGCGGCGATCGAGGCGTGCGAGCGGCGCACGCTGGACGAACTGTTCGCCGCCGATCCTCAGCGGGTTGGCAAGCTCTCCGCGCGGCTGGACTGGGGGACCGACGACGAGCCCGGCGGGGCGCTGTTCGACTGGTCCAAGACCCACCTGGACGACACGCTGTTGGGTGCGTTCGAGGCGCTGGCCGAGGCGCGCGATTTCACCGCCAAGCGCGCCGCGCTGCTGGCGGGCGAGAAGGTCAACACGACCGAAGGCCGCGCCGCCGAGCACACTGCGCAGCGCGGGCTGGGCTCGGACGCGGCGGTCGAGGAGGCCGCGGCGCTGCACCACCGCATGCATATGCTGGTCGAGGCGATCCACGGCGGCGCGCTCGGCCCGGTCCGTCACCTGATCCACATCGGCATCGGGGGTTCCGCGCTGGGACCCAAGCTGGCGATCGACGCGCTGGCGCGGGACCCTGGCTCGGGGGCCGGGGCGGGCGGCGGCGAGGTGGCGGTGCACGTCGTCTCGAACATCGACGGGCTCGCGCTCGAAGCGGCGTTCGCGCGATGCGATCCCGCGACCACGCTGATCGCGGTGGCGAGCAAGACCTTCACCACGATCGAAACCATGACCAACGCCGCTAGCGCGCTGCAATGGCTCGAACAGAACGGCGTCGCCGATCCTTACGGCCGGGTGGTCGCGCTGACCGCCGCGCCCGAGAAGGCCGTCGAGTGGGGGGTGGACGAGACCCGTGTGCTGCCATTCCCCGGCAGCGTCGGCGGGCGCTATTCGTTGTGGTCGAGCATCGGTTTTCCGATCGCGCTGGCGCTCGGCTGGGCCGAGTTCCACGCGATGCTCGCCGGCGCGCGCGCGGTGGATAACCATTTCGCGGGCACCGATGGCCGCGCCAATCTGCCGTTGCGCGCCGCCTTTGCCGACCGCTATTACGCCCAAGTGCGCGGCTGCCAGACCCGTGCGGTATTCGCCTACGACGAGCGGCTGGCGCTGTTTCCCGCCTATCTCCAGCAGCTGGAGATGGAATCGAACGGCAAGCGCGTGACCGCCGATGGCGCGCCCGTCTCCGGCCCGACCGCCGCGGTGACCTGGGGCGGGGTGGGGACCGACGGCCAGCACGCAGTGTTCCAGCTGCTCCACCAGGGCACGGTGGAGGTGCCGGTGGACTTCATCGCCAGCATCGCGCCGGGCGACGTGCTCGATCCCGCGCACCACCGCATACTGCTGATGAACTGCTTCGCGCAAGGCGCGGCGCTGATGGCCGGGCAGCAGGGCGATGAGTCTGATAGTTTGGGCCTGGCCCGCGCCCACCCCGGCGACCGCCCCAGCGCGACGATCCTGTGCGACGACATCGACGCCGCAACCCTCGGCGTCCTTATCGCCTTCCACGAACACCGCACCTTCGCCAATGCCGTGCTGATGGGCATCAACCCGTTCGACCAGTTCGGGGTGGAGTTGGGCAAGGCAATCGCCAACAGGATCGATGCGGGGGGGGCGCGGTTCGATGCGAGTACGGAAGAGTTATTGGCGGCGGCGGGATTCTCCTGATCCCACCCCTCCTCACGTCGTCACCCCGGGCCTGACCCGGGGTCCCGCTTTCTAACACGTCAGATCAGCAGATCGAACAGATCGACCCACTCCTCGTTCGCCCGCTCGATCAAATCGAACTTCCATTCCCGCAGCCAGCGCTTGATGCGCTTCTCGTGCGTGATGCAATCCTCGATCCGGCCTCCGCGTTCGGCCCAGACGAGGCGCGTAAGGCCATAGCGAGCGCAGAAATCCGAACCGACTCCGGAGCGGTGCTGTTGGATGCGCGCTGCAAGATCACTGGTCACGCCCACGTACATCGCGCCACGATAGCGATCCGCCATGATGTACACCCAGCCGCCGAGCTTTTCGCGATCCATTGCCCGCGGAAAGGGAAAGCGGGACCCCGGGTCAAGCCCGGGGTGACGGCGGGGGGAGTGTGGGCTGTGCAATCCATTGACATTTCGCACTTGCACTACTATCTGGCCGCCATCGAGACGCCTTGGCAGCGTGAACAGGCGAGAAATCGCCCCGGCCGCATCTCGGTTCTTTCCCAAACTTCCCAATTCACGCGGGTCGTTAACGGGGTCCTTGAACGGACCTCATAACCCGCCGCATGCGTGCGCCATTCCGGCTGCGCGGTGCCGCTCGCATACGAGTTATACAAATGTCATTCGAAAACCTCGGGCTGTCACAGCCCGTGCTCCAGGCTCTGGAGCAGAAGAACTACACCGTCGCCACCCCGATCCAGACTCAGGCGATTCCGCTGGTTCTGGCCGGCCGCGACCTGCTGGGCATCGCCCAGACCGGCACCGGCAAGACCGCCGCGTTCATGCTCCCGAGCATCGACCGGCTACGCGAAGCCGACAAGCAGACCCCGTTCAAGTCGTGCCGCATGCTGGTGCTGGCGCCCACCCGCGAGCTCGCCGGCCAGATCGCCAAGAGCGCCGAGGATTACGGCGGGTTCACCGGCATCAGGGTCGATGTCGTGGTCGGCGGCACCTCGGTCGGCAAGGATCGCAACAAGTTGCACCGCGGCACCGACGTGCTGGTGGCCACTCCCGGCCGCCTGCTCGACCTGGTCGAGCAAAAGGCCATCCGGCTCGACGGGGTCGAAATCCTCGTGCTCGACGAAGCCGACCAGATGCTCGACCTCGGGTTTATCCATGCTCTGCGCAAGCTCGTGTCTCTGATGCCCAAGGAGCGCCAGACGCTGCTGTTCAGCGCCACCATGCCGAGCTCGATCAAGGACCTCTCCAAGTCATATCTGAACAATCCGGCGCACGTCTCGGTCGCCCCCGCGGCGACCACGGCGGAGCGGGTCGAGCAGTTCGTCACGCTGGTGAGCCAGAATGAAAAGCAGGCGCTGCTCGAACTGATGCTGCAGAAGCGCTATCCGCAGACCGAGGGTATGGAGCGGGTGCTGATCTTCACCCGCACCAAGCATGGCGCCGACCGCGTGGTGAAAAAGCTGGTCCAGGCCGGCATCCAGGCCGACGCGATCCATGGCAACAAGAGCCAGCCGCAGCGCGAGCGCGCGTTGGCGCTGTTCAAGAGCGGCCGGGTCAAGGTGCTGGTGGCGACCGACATCGCCGCGCGCGGGATCGATGTCACCGGCGTCAGCCATGTCATCAATTACGAGCTGCCCAACGTGGCCGAGCAATACGTCCACCGCATCGGGCGGACCGCGCGCGCCGGGGCCGACGGGATCGCGCTGACGCTGTGCGCCGAGGATGAGCGCGCCTATTTGCGCGACATCCAGAAGCTCACCGGCGTGACGCTCGGCCGCCTGCCGCTGCCCGACAACTTCCGCGCTTTCATCGAGGACGCGCCGATCGTGCGGCCCAAGGGCAACCCCGGGCAGACGCAGAACCATCGCCAAGGCGGGGGGGGCCAGAAGGTCCACGCCAAGCCGATCGGCGATCGCCGTGCTCCGCGTCAGGATGGCCGCCAGGACGGGCGCCACGGCGAACGCGCTCCGGCGCGTGAAGGCGACCGCACTGCCAAACCCGCCGGCGCCGGCGGCGGCCAAAACCGGCGCCGGTTCGGCGGCGGCAAGAGCCAGGGCGGCGGCTTCGGCGGCGGTCGGGGCGGTCCCAACCGGGGCGGCGGCGGCGGCGGCGGTCAGCGCCAGGCGCGCGGCTAAGCTCTGGCTTGGGGCCGGGGATGGCCATTGGCATCCCCGGCCACGCCCGCCATATGCGCGTCCCTGACAGGAGACGCGCATGGCCGCCAAGGCAGCAGAGTACGGCTACGACCTTTTCGTGATCGGCGCGGGATCCGGCGGCGTGCGCGCCAGCCGGATCGCCGCGGGCTACGGCGCGAAAGTCGCGGTGGCCGAGGAGTACCGCGTCGGCGGAACCTGCGTGATCCGCGGCTGCGTGCCCAAGAAGATGCTCGTCTACGGCGCGCACTTCGCCGAGGATCTGGAGGACGCCAAGGCGTTCGGCTGGACGATCAGCAAGCCCAGGTTCGACTGGCAGGTGCTGCGCGACAACGTGTTGAACGACGTCACCCGGCTCGAAGGGCTCTACACCCAGACCCTCGACTCCAATAAAGTCGAGATCTTCCACGAGCGCGCGACCCTGACCGGCGCGCACGAGATCACGCTGGCCAGCGGCAAGGTCGTCACCGCGAAATACATCCTCATCGCCACCGGCGCGCGGCCGCATGTGCCCTCGTGCCCCGGGCACGAGCTGGGCATCACCAGCAACGAGGCGTTCCACCTCGCCGCCATTCCCAAGCGCATCCTGATCGCCGGCGGCGGCTACATCGCCAACGAGTTCGCCGGCATCTTCAACGAATTCGGCAGCAAGGTGACCATCGTCAACCGCACCGACCAGTTGCTGCGCGGCTACGACGAAAGCGTGCGCGACCGGCTGCTCCAGATCAGCGTGATGAAGGGCATCGACTTCAAGTTCCACGCCGAGTTTCGCGGGATCAAAAAGGCGGGCAAGGCGCTCAAGGTGTCGATGACCAATCATGACGACGTGACCGTCGACTGCGTGATGTTCGCCACCGGCCGCGTGCCCAACACCGAAGGACTCGGCCTCGATAAAGCGGGCGTGATGCTGGGCGACAAGGGCGAGATCGCGGTTGATCGCTTCAGTAAGACCAGCGCCGATCACATTTATGCCGTCGGCGACGTCACCAACCGGGTGCAGTTGACTCCGGTGGCGATCCGTGAGGGGCAAGCTTTCGCCGACACGGTGTTCGGCAACAAGCCGACCGCGGTCGACCATGGCTGCGTCCCCAGCGCGGTGTTCAGCCACCCGCCGATCGCCGCGGTCGGCCTGACCGAGAGCCAGGCGCGCAACACTCACGGTTCGATCAAGGTCTACGAGAGCGACTTTCGCCCGATGAAGAACGTGCTCGCCGGGCGCAACGAGCGATCCTTGTACAAGATGATCTGCGACGACAGCACCGGTCGCATTCTCGGCATCCACATGATCGGGCCCGACGCGCCCGAGATCATGCAGGCCGCCGCGGTGGCGGTGAAAGCCGGTCTGACCAAGGACCAGTTCGACGCCACCGTCGCCATCCACCCGACCATGGCGGAGGAACTGGTGCTGCTGCGGTAATCCTCCCGAGCAAGCTCGGGGAGGATCGATTGCCTATTGCAACCTTTCGGCGTAATCCTCGACCAAGGGGAGAACGCGCATGACAGGCACCGTCCTGGTTACCGGCGGATCCGGCTACATCGCCGGCGAGCTGATCGAGCAACTGCTGGCCAAAGGCTGGGCGGTCCGCACCACCGTGCGCAGCAAGCGCAAGAGCGAGGACAAGCTGCGCGCCCGCTGGCCGAATGCGGGCGAGCAGCTGGCGATGTTCGAGGCGGAGCTGATGGACGATGCCGGCTGGGACCTGGCGAACGAGGGCTGTACCCACGTCGCCCACGTCGCTTCGCCGATCGCTGTTACGGCGCCCAAGCACGAGGACGAGATGATCGTGCCGGCGCGCGAGGGCACCTTGCGCGCGCTGCGCTTCGCCCGCGACGCCGGGGTCACGCGCTTCGTCCAGACCAGTTCGATGGCCGCGGTCGCCTATGGCCGCAGCGAGAAGGTCTATACCGTCACCGAGGCCGACTGGACCGATATCGCCCACCCCGACGTGTACCCTTACGTCAAATCAAAGACGATTTCCGAGCGCGCCGCGCGCGACTGGGTCGCGGCCGAAGGGCAGGGGCTGGAGTTTGTCTCGGTCAACCCGTCGATGGTGCTCGGGCCGGTGCAGAACGCGGACTTTTCGCCGTCGGTCGAAGCGATCAAGCAGGTGCTGAACGGATCGATGCCGATGGCGCCCGACCTCGGCTTCGCGATCGTCGACACCCGCGATTGCGCCGATCTTCACGTGCGCTGCCTCGAAGCGCCGGGCCTGGCGAATGAGCGCTTCCTGTGCTCGGGCCGATTCATGAAGGTGCTGGAAATCGCCCAAGTGCTCCGAGACCGACTGCCGCCCGAGCACACGCGCAAGACCCCGCGCCGCATGATGCCCAACTGGATGGTCGGTGTGCTGGCGCTGGTCAATCCCGGCGTCCGCTCGATCAAGGCGGAGATCGGCAAGACCCGCAACGTCGACGCGAGCCACGCCAAAGAGCGGCTCGGCTGGGAGACCCGGCCGTCGGAAGACAGCATCGTTGACTGCGCCAAAAGCCTGATAGCGCACGGGGTGGTGAGGGTCTGAACGTTGGTGTGAGTCCCCGCGCAGGCGGGGACCTCGTCGAACAGGCGCGTCGCCAATCACGCTGAGGTCCCGGCCTTCGCGGGGACGCACGAGTTTGTTGACGCTCGCCAGCGCGGGCAGGTAGGCCGGTCCGCCAACTGCTCAGGGGTTCGAATGTCCGCCAATATCGCCGAACTCGAACGCCGCAGCGCCGCCGCGGGGCTGGGCGGGGGCGAGAAGCGCGTGGCCGCGCAGCACGCCAAGGGCAAACTGACCGCGCGCGAGCGGCTGCACGTGCTGCTCGATGAAGGCAGCTTCGAAGAACTCGACGCCTATGTCGAGCACGACTGCAACGACTTCGGGATGGAAAACCAGCGCATCCCCGGTGACGGCGTGGTCACCGGTTCGGGCACGATCAACGGCCGGCTGGTGTTCGTGTTCAGCCAGGACTTCACCGTGTTTGGCGGCTCGCTCTCCAAGCGCCACGCGGAGAAAATCTGCAAGGTGATGGACAGCGCGATGAAGGTCGGCGTGCCGGTCATCGGCATCAACGACAGCGGCGGCGCGCGCATTCAGGAGGGTGTCGCCAGCCTCGGCGGCTATGCCGAGGTGTTCCAGCGCAATGTCCTGGCGAGCGGGGTCATTCCGCAGATCAGCCTCATCATGGGGCCGTGCGCGGGCGGGGCGGTCTATTCGCCGGCGATGACCGACTTCATCTTCATGGTGAAGGACAGCAGTTACATGTTCGTCACCGGACCCGACGTGGTCAAGACGGTGACCAACGAGGTCGTCACTCAGGAGGAACTGGGCGGGGCGATCACCCACACCACCAAGACCAGCGTCGCCGACGTCGCGTTCGAGAACGATATCGAGGCGCTGCTGGCGACCCGCGACTTCTTCGATTTCCTGCCGCTGTCGAACCGCGAGGGCGTGCCTGAGCGCCCAACTGCCGACCCGTGGGACCGGCTCGAGGACAGCCTCGACACGGTGATCCCGGCCAACGCCAATCAGCCATACGACATGCACGAAGTGATCCGCAAAGTGCTGGATGAAGCCGACTTCTTCGAGGTCCAGCCGAAGCATGCCGGCAACATCTTGTGCGGCTTCGGCCGGGTCGAGGGGCGCACGGTCGGCGTGGTCGCCAACCAGCCGATGGTGCTCGCCGGCGTGCTCGACATCAACTCGAGCAAGAAGGCGGCGCGCTTCGTGCGCTTCTGCGATGCGTTCGAGATCCCGATCCTGACCTTCGTCGACGTGCCCGGCTTCCTCCCCGGCACCGCGCAGGAGCATAACGGGATCATCAAGCACGGCGCCAAGCTACTGTTCGCCTATGCCGAGGCGACGGTGCCCAAGATCACCGTGATCACCCGCAAGGCCTACGGCGGGGCCTACGACGTGATGTCGTCCAAGCACTTGCGGGGCGACCTCAACTACGCCTGGCCCACAGCCGAAATCGCCGTGATGGGCGCCAAGGGCGCAGTCGAGATCATCTTCCGCGGGCTGGGACCGGAGGAGATCGCGGAAAAGACCCGCGAATACGAAGATCGCTTCGCCAACCCCTTCGTCGCCGCTAGCCGAGGCTATATCGACGAGGTGATCTACCCCCACTCGACCCGCCGCCGGATTGCGCTGGGGCTGAGGAAGCTACGCGGGAAGGTGCTGGAGAACCCTTGGAAGAAGCATGACAATATCCCGCTGTGACATTGCGAAAGCGATGCTTCCGGATGTGATCGCGGAATGGAACGAATGGCCCGGCGAGCTAGAGACCATCACCGGGTTCACTTGGGAGGAATATCGAGCGCTTGACCAGCGGTTGGCTGAGTCGGACGCGGAACTCCAGGACCTTGATGAGGCAATGCTGACCGAGGCCGCCAAGCAATTTTTCGGATATCCTGGAATGACTACCACCAGTGTCGAAACGACGCTCGGCGCCAGATGGGAACATGCTGTCGACAGTGCTTTCTTGAAAGAGATGAAGATATGAACTCGGCCGTCTCAATCATATCGGCGTCGCGACGCCGTCGATCGCGCACAGCGTAGCCTATTACCGCGAGGTGATGGGCGCGACGCAGGTCACCGAGCCCTTCGACATCCTCGGCGCTTGAATCCCGCTGCTATGTGCATTACAAGGACATTATAAGGAGTCCTGCGATGCACACGGAACGCATAACTTATCTCGCGACGGCCGATCACAAGGCGGCGCTCGAAGCGGTTGCGCGTGAGCGCGGCGAGTCGGTGGGAAGCGTGCTGCGCGAGGCGGCGGCGCGATACATCGGGCAGCCGAGCGAACAGGAAGAGGCCGAGCTCATCGCGCTGACGGAGCAGGTCAACGAAGCCATTCCGCGCATGGCCGCCGCCTTCGATTGCATGAGCGCCAAGCTCCAGGCTGTCCACGAGGAGGTCGATTTCCTTTTGCGCGAGAAGGGCTATCGCAAGTGAGCGTTCTAGGTGACGCGCTCAAGTCGCTGAAGAGCGTCGTGCTCCTCGACGAGCGCATCAACCGTCTGCAAGGCGACGTCCATACGCTTGGGGAGGATGTTCGCGGGCTCACCAGATTTGTGCACGACCTCGATAAGCGGCTCTACGCGCTGGAACGGATCATCGATCTCGGCGCGCAGCAGTCGCGGCAGAAGAGGATCGAAGAGTGAAACTCGGCCGTCTCAATCATATCGGCGTCGCGACGCCGTCGATCGCGGACAGCGTTACGTATTACCGCGAGGTCATGGGCGCGACGCAGGTGACCGAGCCGTTCAACATGCCCGAGCAGGGCGTGAAGGTCTGCTTCGTCGATACTCCGAACTGCGGCACGCAGATCGAGCTGATCGAGCCGCTGTCCGAGGCCTCGCCGATCCACGGCTTCCTCGAGAAGAACCCGCTCGGCGGGCAGCACCATGTGTGCTTCGAGGTGCCCGACATCACCGAGGCGCGCGCGTGGTTCGAGGGGTTGGGCAAGCGCGTGCTCGGCCCCACCCGCATCGGCGCGCACGGGACGCCGATCTTCTTCCTCCACCCGAAGGACATGATGGGCGTGCTGACCGAGATCATGGAGACGCCGCGGGGGAGCGGTCACTAGCTCCTCCTCCTCTACCGTCACCCCGGACTTGCTCCGGGGTCCCGCTTCCTTCCAGCGCCGCGCCAGGGGAAGCGGGACCCCGGCTCCGGGGCCGGGGTGACGAAGTAGGGTGGTTTCGCCCTTGCCACCCTCCCGCACCCAGGCCACACCGGTTGCGAAGCGAAACGCACTGGATTGCATAGGGGAGAGCGCGAGTGCCCGATTACGAAACCATCCTGACCGAGCGCACCGGCGGCGTGCTCAAGATCACGCTCAACCGGCCCGAGCGGCTCAATGCCGCTTCGCTCGACATGGCGGACGAGCTTGGGGCGGCATTCTACGACCTGGGCGATGCGCGGTGCGTTTTGATCACCGGCGCGGGGAAGGGGTTCTGCTCGGGCGCGGACCTCGCCGCGCGGGGGGAGCGCAGCGCGCTGCACGCCAAGGGCGGCAGCCACCGCGCGCTGCAGAACCAGTACAACCCGCTGCTCAGCCAGATCCTGCGTTGCCCGGTGCCGGTGGTGAGCGCGGTCAACGGTCCGGCGGCTGGGGTCGGCTGCTCGATCGCGCTGGCGGCCGACTTCGTGCTCGCCGGCAGCAGCGCCTATTTCCTCCAGGCGTTCGTCAACATCGGGCTGGTGCCGGACGGTGGATCGACCTGGCTGCTCGCCCGCGCCATTGGCCGCGCGCGCGCCACGCGGATGATGATGCTCGGCGAGAAGATCGGCGCGGCGCAGGCCGAGGAGTGGGGGCTGATCTACCAGGCGGTCGACGATGCGGCGCTGATGGATGAGGCGACGGCGCTGGCCGAGCGGCTCGCCGCCGGCCCGACGGTGGCCTACGCGACGATGAAGGCCAACCTCGCCACCGCGCTCGACGGCGCGCTGGCGCAAGTGTTCCTCGCCGAGGCCGAGGGCCAGCGCACCGCCGGCGCCAGCGCCGACGCGATGGAGGGCGGCATGGCCTTCCTCCAGAAGCGCAAACCCGCGTTCAAGGGGGTCTGAACCGTGCTTTTTTACGACAGCCCGAACCCCGCGCCCAATCCGCGCCGGGTGCGCATTTTCGCCGCCGAGAAGGGCATTTCGCTGCCGAGCAAGGAAGTCTCGATTCTGGCGCGCGAGCACAAGGCGCCCGAGTTCACCGCGCTCAACCCACGCGGGCAGACCCCGGCGCTCGAACTCGACGATGGCACGGTGATCGCCGAGAGTGTCGCCATCTGCCGTTTCCTCGAGGCGTTGCACCCTGATCCTCCGCTGTTCGGCCGCACCCCGACCGAGATCGGCGTGGTCGAGATGTGGAACCGCCGGGTCGAGATGATCGCGATGGCGCCGATCGGCGCGGTGTGGGTCCACACCCACCGCTTCACCGCCGCGATCCCCGGCCGCAACGCCGAATGGGGCGAGGCCAACCGCCCGCGCGTGGCGGACGCGTTCGCGTTTTTCGACCAGGCGCTGGCCGATCGCGAATTCCTCGCGGGCGCGGCCTATTCGATGGCCGACATCCTGCTGCTGACCACGATCGACTTCGCGAAGTTCGTCGGCTGCGGCCTGGATGAAAGCCTCTCTTCGTTGACCGCGTGGCACGAACGCGTCAGTGCGAGGCCCAGCGCCGCCGCGTAATCCGCCACGAGCAGATCCTTGAATCCAAACTCCGTCACCCCCGCGAAAGCGGGGGCCCATCTCCCACGGCCCGGAGATGGGTCCCCGCTTTCGCGGGGATGACGATTGTGCTTAGGGGTGCGGCATGATTGCGAAATCCACGCGTTCCGACTGGCAGGCGATGGCCGACAAGGAGGTCGAGGGCCGCGACCTTGCGTGGCATCCGCCCGAGGGCTTCGCGATCCAGCCGCTCTATACGGCCGATGATGCCCCGGGCGTTGACGGTTCTGGCCCCGGCCTGCCCGGCTTCGCCCCGTTCACTCGCGGGGTGAAGGCCAGCATGTATGCCGGCCGGCCGTGGACCATCCGCCAGTACGCCGGGTTCTCGACCGCCGAGGAGTCCAACGCGTTCTATCGCCGCAACCTGGCGATGGGGCAGAAGGGGCTGTCGGTCGCTTTCGACCTCGCCACCCACCGCGGTTATGACAGCGACCATCCGCGCGTGGTCGGCGACGTCGGCAAGGCGGGGGTGGCGATCGACACCGTGCGCGACATGGAAATTCTGTTCGACGGCATCCCGCTCGACCGGATGAGCGTCAGCATGACGATGAACGGCGCGGTGATCCCGATCCTGGCGTTCTTCATCGTGGCCGCCGAGCGGCAGGGGGTGTCGCAAGACAAGCTCGACGGGACCATCCAGAACGACATCCTCAAGGAGTTCATGGTCCGCAATACCTATATCTATCCGCCCGAACCAAGCATGCGGATCGTCTCCGACATCATCGCATATACCAGCGCCAACATGCCCAAATTCAACAGTATTTCGATTTCCGGCTACCACATGCACGAGGCCGGAGCGACCGCGGTGCAGGAGCTCGCCTTCACCATCGCGGATGGCAAGGAATACGCGCGGCGCGCGATGGCCGCGGGGATGGACATCGACGCCTTCGCCGGGCGCTTGAGCTTCTTCTTCGGCATCGGGATGAACTTCTTCATGGAAGTCGCCAAACTGCGCGCCGCGCGCACGCTGTGGTGGCAAGTGATGGACGGGCTCGGCGCGAAGAGCGAACGCTCCAAGATGCTGCGCACCCACTGCCAGACCAGCGGCGTCTCGCTCCAGGAGCAGGACCCGTACAACAACGTCATCCGCACCACGGTTGAGGCGATGGCGGCGGTGCTGGGCGGGACGCAGAGCCTGCACACCAACGCGCTCGACGAGGCGATCGCGCTGCCGACCGATTTCTCCGCCCGGATCGCGCGCAACACCCAGCTTGTGCTGCAGGAGGAAAGCGGGATCACTCGCGTGGTCGATCCGCTGGGCGGCTCGTACTACGTGGAGGCTCTGACCGCCGAACTGGTCGAGCAGGCCGAGCGCCTGATCGCCGTGGTCGACGCGGCGGGCGGGATGACCGCCTATGTCGCGACCGGCAGGCCCAAGGCCGCGATCGAGGAGGCGGCGGCCGCCAAGCAGGCGAGCGTCGACAAGGGCGAGACCGTGATCGTCGGCGTCAACAAATACCGCAAGGACAGCGAGGACCACCTCGACACGCTCGACATCGACAACCACGCGGTGCGCGATGGGCAGATCGCGCGGCTCAAGGCGGTGCGCGCAGGGCGGGATGAAGCGGCGTGCCAGGATGCGCTGGCGGCGTTGACCGAGGGGGCCAGGCGTTCCCAAGAGTCTCCCCCTTTGGGGGAGGTGGCGGGGCGCAGCACCGCCGGAGGGGGAACGGACGGCGGCGCAATGCCCCCTCCGTCAGCCGCTGGCGCGCCTGCCACCTCCCCCAAAGGGGGAGATTCTGAGTCCAACCTCCTCGCCCTTGCCATCGCGGCCGCCCGCCACAACGCCACGCTCGGCGAAATCTCGTCCGCGATGGAGAAAGCGTTCGGCCGCTATGACACCGTGCCGACGCCGGTCACGGGCATCTACTCCGCCGCCTACGCCGGTGACAGCCGCTATGAGCAAGTCACCGACGGCGTGGCGGCAGTCGCCCGGCGTCTGGGCCGGAGCCCGCGGATCATGGTCGCCAAGATGGGCCAGGACGGGCACGACCGCGGCGCCAATGTGATCGCCTCCGCGTTTGCCGACATGGGCTTCGACGTGGTCAGCGGCCCACTGTTTCAGACCCCGGCGGAAACCCGCGACATGGCGCTTGAACGCGGGGTCGATGCGATCGGCGCGAGCAGTCTGGCGGCAGGCCACAAGACGCTGATCCCCGAACTGACCCGCCTGCTGCGCGAGGCAGATCGGGCAGATATCAAGGTCGTCGCCGGTGGCGTGATTCCGCCCCAGGACTACGAATTCCTGCGCGATTGCGGGGTCCAGGGCATCTACGGCCCTGGCTCGAACGTGGTCGAATGCGCGGCCGATCTGCTGCGGCTGCTCGGGCACAACATGCCGCCGGTGGGTGAGCAGCTGGAGGCGGCAGAGTGAGCTCGAGAAACTTCGCGGCGGTGAAGGAGATAGCGATGTGAGCGATGTTGCGATTCAGCTTGGACTGTCAGGCTTCGTGCTGTTCACGATCGGCCTGTTCGTCGGATTCGTGATACCAGCCATGCGTAATCCTCGCATGGGGTTGTCGGCGCATCTCACTGCCGCGCAGACGGGCCCCGCGCTGATCGCCATGGCCCTGTTTTGGGAGTTCTTCAGCGTGCCGGAAGGATGGACGGCGCCTCTTCTTTATGCGCTCATTGCATCATCCTATCTCTTGGTATTGGGCATCATGTTTGCCGCGATCTTCGGCGCCAGCCGAGCATTGCCCATCGCCGGAAAGGGATACCAAGCTGGCAGGGGCAAAGAGCTGTTCGTATCCCTCATGGTCAAGGGCAGTTCGGTTGTCATGGCGCTGACGAGCATGATTATCTGTTATTTCGCTCTGGCTCATGCCGCGAAGACCAATTGGCCATGATTCTGATCCACCCTGATGGGCCCCGTGGTACAAAACCGACGCTGCCGACTACCTTTGGTTGGCCACTTGCAGATTGGTTCGAGGTCTTGCTGTGAGTGGCGGGCAACCCGCCGCCTTCCTGCCAATCGCCGCGATGATGTTTGCGGCGGGAATAGGAATACCGATTTTCGCCGCGCTCAATTCAGGGCTTGGGCAACAACTCGGCGGACCGGTGGCGGCGACGGCGGTGACCTTTGCGGTGGGCCTGGTAATTGCGCTGGCGCTACTTGTGCTTACCGGCCTGCCGGACCGGGCGACGTTGACGTTTGCGCAGCCGTGGCTGTGGGTGGGCGCGGTGTTCATGTTGTTCTACGCCACCTCGGTCGCATTCGCCGCGCCCAGGATCGGGCTCGGCAACGCGATTTTCTTCGTGCTCCTCGGCCAGATCGTGGCCGCGGCGGCGATCGACCACTTTGGCTGGCTCGGCACGATCCAGAGCAGCCTGACTCCGAAGCGCCTGCTCGGCATCGCGGTGATGGCGGCGGGGCTCTATCTGGCGAGGAAGACGGCATGACGGTCCGCACCGACTGGACCCGCGAGGAAATCGCCGCGCTGTTCGAGCTGCCGTTCACCGAGCTGTTGTTCCAGGCGGCCAGCGTCCATCGCCAGAACCATCCGCCGGACCAGGTCCAGCTCTGCACCTTGCTCAGCATCAAGACCGGGGGCTGCCCCGAGGATTGCGGATACTGCTCGCAGTCAGTGAAAGCTGACAGCGGGGTCGCGGCGACCAGGCTGATGGACGTGCAGGCAGTGCTGCAATCCGCCGCGCAGGCCAAGGACCACGGCAGCCAGCGGTTCTGCATGGGCGCCGCGTGGCGCAATCCCAAGGACCGCGACATGCCCGCGATCGCCCAAATCGTGAAGGGCGTGCGCGCGATGGGGCTGGAAACCTGCATGACGCTCGGCATGCTCACCCCGCGCCAGGCGGACATCCTCGCCGATGCCGGGCTCGACTATTACAACCACAATATCGACAGCAGCCCCGAGTATTACGAACGCGTCATCACCACCCGCACGATGGGCGAGCGGCTCGGCACCCTGGCCAACGTGCGCGCGGCGGGGATCAACGTGTGCTCGGGCGGGATCGTCGGCATGGGCGAGACGCGCGCGGATAGAGTGGGATTCATCCACACCCTCGCCACGCTGCCGCGGCATCCCGAAAGCGTGCCGGTCAACGCGCTGGTGCCGGTCAAGGGCACGGTGTTGGGCGACATGCTGGCCGACACCCCGCTCGCCAAGATCGACGACATCGAATTCGTCCGCACCGTGGCGGTGGCGCGGTTGACGATGCCGCTGAGCATGGTCCGGTTGTCAGCGGGCCGCGAGAGCATGAGCGAGGCGGCGCAGGCGCTGTGCTTCCTCGCCGGCGCGAACTCGATCTTCACCGGTGACAAACTGCTGACCGCGCCCAATGCCGGCGACGACAGCGACGCCGCGCTGTTCGCCAAGCTGGGGTTAACGCCGCTGCGGGGCGACGAGCCGATGCGGACAGATCGTGTCGGGTTCCTGGCGGCGTAGCGAGCTCCGGATTGACTCATTTGAGAGGTGAGCGCAGTTCGATTGCGGGCGGGCAATGCCGGCCACCGGGGGCTTTTATAAATCGGTCGGGTTGCCCTCAAAACAGGGAGAGTACTATGCACAGATTGGCCGTGTTTGCCGCTGCGCTTGCGCTCGGCACTGCTGTAGCCGCGTTGCCACTTGTGGCGCAGGAAACTTCGCCGACGCCGGAATTGCTGAACGTCGACTGGTACGATGTGCAGCTGATGAAATGGGTGCCGGGCAAAGGAGGTCGGGCGCACGAGATCATTGAAATGTACATGAAAACAGATAAAGAACTCGGCCTGTCCAGCGTGATAAACGTTCACATGCGCACGGGGCCGTGGGACAGCATCGTCGCCCTGCCAATGCGGGGCGGCGTGGCGGAGATCGGGTGGGCTAACAACCCTGCAGAGAAGAAATGGGAAGAGGCATTCGCACTTCAGGTCGGAGGGCCCGAGAAGGCCAAAGCTATCAACGACGAGTTCGAGTCGCTGATCCAGCGTTCAGAACGGCATGTGGGCCACATCCACCGGAATTGATGCGTGCCTTGATGTAGGCCTGAGAGAGCGGCATAGGCGTCTGTCGCCTGTGTCCGCTCTTTCGAGGCCCGATGTTCTCCAAAATCCTCATCGCCAACCGGGGCGAGATCGCGTGTCGGATCATCAAGACTGCGCGGCGCATGGGTATCGCGACGGTGGCGGTCTATTCGGATGCCGACGCGCGCGCGCCGTTCGTCAAGATGGCGGACGAGGCGGTGCATATCGGGCCTTCGCCCGCCGCCGAGAGTTATCTGGTCGCCGACAAGATCATCGCTGCTTGCAAGCAGACAGGGGCCGACGCCGTGCACCCCGGCTACGGCTTCCTGTCCGAGCGCACCAGTTTCGCCGAGGCGCTCGCGGCCGAGGGGATCGCCTTCATCGGCCCGCCGGTGAACGCCATCGCGGCGATGGGCGACAAGATCGAGTCCAAGAAGCTCGCGCTCAAGGCCGGGGTCAACGTCGTCCCAGGGTTTGTCGGCGAGATTGAGGATACCGAGCACGCGGTGCGGATCGCGGGCGAGATCGGCTATCCGGTTATGATGAAGGCCAGCGCCGGCGGCGGCGGCAAGGGCATGCGGCTCGCCTACAGCGAGCAGGACGTGCGCGAAGGGTTCGAGGCGACCAAGCGCGAAGGGCTCAACAGCTTCGGCGACGACCGCGTGTTCATCGAGAAATTCATCCTCAACCCACGCCACATCGAAATCCAGATCCTCGGCGATCAGCACGGCACCATCGTATACCTGAACGAGCGCGAATGCAGCATCCAGCGCCGCCATCAGAAGGTGGTCGAGGAAGCGCCTTCACCATTCGTGACCCCGCAGATGCGCAAGGCGATGGGTGAGCAGTGCGTCGCGCTGGCGCGGGCGGTCGGGTATTACAGCGCGGGCACGGTCGAGCTGATCGTCAGCGGCGCGGACCCCACTGGCGAGAGCTTCTACTTTCTCGAAATGAATACCCGGCTCCAGGTCGAACACCCGGTGACCGAGGCGATCACCGGCATCGACCTGGTCGAGCAGATGATCCGCGTCGCGGCGGGCGAGAAGCTGGCGTTCACGCAAGGCGACATCGGCATCGACGGCTGGGCGATCGAAAACCGCGTCTATGCCGAGGACCCCTATCGCGGCTTCCTGCCAAGCACCGGACGGCTGGTGCGCTATCGGCCGCCGGCCTGTTCGGCGCACCAGGAGCCGTTCGCCCCATCCCTGCGCCCCCGCGACGGCGGGGGCCTCGGCGAAAAGAGCGGCGCGCTACAAACTACAAAGTCCCCGCCTTCGCGGGGACTCGGGGAAGCCTACGTCCGCGTCGATGACGGCGTGGCCGAAGGCGGCGAGGTCTCGTTGTTCTACGACCCGATGATCGCCAAACTGGTGACCTGGGGCGCGACCCGCGACGAAGCCGCCGACCTACAGGTGCAGGCGCTCGACGCGTTCCACATCGAGGGGCTCGGCCACAACGTCGATTTTCTCAGCGCGATCATGCAGCACCCGCGCTTTCGCTCGGGCGATCTCACCACCGGCTTCATCGCCGAGGAATATCCCGACGGCTTCCACGGCGCGGCGACCGATGATGTCCTGAAACGCACGCTCGCGGCGGTCGCCGGCGCCATCGCCACCGCCGATGCCGACCGCGCGCGGCGGATCGACGGCCAGCTCGGCGAGGGCGAACCGGCGAACGGCGACTGGTCGGTGCGGATCGGCGGGGCGGATCACGCGGTTGCCCTGGAAGAAGACGCGATCACCGTGAACGGCCAACCAGTCGCGATCGCGCTCGAATACACGCCGGGCGACCGGTTGATCGAAGTCGAGCTCTATGGCGAGGATGCCGACGACGACGACGCCGAGCCGGTGACCACTTACGGCGTGCAGATCGACCGGACTCGCGCCGGTTATCGCATGACCACCCGCGGCGCGAAGCACGATGTCCGCATCCTCCCCGCGCATGTTGCACCGCTCGCCGCGCATATGATCGAGAAGGTCCCGCCCGACCTTTCCAAATTCCTGATCTGCCCGATGCCCGGCCTGCTGGTCGCGCTCCATGTCGGCGTGGGCGACACGGTCCAGCCCGGCCAGCCGCTCGCCACGGTCGAGGCGATGAAGATGGAAAACATCCTCCGGGCCGAGAAAGCTGGCACGGTAAAGAGCGTCAACGCCGCGCAGGGCGCCAGCTTGGCGGTCGACGAGGTGATTCTGGAGCTGGCGTGACGCGCACGGTTTTCACCATCGGCTACGAGCAGGCGACTCAAGCCGCGGTGATCGGAGCGCTACGCGGCGCTGGCGTCGAGGTGCTGGCGGACATCCGCTACCTGCCATTGTCGCGCCGGCCGGGGTTTTCCAAGTCGAGCCTGAAAGCGGCGGCCGAGGAAGCCGGCATCGCCTACCGCAACTTCAAGCACCTCGGCACACCGGCCGACGGGCGCGCGGCGGCGCGGCGCGGGGATCACGCCGAGTTGTCACGGATTTATTCGGGCCAGCTCGAGCTGCCCGAGGCGCTGGCGCAGATGGCTGAGTTGCGCGACCTGGCGGGCGAAAAAGCCGTGGCGCTGCTGTGTTACGAACGCAACGCGGCGGAATGCCACCGATCGTTGCTTTACGACGCGCTGTTCGACAGGTTCGACCGAGTTGACCTTCTTCCCGAACAATAACACGACGAGTAGCTGTTGCTCAGTCCTCCACCAGCGCAACCGCCCTGATCCATCCGGCGCTGGCGCGTTCGATCTTGACCGGGAAGCAACTCAGGGTGAAGCCGTGGCTCGGCAGCGCGGCGAGGTTGGTCAGCTTCTCGATCTGATAATAGGGCCGGATGCGGCCGGCCTTGTGGCCTTCCCAGATGATCGCCGGGTCGCGCGTCTCAGCCCAGCGGCGCGCGGTGTGGCTGAACGGCGCGTCCCAGCTCCAGGCGTCGGTCCCGACAACCTCCACCCCGCGCTCGGTCAGCCACAGCGTCGCTTCGGCGCCGAGCCCGACGCCTTGGTCGGTGAAGTTATCGGTGCCGTAGACCGCGCCCGACTGGACCAGCACGATGTCGAGCGGTTGAAGCGCATAACCGATCCGATCAAGCGCTTCATTGACCTCGTTTGCGCTCACGACATGGCCATGGGGGAGGTGGCTGAAGTCGAGCTTCACGCCGGGGCGGAAGAAGCGGTCGAGCGGCGCCTCGTCGATACTCGGGGCGGGGATGGCGCCCCCGGCACTGCCTGCTCCGGTGGTCGAGTGGAAGTGCCACGGCGCGTCCATGTGGGTGCCGTTGTGGGTGCTCAGCGTGAGCTGTTCGACCGCCCAGCCTTCACCGTCGGGCAGGTCGTCCTTGGTCAGTCCGGGGAAGAACAGCGCGATCTGCCGCCAGGTATCCTCGTGCGTCATGTAGGTGATCTTGGGGCGCATGACGTCGGGGTCGGAGACGACGTCGTTGGTGATCGGGATCGACAGGTCGATGAAGCGGGTCATGGTCAGTGCGCCTGCAATTCTTCGTCGAGGAACGCGGCAACGTCGGCCAGTTCGACGTCGCGCGCAAGGAACGCCTCGCCGATGCCGTTGAGCAGGACGAAGGGCAGCGCGCGCCCCGCCATCTTCTTGTCGTGACGCATGTGGTCGGTGAGTGTCGCCCCGTCGCAGTCGAGGCCCAGCGCGGCGATCTCCGCCGGCAGGCCCGCGACATCGACCGCGCGCGTAACCGCTTCGGCGTCGCTGTCGCCAATCAGGCCGATCCGCGCCGAATAGCGCGCCGCCAGCACCATGCCGAGCGCGACCGCCTCGCCGTGCAGCAGCCGGTTGGAAAATCCGGTTTCGGCTTCAAGTGCGTGACCGAAGGTGTGGCCAAGATTAAGCAGCGCGCGCCGCCCCGTGGTTTCGCGTTCGTCCTCGGCCACGATCGCCGCCTTCATCGCTACGCTGGTGGCGACCGCGCGTTCGCTTGCGGCTTCCTCGAGCGCGAGCACGGCGGGGCCGTGGTCCGCCAGCCAGTCGAAGAACACGGCGCTGCCGAGCACCCCGTACTTGAGCACCTCGGCGTAACCCGCGCGCAATTCGCGCGGCGGCAGGGTGGTGAGCGTGTCGAGGTCGGCGAGCACCAGGCCCGGCTGGTGAAACGCGCCGACCAGGTTCTTGCCCGCGGCCGCGTTGATCGCCGTCTTGCCGCCGACGGAGCTGTCGACCTGCGCGAGCAGCGTGGTCGGTAGCTGGATAAAGCCGCACCCGCGCTTGAGCACGGCGCAGGCGAAGCCGGCAAGATCGCCGACCACCCCGCCGCCGAGGGCCAGCACGTGATCGCCCCGCTCGACTCCTTCGCTCAACAGCCAGTCGGTCAGCGCCGCCAGGCTCGCCCAGCTTTTCGACCCTTCGCCGGGCTCCACCAGGTAGACGGCGGCGGATTTGCTCGCATCGGCAAGCCCGGCCTCCAGCGCTCCCCCGTGCAGCGACCATGCAGTGCGATCGGCCACCACCGGCACCCGCTGCCTGCGCAACAGTTGCCCCGCCAGCGCGCCGCTGCGCCCGAGCAAACCGCGCCCCACATGGACCGCATAGCCGCGGCCGGCGAGATCGACCTCGATCACAGCCATCGGCCCACCGCCTCGATAATCTGCAGGGCGGTGTCGAACTGCGGACCGCCGTCGCTCATGACGTGGATCGGCGCCTCGGCGTAGAACGGCTCGCGCTCGCGCCGCAGCCGGCCGAGAATTTCGGTCGGATCGCCGTCGCGCAGCAGCGGCCGATTGTCGCGCCGCGCAGTGCGCTGGACGAGGGTAGCGACGTCGCAGTCGATCCACACCGCGATGCCGCGGTCGAGGATCAGCGTGCGGGTTTCGGGATTGACGAAGGCCCCGCCGCCGGTGGCGACCACGCCGTGGCCCTCCTCGATCAGGCGGGCGATGACCCGCCGCTCGCCGTCGCGGAAATAGGGTTCGCCGAAGCGCTCGAATATCTCCGCCACGCTCATCGCCGCGGCGCGTTCGATCTCGTCGTCGGCATCGACGAAGTCGGATTCGAGCAGACCAGCGAGCTTGCGCCCGACAGTCGACTTGCCCGCGCCCATCAGCCCGATGAGCACCACCGGCCGGTCGATCCGGCGGGCGATCGCGCCGATCTCTGCGGGGGTCGGATAGGCGGTGGCGGAGCGCATTGCCGCCTCGCCTATAGATGGGCTAGGGCACGCGCAACCAACCACGACTTGAACGAAGGGCAGGCATTCTTGGCGATGACGGGCACGCGGATGAAGTGGGTCGCGGCCGCCGCTCTGGCGCTGCTGCTCGCCTATGCCTGGATCGACGGCGGGGAGGAGCCGCTGCGGCCGATCGCCGAGCCGGTCGCGGTGCCGCAGAGCACCGCATGAGACTGCTGTCCGCCCATCTCGCCGGGGGCGCCGCCGCGCTGGCGCTCGTTTCGGGCCTGGCGCTGGCGCAGAGTGCACCCGAATCGATCCTGCCCCCGGGTTTTGACGAACCCGCGCCCACCCCGACCCCCGCTCCCCGACCGAGTGGGGCTCCCCAGTCGGGCACGCCCACGCCGGCGCCTGGCGGTGGTTCCACTTCGATACCCATGATCCAGCCGATCCCGGGAGCCGGCGAAACGCCTGCACCGATCGGGCTGCCCGATTTCGCCGGCAAGCTGCCCTCGCTCGAAGAGCTCGAGCGCATGTCGACCGACGAACTCGACGAACTGCTCGGCCTCAGGCCCAAGATCGACATTCCGGCGGGGGCGCGTCGGTCGCTGGCTTCGGCCGGGGTGCTCGCGCCAGCCGAAGGCGGGTTGCCCACATTCTCGCTCGCCAACCAGCCGGCGGCGCTTGTTCGCGCGGCGATCGGCGGTAGCGAAGGTCCGCTGGTTTCGCGCTGGGGGCATATCCTGCTCCGCCGCGCGCTCGTCAGCCGGTTGCAGGCGCCGGACGGCATGAACCCGGTCGAATTCGCCGCGCTGCGGGTGCGCGCGCTCAACGCGATGGGCGAGTTCGCCGCGGCCCGCGCCGTGGCGCAGGACGTCGATACCCCGGACTGGAACCCGATGCTGACCGGGGCGGCGATCGACGCCTACATCGGCACCGCCGACCTAGTCGGAGCGTGTCCCGCGGTCCGCCTCCAGGGCAACGCGCGCGAAGACGCCAACTGGCGGCTGCTGCAGGGCATGTGCAACGCCTTCGCCGGCGAAGCGGCGCGCGGCAAGGCCGATCTCAACCGGGTGCGCAGCCGCGGCCAGGCCGCCAGCATCGACGCGCTGCTCGCCCTGCGCTTCGCCGGAGCTGCAGGCCAGGGGCGCGGTGCGGTGACGATCGAGTGGAGCGGTATCGACGAACTGACGCCGATGCGCTTTGCGCTTGCCAACGCGGTCGGGGAGCCGATTCCGCAAGGCCTGCTCGACGGCGCGGCGCCGTATTACGCCCGCGCCGCCGCGGCCGCGCCAATGCTCGCATTGCCGCAGCGCATCGCCGCCGCCGATGTCGCCGCGCGTGAAGGCATCCTGTCGTCGGCCGCGCTGGTTGATCTCTATTCGCAGGCATTTGCCGAAGAGGATCTGGAGGGCGCCCCGGCGACGCTCGCCGCCAGCCTGCGCCTAGCCTACGTCGGCGCTGACGCAGCCGCGCGCATGGCCGCGATCCGCGACGTCTGGCGCTCGGGCGCCGGGGCGGGCGGGGCGGTCGACTATGCGCGGCTGGTGCTGACCGCCTACGCCGCCGCCCGGCTCGATCCAAGCGAGGATTTCGAAAGCGATGCCGCGCAACTGGTCACGGCGATGCTGTCCGCCGGGTTCGAGCGCGACGCACTGCGCTGGGCCGCCATTGTGCCTGAAGGGAGCGCGGGGTGGGCGCAGCTCGTGTTCGCCGCCCCCACGCGCAGCGAGGCCGTCTCATCGGGCGCGATCGACGATTTCGTCGGCGACGACGCCAGCGCGGACAAGCGCAAGTCGCAGTTCCTCGTGGCGGGGCTTGCCGGATTGAACCGGATGGATGCCGACGACGTCGGCGGCTACTCGGCCGACCTCGGCATGCGGCTCAACAGCGCGACCCGCTGGACGCGCGCGATCGACGCCGCGGCGGCGGTGAATAACCAGGCGCTTGTGGCTTTGCTCGCCGGGCTCGGCATGCAGGGGGATAGCTGGGCGCAGATGACCCCGCGGCACCTCTACCACATCGTCGCCGCGCTCAACCGCGTCGGCCTCGCCGCCGAGGCTCGGATGATCGCGGCGGAAGCCGTAGCGCGGGGTTAGTCCCGCTCGTCGCCATGAGCGAGATCGACGAATTCCTCGCGATGCTCGCGGCCGAGCGCGGTGCTGCGGCCAACACCCTTTCGGCCTATCGGCGGGATCTCGAAGGCGCCGAGGCGGCCGTTGGCGCGCTGGCGCGGGCAAGCCACGTCCAGCTCGCCGCACTGGGGCCGGCCTGGGCGTCGCTCGCCCCGGCCAGCGTCGCGCGCAAGAGTTCCGCCCTGCGGCAGTTCTTCGGGTTCCTGGTCGACGAGAAGCTGCGCGCCGACGATCCCAGCGCCGGGCTTCCGCGCCCGGCCGTTCGCCGTCCCTTGCCGCGCATACTCAACCACCGCGAGGTCGAGGCACTGCTGGCTCAAGCCGAACAGGACGCCGCCGCCGATAGGCCCCCGACGGTGCGCATGCTGGCGCTGCTTGAGTTGCTCTACGGCTCGGGACTGCGCGCCAGCGAGCTGGTCTCGTTGCCGCTGTCGGCCGTGCCGCGCGACGCGCCGTTACTGACCGTGACCGGCAAGGGCGGGCAGGCGCGCATGGTCCCGGTGAGCGGGCCCGCGCGCGCGGCGCTCTCGCGCTGGCTGGCGGTGCGCCCGGCCACGCTGGCGGGCGCGCGCTTCCTGTTTCCCTCGCGCGGGGGCAAGCACCTGACGCGCGTGCGCCTGTTCCAGCTGATCAAGGAGCTCGCGGTCCGCGCCGGGATTGCTCCTGAAAAGGTCAGCCCGCATGTCCTGCGGCATGCTTTCGCCACCCACTTGCTCGAAGGCGGCGCCGACCTGCGCGTTCTGCAGACCCTTCTCGGCCATGCCGATATCGCCACCACGCAGATCTATACCCACGTCGATTCCGCGCGCCTCGTCGCACTGGTCAACGAACGGCACCCGCTTGCGCGCGCTCGCCGGGCGGACTAGCGCCGCGCGATGCTTTCCTATCTCGAATTCGAGAAGCCGGTCGCCCAGCTCGACAAGCGCATTGCCGAACTGCGCGCCGCCGCCGCGGGCGACGAGGTCGATATTTCGACCGAACTGGCGCGGCTCGAGGCCAAGAGTGCCGAACTGCTGGCCGCCACTTACGCCGCGCTGACCCCTTGGCAGAAGACGCAAGTCGCCCGCCATCCCGCGCGGCCTCATTTCCGCGATTACGTCGCGCACGCGTTCGACGAATTCGTGCCACTGGGCGGCGACCGGCTCTACGGCGACGACCAGGCGATCATGGGCGGGCTCGCGACGCTGAACGGACGCAAGATCGTTCTGATCGGACATGAGAAGGGCCACGACACCGAGACCCGCATCCGCCACAATTTCGGCATGGGCAAGCCCGAGGGCTACCGCAAGGCGATCCGCCTGATGGATCTCGCCGGACGGTTCGGCCTGCCGGTGGTGACGCTGGTCGACACCTCGGGGGCCTTTCCCGGGATCGAGGCCGAGGAGCGCGGTCAGGCCGAGGCCATCGCGCGTTCGACCGAGGCGTGCCTCGCGTTGCCGGTGCCCATGGTTGCGGCAATCGTTGGCGAGGGCGGTTCGGGCGGGGCGGTGGCGCTGGCCAGCGCGGAGCGCGTGCTGATGCTCGAGCACGCGGTCTATTCGGTCATTTCGCCCGAAGCCGGGGCCTCGATCCTCTGGCGCACCGCCGAAAAGGCCCAGGAAATGGCCGAGGCGATGAAGATGACCGCACAGCATCTGGAAAAGCTCGGCGTGATCGACCGCATCGTCCCCGAGCCCGTCGGCGGAGCGCATCGCGATGCCGGGAGCGCGGCGAAAGTGCTGGGCGAGGCGATCGGCGAGGAGCTGGATGCGCTCGCCGGACTCGACGCCCAAACGCTGCGCCGTCTGCGCGAAGAACGCTTCCTGACCATCGACGCCAACTGAGGCGGCGACCCGGCAAGGGAACCAAGCCCGCCTTATGCGGGTTCCATGGCCACAAAGCGACGACGCGCGGCGGGGTGGGCCGGCGCCCAGGCCTTGGAAGGACCTCACATGACCATTATTCGTAGGACCATCCTGCGCAAGACGATGCTGCTCGCCGGCGCCGCCGCGCTCGCGGCGGGAACCACTTCCGCCAGCGCGCAAAGCACTTCGATCACCCCGGCCGAAGCCAAGCAGGGGGCCGAAGCGCACCCGCAGTTGCTGCAGGAATTCGGCGGTGCGATGACCGGGCCGCAGGCGCAGTATGTCGAGCAGGTCGGCAAGAACATCGCCATCCGCTCGAGCCTGTCGAACGCGCGCGACGCGTTCACCGTCTCGCTGCTCAACAGCTCTGTCAACAATGCCTTCGCGATCCCCGGGGGGTATATCTACACCACGCGCCAGCTCGTGGCGCTGATGAACAACGAAGCCGAGCTGGCGGGCGTGCTCGGCCACGAGGTCGGCCACGTCGCCGCGCGCCACTCGCAGCGGCGCCAGAAGGCCGCGACCAAGAATTCGATCCTCGGTGTGCTCGGTTCGGTGCTGGCAGGCGCGGTGCTCGGCAACAGCCAGCTCGGACAACTTCTCGGCAGGGGGATCCAGCAGGGCTCCCAGATGCTGACCCTAAAGTTCTCGCGCGCGCAGGAGATCCAGGCTGACAAACTGGGTGTAGAGTACCTGCGGAGCGCGGGTTACGATCCGCGCGCGATGGCCACGGTGCTGCAGAGCCTGGCGTCGCAGAACGCGCTCGACGCCTCGCTACAGGGCCGCAATAACGCGACGGTTCCGCAATGGGCCTCGACGCACCCTGACCCCGCCAGCCGCGTGCGCAATGCGCTGACGCTGGCCGGCGCGGGAGCTACCGGCAATACCAACCGCGACACTTTCCTCGGCCGCATCGACGGGCTGACTTATGGCGACGATCCGGCGCAGGGCGTGATCGAGGGCAATCAGTTCATCCACCCTCAGTTCCGCCTCTCATTCAACGCGCCGAACGGGTTCTACATGGTCAATGGCACCAGCGCGGTGTCGATCAACGGGCAGAGCGGCCAGGCGCAGCTGACCACGGCGCCGTACAACGGCAATCTGGAAAGCTACGTCAGCCAGGTGTTCGCCGGCATAAGCCAGCAGCAACGCATCGCCCCGCAGTCGCTGCAACGCACCACGGTGAACGGTATTCCCGCCGCTTACGGCACCGCGCGGGTCAATTCCGGTAACGGGCAGGTTGATGTGGTCGTGTTCGCCTACCAGTTTTCGAACAATCAGGCGTTCCACTTCGTCGCGATCAGCCAGGCGGGCCGCTCGAACGTGTTCTCACCGATGTTCAATTCGATGCGGCGGATTAGCGACACCGAGGCGCGTCAGGTCATCCCGCGGGTGGTCGACGTGGTCACCGTGGGCCGCAACGATACCGTGCAGTCGCTCGCCGCGCGGATGGCCTACAGCGACGCGCAGGAGCAGCGCTTCCGCGTGCTCAACGGTCTGACTGCGGGTGAGACTGTGAGCCAAGGACAGAAGGTCAAGCTCGTCGTCCGCGACCGCTAGGCGGCTGGGCAAAGAGAAAGGGCGGCGGGATTGCTCCCGCCGCCCTCTCGTTTGTCGCTTGCGCGAAGAGCCTTAGGCGGAGCCTTCGGCCATCTTCGTCGAAACGGTGCCGAAGGTGCTGCTCAGCTGGTTGCCGAGGCCCTGCATGGCGGCAATCGC